>Ga0265297_10001625_pt1 | contig 51406 bp, 44 predicted proteins | sample Munlanlwell13791_FD_192502 | JGI IMG/M metagenome (GOLD analysis project Ga0265297, IMG submission 192502) | Leachate microbial communities from a municipal landfill in Southern Ontario, Canada - Leachate well 137-91 | ecosystem: Engineered > Solid waste > Landfill > Unclassified | place...
GATGCCTGCGGCATGCAATTTAGAATACTCAATGCCTCCAAGGGGCCTGCAGTGCAATCTTCCCGCGCACAGATAGATTTAGAGATGTATAAAAAGTATATGCGTGGCGTTATTGAAACCCAAAAAAATCTATTCACGAGGGAAGCCGAAGTAAAGAAATTAATCATTGAAGATAACCGGATAAAGGGCGTAATAACGGATAAGAATGAAGAGATTTTATCAAGTGCAGTAGTTATCTGTCCGGGGACTTTTTTAGACGGGTTAATCCATATCGGCTTGAATCATTTTAGCGCAGGTAGAATTAATGAGCCTGCCTCGATAGGCTTGGCGAATAATTTAAAAGATTTAGGATTCCGGTTGCTTAGATTCAAAACCGGGACCTGCCCGCGGCTGGATAAGAATTCAATAGATTTCTCCAATCTCATTGTCCAGAAAGGGGATGAGCCGCCTAAGCCATTTTCCTTCTCTACCCGGGAACTCAAAACAAAACAAATTCCATGTTACATTACCTATACCAACAAAAATACCCATAAGATAATCCGTAACAATTTAGACCGTTCTCCGCTCTATGCCGGATTGATTAAGGCAACGGGGGTCAGATACTGCCCTTCCATAGAGGATAAAATCGTAAAATTCAGCGATAAAGAAAGGCACCAGGTATTCCTGGAGCCGCAAGGCTATGAAACTAATGAAATTTATCCCAATGGATTATCTACTAGCCTGCCTGAAGACGCGCAATTGGAGATTCTGCATTCAATCAAGGGATTAGAAGAAGTTAAGGTAATCCGTTTTGGATACGGGATAGAACATACGGTTGTAGAGCCTACTCAAGCTTATCCGACTCTTGAAACAAAGTTAATCAAGAATCTTTACCTTGCCGGTCAAATCAACGGGACTACCGGCTATGAAGAGGCAGCAGCGCAAGGCCTGGTTGCCGGGATTAATGCGGGTTTGCGCATTAGAGGCGAGGCTGCCTTGGTCTTAGAGCGCTCCAATAGCTATATAGGGGTATTACTTGACGATTTAACTACCAAAGGCACCTCTGAGCCATATCGCATGTTTACCTCGCGCGTAGAGTACCGCCTCATTTTACGGGAAGACAATGCAGACATGCGTTTAAGAAAGATTGGTTTTGATTTGGGCCTGGTAAGCCGCAAAGATTACGAAAGGACGCAGGAAAAGATTGAGGCAGTTAGAGAGGCGATAGCGCTTCTAAAGAAGACCAGAATCGAGCCAAGCCCTGGCCTTAATGCCAGGTTAGCCAATCTAAAAACAGCTCCGATAAAAAAGGTTTTGACTTTGGAAGAACTTTTAAAGCGGCCGGAGATAAATTTAGAAAGCTTGAAAAATATTGAACATCTCAGGATCAATATTCCGGAATTTGCTTTGCAACAAGTAGAAATAGAGGTAAAATATTCTGGTTTTATCCAAAGGCAACTAAGGGATGTGGAGAAGTTTAAAAATTTAGAGAAAATAAAGCTGCCTGCTTTAGATTATACGCTTATACCCGGGCTTTCGCGGGAGATAAAAGAAAAATTGAGTAAATTTAAACCCCTGAATTTAGGGCAGGCATCGCGGATTTCCGGAGTTACGCCGGCAGCAATTTCCCTTTTAATGGTTTACCTGAGGAAAGTAAGCGAAACCCAAACTTACGGGACAAAGTGAACAAAGACTATCTTGACCTTAAAAAATTCTGCTTAGGGTTAGGGGCAGATTTATTCGGTGTTGCGGACATAAGCAAGATAAAAAAAGATTTTATGCTCCAGCCCCATATTTTAGAAAAAGTTGATAAAGCAGTTTGCTTAGGAATAAGATTATCCAGCTCAATACTTGAAGAAATCACTGATGCGCCGACGAGGTTATATTCCCATCATTACCGTACAGTTAATGCCGTGCTAGACCAGATAGCACTTAAGGTAAGTAACGACATACAAAAAAAAGGCTTTCGCGCTCTACCTATCCCAGCTTCGCAGCTAGTGGATTGGCAGAACCAGAAGGCGCACCTTTCGCATAAAAGAATAGGTTTTCTGGCGGGATTGGGTTGGATAGGCAGGAATAACCTGCTGGTTAACAAAAATCTCGGTGCACAATTGCGGCTTGTTTCCATTCTCACAGATATGCCCCTGAAGATTGATGAGCCGGTTAAACAGGATTGCGCAGAGTGCCGCCTTTGTATTAAGGTATGCCCGAGCCAGGCAATAAAAGAAAGCCCTTCTGATTTCGGCCACAAAAAATGTTTTGAAAAATTAAAGGATTTTCAGAAACAACACCTTGTGGAGCAGTGTATCTGCGGCGTCTGCGTTAACGTTTGCAAGGGGCGAAAGAATTAAATGATGTATTTATTATTAGTTTTTTTAGTTTTATTAATGGCTGCTGCGGTTGGCTGGTCAATCGGCGCTAATGACGCTGCCAATTCCCTGGGTACTGCTGTCGGCTCAAAGGTATTAACCTTAAGGCAGGCGATTATTCTCATTGTCATATTTGGATTCCTGGGCGCATTTTTGCAGGGCTCTTATGTTACCAAGACCATTGGCAAGGGTATCGTGCCGATTAATGAGCTGGATAAAAATCTCGCTTTATATTTAGCAGTTGTGGCGACATTTGCCGCCTGCGCCTGGGTAGTCTTAGCTACCTATTGGAAGATGCCTATTTCTACCAGCCACTCTATCGTGGGAGCAGTAGCCGGAGCAGGCCTTGCTATAAATGCTGCGGTTAATTGGAGAGTGCTTTTTGATATTTTTATCTGTTGGATTTTTACGCCTATAGGTGCCGCTATTTTAGGATATATCTTTTACCGGATCTTAAAGAATTTATTTTATAGAATTATGAACCGAAAATACCTAAGAACGATTATAGCAATACTTATCATTTTGAGCGGTTGTTATGTAGCCTATTCCTGGGGGGCTAATGATGTGGCAAATGCTACAGGCGTGATTGCCGGCGTTGGGATACTTACCCCGCAGATGAGTGTTGTCTTTGGCGGATTGGCAATAGTATTGGGTATTATGACCTGGGGGTATAAAGTCATAGAGACGATAGGCTCTGAGATAACTCATCTCTTGCCGATTATGGCCCTATCGGCACAATTAGCCAGTGCGATTAACGTGCATATCTATACTGTTTTCGGGATACCCGTCTCTACCAGCCATTCTATCGTAGGCGCCATTTTTGGCGTAGGTTTAGTCAGGGGGGCAAGGGTAATCAATTTGCGTATCATAAAAGATATGGCCCTTTGTTGGCTGGCTACCCCCTTTATTTCCGGGGCCATTAGTTTTTTGATTTTAAAGGTTACCACTATGATTATTAAAATATAAGAAGGAGGTATAAAAATGAGAGAAATCAGGAATATTTTAGGATGGCTCGGGATGGCAGAAGAGCGCGCTATTCTTGTGGATGCCCAGAGCCATGTGGAAGAAACCTACAAAACAGTTAATTATTTCTCGGAAGCAGTCAAGGCGTTTATTCAGGGAGACCTTAGTGCCAAGTCAGTAGCAATTGACAATGTCAGGGAAAGCGAGCACCAGGCAGATTTATTACGTTCTAAAATGGTCAAGGAGCTTTCTGAAGGGCTACTTCTTCCTCCGGACAGGGAGGACCTGATGCATTTTGTAAAGACGCTGGATAAGATTGCCGATTGGACAAACGGCGCAGCCAGAATATTGGGTTTTATCGAGCACAAACTGCCGGATAATATCTTAAAAAATATATCTACTGCCACAGACTTAATCTTTACTTCGATATCCAAACTTAAAGAAGGTATCCAGGCGATTACCAAGAACGACCTGAAAAAAGCGCTCCTGGACTGCGAGGATGTTGACCGTATTGAACATGAAGCAGACGACCAGAAAAAACTTTTAATAGAATCAATTATACATGCAAGGCTTGAGCCGACCAGCCTATTATTGAGTTATCAGTTAGCCGAATACATGGAGGGGGTTACAGACAAGATAGAAGATGCCGCTGATTTCATTAAAGTTATAGCCATAAAATCAAAGTAATCTCCGTGGCGCAAATCAATATTTCCTTGACCCTTTAAGAAATTATGGTATTATATAGGATAGGCATTTTAGAAAGCCCTGTTTTTATACCTATCCAACTATAAATACGTTAAAGGAGCAAAAAATGGAAAATAATATAGAGAACATTAAATTGCTAATAGTTGATGATGAAGTAAAAATCTGCGATTTGGTCAAAACTATTCTGAGCAAGATGGGCTACACTGTTTTTACTGCTTTAAATACAGAAACAGCCATGGAAGCAGTAAAAAAAGAACGGCCTAACTTGGTGCTCCTGGATATCCGCATGGGCGCTGAATCAGGGCTGGATGTCTTACCTAAAATAAAAGAGTTCGATAAGAATATAAAGGTGGTTATGCTTACCGCCATGGAAGACGAAGAGAATATCCGTCAGTCTAAATCCTTGGGTGCCGATGATTATATGGTCAAGCCTCTTACAGCAGATTACCTTAAAAACGTTATCTACCAGAAGTTATCATATATGATCGGCCGGCAGAAAGATAAAAAGTAGAGATGCAATAGGAGGTAATTTATACACCGCTGCCCCCAAAAAGGGGGTATTTTTATTAGAGAAGGAGGGGATATGGAAGAAATCCTGGAAATCCTGGAGAAAGACGGCAGGCTATCGGTAGAAGATATTGCACGAATGTTGAAGAAAAAACCCGCAAGCATAAAGCAGGCAATAAAAAAATATGAAAAGGATGGAGTAATATTAAAATATAAGGCGGTAATCAATAGAGAGTTAATCAGGGACACGGATTCAGGTGTGCGGGCATTAATTGAAGTCAATATTACGCCGCAGAAAGACCTGGGGTTCGATAGGATTGCCGAGCGCATTTATTCATTCCCGGAAGTTTCAAGCTGCTATCTTATCTCTGGCACTTATGATTTGCTTTTGATTGTGGAAGGAAAAGATTTGCATACCGTAGCCAGCTTCGTAGCTGAAAAATTAGCGCCCCTGGAGAATATTAGGGGTACAACCACGCATTTTCTTTTGAAAAAATATAAGGAAGACGGGATTATTCTAAAACACAGGGAAGAGAACAAAAGGATAGCGATTTCATATTAACTGTTATGAGAAATATTATTTCCAAAAAAGTCCAAGACATGCAGCCTTCCGGAATCCGGGCATTTTTTGATTTAGTGCTCGGTATGAAAGAAGTTATTTCGCTTGGCGTAGGGGAACCGGATTTCGTCACCCCCTGGCAGATACGCGAAGCAGGCATATATTCTTTAGAGCAGGGTTTTACCTCTTACACCTCAAATAAAGGGCTTTATAAACTTAGGTTAGCCTTAAGCCGCTATTTGAAGCAGAGGCACAGTTTAGATTACTCTGCGGAAGATGAGATATTGATTACGGTGGGGGTAAGCGAGGCCATGGATTTGACACTGCGTGCGATTATTAACCCCGGAGATAGAATATTAATACCTGTGCCCAGTTACGTTTCTTACGGCCCGGTTACAGAATTAGCCGGCGGTATACCTATATATATTGACACCAGTAAGCAGGGTTTTAAGATTACGCCGCGTCTTTTAGAAAAGCATATCGATAAAAAGACAAAGGGTATAGTTTTGAATTATCCCACCAATCCTACAGGTGTTTCTTACACACGTAAGGAATTGAGTGAGATCTGCCGGTTTTTATTAAAACATAAATTAATCTGCATCTCGGATGAGGTTTACGCAGATTTAACTTATGATTTTGAGCATACCCCATTTGCTACGCTTAAAGGCGCAAAAAACAATACTATTTACCTGGATGGATTTTCTAAAAGTTATGCCATGACCGGTTGGCGCATAGGTTTTGCCTGCGGGCCAAAGGAAATAATCCAGGCAATGACCAAGGTGCACCAGTATACTATCATGTGCGTACCCATAACTTCCCAGATGGCTGCCTGCGAAGCGCTGCACAGCGGCAGAAAATCGGTAGAAGAAATGAAGCGCGAATATAAACGAAGAAGGGAATTTGTAGTGGGTGAATTAAACCGCCTGGGCCTTTCCTGCTTGAGGCCGCAGGGGGCTTTTTATGTTTTTCCCTCAATCAAGAATACGGGTTACAGTTCCATGGATTTTTCTCAACAGCTGTTAAGAGAGCAAAAAGTAGCTGTAGTCCCGGGGACAGCTTTTGGTAAGACAGGGGAAGGCTATATCAGGATTTCTTACGCCTCAAGCCTTGACCACTTGAAAGAAGCACTGCTTAGAATCAATAATTTTCTTAAAGACAATCGGAGGAAAAGATGAGAAGCCTTAAGCCTAAAACAAAATCAGATATTATTAAGCTGGTAAAAGCGCACAAGGTTAGATATATAAGGTTATGGTTTACTGATGTATTAGGGTTCCTGAAAGGCTTTACCATAACCATAGAAGAATTACCGCGCGCATTAGAAGATGGTATGGGGTTTGATGGTTCTTCCATCGAAGGTTTTGCGCGCATCGAAGAATCGGATATGATTGCCCGGCCGGATCCTACCACATTTGCTATCCTTCCCTGGGAGTCTAAAGAGCAGCCGGTAGCGCGCATGTTTTGCGATATCCATACTCCCAATGGCAAGCCCTTTGAGGCTGACCCAAGGTTTGTGCTGAAGCAGAATTTAGCCAGGGCAAAACAGATGGGATTTACCTACTATGTGGGGCCGGAGCTGGAATATTTTTATTTTAATAACCCAAAAAACACCATTGTCTTAGACCGGGGAGGATATTTTGACTTGACTCCTCTCGATGTTGCCCAGGGTGTGCGTAACGAAACCGTGAGCGCCTTAGAGGATTTGGGGATTATTGTGGAGTATAGCCACCACGAGGTTGCTTCAAGTCAACATGAGATAGACTTGCGTTACACTGATGCCCTGACGATGGCAGATAATGTTATGACCTACCGCCTGGTAGCCAAAGAGATTGCACAGGCAAAAGGCTTGCACGCTACTTTTATGCCCAAGCCGGTATTCGGTATTAATGGCTCCGGTATGCATACGCATCAGTCGTTATTCAAGGGAGAGAGGAATGCTTTTTTTGATGCCAAGGCAAAATACCATCTTTCGGAAATCGGCAGGTTTTTTACTGCCGGGCTCTTAAGGCATGCCCCGGAGATTACCTCAATTACCAGCCAGTGGGTTAATTCTTATAAACGTTTGGTCCCCGGCTACGAGGCACCGGTATATATTTGCTGGGCCCAGATGAACCGTTCTGCACTTATACGCGTGCCTATGTATAAACCCGGCAAAGAGAAGGCTACCCGCATTGAATACCGTTCTCCTGACCCTGCCTGTAATCCATACCTTGCTTTTGCGGCAATGTTGGCAGCAGGCTTAGATGGGATTGAGAAAGAATATAAATTGCCCGAGCCCGCCAATGACAATATTTACCATATGGATGAAGAACAACGGGACAGGTTAGGCATAAAATCACTCCCTGAAGATTTGCTGGAGGCGATCAAGATTACAGAAAACAGTAAGTTGGTAAAAGAATGTTTGGGCGAGAAAGTCTTTGAATATTTCATCCGCAATAAGAAAGTGGAGTGGGATGAATATAAGGCCCAGGTAACACAATACGAAATAGATAAATATCTTCCGATACTTTAAGCGAAACCATGCCAAAGGCACAGAAGCATTATCAGGCGTACCTTAAACAGATTGAGTTACTTTCTAAGGTAGCAAACCTAATTACCTCCGGTTTATACCTGGAGGAGCTCCTGAGGATTGTTGTGCAAATTACTGCGGAAATCATGAATTCAAAGATTTGCTCTCTCATGCTGTTAGACCCGCAGAAGAAAGAACTGGTGGTTAAGGCAACGCAATCTATTTCAGAAAGCTATAATAAGAAACCCAACATTAAATTGGGAGAAGGGATTGCCGGTATAGTGGCATTGGAAAATAAGCCGCTGTGCGTTTTAGATGTTAAAAAAGACAACCGTTATTTGAACAGGGATATCGCCGAGAAAGAAAGTTTATATTCTTTGGCCTGTGTGCCTTTGGCTGTAAAAAACCGGGTCATCGGCGTGTTAAATGTTTATACGTCCAAAAAACATCTTTTCACCAAGCCAGAGTTGGATGTCTTAACTGCCGTGGCTAATCAGGCAGCAGTAGCCATTGAGAATGCGGAGTTGGATCTTAGGGCACGCAGCGCTGAAGAGGCCCTGACAACCAGAAAGGTTGTCGAACGGGCAAAAGAAATCCTTTCGCAGGAAGCAAATATCTTACCTTCAGAAGCCTACCGTCTGATTCAGAAGCAGAGCATGGACAGCCGTAAGACAATGCGCGAGGTTGCTGAAGCCATAATTTTAGCCAAAGATATAAAAGGGAAAAAGGCCTAAAGAGCTTTAACATGCAAAAAGAGAACCTGCGCATAGCTATTTCACAAATTAATACTACCGTCGGAGACTTAGAGGCAAATTGCAATAAGATAGCGCAATATATCCAGAAAGCGAAAGCCCAGGGAGTAGATATAATTACATTTCCTGAGCTCGCACTTGCCGGTTACCCGCCAGAAGACCTGCTGCTTAAGCCGAAATTTATCGCAGATAACCTTAAAAAGATAAAGGAATTAGCCAAAGTTGTCGATAATATTCTTGCCATAGTTGGTTTTGTAGATAAAGAAGGCAAGGATATTTACAATGCTGCCGCAGTAATTTATAACCGTAAAATTCAGGGCATATGCCATAAGATATTTCTGCCGAATTACGGCGTCTTTGATGAAGAACGGTATTTTTCACCCGGGAAAGAATGCCTGCTTTTTAAATTCGGAAAATTTAACTTTGGCGTGGACATCTGTGAGGATATCTGGCATTTTGACGGGCCTACAAAGGCACTGGCGAAGTCCGGGGCAAGGCTCATACTCAATATAAATGCCTCTCCGTATTATGCCGGTAAAATTAAAGACCGGGAAGAAGTGGTTAAAAAGCAGGCTAAGGCAAATCGTATTGCTATCGCATACACAAATTTAGTCGGCGGACAGGATGAGCTTGTTTTTGACGGCCAGAGCATGCTTGTAGATGCAAAAGGCAAGCTTATCTGCCGCGCTAAAAGCTTTAAAGAGGATTTGCTTATTTTTGATATAGAGGCCTCAAGCTCCGGCATACGCCTTAAGCCTCAAAAGACGGCTGGCACACTTTCGCCCGATGCCGAAATTTATGAGGCGCTTAAATTAGGACTCTATGATTATTGCTCCAAGAATGGATTCAAGAAGGTAGTTATCGGCCTAAGCGGAGGCATAGATTCTGCTTTGGTCGCTACTGTTGCCTGTGATGCTTTAGGCAGAGAGAATGTCACCGCGGTATTTATGCCTTCTAAGTATTCTTCAACTGAGTCGCAGGAAGATGCAGCCGGGCTTGCGCAAAACCTAAAAATTAAGCTTCTGCACATACCCATAGATGAAATCTACAATACATATCTGGCAGCACTTAAAGAGCAATTCAGCGGCCTTACGCGAAACACAGCTGAAGAAAACATTCAGGCGCGCATCAGGGGGAATATTCTGATGGCGCTCTCAAACAAGTTCGGGTGGCTGGTGTTGACAACGGGGAATAAATCGGAAATGAGCACTGGTTATGCTACGCTTTACGGAGATATGGCAGGAGGGTTCGCCTTAATTAAAGATTGCCCCAAGACTTTAGTTTATAAGCTGGCTAACTACAGGAATTCTTTAGGGCAGGTTATCCCTGAGCGGGTGCTCACAAAGGAGCCCTCTGCAGAACTTAAACCCAACCAGAAAGATTCGGATACATTGCCTGCTTATGCAACCCTGGACCCAATTTTAAAGGCATATATAGAAGAAGATAAAGATTTAACCAGGATTGTCTCCTTAGGGTTTGATAAAAATACGGTTTCCCGCGTTTTGAATATGGTGGATAAGAGCGAATATAAACGCCGCCAGTCACCCCCTGGAATTAAAATTACACCAAAGGCCTTCGGCAGGGACAGAAGAATGCCCATTACTAACAAGTATAGGGGATAAAAACATTTGGCAAAAGGAAAAAGCGCCCTTTTCCCGATGAGGAAGAAGCGGCGTTTTTTTATTTAGGGACGGTTCTCAAGCTGAAGGAGAACCGTCCCCGAACAAGTTGAGAACCGTCCCTATTTTATAAAAGCGTTTTCTTGGAAAGGGGCCATGGCCTTGCTATCCTAAGAAATTTGTGCTATATTTTCTAAAAGGGAGTTTTTAAGTGAAGAAAATTGCATTGGCATTATTTTTATTCCTGGTGATGTTCAATCTCTGCCGGGCAGAAGAGAGAAGTAATGGCAGTAATTATAATTATATGAGTACGTATAATTCTATAACATCCTCTGCCGCAAGCGCAGGCAGGGATGCAGCAATGCAGGCACAGAATAACTTAAATGCCTTCAGAAATACTGTACGCCAGCAAACGCCTCCGTCGCAGATGTATCAACAGCCGAAATTTCTCAAGCAAAATTCTCCTGCCTTTGACTATTCACAGAAAAACTTAACTACTCAAAACCTGAATACGCAGCTTAATTATTCCCGGCAGTTAAACAAGTTGAAACAGGATGCCGTAAAACACCAGAATCAGGGAATTAATCTTGCCGTCCCGCCGCTTCTAAACCCAAGGGAATTTAAGGACGACCCCTCCAAAACAGTTATTCCGGTTGACTCCCATACACAATAGAGTTTAAAACAGTTCCTATCTGCTATTTTACAAGATTTCTTGAAACTTTAATATTTTCAATAAGTTAATTACCTGATAAAATACAAAAATTTATCTTGACAAGGCTAGTTTTGAGTAATAAACTAAAACTAATATATACCCCCAATTTCCTATCCTAATAAGGAAAAAATTAAGTAAAAGAGGAGGTTTTAATGCCCAGGATTAGTCTAAGAAAGCATATTCTTTCTAGTCTCGTTTTTTTGTCTTTTTTATTAGTTTATAGCGAAATTCCGGCTCAAACCGTCTCTGAGTCTGAGACTGCAGGCGGAATACAGAAGCAGGAGGAGAACCTTGAGAAGATGCAGCGACTGGAACAAAAAATCACGGAGAAGAAGAAAAAGCCGGAAATAGAAGAGAAAGAAGAAGGGCCAGCGCCCTTACCTGAAGGAGAAAAAGTCTTCATTAAAAAAATAACGGTAGAAGGTACAACTTTATTATCCGAAGCCGAAATTACCAAAATTATTTCCCAGTTCCAAGGCAAAGAGCTTACCCTGGCTGACATGCAAAAGGTAGCTGATTTGATTACCGATGCCCTGAGAAAGAAGGGTTATGCTACCTCCCGGGCGTACCTTCCGCCACAGACTATCGCTAAAGATGGAATCTTAAAAATAAAGGTGGTAGAAGGTAAAGTCGGTGAAATCAACATAAAGGGCAACCGTTATTTTAAGACCGCTTTGTATAAAAAAAAATTAAAGCTGCAACCAGGTGAATACTTTGCTTACCCTTCGCTTCAGCGTTCTTTAGTTTCTATCAATGAGAACCCTGACCGTCTTGCCAAAGCCATTCTTGCGCCGGGTAAAAAACCAGGCACTACCGATATAATATTAGAGGTAAAAGATAAACTCCCCATTCATGTGGGCTATGAGTATGATAATTTTGCTGCCCGTTCTCTTGGCAGGGACAGGCAGGCAGTAGTATTTGAACACAATAACCTTTTGGGTTTTGATGATAAGCTATATTTTAAGTTTCAGCGCTCCGAGGATTCTTTGTACACTTCCAAGAGTGCCCGTTATCTTTTTCCCGTAGACGATACATTGGAATTGGGGCTTACCGGCCTCTATAGCCGCTCCAGATTAGGCAGGGAGTTTTCAATTCTGGACTCGCGCGGAACAGCAATGATTATCGGGGCATTCATGAATAAAGCCCTGATTGCTAAAGATAACCTGGATTTACGGTTAAACTTCGGATTTGATTATAAGAAAATCCGTAACTATCTATTAGGCGGAATTGAGATTTCCCGCGATGATGTAAGGGTATTCAAGCTCGGTTTTGATTTAGATGCGATAGATAAATGGGGTAGAAATATTCTGACTGCAGAGCTTGACGGAGGCGTACCGAGGATGTGGGGAGGGCTGCTTGATAAAGACCCCAGGGCTTCGCGAGTCGGTGCAGGCGGAAAATTCTTCAAAGGCGCTTTTAATTTCTTTAGGCTTCAACCCATGCCTTTTTCATCTACTATCCTTTGGAAGAATACCGCACAACTGTCTAATTATACGCTTGTGGCTGCCGAGCAATTCCAGATCGGCGGGCCCTTAAGCGTAAGGGGTTATCCTCCGGCAGAATTCTCAGGAGATGGAGGAATATCCACTTCATTGGAATGGACTTTCCCCTTTTATTTTATCCCCAAGAAAATAAATGTTCCTTTCACCAAGGAAAAAGTTTATGATAGATTGCGCGTTGCGCTTTTTTATGACTGGGCTACTGTGCATTTAAACAAGATTCAGCCCGGGGATAAAAAATACAGGGTTCTTAAAGCAGCTGGTTTCGGATTCAGATTTAACATTATTGAGCGCTTATCGGCTAAAGTAGACTTTGGCTATCCTTTGGATAAGAATCCTTCTGACAAGGACCATTTACACACCTGGGTAGAGTTTACCTGTAAAATTTAACAAATAAATTTTTTCTCTTCAGCCCTTGAATTTTAGGGCAAAATATGTTATACTCTGTCCACTTTAAGGCATTTTCTTTAAGATGAAAGTCCTACAAAATAATAAGGTTGGGTACTTTAAAAGATGATTAATTTACCAGCAAGTCTTGCCTCTTTGTTTCCAGCCATTTCCCATACATATAATAAAGGTAAAAATTGTTAACGAATAAAAATAGTAACATTAAAGGAGGAAGTAATGTCTAAGAAGCCCTCAAAATTTATTGCTTTGCTTATTTCTCTTGTTTTAATTTTTCAGCCGGTTATCGGCTATTCCCTGCCGGAAGGATGGGAAGTGCAGTTCGGGAATGCCAATTTTGATTACGATACCTTGAATCAAATCCTTAATATTTTTATGTCCTCCGACAGGTTGATTACTAACTGGGAAAGCTTTTCCATCGCCCTTAACGAGATTGTCAATTTCTTCATGCCCTCTGCTGACAGCATTGCCTTAAACAGGGTAGTAGGAATGGACCCTTCCCAGATATTAGGCCACCTGAATTCTAACGGCAAAATCTTCCTGATTAATCCCAATGGCATCTTGTTTGGCTCTAACTCTAGAGTAGATACCGCGGGATTAGTCGCCTCTACCTTAAATATCACCAACGAAGACTTCTTGGCCGGAAGATTTACCTTTTTTGGCCAGGGTGGCTCGGTAGTTAATCAGGGGTATATTAATACACCCGGTGGTTATGCAGTCCTTCTAGGCTCAAACGTAGAGAATGCAGGGATTATCGAAGCAAATTTAGGTAGCGTAGTTTTGGCTGCCGGCCAGAGAATAACGCTTAATTTAGACCCGCAGGGTTTAATCAGCGTGGTGGTAGATGAAGCAGTAACCCAGAATTTGACCGGTGCGCAGGATGCCGTAAAAAATACCGGCAGGATTACCGCTGATGGCGGAAGAGTAATTTTGACTGCTAAGGCATTAGATGGCGTGTTTAATCGAGCGATTAATAATGAAGGAGTAATTGAGGCAAGGAGCCTGATAAATAGGAGAGGCGAGGTATATTTATTGGCCGGCGGAGAGAATTCAGTAGTTGCCAATACAGGCACTATTGATGTCAGCGCAAAAGAATCAGGCGCTAACGGCGGTTTTGTGGAATTAAGCGGAGGCCAACTCGATTTTGTTAACGGTATTATAAATACAGGAGAGACTGGTGAAGTAGTTTTTGACCCATGGAATTTTTATATTGGAGACCTTGTAGAGTGGTTCCTGCAACACCTCAGTGGTTCTGCCACCATAAAAGCCCGCAATAACATTTATACCATTCTTGGTGATTTCGGAGGGGATGATATTCTCAATTTATATAATTTCGTTTCAGGTAGAACTTTTACGCTACAAGCAGGCAATAGTATTTATCTGAATAACGATTCTATTGTTACTCAGGGCGGAAATATACGCCTTCTTGCTGATGCAGCCGGTGATTACGGTTGGCCCTGGGGTTGGGTAAATTCTGATGGGCAAGGAGATATCTATCTGGGAACAGGAGGCGGCCTTAATTCTAATGGCGGAAACATTAGTTTAAGCGGTGTGAATGTCAATCTTACTGCCCTTGTAAATGCAGGCACTGGCAATGTAGACATTAACGCCACCGATAAAATTATAGACGACGATGATTCAGGCGCTACGGACGTCATCGCAAATAGGCTTTTCATTACTTCAGTCAATGGTATCGGTTCAGGTAACGCCTTGGAGACTCAGATAAATCAGTTATCTGCTTATAACAGCACATTAGGCGATATTTCTATTTCTAATATCGGACCATTAGAGCTGGTTGCCCTGGCGGAATTAGGCTTAGATTTAAGTGTTTATAATGAAGGGGCGGGAAATGTAAACATTTCTACCAATTCTCCTCTAACAGTAAATAGCGGCGTCCAGGCGGACAATGGGAACATAAACCTCGCTGCGTTAACAGGAGATTTAAATATCAATGCAGACATATATTCTTCTTTGGGCAACATTTCGCTGGAGGCCTACAATATTTTTCTTAATGACGGAACAGTTTCTGCTGATGCCGGTAGTATTGGTTTAACAGCCGGTCACAATATAGATATCGGCAACGGCTCAATTGAATCCAATACAGGAAGTATCAACCTGCAAGCCGGTAACGATATAATTTTTAGCGGCGTAGGCCAGATTGCCTCTAATTTAGGTAATATAATTCTTTCTGCCTTGAATAATATTTATCTAGGTTTTGTCTCTACCGGAGGAAACGCTGTTATTACAGCTGATGGCGATGGTTCAGGTGCAGGTTCAATCATTGATAACAATGGCAGCGGGACCAATATCATCGCTAATAATTTAACCCTGTCGGCAGCCAACGGTATCGGTGATGGCGATGCCCTCGAGACCCAGGTTGGACTTCTGGCTGCGCACAATACTAATTCCGGAAATATCCAGATTGACAATCACAGTAGTAATCTTTTTATCCAGAGTATCATCAATGACGGGGATGATGTCACGGTCACCAATTCCGGAGATATCCTTCTTGGCCAGATTCGCGCAGACGGCAGCACTGTAAATTTGACTTCCGGCGGAGCTATTACGGATGATTATATGACCGAGGCAGCTTTACTGGATATTATTGCGGCAAATGCTAATATTACCGCTGCTGATGGTATCGGCTCAAACCATGCCCTGGATACGCAAATCAGCACCCTCAATGCTTTAAATACTAATTCCCATAATATACGGATAAATAACCAGGGTAATCTTTTTGCGCAAAACGTAGAGAATCAGAATGGAAATATCGCGCTTATTACCAGCGGAGATTTGACCTTAGGTAAAATTAAGGCCGTGGGTAATACCGTGGATTTAACTGCCGGCGGAGCAATCCTTGACGACGATTCCATCTTCGAAACGGCTGTACCGGATATTATTGCTGCCTATGCTAATCTTAGGGCCGGCTCAGGCATTGGTTATGCAGGCCATGCCATAGAAACGCAGATCGGCGCTCTTACTGCTTATACTGATGCGGGTGATATCTTCATTGACAACCTCGGTGACCTTATCGCTCTAAGCGTAATCGCCAGAAGCGGAGACGTAAACCTAAAGGTGCATTCCAACCTATATGTGGATTATATACAAGGCAACCATGTTACCCTTACCTCAAACGGCGGCATATACGAATATGGCGATGATTCCCTTGCTGATATAGTTGGAGAGAGCATCTCTCTTGCAGCTGCAGACGGGATTGGAAAGGATACAAACAGTTTGGATATTGACCTGGGTTCAGGAAAGCTTACTCTTGATACGAGTTCCGGAACAGGCAGTATCTATGTTGATGAGACAAACGGAGATTTAATTTTAGATGATGCCCACTTTGCTGTATATACAGGTGCTGGTGCGCAATATATTAAACTAACCAATAGGGGCGGAGGTTTTAATATTACCGGTGATGTATATATCCCCGTTAGTGACTGGTTATTCTTAGAGACTACCTCGCCAGGCACGGATATCTATTTTGATGGCGGGTCTCTCAGGTCAACCGGCAATAGCTCAACCATGAGCCTGATTTCAGCCGGAAGGATATACCGAAATCCCCTATTCGGTGGTAATATAAATATTTATGCTGCCGGAGTTGGTCTTAAAGCGGTAAACGGGATAGACTTGGCATTATCAGTAGCAAGTCTGGGAGCGGTTAATACAGGTTCCGGAGATATAAATATCGTTAATGACAGGGCTCTTGATATTTCCTCAGGCGCAGTCTGGGGAATCGGCGGCCTATTTAATGCTAATGGCAATATAAACCTCGCTACCAATGGAAATTTAACTTTAAGTTACAGCGGGTGGCCTTACAATACCACTGTTTACGGCCAGAATGTAAGGCTTACTGCTAATGGGGGAGCGATTATTGATGGTAATGGCGGCAACAGCAACATCATCGCCAATAATTTAATTCTTAGCGCAGCCAATGGTATTGGTTCGGGTGATGCCCTGGAGACAGACGTGAGAAATCTTCAGGCAACCAATACAAATTCAGGTAATATTGAAATCGCTAATACCGGAAGCTTAAATTTAACTGATTTTAGTAGCTCAGGCTACAGCATCAAGAATAACGGTTCAGGGTTAGTGAATATTTCAACATCCTCGCCATTAACCGTAAGTAGCGCTGTGCTTGCAGGCGGAGATATAAACCTATCTGCTGGTGGCGGCAATACAGGAAACTTGTTTATTAATGCAGATGTGCAGTCTTCAGGCGGTGATGTGTCGCTTTCTGCCGATAACAATATCCTGATAAACGACGGCACGATTTCATCCGCAGCCCTTCTGGACTTGTTAGCCGGCGGCGGCATAGTGCAGACTGGCGGGACCATCGGAAGCGGCATAGAATCCATTAATCTTGACGCTAACAATAATATTGTTCTTTCAGATGTCAGAGGTAATGATGTCTGGATTTGGTCTGATACCGGCACAATCAACGATTACGGCACTACCTCAATTACTGCTAATGATTTAGCCTTACGCGCTGATAAAGGAATTAATCTTCACACCGCAGTATCCAGACTTTTTGCTCATAATCAAACCTCAGGAGACATAAACCTTGTAAATACAGGTGCCCTTGAACTTTTTGATTTACCTGGCTGGGGTTATAGTATGAATAACGCAGGCACAGGGAATATAAATCTGACTACCGACCAGAACTTGGATATAACCAACGCAGTATTGACGCACAACGGAGACGTAAACATTAATACAGGCGGGGATATAAATATCCATCAATTTATTAATGCTGGCGGCAACGGCAGTAGCACAGGCAACATATTCCTAAATTCCGGTGGTTCAATATTAGGGTTCGGCGGCAATCTGCACCTTATTTCAGCAGCCGATACTCATCTTACTGCCGCAAATGTTGTGGGTGATCCAAGTACTCCCTTGATGGTAAGCGTAGGCAAGGATTTATATCTATCCATGAGTAATGCTTTTGGTTCAGCATTCGGCTCTGTGGGGCTCTTAGGCGTCAGTGGTACGTTGGGTGGTTCCATCGGAGGAAATTTTGTTTTTGTTCCCGGGACCTACGCCTTTAATCCATTTTTTGCAGGTAACCCACCAGGATATATTTTCTTTAACAGTTCTGAAATTTGGCCGAACTTGTCCCTTGGCAATATTTTTAATATACTTGCATCCGGTACCATGAATAATCCGAGGTTATATTTAGAATTCCTGCAGAATTACCGCTTTGTTTCCTTTGACTCCTCAACACCTAATTTTTACTTCTATCATCCTTCAACACCTTCAGATACCGTTGCCTTTGATGATATCACCCTGGATGCTGATGCCTACGATTTTATCGACGGAAACCTGAATCTGAAAAAGAAAGATGTGCTCTCTCCTTACTATGAAGAGCAGCAGAATGAAGAGGGGAAAGCAAGTTTATAAGATTTAGATTTATAACCTCAATTAATAAGGGGCCTGAAAAAGGCCCCTTATTTTTTTATAGTAGCTAAAAATACTTTCCTTTGGCATCAAAGATAACAGCGGGTTTAACGATGCGATTTTCTTGTAGTAATTTTTACCTTTAGTATTATAATAAAATAGAAATGGGTTAAGGATTTTAAAGCAAAGGAGGAATAATGCGTAAAATAACCGGGATAATCTTTTTATTTTGTTTTAGTTTTTCTCTTTTCGGCTGCTTGGTAAAAGAAAAGCCGGTCATAGCCATAGGAAAGATAAAGATAAGCGCTGCAGAATTTAACCGCGACTTTGAGAAGTCGCTTTATGCCAACTCGCCTAAGGAAGAGGCACGCAAGAAATTCGTAGAATACCTTATCGATAGAAAGCTGATTCTAAAAGAGGCAGAGAGAGAAGGGCTGGACAAGGGCCAGGAATTCTTAAATAGCGTACAGGCATTCTGGGAGCAGGCCTTATTGAAACTAGCTTTGGATAAAAAGATAAAAGAGTTATCCAGCCAAATAGGTGTTAGCGACCAGGAAGTAAGAGTCTATTACGAGGTGCATAAGGAAACCTTCTCTAGAAAAGAGGTAACAGAAGTCTATGACCAGATAAAATTACAGCTTTTTAAGGCAAAGCAAAAAGAGGCGTTAGATAAGTGGATAAGCGCCCTGCGCGCCAAAACAAAAATCAGTATAGACAATAAACTTTTGGGCTTAGAATAAAAGGAGGAGCGATGCAGAAAAGAAAAAAATATTTTATTGAGAAGAGTTTTCAATCCAAGTTTATTTTAAAATTCTGCTTGATTGTCATAGCGGCTACTTTTATTGTAGGCCTTCTGCTTTTTCTTTTCTCCAGCGGCTCAACAACCGTGGCCATAGAGAATACCAAGGTGGTAGTTAAGAATACCGCTGATTTTATCCTACCCATAATTCTAACTACCCTTATACTGGTAACTATATTTTCTGCCGTTTCCGTGAGCCTGCTTTGCCTTTTTGTCTCGCATAAGATAGCCGGCCCGCTTTATCGGCTCAATAGTGAAATCACTAAATTTGGAGAGGGAAAACTGGGAGTAAATTTCTCTATCAGGACAGGCGATCAGCTGAAAGAGCTCGCCAATTCCCTGGAGAATATGGCTGCATCCTTAAGGGGTAAAATAGGCATGTTAAAAGATAAATGCAATGAGCTGCTCCCTGTTTTAGAGCATTCCCCGGCTAAAGATAAAATTACAAGCATGAAGGAGATTCTGGACTCTTTTAAGGTCTAATGCATATTTTTAAAAGAAACTATACAAAATTTATTTTGCTGCTTTTATTGTCTCTTTTTCCTAAAACCATCCTGTTCGCACAGGAGAATTCTCTCAAAACAAAATATTTTACAATTTATTACGCCCAGGACTGCAGTCTCGCTCAACTTGCTGACAGGCTCCATGTGGCTAGCTTTCTCCACATAGATATATTTCCGCAGCAGAACAATATCCAGGATATACAGTCTATTGTTTCTGACCTTTTTGATTCTTTATATTTAGAGGTCTCTGACATTATTGATATACATATGTATAGCTTTGAAGGCACGATTAGGATTATGCCCGGCAGGGAAGAATTAAGAGAGATTCTGGGCGCCTATTTCAAAAAAGTGCCAAACGTAGCCTCATTTTATTCTCATGCAAATAATACCATATATTTTTCCTGGCCTGATTTGACCTTAGGGGTGCTTGTGCATGAGATGGCCCATGCCATCATTTCCCATTATTTTGTAGTCCCGCCATCTACGAAAGTTCAGGAAATTCTTGCCGGCTACGTGGAATATTCTATCAGAAAAAAGGCAGGATTACAGGTTATAAAATAGGGACGAAAAAACCTTGACAAGGTATTTCTTTATGTTATTATTTTTCAATAATTTGGTTCGGACAGAGAGGTCCTTCCAGAGGGGGGGCCTCTTTTATTTTAAACGGATATGACTAAAAATAAGGCAATAATTGCAATAATAATGTGCAAAAAGGAGAAAAGGTATGTCAAAAAAGATTGAGGCATTTATGCAGAAGGTCATTGAAAAGAATCCGGGTGAGCTGGAATTTCATCAGGCAGTAAGGGAAGTAGCGGCATCCTTAACCCTTTTTATTGAAAAGCATCCTCAGTATGAGGAGGCCAAAATATTAGAAAGAATGGTTGAGCCGGAAAGGGTAATTATATTTCGCGTCCCTTGGGCGGATGATAAAGGAGAGATTCGTATTAACAGGGGATTTCGCATAGAGATGAATAGCGCCATAGGTCCTTACAAGGGCGGTATCCGTTTTCATCCGAGCGTAAACTTAGGGATCTTGAAATTCCTGGCCTTTGAGCAAGTATTTAAGAACAGCTTAACTACTTTGCCCATGGGGGGCGGAAAAGGCGGTTCGGATTTTGACCCCAAAGGAAAGTCAGATAACGAGGTAATGAGATTCTGTCAGAGTTTCATGACTGAATTATTCAGGCATATCGGTCCAGATACGGATGTGCCTGCTGGCGATATAGGTGTTGGCGGACGCGAAATCGGGTATATGTTCGGCCAGTATAAAAGACTACGCAATGAATTTACCGGGGTTCTCACTGGTAAAGGTTTAAGCTGGGGCGGTAGTTTAATCAGGCCGGAGGCAACAGGCTATGGCTGCGTTTATTTTGTTGAAGAAATGTTAAAGGCAAAAGGAGAATCCTTAAAAGGTAAAGTTTGTGCGGTATCCGGGTCTGGTAATGTGGCTCAGTATACTGTAGAAAAACTCATTCAATTAGGAGCGAAGGTTGTGACATTATCAGATTCTAACGGGTTTATTTACGATGAAGAAGGCATTGACCATAAAGAATTGAAGTGCGTGCTTGACCTTAAAAATGTGCGGCGTGGGCGCATAAAAGAGTGCGCGAATGAATTTAGTTGCAAATACTTTGAAAATAAGAAACCGTGGGGGATAAAATGCGATATCGCCTTTCCCTGTGCTACCCAGAACGAGATAAGCGAAGCCGATGCCAAGGCATTAGTCAAAAATGGCTGTATGGCTGTTGGTGAAGGGGCAAATATGCCGACCACTTCCGAAGGCGTTGAGATATTTCAAAAGGCAAAGATTCTCTATGCCCCCGGTAAGGCTGCGAACGCCGGAGGTGTTGCTACCTCTGGTCTTGAGATGACTCAAAATAGCATGAGGTTATCGTGGTCCCGCCAAGAAGTAGATCAAAAATTACATGAAATTATGGTAGCCATTCATGAGCAGTGTATGAAATACGGCAAGGAAGGTAATTATATAAATTATGTAAATGGTGCAAATATTGCCGGATTTGTAAAGGTAGCTGATGCCATGATGGCCCAGGGGTTAGTATAGATTTTATGGTAATGTTTCTTGTTGGATAATTCATAATTTAGAAGTACAATATATTTAATCTGAAGTTAATTGGAATAAGAATGAGCACGATTAAAAAAGCCATTGTATTATTGGTAATAATTGTTGCGTTTACTAATTGCCCTGCGATTAGTCAAACAGGAGGGGGTAATATGCAGCTGACCAGTCCTGAATTCAAACACAACGGATTTATCCCTGCAAAGTTTACCTGCGAAGGAGAAGATGTTAACCCGGCGCTCATGATTAACGGCGTACCCGAAGGTACAAAAAGTTTAGCCTTAATTATGGATGATCCTGATGCGCCCATAGGGACCTGGGTGCACTGGGTAGTTTTCGATATGCCGGTTATCCCTAAAATTGATGAAAACAGCGTACCCGGAAAATTAGGAATTACCAATTCAGGAAAAAATAATTACCATGGTCCTTGTCCGCCCTCCGGCACTCACCGTTATTTCTTTAAAATCTATTGCCTTGATACAAAACTAAATTTAGCGCAAGGTATCAGCAAGGGGCAGTTGGAGAAAGCCATGCAAGGGCATGTTCTGGATAAAGCTGAGCTAGTCGGCTTATATAAAAGAAAATAATTTGGCATATTTTTGAAATGAGAATTAAGAAATACGCCTAGGCAGGAGGAGGAAGTTAAAAATGGAGATGGTAATTGGCCTTACCTTTCCTGGAGAATTAAAAGACGAAGCAATAATTTGCCAGCTCTGTAAGAAATTCGATATCTCTCTTAATATAGTCGAGGCTTCCTTTTCCACGTATTCAGGCTGGGCCATATTAGGCGTAGACGGACAGGAGCAGGAGCTAAAGAAAGCTTTTGAATTCTTAAGAAGCAAGGGTATAAATATCGAAAACATCAAGACCGCTGCCTAGTTAAGTTGACAATCTTTTCCGCCAATAAAAGCCCCTCCTTTTTGACTCAATTTTTCATTGAACAACGTTATATTTAGCAGTAAAATAAAAAATTGAGCAAGAAAGATACCTTAAATTTTTTAGAAGAATTAAAATGTAATGAACCCTGTTAGAAATATTCAATGAGTATTTATAACGGGGCTAATGGGGCAAAGGATGATTTCTAACGGGACGAATAGAGAAGACGCCTTAAATGACTTTCTAAAGGGTTTGCGTATAGTACTGAATAACGCCGCTGCCTATCCCAAAGAGCACCCCTATTTTATAGAATCAGTAAATAATTTTAAACAGAAGATTGAAGCAATATTTACCTTTTTAAATCCCATCAAAATTGTCATCACCCCCGATTCTTTATTCCTTGAGGGAAGGCACTGGGGAAAGTCTAGCGTCTATCTAGAAACCGCCCAGATGCTGCATCTGCGCAAGATAAAGAGCATCGAAATACAACAGGGTATTAGCGTTGAAGAATTGGTTGATTTCTTAAGCATCCTGGCTATGCCCAAAAAAGAATTTTTAAGGCGGGGGGGCATAAAAAACATTTTGAAAAAAGAAGAAAATCTGCATATCGCCATTGAGGAGCTGGATTATTCTCAATTTCTAGGCCAGGGCAGGGAAGATTTAGATGTCTGGGTTTATTTATTGAAAGATGCCATAGAGAAAAGAAATCCGGATAAATTAAACGAATTTGCCTTCGGTTTCGGCAAGATTGTAAATAAATTCAAGTCGGAAGATTTAATTGAAGACTCCCAGATAAGGGAAGGCATTGTAAAATTTCTTAATTATCTTAATGATAATAATAAAGAGAAATTCAGAGAATGCGTAAAAGAAATATTCAATACCTCGCTGAAATATCAGGCTGGCCTAAATGAAGACCAATTAAATAAACTAAGGCTATTCTTCAAGGATATGGATGCGCAAGAGTTAGCCAAATTATTATGGGATGAGGTATCCGGCAATGATAGTTTTGATGCTTTAAGTTTTAATTTATTCTCCCGGCTTATCGGCAAAGAGCGCGAAAAAGAAGTAGGTTCTTTATTTGACAGGATAATCGATAAGGAATTAATAAAGGATAATCCTAGGATATCAAAGAGGATTCATGAGCTGCTATCTCCACTGAATATCAACAGCGTTTCAGAAGTGTATCGAAATACTCTTTCCCTATTAGTAAAAGATATTTCTTTTGATAGGCAGATGAATTTAGAGCGCGAGCTCCTGTTGGCTAATTACCGCTTCATCATAATTAATTTATTCGGGTTAGAAAAAAATGAAGAAAGGCTAACCTTAATCTTAAGCAAACTTTATAAGGAATTGGAAAGCATATTTAAGGAAAAGGAATTGAAATCACTCAAATATTTAGCGGATGTCTTAAAGAAAAAGAAAAACGAAGAACCGCATCGCGTTAATCTTTTCACCGAGCTAGATAAACTGATTGCCAACTTTGTTGAAACTAACATCTGGGATGAAGCTGCTCCCGAGGATTTAGGATATTTAGCAGGGACTCTCGGAGAAAGTTCTTTAAATGCCGATTTTTATATGAATAAGATATTTGTTGAAGGAAAAATCACGCCCCTGGGGTTAAGATTGTTTTTCAGGTTTTTCCCTTCACAATCACCCATCTTTTACAGAAACTTGGAAAGAAAATATTCTGACACAGGATTTTTGGAGAAGGTCGTTGATAGCTTGAGTCACCTCAATGATTCCGCAGGACTATACGCGCTTGAACATATATTTTCCATTGGCAATGAGCTTATCAAATTGGAAGCCTTAAGGGCAATGCAGGAGTTATCGGAAGTTGACAGAGAATTCTTATTCTCCATTTTAAAAAAGACTGATTTCTCTTTAAAAAAAGAGGCATTGATTGTTTTATCCAAAGACGAAGGGGCAAGGAAAAAGGCAGCAGATATCTTGCTTGATATACACGGCCTCCTGGGGTCTAAAAATAAGGTTATCCTGCAGAATATGATGATTATAGAGGAAACGGGATTAAAAGAAGCCGGTGACTATTTAGTTTCGCTTAGCAGAAGGCGCTTCTTCTGGAATAAAAAAATAAGAAGAAAGGCACAGGAAATATTAGAGGGGTGGCATGCCGGATAGAATTGAAGATTCTTTCAAAGATTTATTAGCGTCATTGCAGACTCTTAAGTTTTATGGAAACGAGCACCCTATCTTCAAGAAATCAGTAGATAAGGCTTACCAGAGCTTGCAGGGCGCCTTAACAACAAGAGAAGAGTTGGTTGTCGGGATTGTAGGCGAAGAGCTGGCCCTTGAAAAAGAAATACTCTTTGACCTTAGCAAGTCAGTCAGGCCGACAATAATGTATCTGAAAGACCGCGGGATAGAAAAGATCGTTTTTTATCGCGGCGTGCAAAAAGAAGAATTAGAAAAGTTTATTACATTTTTGGCAATGCCTAAAGAGGAAATAAAAAAAGAAGCCCAGGATTATCTATCGCTTATGGGAATAAAGAATATAGCCGCTGGCAAACTGAAGATTGCGACGGCTGGTGCCCCGTCTATTCCCGGTTCATTTGTAATCCCAAGGCAATTCTTAAGCAATCTCAAGTTTTTATACGAAGATTCATTAAATAAAGTTTCCGATTCATTGACAGGCATTTTAAACTCCCAGGAAGTAGAAGCTGCAACTTTAAGGTTTTCCATGCATAATATCATGGAAAGCCTGCAGACCAACTACCAGGAGTTTTTAAAATTGACCACCCTGAAAAGATACAGCCTGGAAACCTATGTACATATTCTCAACGTTTCAATACTAGCCATGCATTTTTCTTCTAAAATCGGGTTTAATAAAGATGACGTTCTAGACATAGGGATTGCCGCGTTATTCCATGATACAGGAAAGTTATATATTTCACGAAAGGTACTTGGGAAAAAAGACAGGCTGACGGAAAAGGAATTTTCTCAAATAAAAAGCCACACTGTTTTAGGTGCTGAAATCTTACTTAAATATGTGGAGAGTTTCGGGATATTGCCTGTGGTAGTTTCCTTTGAGCACCACCTAAAATTTGATATGACAGGGTATCCAAAAATACCCTTTCTTCAAAAACCTCACATAGCCTCATTAATAGTTTCTATTTGTGACGTATATGACGCCCTTTTCCAAAGGAGAGGCTATAAGTTAGATTATTCTCCCGACATGATTTATAATGTAATGATAAAAGAAAAGGGCACTACCTTTGAGCCCCTGCTTTTGGACAAGTTTTTTAGGCTCATGGGCGTCTGGCCGGTCGGCTCTATCGTATCATTAAGCAATGGAAGCATCGCCGTAGTTAGGGACGAGCATGAAGACGACATAGTGTCTCCCAAGGTGGAAGTTATTTATCCTGCGGATAGAAAGGAAATTATTGATCTAAAAGAGAAAAAAGATGCTATTAAAATTGAACGTTTTTTGAACCCATGGAAAGAAGGGAAGGATTTCTTGCATCTAATATAATTATACGTCAAGTACAAAGACAAGAGAGGCGGTTTTAAAATGAAAAATATCGGTTTTGATAACGAAAAGTACCTTAAAGAACAAACTGCTGCAATTTTAGACAGGGTAAAGAAGATGGGTAATAAGCTTTATCTTGAGTTCGGCGGAAAGCTTTGTTTTGATTACCATGCCGCCAGGGTCCTGCCGGGTTATGACCCCAATGTAAAAATCAGATTGCTACAGTCATTAAAGAATAAGCTTGATATTGTACTGTGTATTTATGCAGGCGATATCGAAAAGGGAAGGGTGCGCGGAGATTTCGGCATAACTTATGATGCCGCGACATTAAAATTAATAGATGACTTAAGAAAGTGGGGCCTGGAAATTTTAGCAGTTGTGATTACCCGTTTTACCAATCAGTCCTCGGCAGTTATCTTTAAGAATAAATTGGAACGCAGGCAGGTCAAAGTCTATTTACATTACCCAATAGACGGATACCCTCTAGACGTAGATTTAATTGCAAGCGACAAAGGCTTTGGTAAAAACGAATATATAGAAACAAGAAATCCCATTGTAATCGTTACTGCCCCCGGGCCAAATAGCGGTAAACTATCTGCGTGCCTGTCGCAGTTATATCATGAACACAAGCGTGGAATAAATGCAGGGTATGCAAAGTTTGAAACTTTCCCTATTTGGAATCTGCCGCTTCAACACCCCGTAAACGTTGCATATGAAGCCGCCACTGCAGACATACAGGATTTTAACTTAGTGGACCCCTTTCATCTTAACAAATATAATAAGACAGCCATAAATTACAACCGTGATGTAGAAAGCTTCCCCATATTAAAATTAATTTTAAGCAGGATATTCGATAAGGATGCAAATTTACCCATGTACAACTCTCCTACTGATATGGGAGTTAACCGGGCTGGTTTCGGGATAATAGATGACAGGATGGTGCAAGAGGCAGCGAAACAGGAATTAATCAGGAGGTATTTTAGGTATAATGCAGAATATGTCCTGGGGATAGAAAAAAAAGAAACCGTGGATAGGGTAATAATGCTTATGGAAGAGTTAGGAGTGAAAATTACCGACAGAGAAGTGGTAGCGGTAGCGAGGAAGGCGGCAGAAGAGGCGGAGGCAGGAGGCAAAGGCAATGAAGGGGTATTTTGCGGGGCTGCCATTAAGTTACACGATGGGCGTATTGTTACCGGAAAGAATTCTAAACTTATGCATGCCGCCTCCAGCCTTATATTGAACACGGTAAAAGTCCTTGCCAATATACCCGATGAAATCCTCCTGCTTTCTCCTCATATCATAAATCAAATAGCCAAGCTTAAGGAAGGAATCCTGGATGCAGATTCTGAGAGCCTGGATTTAGAGGAAACCCTGATCGCCCTTTCTATAAGCGCAACCACCAATCATACTGCGGAGTTAGCAATGCAGAAATTAACAGAATTAAGGTCCTGCGAGGTGCATATGACCCACATCCCAACTCCCGGAGACGAAGTCGGATTAAAGCGGTTGGGAGTAAACCTTACTACCGACGGTAGATTTTCTTCTCGCAATCTCTTTGTTACTTAAACCACAATTTAAATAACGAATACTTTTTAAAATATGGCGCTTAAAAAAAATACCTTTAAGTTTTTTATTTTGATTTTCCTGATACCTTTAATCTGGTATCTGGGAAGATTTTTCCGTTTAGACACCGCTTCATTAGAGCAATTTTTAAAAAGCTTCCCCCTGTTTTATAGCGGGATACTGTTTATCATACTTTACTGCCTTTTAACATTCTTTATCTGGTTTTCCAAAGATATATTCAGGATTATAGCCGCATTATTATTCGGCGCAATTTTGAGCACTTTATTCATATGGATTGCTGAAATCATAAACGCTATTTTATTATTTCATCTTGCGCGCTATCTGGGGAGGGGCTTTGTCCAGAAGTCTCTCAAGGCAGGCCATAACAAACTCGATGAAAGGTTAGGCAAGCTTAATTTTCTCTGGATTTTCCTGTTCAGGGCAACGCCGTTTGTCCCCTTTAGGTTCCTGGACCTGGGTGCGGGGCTCACCCGTATTTCTTTTATGAAATACCTGACCGCAGTAGTCCTGGGTTCTCCTTTAAGGATATTCTGGGTGCAATATGTGCTAAGCAACGTAGGCACAGACGTATTTAATAACCCATACGCCGTTACACAGTTTTTTATTACAAATAAAACTTTATTTTTCTGCAGTTTAATGTATCTTATATTGGTCATTCTGGTGGCGTTTAAAATTAGGAGATAATGTATGTCTGTGGCTATAAAGTTCTTGGGAGGCGTACGGACCGTTACGGGTTCAAGCCATCTCATCTCAACAGGCCAATCACAGGTTTTACTTGATGCCGGGTTATTCCAGGGGCACCGCGACGAATCCTATAGAATGAATACTACTTTTCATTACAACCCGCACAAACTCAATGCGCTGGTTTTATCCCACGCACATATGGACCATTGCGGCAACATCCCCAACCTGATAAAAAGGGGCTTGCGTTGCAAAATCTACTGTACCTCTGCGACAAAGGATGTTTCTAAGCTTATGCTTGAGGATTCAGGAAAAATTCAGGAGGAAGATATCAGGTATGTCAATAAAATTAATAAAAGGTTAGGACTGCCTTTAAGGAAAGCCCTTTATACAAAGAGAGAGGCAGGCCATGCCATAAAGAAGTTTCGTTCTATTTTCTATGGAGAAAAATTTTGCATAGCAAAGAATATCTTTACGACTCTTTATGATGCAGGCCACATTTTGGGCTCAAGCATAATTGTTTTGGATATTAAGGATAATTCAGGAGATATCCGTTTAGGTTATGCGGTGGATTTAGGGCGGAAGAACCTGCCCTTACTTAATAATCCAGTGGTGCCTGAAGGCCTTGACTATTTGATTCTGGAAAGCACCTATGGTGCAAGATTACATGCCCCGATAGAAGAAGCAAAGACTGTGCTCCGAGAGTCTATCATGCGTACCATAGAACGCCGGGGTAAAGTACTTATACCCTCGTTTGCCTTAGAACGCACCCAAGAGGTCTTATATTTCCTGAATGAACTCCTGAAAGATAAACTTATACCTCCCATACCTATATTTGTGGATAGCCCTTTAGCTACAGATATAACGGAATTATTCAAGCATCATTTTAGTTTTCTGGACGAAAAGACGCACACGGCCATTAACCAGGGAGATAGCCCTTTTGAATTCCTGAATCTTAAGTTTATACGGGAACAGAAGAATTCCAAGGTGCTCAATACCGATAAGCGGCCAATGATTATTATTGCAGGCAGCGGCATGTGCGAGTCAGGCAGGATACTGCACCATCTTAAGAATAATATTGAAGATTCCAGGAATACGATATTAGTTGTAGGGTATATGGCGCAGGATACCCTAGGCAAGAAAATCGTAGACCGGGTACCTTTCGTGCGCATATTCGGGGTTGAATATGAGCTTAATGCGCAGGTCGTGGTGATAAACGCTTTTTCCGGGCATGCCGATCAAAATGAACTTATAGATTTTGCTGCGAAATGCTCTCCCTCTAAGCGTATATTCCTGGTTCACGGAGACGATGAGCAGTCGCAGGCTTTATGCACTGTGCTAAACGAACAAGGGATAAGCGCCTACGTACCTTCTAAAGATGAAGCGATCTTGCTGAATTAATTATTGTATGCTAATATTAGTGAAGAGTTTTTTTATTGAAAGGAGAAATATATGACAGGTGGAAAATCAACACCGAAAAAAGATAAAGCGATTAAGGTTTCCGGGGGCATGCTCGTCAAGAGCGGGCAGATTCTTGTAAGAGGCGTGACTACTTATAAAGCAGGAGTCAACGTAAAAGGTTTAGATACGTTACAGGCGCTTTGTTCCGGTAAGGTCTATTTTTCTAAAAGAAAGACCAGCCACGGCAGAGTCAGGACATTTATCAATATCACACCTAGCGCAGGGGAAAAATCCAGATAAATATGCCTGTTTCTTTGGATGACAATCCATTAAATAGGGCAAAAAATTACTCTAGTTTTAAATATACCCTGAGTATCGCCGGTATTCTTTACTCTTTATTTCTTCTTTTGATATTCTTAAGTTCAGGATTATCTAATGCCCTCCAGCAGGCATTGTTTAAGCTTACTACAAATACCTATTGGCTGCTTCCATTATACATTATCATAATATCCGTTGCATATTACCTGCTGAGCCTGCCCATTAATTTTCTTGAATCCTACGCCTTAGAGCATAAATTTTGTTTGTCTAACCAGAAACTGGGGAGTTGGTTTTTTGACCAGTTTAAGGCAGGGATAATCTCCTATGTCATCAGCCTGATAGCCATAGAATTCTTTTATTATATCTTAAAGTACTATCCGCATGCCTGGTGGTTGATTGCTTCGGTATTTTGGGTATTTTTTGGTTTAATTTTAGCCAAATTAACTCCCCTGGTTATTATCCCGCTCTTTTTTAAATATAAAAGAATCTGCGATGAAACGCTCAAGACGCGTATTATAAATTTAGCGCATAAAATGGAAGTAAAAATTATCGATGTCTTTGAGATTGATTTCAGTTCCAAGACCCTAAAGGCAAATGCAGCCTTTGTGGGCTGGGGAAAATCGCGGCGCGTTATCCTGGCAGATACGCTGAAAGACAAATACTCTTATGAAGAAATAGAAGTAATACTTGCGCATGAATTCGCGCATTACAAAAAGAGGCATCTCTTAAAGCTCATATTGATAAATTCTCTTTTGACGGCGTTATTATTTTTTATTATATTTAAAACAAGCAACCCCGTCTTACGCTTATTCAATATATCTTCGCTGCTTGAGATGTCGTCCCTACCGGTAGTTTTAATTTATTTTATCGCGTTCACTATTGTGATGCAGCCGTTCCAGAATTATATCAGCCGTATTTTTGAGAAGGACGCAGACAGGGCGGCACTTTCAATAACAGGATTTAAAGAGGCCTTTATTTCTATGATGGAGAAACTCAGCCGCCAAAACCTTTCTGACAGAAACCCGCACCTCCTGATTAAAATCTTTTTCTTCGACCACCCTGCAGTAGATGAACGAATTGCCCTGGCAGAATCTCTATTTAATTGAATATGCCAAATCCGACATTAGCCGTTGTTATCCCTGTTTATAATGAAGAAGGTATTTTGGGTAGAGTTTTACAGGAGTGGTTGGATGAATTACGCCGCCTCAAAATAAATTTCCGGATTCACGCCTTTAATGACGGCTCCAAAGACAATACCTTACGGGTAATCAACGAATATGCTGCCGCAAATCCAGAAATAATTGTTCATAATAAGACAAATACAGGGCACGGTAACACTGTATTGTCAGCATACAGGGAAAATTGCGATATTGAATGGATATTTCAAATAGACGCGGATGATGAAATCGGACCGGGATTTTTTAGAGAATTATGGGAGAAGAGAACCGATTACGACTTTTTAATCTGCTGCAGGGTTAACCGTAAAATACCGTTAAATAGAAAATTCGTCACTTATATTTCCAAATTGACGGTAGGTATTTTTTATGGCAGTGGTGTCGCCGACCTAAATTGCCCCTATAGGTTAATGCGCAGTGAAAAGTTTAAGGAAATTTTTAGGTTGATTCCTGACGATACGTTTGCCCCGAACGTAATCATATCCGGGATGGCAGTTTTAAGAGGGTATAGGATCTTTGAATTGCCTGTTTCAGAAAATCCTATAATAATGAGGCGTTCATCGCTAAGAAAACTCAGGCTTTTTAAGGCGGCTTTTAGGAGTTTCTTGCAGACGATTAAATTCCGTTTTAAAACCCCGAGCTCCTGAATACCGGTAAGGCGTAATTTATAATCTCCGGGTCAAATTGCGTACCGGACATTTTTTTGATTTCCCGGCAGGCCCCTTCAAAAGTAAGGGGTTTGCGGTAGGGCCGGTTTGAGGTCATAGCATCAAAGGCATCACAGAGCGCCAAAATCCTTGCGTTCCTGGGGATTTCTTCTTTTGTAAGGCTAAAGGGATAACCAGAGCCGTCAAAGCGTTCGTGATGGGCCGCAGCAATCAAGGCTATATCTCTGAGGCTGGGAATCATATTCATGATTACGAAAGTCTGGTGCGCATGTTTCTGGATTTTCTGATATTCTTCATGATTAAGAGTAGTTGGTTTGTCAAGTATGTGGCGGGAGACGCTCAGCTTTCCGATATCGTGCAATAATCCTGCCCACCTGATACGCGTTACCTCATCATGCCCCAAGTCCATGGCAAGGGCAATAGCCATGGCATAGCGGGAAACCCGCAAGGAATGCCCCGAGGTAAAGGGGTGTTTCATATCAACAATCTGCGCCACAAACTCCAGGGTTTTACCCACAGCATCAATTTTTGCCGGGATTTTTAGAAGGCCGATTTCTTCATGAATCTCTTTGAATACCTGTGGCAGATTTTTGCGCGGAAGAATTTTATAAAAGAAGCGGTCTTTTTCTAGAATACGAAATGCACGATGGAATAAATCTTTGGAATATTCTTTATCTATATTTGGGGACATTTTGTCTTTGAGCTGTTTTAGCGTACGCGTGCGCGTCGTCTGCAAGAAAATATCTATAGAGTCAGCTATCCGGATAACCTGAGAACCAAAGCTGATGGAATCACCGAATTTTGCCCTGGGGTAGCCATGACCGTTTATCCATTCATGATGGTCAAGGATAATTTTAGCCGCCGGGTTCATTTGGGGTATATTGGAGACAAGTTGCGCGCCCACTATCGGATGGGAGAGCAGGATATTATGGCTGATTTTATCGTTGCGCTTCAAATAATGAATTATATGAATGGGAAAACCTACCCCGCCGATATCATGCAGCAGCGCGGCATAGAAGATGTATTTTAATTCGCCAGGCCCCACAGAGCCCTTGGCGCATAGGCCCGAAAGGATAGCTACCCTCCAGGAATGATAAATTTTCCTGCCATCCTCAATATCGATAATATACGGAAGTGCCGTAATCAGTTCGTTTACGGTTTTAGTAGGATTTATAACCATTTTTACCCTTTCTAGTTACCTAAAAACTTCAGAATAATTCCTGCCGCGCGCATGCTTGCGCCGTTTTCTCCCAAGAGCAATTTTGTTTTAGCCAGTTCATTCTTTAATCGCTCTATTTCTTGCGGGTTTTGCAGGAATTTCAATACCTCCTGAGCGATTCTCTGTGGCTGGGCTTGAAATTGGATAAATTCAGGCACAATCTTTTTTTTGGCTATTATATTTACCATCCCGATATAAGGGACTTTTACCAGTGGAAGATATAGCAGGTAATTTAAGAGGCTCATTTTATAGATTATTACAAACGGTTTTTGCATTAAGGCTGCCTCCAGAGTAGCCGTACCGCTGGCTACGAGGCCAAAATCTGCTGCCTGTAGGCAATCGTATGTTTTACCTTCAATAATCTTTGCCTCTATATTAAAACGATTGATTATATTATTGTACAACCCTAAATCCACCTGGGGGGCTTTTGCGATTATGAACTGAATGTCTTTTATTTCCTTCTGAATAAGTATAGAAGCCCCTAGCATCAGGGGCAGAATATTTTCTATTTCCTGCTTGCGCGAACCGGGCAGGAGCGCGATAGTAGTTTTGGATTCCTGAAGATTAAATTTACTGAGGAATTCTTCTTTCTTCATTGTGGGGCGGACAATATCCAGGAGAGGGTGGCCGATGAAATCTGCCTCTATCCCGAACTTTGCATAGAACTCCTGCTCAAATTTAAAAAATACTATGAGCTTATGTATACAGTGTTTTATAGTTTTGATTCTTCCTTCGCGTGATGCCCACACCTGAGGGCTGATGTAGTAAATAGTGGGCACGGTTTTGTTGACTATTTTGGCTAATCTGAGATTAAACCCTGAAAAATCAACTAAGATTATTGCATCCGGGTTTTCTTTTTTTATCCTTTCCAGGACCAGTTTCCTTAAGGCAAGAAATTTAGGGAGTTTTTTGAGCGCATCAAAAAGGCCGATTACAGAAAGGTCTTTTATATCAAAGTAGGTTTGCGCTCCGGCCTTGCGCATAAGCTCTCCCCCGACCCCGGAAATCTTTATATGCGGGCTTATCTGCTTTAGGGCGAGGCAGAGATTGGCAGCATTAAGGTCTCCCGAGGCCTCACCAGCGATAATCATTATATGTTTTTCTTCTGCCATATCTGTTTTTGGATTTGCAGGGCAACTGCCAGGGCATCTCTTGCAACAGGGCCTGAAACCAACGGTTCTTTGTGTTCTAAAACACACTCAAGAAAGGAATCCAGCTCTCTTTCTAAAGGCTGCTCCTTTTCAATAGGCAGGTTTTCTTTTCTAATTGCGTGTCCATCTTTGGTATACACGCAGGCCACAGCTTCTTTATAATCAAGAGAGATATAAGTGCTCTCCTGGAAGATCCGGATTTTGCGCATAATTTCATCGGATACGCGGCTGGCAGTAAGGTTTGCAATACAGCCGTTTTCAAAGGAGATCCTGGAGTTAGCGATATCCTCTGAATTGGTGAGCACATTTATTCCCACGGATTCTATTTTTTTTATTTTAGCAGGGACAAGCCCCAGTACTATGTCTATATCATGAATCATGACATCCAAAACTACGCCCACGTCTAATGAGCGGTTAGGGAAGGGGCTAAGCCTGTGGCATTCGATAAATTTAGGGTCTTTGATGAGCTTCTTTGTCGCTGAGAATGCAGAATTAAACCTTTCAATATGGCCGACCTGCAGTATGAGGTTCTTCTTTTGGGATAATTTTATGAGCGAATCAGCTTCTTCTATAGTAGTAGTAAATGGTTTCTCTACCAATACGTGTATGTTATGCTCAAGGAAATCCTTAGCAACGTTATGATGCAGTTTCGTGGGCACGGCGATGCTGACTGCCTCGACTTTATCAAAAAGCTGGCGGTAATCCGAGAAGCCGGGTACGCTCAGACTGTCTGATATTTCGCTTAACCGGCTCTTATCTATATCGCAGACAGCCTCTAGTGAGCAGTTTTGGAGCTTTTGATATATTTTGGCGTGTATGCTTCCCAGATGCCCTACGCCTACCACTCCTATTTTTACCTTGCGCATGCTAAAAATGATAGCAAACTAATCCTAAGCGCGCAACTAATATTTTACGGTTTTCACCTTGCACGATTAGGTAGCGGGTCCTGCCGAGTCTTGTTTTCGCAGCACCGCTTGATTTGCCCCACCGAGGCAAATCTGCGCTCGGAGTTTATGCTCGCTCTCACTTACTTGCCAAAAGAAGGTGAACCATGGCCGCTCGCATAAACTACGTGCTGCTCAAATCAAGCCTCGTCACCCGCTGGACATTATAATTGAATCAAACTAAGTCACCCACAAAATCATACTTCGCTCAAAAAACCGCCAGATTCATTTAATTGATGGGAGGGAAATAATTTCAACTTCGAAACCCGATTGGAGGTTTTTGTTTTATAGGCGGGGGCTCAAGGAGTTGCTTGATTGCTTGAAACACTATTGCAAACTGCTTATTATATTTTCTCTCCATTGCTTCAATTTTACGCTTGAGGTCAGCATTGGTTAAGAGCATTCGTTTTAACTGGATAAACGCGCGCATAATTTGGATATTTACCCGTATAGCTCTCTTGCTGCGTAATACTCCTGAAAGCATAGCTACACCCTGCTCAGTAAAAGCATAGGGTAACTTGCGAGTGCCACCCCAACTTGATGTGCCAAATTGGCACATCAAGTTTTGAAGCTCATTGCTTGTTAATTGAAACATAAAATCTTCTGGAAACCTATCTATATTACGCCTAACCTGGCGGGTTAACTGCTTGGTATCAACCTCATAAAGCTTGGCGAGGTCTCTATCCAACATTACCCTTTTACCACGTATTAATAAAATCTTTGCGGCGATTACTTCTACCGAAATAGACATTTTACCTCTTCTTTCTACTTAATAGACGCAAAAACAGACAAAATCTAACGTTAGGTATCACAAAATGTGATACTATCGATAGAGAGAATAAAGAATAAGTTGGCGATTCAAGGTCACAATTTGTGACCTTGAACGTATTATAAAGCAGGAAAATCTAATAAAATTTCTATAAAATGCCCGTGGCGAGTTGAGAGCGAATGGAGGTTTTAGCCAAAGCAGCTTGAGTATTTTTGGGAATCCCGAGGCCCCGCCAAGGGCGGGGCAATCTCGGGACGGCGATGCTGTTTGAGGAACATTTGCTAGAGCAAATGTGACGAGTTCAGCAGCCGCCGAAAATATGAAAGACCTTTGGCGGCCCCGAAAGGGCAAAACCGACCTGAGCGAGCAGCTCGACAAGGGCATTAGCTGCAGCAAAAAAGGTTGCTTGAATCCGATGATTATGATAGAATATACTACTTTTTTAGGAGAGACCGAAGATGCGTGATTATCTGAAGTTACTTAAATTTATCAGGCCATATCTAGGCAATTTCTTTATTGCTACGGTCTGTATGGCATTTTCTGCCATTTTTGACGGGGTACAATTAGCCATGATTGTGCCGCTTTCGGACAAGATACTCACCAATAAAAAAATCATTATCCCGACAAAGCTGCCGGCCTTTTTGTCAGGTTTTGTGGATAAAATCAATAATACGCCCCCTCAAACCCTGCTTAATTACATGGCGATAGGCATTATACTAATGTTCCTATTTAAAGGGATATTCGGGTTCTTGCAGAGCTACATTATGTCGGATATCGGCCAGCGCATAGTCAGGGATATCAGGTCTAAGCTTTACAGTAAACTGCAAACCCTTTCTTTGGATTATTTCACGCATAAACGCGGAGGTGAGTTGATTTCACGTATTACAAATGATGTAAAACTGGTAGAGAATGCAGTTTCTTACGGCTCAACGGATTTAATCTACCAGACCCTGCAGGTGGTTATCTTTACTTTATTGACCTTTTTTATTTATTTTAAAATGGCGCTGATTTCATTTGTGCTGCTGCCGTTGATTGCTTTTCCGATTATGCGTGTTGGCAAGGCCTTAAGAAAGCTATCCAGGAGGTCGCAGGAAAAGATGGCAGATATCAATTCTCTCCTCTATGAAACCATCATCGGCACCCGGATTGTCAAGGCCTTTAACATGGAAGATTATGAAGTTAAAAGATTTAACCGGGTAAACCAGGATTATTATAAAATCTCCATGAAATCAGTACTGAATCTGCTTGCCTTAAGCCCCGCTACGGAATTTTTAGGATGCATTGCAGGCGTGTTTGTCTTCTTCTGGGGAGGCAGGGAGGTAATTGCCGGAAAATTGTCTTTTGGAGTTTTTGGCCTCTTTTTAGGCTCATTATTATCATTAATCAGGCCGTTCAAAAAATTAAGCCAGGTGCATTCGCTTAATGAGCAGGCAGTAGCTGCCAGCGAGCGTATTTATGAAATATTAGAAACAAAGCCTTCGGTGCTAGAAAAACCGGGCGCGTATGTGCTAACCGGGTTTAAGAATAATATAGTTTTTGAGGATGTCGGGTTTAGTTATGCAGATCAGCAGATTCTTAAGGGTATAAATTTAGAAATAAGAAAGGATTCGGTGTTGGCGATTGTAGGCCCCAGCGGTACAGGAAAGACTACGCTTGTGGATTTAATTCCGCGTTTCTACGACCCGAAAAGGGGAAGGATTTTAATTGACGGTATTGATGTAAAAGAAATAAGCCTTAAATCCCTGCGCCAGCAAATCGGCATTGTCACGCAGGAAACCATTCTTTTTAATGATACTATAAAGGCAAATATCGCCTACGGTAACCCTCGTGCTTCGGAAAAACAGATAGAAGAAGCGGCAATTCAGGCGCACGCCCATGATTTTATCAGTCATTTTCCTGCGGGGTATGATACCGTAATCGGCGATAGAGGTATGCGCCTTTCAGGAGGAGAGCGGCAGCGCATTGCCATAGCCAGGGCTTTATTGAAAAACCCTCCCATATTAATCCTGGATGAAGCAACCTCGCAGTTAGATTCTCAGGCAGAGCGCATTGTCCAGGAAGCATTAGACAGGCTTATCTTTGGCAGGACTGTATTCGTCATCGCACACAGGCTTTCTACGGTAAGAAATGCGCACGTGATTATAGTACTTGATAAGGGCATTATTGTCGAGCGGGGAAACCACGGCGAATTGCTCCAATTGGAAGGCTTATACAAGCGCCTTTATCAGATGCAGGAGCTGTCCCGAACTTAATTATTTTCGGAGTGCTCGGGGATCGGGGAAATGATGCAAAAGGGGCTAAAAATAGCTGTATTCTTTAAGAAGATTGTGATATACTGATAAAATTAATCAATTCACAAACATAGCTTATGTCAGAGAGTATTAAGATTAATGCTCCATAAGTTGTGTGTTTATTGAAGGAGGAATGAAACAGTGCCATCAGAATTAATCAAGCAACTTTTAGAAGCAGGAGTGCATTTCGGGCATCAGACGAAACGTTGGAATCCTAAGATGAAAAAGTTCATCTTCGGCCGCAGGAGCGGAATTTACATTATTGATTTAGAAAAGACCGAGGAATGCATAAATAAAGCCAGGGATTACTTGTTGGATATAACCAGTAAAGGCGAAGTAGTGCTTTTTGTAGGGACAAAAAAACAGGCGCAGGAAGTAGTGCTGCAGGAGGCAATACGCTGCGGTATGTATTATGTGACTGAACGCTGGCCCGGGGGGCTGCTTACCAACCTTTCTACCATAAAAAAGAGCATAAACCGCCTAAAGGAAATAGAAAGAATGAAAGAAGACGGCACATTCCTTAAATTGACCAAGAAAGAGGTCGCCGGCCTGGAGAAAGAATTAGGCAAATTGAAGAAAAATTTCTCCGGTATTGTCAAGATGGACCGTTTCCCTAAGGCCATTTATATTGTGGATACCAAGAAGGAGGAAACTGCGGTAAAGGAGGCCAGGAGGTTATCTATTCCCATAATAGGGCTTATTGATACTAATTCTGACCCTGATTTAATCGATTACCCCATTCCGGGAAACGATGATGCGACTAAGTCCATTCGCTTGGTCACTACCGTTATAACTGATACCATAATTGAAGGCAGAAGAAAATTCCTGTCTTATCTTTCTCAGGAAGGCGTGGCAGTGAAGGAGGAAAAAGAAGAAGAGCAACCGGTAGTGCTTCCTGAAGAGGAAATAAAGATAAAGGAGATAGAAGAGATATTGGAGACCACGGAGCCGGCTGAAGGAGAAGCCAAGCCCTTAAAGAAAGGGCGTACAAAGCAGGCTCCGGAAGAAAGAACGAGAGCCAGAAAAAAGACATAACACCCTCTCATAAAAAGAAGTATAATCCCGATAAGATAAACTAAAATTTTCTTTAAAAGGAGTGTGGCAAAAAAATGGATATATCGCTTGATTTGATTAAGGAATTAAGAAACCTCACGCTTGCCAGTATCGCGCATTGTAAAAAGGCGCTCCAAGAATCAGGGGGAGACATTAAGAAGGCGGCAGAAATTCTGCGTAAGCAGGGATTGGAAATCGCCGCAGGTAAAAGAGAGCGCGTAGCAAAAGAGGGCAGGATTGAGGCTTATGTGCATACGGGCAATAAGATCGGGGTTTTATTAGAGGTTGACTGCGAAACAGATTTTGCGGCCCGTAACAGCGAATTCGTTCAATTTACCAAAGATTTATCCATGCAGATAGCCGCATGCAATCCGTTATACTTAAAAAAAGAGGATGTACCTCCAGAGGTAATAAAAGAGGAGAAAAATAAGGACGAATTCTATAAAAATAATTGCCTGCTTCAGCAGCCGTTTGTAAAAGACCTTAGCATTACCATAAGCGATTATTTAGGGAGTTTAGTTTCTAAAATCGGGGAAAATATAGTTATACGCAGGTTCATACGTTACAAAGTCGGCGAGTAATGAAGAAACCTATTTATAAAAGGATAGTCCTCAAGTTAAGCGGTGAGGCGCTGCGAGGTAAAGAATCCCACGGAATTGACCAGTCTGTCTTGATTTCTATTTCCAGCCAGATAAAAGAAATCAGGGATTTGGGGGTGGATGTGGCAGTTGTCTTGGGAGGAGGCAATATTATCAGGGGCCACGAGAATACGGATGCCCGGGGTTTGGATATGGACAGGTCAGTGGCTGATTATATGGGCATGCTGGCTACAGTAATCAACGGCCTGGCGCTTCAGGATGTCCTGGAGAAAATGAGCCTGCCTACGCGGGTAATGACAGCCATAGAAATGCAGCGTATTGCCGAGCCTTACATCAGAAGAAGGGCAATCAGGCACTTAGAAAAAGGGCGCATAGTTATATTTGTAGCAGGCACAGGCAACCCCTATTTTACTACCGATACGACAGCAGCGCTGAGGGCCATGGAGATAAATGCCGATGCAATATTAAAGGCTACCATGGTAGATGGTGTTTATTCGGCAGACCCCCTTAGATTTAAGGATGCAAAAAAATTTAAGAAGTTAAAATATATAGATGTTTTAAAGAAAGGGCTTAAGGTTATGGATGCAACCGCTGTAAGCCTTTGCATGGATAACAAATTGCCCATCGTAGTCTTCAACCTGAATAAGGAAGGTAATATCAAGCGGGTGATATTGGGTGAAAAGATAGGTACCCTTGTGCAATAATCGGAGGTTACCATGACCACCAAAGAGATTTTACATAATACGGAAGAAAAGATGAAAAAGACGCTGGAATCTGTAACAAGGGAATTCCTGGAGATAAGAACCGGCCGGGCAAGCCCTGTCCTTGTCGAGGGCTTATATATTGATTATTATGGGACTCACACGCTGCTTAAACAACTTGCTTCTATTTCAGCACCTGACGCACATCTCATTGTTATACAGCCCTGGGATATAACCGCAATACCGGAAATTGAAAAGGCGATATTAAAGTCTAATTTGGGGATTATGCCTTCTAATGACGGCAAATTAGTAAGATTATCCGTTCCTCCTTTATCCAAGGAAAGGCGACAGGAGTTGGCTAAGGTAGTGCACAAGATGGCAGAAGAAGGCAGAGTGTCATTACGTACAATCAGGCGCGATTCAAAAGAATCTTTGGAGAAACTGGAGAAAGACAAAGTAATTCCAGAGGATGATAAATTCCGCGGCATAGAAGAACTGCAAAAGATGGTTGATAGATATATATTAAAGATTGACGAAGTCCTGAAGAGTAAAGAAAAAGAAATTTTAGAGTTCTAATTGTTGTTCTTGATAGATTTGGGCCTCTAGCTCATCTGGTAGAGCACCACCCCTTTAAGGTGGCTGTGCCGCGTTCGAGCCGCGGGAGGCTCATAAAATTTTTGCTCCGCAAAAATTTTACACCGAGCATGCGTGTTTAACAAATTTCTTGTGCTGCGAGGTGTAGAAATTAAATTTATAAGCCCTTTTAGGGCGGATGGCGGAATAGCATACGCGATAGCCTTAGGAGCTATTGGGGCAACCCTTGGAGGTGCAAATCCTCTTCCGCCCACTTAAAATTTTCCGGCAAGGAAAATTTTAAGTGCACTCAAGCGAGCGTAAAACGGCACGACAAGTGCCGTAGCGAGCGGAGTGCCTTGAGTCTTTTCCGGCAAGGAAAATTTTAAGTGCACTCAAGCAGCACCGCACTTCGTGCGGTGTAATTCGCAGATAAGCAATAAGGGCGAATTAAGCGTTAAACGCACCAATCCCTCGGTCTTGCGACCTCGGGATAATTCACTGATATGTAATAGCGGGTGAATTAAGTGCCGTAGCGAGCGCAGTGCAATAGAATAATTTGATAGCAAGCGATGCGGGAGTAGCTCAGCTGGCAGAGCGCAACCTTGCCAAGGTTGATGTCACGGGTTCAAATCCCGCCTCCCGCTTAATTTTGCAACGCAGGAGCAAAATTACATCTCGAAAGGAGAAATGAATATGCAGATTATGGATTTTTTATCAAAGAAGGCAATTACCACTGATATAAAGGCAACAAAAAAGGAAGATGTGCTCAGGGAATTGGTTGATACTTTAATCAACTCCGGAGATATTGAAAAACGTTACCGCAATAAACTTATCGAAGCACTTATGAATAGAGAGGCCCTGGGTTCTACTGCCATCGGTCAGGGGATAGCCATACCGCACGCAAAATCTGACTGCGTGGATAAGTTATTGGCGGCATTCGGGCTTTCCAAAAAAGGCGTAGATTTTGATTCTTTAGACGGCGAACCCGCATATATATTCTTTTTATTGGTAGCCCCACAGGATTCTGCCGGTCCGCATCTAAAGGCGCTGGCCAGAATATCGCGGCTGCTTAAAGATAAATATTTTCGCGATAGTCTGCGCGCCTGCACAGATGAAAAGTCTATTATCAAAATAATCAGCGAAGAAGACGGAAAAAAAGTATAAAAGCATGAAAATCAAAGTAGAGGGTGTGTTTAAATGGCTATACCCTGGGATTGGCGTAAAGCGCTGGATAGGGCTTAGCGCCTTCGGCGTAATCCTCTTGATTTTTGGCGCTACGCACTTAAACGCCGAGGAATACTGGGTAATCCAGATTTTAGATGCAATAGTAATAATTTCAGGCATTATAATTTTGATCTTAGGGATAAAAATGATCTTGCGGTCTTTGATCGCCGCATATATACCCGCTTCTAAGACTGAGCAGCTTGTTGATATCCTCTATCAGAGAAAACACTTAGGCCGGGGCCCAAGGATTGTTACCGTAGGAGGCGGCACTGGTTTGTCGATGGTGCTCACCGGGCTTAAAGAATACACCTCTAACATCTCCGCTATAGTGACCGTAGCTGACGACGGCGGCTCTTCGGGGAGGTTGAGGCAGCAATTTGATATACTTCCGCCCGGGGATATCCGTAACTGTTTGGTTGCTTTAGCCGATGCCCCGGCATTGATGCGCGATTTATTTCAGTTTCGTTTTGATGCAAACTCCGAGCTATCCGGGCACAGCTTCGGAAATCTTTTTATCACAGTAATGACAAGGTTAACCGGAGATTTTGAGAAGGGAATAAAGGAAACCAGTAAAGTTTTAGCCTTAAGGGGGCAGGTAATTCCTTCAACCTTAAACAACGTGGTATTGGTAGCACAACACAAAGACGGTTCAGTGACCGAAGGCGAGGATAAAATACCCAAAGTAAACAAGCCCATAGATAAGGTTTCTCTGAAGCCGTATCAGCCTCAGGCAACACCGGACGCAATAAAGGCCATCAACGAAGCACAGATAATTATTCTGGGGCCAGGCTCGCTTTATACGAGTATCATACCAAACCTTTTGATTAAGGAGATCACTGACAGCATTGTGGCGTCAGGTGCAATTAAGGTATACGTCTGCAATGCCATGACCCAGCCAGGTGAAACTGACGGATACAGCGCTTGCGACCATATAAAAGTAATGATAAAACACAGCCACCCGCGCATCCTTGATTACTGCATTGTAAACACCGGAGAGATTCCTTCTGAAGTTCTTAACCGTTATGCCAACCAGAATTCATACCTGGTTGTTAATGACAGAAAGAAAATCGAAAATATGGGTTACCGCGTAATTGAGGATGATTTCGGCATTGTGGAGAATGATGTAGTCAGGCACGACCCCGCAAAATTAGCCAGGATTATTTTCGGCCTTATTGAGGAAATTTAATCTTATGGCCTTAGTTAGAAAAAAAATAGTCGTAAAAAATAAACAGGGACTGCATGCGCGGCCAGCGGCGTTATTTGTGCAGGTGGCTAATAAATTTGATTCCCGGATAACCGTCAGTAACGATAAGGAAGAAGTAAACGGTAAATCCATTATGGGGATATTGATGCTGGGTGCGGAAAAAGGCACTCTAATTGTTATAGAGGCAGATGGCGAAGACGCGCATTCCGCTATATCGGAGTTAGAAAAGATTGTTTCCGCAGAGGAAGAAAAATGATAGAACTTAAAGGCATAGCCGCAGCCTCCGGGATTAGCATCGGTCCGGCGTATAAAATAGGCAAAGAAGAGCTTGTGATTGAGCGCGAGCCGATCAAGGAGCAAGATATACCAATTCAAATACAGCTCTTTGAAGAATCATTGATTAAGACGCGCAGGGAGATTATAGAGCTACAGAAGAGGATTGGATTAGAGATGGGGCAGGAGGAAGCAGAGATTTTTGACGCCCACCTTTTAGTATTAGAAGACAGGATGCTTATAGAAGAAGTCATCTCCAGGCTCAAAAAAGAGAAGGTAAATGTAGCTTATATCTTTTCCGGAGTTTTAAAGAAATACATAGATGTGTTTTCCAAGATAGAAGATGAGTACCTAAAAGAACGCATCGCCGATATAAATGATGTGGGTAAAAGAATTTTACGGCACCTTTTAGGAAAAGAGAAAAAGAGTTTAGGAGATTTAAAGGAAAAGGTAATAGTGGTTGCGCATGACCTTTCTCCCTCAGATACAGCGGCAATGCATAAGCAGCTCGTCAGCGCCTTTGTAACAGACATCGGCGGCAAGACCTCGCATACAGCAATTATGGCGAAGTCTCTGGAGATACCGGCAGTGGTCGGAGTCGAGGACGCAACAGTAAAGATTAAACCTTCCGACCTTTTAATAGTCGATGGCAACAAGGGTATTGTGATTATTGACCCGGATGAAGAGATTTTACAGGTTTACCGTCAGGAAGAAGAAAGGCTTAAGGGAATAGCACAGAGATTTCTATCGGTAAAGGATGCGCCAGCCGCGACCATTGACGGCAGGACAGTTGATATATATGCCAATATTGAATTTCCTGACGAGGTCCCTTCGGTAAAACTACACGGAGCTATGGGGATAGGCCTTTATCGTACCGAGTTTTTTTACATGAACAGGAAAGACCTTCCCCTTGAAGAAGAGCATTACCAGGCCTATAAATATGTGGCAGAGGAAATGAAGCCATATCATGTAATTATCCGTACGCTGGATTTGGGCGGAGACAAGTTCCTGTCGCAATTTGAGATACCAAGCGAGATGCAGCCGTTTTTAGGTTGGCGGGCGATTAGATTCTGTTTGGCCCGCCCCGATATATTTAAATTGCAGTTAAGAGCGATATTAAGGGCTTCTGTGCACGGCAATCTCAAGCTTATGTACCCGATGATCTCGGGGATTGAGGAGTTAGAGCAGGCAAACAGAATCTTAGAGGAGGCAAAAGAGGAATTAAGGAGTAAAGGCATACCCTTTAATAACGATATCCCGGTAGGCGCAATGATAGAAGTTCCTTCCGCGGCAATGACGGCTGATATTCTTGCAAAGCAAGCAGACTTTTTTAGCATCGGCACCAATGATTTAATTCAATATTCCCTGGCTGTTGACCGCGTGAATGAAAAGGTCGCGTACTTATACGAACCGGCACATCCGGCGGTTTTAAGGCTGATTAAAAACATAATTGATGCGGCGCATAATGCGCATATCAAAGTAGGCATGTGCGGAGAAATGGCAGGAGAACCGAGTTTTGCCCTGATGCTTTTGGGCCTGGGCTTAGACGAATTTAGTATGCCTCCGCAGGTAATCCCTGAGCTAAAATATATCATTCGCTGTGTTACATTTAAGCAGGCACAGGAGATTGCCCACCAGGCTTTGATGCTTTCTACCGGAAGGGAAGTGGAAGAATTCAGCCACGCAAAATTAAACGAGGTTTTAAAATGAAGAAAGCTTTAACCCGTCAGAATTTGAAGAGTTTCGATAAATCCGATATGTTAAATTTGTTGCTCGATTTTCCCCTGCAATGCCGGGCAGCAATAGAGATAGCCCAGAAGGCGAGGGTACTGTTTGAAAAAAGGGATTTTAAGAATATTGTTTTTTTGGGGTTAGGCGGTTCAGCAGTAGGCTCTGATTTGGTTAAATCATACATATATTACGAAAGCAGGCTACCAGTTAATGTTTTCAGGGAATATGCGCTCCCTGCATATATAGATGATTCTACGCTTGTTTTTACCTGCAGTTATTCCGGTAACACCGAGGAAACTCTCAGCGCTTATGCAGAGGCCAAAAAAAGAGGCGCCTCCCTGATTACTATTTCTTCAGGAGGAGCAATAAAAGAATGTGCGCTAAAGGATAACATTACATTTATTGAGATACCTAAAGGGCTGCCTCCGAGGTGCGCTTTAGGCTACCTTAGTATAATACCGTTATGCATATTGGCTAAATTAGGCCTTATTAAGGATGTGGGGCCTGATCTTAATCAAGCCATCAGAGTCTTAGAAGAGTTAAGGGATAAGAATCTTAATCCCGGCGTGGGCGTTAAGGATAATATTGCCAAATATATCGCCTCTAAATTATTTAATAAAATAGCAGTCATTTATAGCGCATCTATAAACTTTGATGTCTGTGCAACTCGGATGAGAGGGCAATTGGCTGAAAATTCCAAAGCACTGGCGTGGAGCCACTTTTTTCCTGAGATGAATCACAATGAGATTGTGGGTTGGCAGAACCCTAAGAAAATCTTTAAGGATCTTATGGTATTAATGCTTCGGGACAAAGAGATGCATCCGCGGGTAGCAAAAAGGATAGATGTGACTTGTGATATCCTGAAAAAAGAAGGGGTAAAAATCCTGGAAATCTGGTCGCGCGGAGAGGGCTTGCTGAGCAGGATTTTTTCGTTAATTTACATAGGAGATTTTATCTCGTATTATCTGGCGATACTTTACGGGATAGACCCTACCCCCGTAGAAAAGGTTACTTATTTAAAAAAGGAATTAGCAAAAATATAACAGCTCTATAATTTAATTATGAAGGCGCTGATTTTAGCAGCAGGTTACGCGACCCGGCTTTATCCCTTAACTAAAGATTACCCTAAGCCGCTTCTCTGCGTCAAAAATAAACCTATAATTACTTATATCGTAGAGAGGCTCCAGGCTTTAGATGAAGTTAATGAGATTCTCGTAATTACTAACAGTAAATTCGTTTCTCAATTTGAAGGATGGATGAAGGAAATAAAAATTAAGAAGCCCTTGGGATTAATAGATGATTTGACCAAGGACTTGGATGACCGCAGAGGCGCCATAGGGGATATGTTTTTCGCGATAGATAAAAGAAATATTAAAGAGGATTTATTAATTATAGGCGGAGATAATCTATTTGACGGTAATTTAAAGGATTTTTTATTATTTACTAAACAGAAGCCGAATAGCCCGGTAATAGGCGCCTATAACATAAGGAGCAGGGCTAAGGCTAGCAAATACGGGGTGGTAAAGCTAGATAAGACAAATAAAATAATTGATTTTCAGGAGAAACCGAAGAGCCCTAAGTCAACGCTAGCAGCGATGTGCCTTTACTTTTTCCCCAAAGAGAAGCTGGAGCTCATCGGAGAATATGATTGTAGCAAGGCCAAAAAATGCGATGCAGCAGGATTCTATATAGACTGGTTAAGGAAAAAGGTAGCAGTTTACGGCTTTATCTTCGGCGGACGCTGGTATGATATAGGCAGCCACAAATATTATAACGAGGCGAAGCAGAAATTCTTAGGATAAAAGGAGGAATTGAATGGCAGCACGTAAACATTTTTTCACTTCAGAATCGGTGGGAGAGGGGCATCCGGACAAAGTTTGCGACCAGATATCCGATGGTGTGTTAGACGATGTGCTCAGGCAGGACCCCTATGGCAGGGTTGCCTGTGAGACTTATGTAACCATGGGCCTTTTGATTGTAGGCGGAGAGATTACTACTACCGCATATGTGGATATTCAGAAATTAGCCCGTAAGATTATTCAGGAGATAGGCTATACCCATCCCAAATACGGTTTTGATTATCATACCTGCGCTATCGTCAATACCATTAACAGCCAGTCGCCGGATATTGCGCAGGGCGTAAATAAAGGCGGTGCAGGGGACCAGGGCTTTATGGTAGGTTTTGCATGCAAGGAAACGGAAGAATTAATGCCGTTACCCATAATGTTATCGCATAAATTAGTGCGCCGCATGGCCGAAATAAGGAGGCAGGGTGTATTAAAATACCTCGGGCCTGATTGTAAATCCCAGGTAAGCGTGGAATATCACGACGGCCACCCAAAGAGAGTAGGCTCGGTTGTTTTAGCCTGCCAGCATACAGAAGAAATACTTGATTCCACAAAAGAAAGGATTACCAAAAAAGCGCGCCAGGAATTAATTGATGTGATAGCCAGGCCTATACTAAAGGAATACCTGGACAAGGATACAAAATATTATATTAACGAAACCGGAAAGTTTGTTATCGGAGGCCCGCAGTCAGATACCGGCATGACAGGAAGAAAAATTGTGGTGGATACCTATGGCGGAGTAGCTGCCCCGGGCGGAGGCGCCTTTTCAGGCAAAGATCCCACTAAAGTAGACCGTTCTGCAGCCTACATGGCCAGGTATGTCGCAAAAAATATTGTGGCTGCGGGTTTAGCTGATAAATGCCTGTTGCATTTGGCTTATGTTATCGGCCAGGCGGATCCGCTGGCAATAATGGTAGATACCTTTGGGACAGGCAAGATTTCGGAAAATGCATTTATAAAACTGATCAGGGATAATTTTGAACTCACGCCCCAGGGGATGATTAAGGAATTGGACCTTTTGCGTCCGATATACAGAAAGACCGCCTGTTACGGGCATTTTGGCAGGACTGAACCCGAGTTTAGCTGGGAGCTTACTGATAAGGTGGCAACATTAAAGAAGCAAGCAGCCAGATTGTAAATATAAAGGTCAGTGTAAAATGGAGAGAATATGAATTATGACATCAAGGATATAAAATTAGCTAAAAAGGGTGCATTGAGGATTGAATGGGCGGCAAATAATATGCCGGTTTTAAGGCTCATTGCCCGCCGTTTTGCAAAAGAAAGGCCTTTAAAGGGAACGCATCTTGCTTGTTGCCTGCACGTTACAACTGAAACAGGAGTTTTAATGGAAGTGTTAAAGTCCGGCGGAGCTGCTATTTCTCTTTGCGCCTCCAATCCTTTATCTACACAGGATGATGTAGCGGCGTCTTTGGCGAAACATCTTAAAATCTCGGTATTCGCGATTAAGGGTGAAGATACAAAAACTTATTATCAGCATATAAAATCGGTGTTGGCGGTTAAGCCCGATATGACTATGGACGACGGAGCGGATTTAGTGAGCACTATTCATAGTTCAAAGCCCAAAGTGTACGGCGATATCATGGGAGGTACAGAAGAAACCACCACGGGCGTAATCAGATTACGGGCGCTGGCTAACCAGGGTAAATTGCGTTATCCTATAATTGCCGTAAATGACGCTCAAACAAAACACCTGTTTGATAACCGTTACGGCACAGGACAATCAACGGTGGATGGCGTAATCCGCGCCACCAACAAGTTATTGGCAGGTTCTACTTTTGTAGTTTGCGGGTATGGCTGGTGCGGAAGGGGTGTAGCCATGCGCGCCAAAGGAATGGCGGCAAGGGTCATTGTTGTTGAGGTTGACCCTTTACGCGCTTTGGAAGCTACAATGGATGGATACCAGGCCTTGCCTATAAAAGATGCCGCGAAGATAGGCGACATATTCGTAACTACGACAGGCGATACAAGCGTAATCAGAAAGGAACATTTTCTACTGATGAAAGACGGCGCCATTGTGGCTAACGCCGGGCATTTTAACGTTGAGATAGATATACCGGCTTTAGAAAAATTAAGCAAAAAGAAAAAGCGCATACGTGATTTTGTTGATGAATATATTTTAAAAGATGGGCGTAAGATTTATCTTTTGGGAGAAGGCAGGCTGATTAATCTGGCAGCCGCAGAAGGTCATCCTGCACAAGTGATGGATATGTCATTTGCTAATCAGGCATTAAGTGCCGAATACATTGTAAAGAACTACCGCAGCCTTAAAAATGAGGTTTATAAAGTACCCAAGGCAATAGATGAAGGAATCGCTGATTTGAAATTAAAATCAATGGGGATTAAAATAGATACTTTGACGAGAGAGCAAAAGTGGTACCTGTCAAGCTGGGAGCTCGGAACATAAATACGGAGGGCAAAATGAAAAAAATAGCAATATGGATTTTAGCCTTCAGCTTTTTTATCCCGTTACCCTGTGTCTTTTCTGCAGAGATAATGGCAGATTCAAAAATTACCCAGGTCAGCGTATACCCTGACTCCAGCCTGATTACCAGGACTGCATCTCTTAAGCTGAGCCCCGGGGAATACCAGGTTATCTTTGCCAACATTATCCCGGAGGTTGATGAAAATTCCTTAAGGGTTTCGGCAGTACCCGCCGAAGGCACTAAGATTCTGGGAGGGGTTGTTAAGAAAGAGTTTTTGAAAGAAGAGGCCTCTGAAAAAGTAAAGCAACTGCAGGAAGAGATTCAAAAGCTCCAGGATGAGAAAAGAAAGCTCGAAGATACTAAAAGGGTGCTTGCCCAGGAGAAAGAATATTTGGATTCCGTGCGGTTATTTGCCAACGGACAGATACCGAAAGATTTAGTTACTAAAATGCCCCAGGCCAAGGATCTGGATGAAACGCTGAAGTTTTTAGGCACGAGGCTAAAGGAAAATTATAATAAGGTTTTAGATACAGAAATAAGCATCAGGGATATAGAGAAAAAGATCGTCATGCTGAGCAGAGAGTTGGCACAAGTTTCCGGTTCTGCGCAGAAATTAAAGCGTTCAATTCAGGTGGATTTAGAGGTTTTGCGTCCTGCGAATTTTGATTTGAATGTTTCCTATCTGGTGAGAGGGGCATCCTGGTATCCTATTTATGATGCCAGGGCAAATTTTGAGAAAAATGAAGTGGAATTAATTTCTTACGGTATAGTCCGCCAGACTACGGGTGAAGACTGGAATGACGTAGATATCTTTCTGTCGACAGCCAAGCCGGCAATAGGCGGAAGGATGCCTTATGTGAACCCTTGGATTTTAAGGCCGTATCAACCTCAAGAACGAAAAAAACGCGATCATAAAATGATGAAAGAGCTATCACAGACCATGGCTTTTAAAGACGAAGCAGGTGCGTCACTAGAGGCGGATCTGGAACTAACGGAACGCATGCAGCCATATAGCCAGGTAGAGGAGAAAGGTATTGCCGTGGTCTATAAGCTTGCAAAGAAAGCCAATATCAAGCCCGATGGCTCAGAACATAAGTTGCCTATTTCATCGCAGGTTCTGCCGGCAAAATTTGAATACTCTACTTACCCCCGGGTAATAGTCCATGCTTATTTGGGCAGCAGGGTCAGCAATGCGCCTAACCTGCAGTTATTGGCAGGCAGAGTAAACGTATTTTTAAATGGTGATTTTGTAGGAACATCCGGTATTGATAATGTTGGGCCCGGAGAAGAATTTGACCTTTATTTAGGAGCGGATGAGAATGTAAAGGTAAAACGCGAGCAGATTGAAAAAAAGGTTGATGAAACCCTTATTGCCGGGATTCCTTCACCCACAAAACGCATAAGTTTTAAGTATAAACTTACAGTGGAGAATTATAAGTCCAAGAAGATAGGAGTGAAGTTATTTGAAGCTATGCCGGTATCTGAAGATGACCGGATTAGAGTAAAAATAACCTCTGTAAGCATGGAACCGAAAGAAAAAGATTGGAACGATAGAAAAGGCATCTGGCGTTGGGAATTGGAGTTGGAGCCAAAGGCTAAGCTGGAAATTATTTATTCTTTTGTAATTGAGCATCCGCGCGAGATGGCGATAGAAGGTTTATAAAAAATGGCTTTAAAAAGAATAGCGGTATTAACTACAGGCGGGGATGCCCCGGGCATGAATACAGCAATACGCGCGGTCGTGCGCTGTGCTGTAAACAACAAATTAGAAGTGATGGGCGTTTTTAAAGGGTATTGGGGTTTGATTAATGAGGAGTTGAAATTATTGGACCATCGCTCTGT
>Ga0265297_10001626_pt1 | contig 51339 bp, 50 predicted proteins | sample Munlanlwell13791_FD_192502 | JGI IMG/M metagenome (GOLD analysis project Ga0265297, IMG submission 192502) | Leachate microbial communities from a municipal landfill in Southern Ontario, Canada - Leachate well 137-91 | ecosystem: Engineered > Solid waste > Landfill > Unclassified | place...
ATTTGTTGCTCGCCGCGCAATACGAGAGTTTTCTATTGCCTTTTGCGGTGATTCTATCGCTGCCTATCGGCGTGTTCGGCGCTTTGTTTTTTCTGATGATTATGGGCTTGGAAAATAATATCTATGCCCAGATAGCCATGATTATGCTGATTGGCATTCTCGGCAAAAACGCCATCCTGATCATTGAATTCGCCACCTTGAAACACAGGGAGGGGAAAACGCCGCTCGAAGCGGCAATTGAAGGAGCCGTGTTGCGGTTACGGCCCATTTTGATGACCTCATTTGCCTTTGTTGCCGGTCTTATTCCGTTAATGTTTGCCTCGGGGGCTGGAGAGATAGGTAATAACACCATCGGTTCGGCAGCCGCAGGGGGGATGATTTTTGGGACAGTTTTCGGCGTTATTGTCATCCCTGGGCTCTATGTGGTGTTTGCAAGCATTGCAGATAAGCATCATCGTGGCGGAAGAAAAGAAGAAGCCGCCTTTACTGAAACTATCTAATATTAAATGAAGAGTCGAATTTATTACCCCTCAGCTATTGCATGTTTGATTGTCGCCTTAAGCGGTTGCGGAACACTCAATACAGTTTTGTCCATTCCGGAAAAGGAAATACCTGCAAGTTTCGGGAACCAAAAAAACACCGCCGGCTCTATTGCAAATATCAACTGGCGTGAATACTTTGCCGATAAGCTTCTACTGAAGTTGATGGATGCCGCCATAGTCAACAACATCGATTTGCAAATGGCCTTGCAGCGCATTGAAGTTTCGCGCTCAAGCGTGAAACTGGCAAACGGCGCGCTGCTGCCGCAAGTGGGTTTGAACATAGGAACCGGGATTCGTAAGTTCGGGCTTTACACGATGGACGGGGCTGGCAATGCGACTACCGAAATCACCCCCGGCCAACTCATACCCGAACATCTGCCTGACTATTATGTAGGGCTACAGGCATCCTGGGAAGTCGATATTTGGGGCAAGCTGCGAAACCAACGCAAGTCGGCGATTTCGCAATACCTGTCAAGCATTGAAGGAACGAACTTTGTCATTTCAAATCTTGTCGCCGATGTGGCGATTTACTATTACGAGCTGCTGGCGTTGGATAATCGACGGGACATTATCAAACAGACCATTTTGAAACAACAGGAGGCGTTGGCTGTCATTAAATTGCAGAAAGAAGCCGGCAGGGCGAATGAATTAGCGGTACAACAATTCAACGCCCAGCTTCTCAATGCGCAGGTATTGGATAAAGAAGTGCTGCAACAAATCGCAGAAACCGAAAACAAAATTAATTTCCTGTTGGGACGCTATCCGCAGCCCATTCAGCGCACGAAAGAAGTTTTGTTCAAAGAAATTCCGCAACAAATTTCGGCGGGCGTTCCTTCTGCGTTATTGGAAAACAGGCCCGATGTTCGTGACGCGGAATTTCAGATTGAGGCCAGCAAGTTTGATTTGAAAGCGGCAAAGGCAGCGTTTTATCCTAATTTTAACATTACGGCGAGTTTCGGTTTTCAGGCCTTCAATCCCGAGTTCTTATTTATGTCGCCCGCCTCAATCGCCTATTCCGTTATGGGGACTTTAGTCGCGCCGCTGATCAATAGGAACTCGTTGGAGGCGCGATTCAACACCGCAAAAGCGAACCAGTTGACCGCAATGTATAACTATCAAAAAACAATTTTGAACGCCTATGTTGAAGTGGCGAATGAACTCTCTAATATTCAGAATTTGCAACAAATCAATGTCTTAAAAAAGCAGCAAAGCGATGTGTTGAAACAGGCGGTTGAAGCGTCAAACGAATTATTCAAATACGCCAGGGCAAGTTACCTGGAGGTACTGATCGCACAACAGAGCGCTTTGCAATCGAATCTCGAATTGATCGATGTCATCAAGCGTCAACGGCTATCGACAATAAATATTTACAAGGCCTTAGGAGGAGGATGGCGCTAGAAGGCGCAAGGTTTTTTGCGTCGATGCACGCTTTTCCGCTTCAGGCTAAATCTTCTTTTTTATAATCGGAGGGATACTATATTGATATGTTGCCGTGGATCGCGGATTCAAATGCGACCGGCCTAACAAGAAATTTACAGGGTGTTGAAAACACGGGCACAGTGCTATGCTATTAAAAAAGTAATTGGCGGCTTGTTGTTTAATTATTCACCCCAATGATAGATGAACCTGAACTTAAATTTAACCTTGTGAGTGTTATGAACAAAACTACCGGAATTATTGCCACGTTATTAATCGGTCTTTCCTTGACTTTAGGCGGGATGTCGGACGCCAACGCCAAGCGTTTCGGCGGCGGCAGCTCTTTTGGCGGCAAGTCCTCCTATAGCGCACCGTACCAGCGTTCTGCAACGCCGCCATCGCGTCCCGCCAATCAGGACCAGCAACAAGCGGCCGCGCCAAACCAGGCGGGCAAACCGGGCTGGGCCAACCGTAGCGGTTTAATGGGCATGCTGGGCGGTTTGGCTTTAGGCGGATTATTGGGTTCGCTGTTTCACGGCGGCGGTTTTCAAGGCATTAACTTTATGGACATCCTGATTTTCGGCGGAATTGCCTTCTTATTGTATAAATTGTTCGCCGCCAAAAAGGCGGGGGCGGTCCAACCGCCTGTTTATAACCGGACGGCTGACAATGGTTATCAGGACACTGTTTCCAGCTATCACGAACCACAGTCGACCCAAGCCGGTCCGGCAGGTTTCGATACTGACATTCTGTTCAAAAAAGATAAAAACACCGGGGTTTACGCCCAGGCCGTTCAACAGGATGCCGGATTCGTTAGCGCGGCTATTCCCAAAGACTTCGATCAGCAGGCCTTCCTTAGCGGCGCTAAAATAGCCTTTGCTAACCTGCAAAAAGCTTGGGATGAACGCGATCTTGCCGAAATCCGGGGCTTAACCACGGATAAGGTATTTGCGGAAATTCAGGATCAGCTTAAAGCGTCCGATACTGAAAACCGCACCGAAATACTGAAACTGGAAGCGGAACTGCTGGAAGTCAGGGAAGTCGGGTCGGAACTCGAAGCGGTCGTGCTGTTCGATTCGATCATGCGCGAAGATGCCGGCGCTCAAGCCGAGCAAGTCAGGGAAGTCTGGCATTTTATCAAACCGAAAGTCAGCATCCAGCCCAAATGGTATCTGGACGGCATTCAGCAATTGGCCGATTAAGTTTCCAGCGGAGACCGGTATAAAAACGGGTGTTTCCGGATTGTCGTACAGAGCGCCGGAATCGCCCGTTTTTGCTTGCGCTCAAGCCGCCCGTTTTTTCCTGTACCGGATCGATGACATTACCGACAGCGCGATCAATATGGCGCCGGTCAAGCCGGTTACAACTTCAGGAATATGATGGGTTATGCTGACCAGCATGATGCCGGCCAGCACCCCAATCGCATAATGAGCGCCGTGCTCCAGAAACACATATTCGTCCAGCGTGCCTTTCCTCACCAGGTAAACCGTCAGGCTTCGCACAAACATCGCGCCGATAGCCAGTCCCAGCATAATAATGACCACGTCCTGGGTAATCGCAAACGCGCCGATCACGCCGTCGAATGAAAACGACGCGTCCAGCACTTCAAGATAAATAAAACTCATCATGCCGCTTTTTTTAAGCGCCGCGACAACCTCTTCGCCCTCCTCCTCATGCTCGAACAAGGCTGAAAAACTGTCCACGATAACGAATAAGATAACGCCTGTGACGCCTGAAATCATGACATTCAAACGGATTTCCTCGGGCAGGTAGTTTTGGATAATTAACAGCGGACCTAAGGCCATGATTATTTCAATCGCTTCAAGCTTGCCGAACGAAGACATTTTTCGTTCCATGTAACCCAGCCAGTGCAGCTCCCGGTTTTCATCGAAGATGAACGAATAAAACACCATCAGCAGGAACATGCCGCCGAATGCCGCAATTTGCACATGGGATGCTTCCAAATGCTTGGCATAAATCGCGGGGGTTTTTAACGCCATCTCGGTTACGCCAGTAAAATCGATACCGGTAGCGGCCGAAACAATCACGATAGGAAACAGCAAGCGCATGCCGAAAACGGCGATCAAAATTCCCCAGGTTAAAAAATATTTCTGCCAGCGTTCATTCATGCGCTTTAGGATCGATGCGTTAACAACCGCATTGTCGAATGATAAACTGACTTCGAGGACTCCAAGAATAACGGCGATAAAAGCGCCCATGATTCCGCCCCAATAAAATGCTGTTGCCAAACAAACTGCGGTGACGATAAAAGAAAGACGGAAATGCTGCATGTAATACTCTATATTGTTAAGGATTAGTGTGTTTTTGTTGCGCAACTATAAGTGGATTTGATTTAAAATCAACATTTATAAAAATCCGGGCAACGCTTATTTTACGGGTTTTACGGGCTGCTTCTTGTGTAAAAGAAAAAATCGTAAGTGCTGAATTACAAGCGTACTATACCAAAATGCAAGAATTACAAATTCCAAATCGCTGATGCTTATGCCATTGTTCCGGCTGGGGACTCTTTTGTGCCTGACACTCTGTTCATCCCTGTTATTGGTTGAGTCCGCCCAGTCTGCCGAAAAAGTCTCTCTGCAACTCAAGTGGTTACATTCTTTCCAGTTTGCCGGTTACTATGCGGCCAAGGAAAAAGGCTTTTACGCTGAAGAAAATTTGGATGTCGCTATCCGTGAGCGTATTCCCGGCATCAATAACATTGAAAAAGTCCTAAAAGACGAGTCCCAATACGGCGTGGCCGATACCGGCCTGCTGGAGCACCGGCTGGTCGGCAAGCCGGTGGTGGTTTTGGCTTCCATTTTTCAGCATAGCCCGCTGGTCTACCTTACCCTGAAAAACTCAGGCATCATCAGTCCCTACGAGCTTAAGGGCAAACGCGTCATGGAAGACAGTTACGACAATGCGCCGCTACGGGCCATGCTTTATGAAGCGGGCATTTCCGCCGATGAATTTACTCATTTGGATAATTCATTCAACCCCGACGACCTGATTAACGGCAAAACCGACGCCATGGTCAGTTATCTGACCGACCAGATCGATTATTTCAAAAATAAAGGCGTCGAAATCAACATCATTGACCCCCGCAATTACGGCGTGGATTTTTTGAGCGACAATCTGTTTACCACCGAACAGGAAATAAACCGGCATCCCGACAGAGTGCGGCGCTTCCTGCGAGCCTCGCTCAAAGGCTGGGATTATGCGCTGAAACATCAGGACGAATTGATTCGGATTATTCTCGACAAATACAACACCGGCAACCGGCTTACCGCCGCTCATTTGCGCTTTGAGGCGCAGGAAACGGTGAAGATGATCCGGCCGGAAATCGTTCCTATCGGCCACACCGACACCAAACGCTTTGAACGCATCGCCGACACTTACCGGCAATTGGGTCTGGTCGAATCGATAGATCATCTGGATGGCTTTATTTATCGGCAAGACCAGCAAAACAAGCTTAATTTTACTCCGGCGGAACGGGCCTGGCTGCAAGCGCATCCGGTGATTCGCGTAGGCGTAGACCGGGATTTTGCGCCGTATGAATGGATAGACGCTAAAGGTGCGCTTGTCGGTCTGAGCGCGGATTACATCGCCTTGGTCGAGCGGCGGTTGGGGGTGAAGTTTGACATAGTGAAGGATAAACCCTGGGCGGAAATTATCGAAATGGCGCAACGCGGCGAGCTGGATATGCTTTCCAACGCCAATAAAACGCCCGAACGCGAACGCTATTTGATTTTTACCGAAACCTATCTGAATACCCCGATCATTATTGTCAGCGATAATAACGACGGTTTTGTCGGATCGCTGGATCGTCTTGACGGTAAGCGGGTGACGCTGGAAAGAGGCTATTTCATTCAGGAGCTGTTGATGCATGATCATCCTGAAATAAAGCTGGTTCCAGCTGACAATGTACACGATGCGTTGAACATGGTCAGCAGCGGCAAGGCGGATGCTTATCTTGGCGACGCCGCTTCGGCAAACTATGCGGTGAAGCGGGAGGGCATGCTCAATCTCAGTTTTTCCGGGGATACCCACTACAAAAGCTTGCATCGCATGGCAGCGACCAAAGCGAATCCCGAACTGGCAAGCTTGCTCGACAAAGCGCTGGCCGATATTCCCCAGGCTGAAAAGGAAATTATCCAGAACCGTTGGATGAGTTTGAAATATGAGCCCGGCATAAAAACCGAAACGGTTCTGCTCTATGCATCGGCGGCGCTGTTAGTGCTTACTTTTATTGTCGGCTGGAACATGCGTTTACGGCGCGAAATCTGGCAACGGAAACAGGTTGAAGAAGGGCAGCGTATGGCCGCCAGCGTTTTCGCCGGCACTCAGGAAGGCATCCTGATTACCGATGCGCAATGCAACATAATCGATACGAACCCGGCGTTCACCAGCATAACGGGATATTCACGAGACGAGGTGTTGGGTAAAAAACCGAATCTGCTCAAGTCAGGACTTCACGATGCCGGCTTCTATCAGGAAATGTGGCAAACAATCGACCGGCAGGGCTACTGGCGCGGCGAGGTTTGGAACCGTAAAAAAGGCGGGGAGGTATTTGCCGAATGGCTCACCATTTCCGCGGTTACCGACAAACGGAATAAAATAACGCATTACATTGGCGCGTCTTCGGATATTACCCAGCTTAAAGAGCATGAACGCAAGTTGGAGCTGATTGCTCACTACGATCCCCTGACCGGCGTGCCGAACCGGATTCTGTTGGCGGACCGTATGCACCTGGCGTTTGCCCAAACCCGGCGCGATAACTGTTTAATGGCGGTCGGTTATCTTGACCTGGACGGATTTAAACCCGTTAACGACAGGCTGGGGCATGAAGCGGGCGACCAACTGCTGATCGAAATTGCCCAGCGTATTAAAAATGCTCTGCGCGAAGGCGATACCGTCGCCCGCTTAGGCGGCGATGAGTTTGTATTTTTATTGTTGGGATTGGAAAAAGTTGAAGACTGCGAAATCACCCTGCATCGTCTGCTGAAAGTGATCAGTGAGCCTGTTGTCTTGAGAAACCAGCCGGTCTCGGTTTCCGCCAGTATCGGCATCAGCATTTTCCCGGAGGACGACACCGACCCGGATACGCTGTTACGGCATGCCGATCAGGCCATGTACCAAGCCAAGCAACAGGGGAAAAACTGCTTTCATATTTATAACCTGGAGCTGGACCGCCAGCTTCATGCGCATCGCGAAGCGTTGAACCGGGTTGAACAGGCGCTGGAGAACGAGGAATTCGAGCTTTATTTCCAGCCCAAAGTCGATATGCAGCAAGGCGCCGTGTTCGGTGCGGAAGCATTGATACGCTGGCGACATCCTGAGCGCGGGCTGGTCATGCCGGATGATTTTTTGCCGCTGCTTGAAAATCATGAGCTGGCAATCCGGCTCGATGCCTGGGTTATCGATAAGGCCTTGCAGCACATGGAAAACTGGCAAAGCCGGGGCCTGGAACTTCAGATCAGCATCAACATCACGGCCAGATCGCTGCAAACAGACGATTTTGTGCTGCAACTTTATTACGCATTTGAACGCTATCCCGCGACCAAGCCGGCTTATTTCGAACTGGAGATACTGGAAACCCAGGCCTTATCCGATTTAACGCTGACCTCTCAGGTTATAAAAGACTGCCAGTCGTTGGGCGTACAGTTTGCGCTGGATGATTTCGGCACCGGTTATTCTTCGCTCAGTTATCTGAAACACCTGTCGGTGGAAACATTAAAAATCGACCAGACTTTTGTGCGTGATATGCTCGAAGACGATGATGATTTAGCTATCGTGCAAGGCGTTATCGGTTTGGCCGAATCGTTCCGGCGGCAGGTCATTGCCGAAGGCGTGGAATCGATCGCACACGGTATCGCTTTGTTGCAAATGGGTTGCCGCCACGGACAAGGTTACGGTATCGCCAAACCGATGCCCGCCTCCGAGCTTGCCGCGTGGATAAAAGAATGGAAAGCCCCGGCGGAATGGAAAATATCCGATCCATATCAGGAACATTAAAGAATGATTGCAACTATTCGGTAGATCTATTTTTAATAGAACACGGATGACACTGATTAGACGGATTATCATCGTTAACTATGGAGTGCATTGATGTTTTGCTAAACGTAATGCAAGCCGCCCTCAATACTTAACGATGACATAAGCTAATAAAATGCCTTAATATTCTTACGAAGAAGCTCTATATTATCAGCGTTTATCAGCCAAATCCGTGTCATCTGCGTTCTGTTTTTTAGCTGTCGCTCCTCTGGCTGCGCGGGGTTTGCAATCTCAACCGTAACGATTTACTACCATAAACATTAACCGACATGACCTATAACGAAGACTTTTTGATCCTGGCCAATCAGCTGATTGAAGCCGGGCGCTTTATCGACAGCAAAGGCTGGGTGCCTGCGACCAGCGGCAATTTTTCCGCACGGCTGCCTGATGGCAACATTGCCATTACCGTTTCCGGCAAGCACAAAGGCCGGTTACAGTTGGACGATATTATGCTGATCGATAGCGACGCCAACTCGCTGGACGGCAAAAAACCGTCGGCCGAAACGGTTCTGCATACCTCGCTGTACAAACGGTTTCCTGATGTTAAGTCGGTGCTGCACCCGCATTCGATCAATGCCACGCTGTGTTCGCGGATTTTTAAATCCGAAATCGTGCTGGAAGATTATGAGCTGCTAAAAGCCCTGGCCGGCATTGACACTCACGAAAGCCGGGTTGTAATCCCGGTTTTTGCCAACGACCAGAATATCCCCCGTCTGGCCGGGAAAGTGGAACAATACATGGACGAACACGGGGCCATTTACGCCTACATCATCGCCGGACACGGGCTTTACACCTGGGGCGGTTCGGTACAGGAAACGCTGCGCCATCTCGAGGCGCTGGAATTTTTATTCGATTGTGAATTAAGGCTGCATGGCTACAGGAGATAGAAGACTATGAGCGCATTAACCGTTTACCCCGATAACCAGCCGCAGCTGGGCGAAACAGCCACCGACTTTATTGCCATCCAAAACCGGCTGAATGCCATCGGCGTACAGTTCGAACGCTGGACGGCCAACTGCGATTTTGCCGCCGATGCCGGTCAGGACACCGTGCTCGCCGCTTACAGCGATTCAATAGACCGCCTGAAACGGCAATACAATTTCCAGTCCGTTGACGTGATCAGTTTAGGCCCGGATCATCCCGAAAAAGCCGCGTTCCGGCAGAAGTTTTTGGCGGAACACACCCATGCCGATTTTGAAGTGCGTTTTTTTATCGAAGGCCGCGGCCTGTTTTTCCTGCATGTCGAAGGCAAAGTCTATGCGGTGCTGTGCGAGCAAGGCGATCTGATCAGCGTACCGGCCAACACCACGCACTGGTTCGACATGGGCGAGAACCCCAAGTTTAAATGCATCCGCCTGTTCACCACGCCGGACGGCTGGGTCGCCGATTTTACCGGCAGCGACATCGCCAAATCCTTCCCTACCCTCGATCAGTACGTTGCTGGATTGTCATGATTAAAGCCATCGTCACCGATATTGAAGGCACGACCTCGTCGATTTTATTCGTTAAGGATGTGTTGTTTCCTTATGCGCGGGCTAATCTGGCCGACTATGTCCAGCGCCACGCAAACGACCCGCAAGTCAAAGCGCTGCTGGAAGATGTCTGCACCGAAGTCGGCGAACAGCTGTCTACCGGGCAAATTATCGACCAGCTGATACAGTGGATAGACGAAGATAAAAAAGTCACGCCGTTAAAGTCCCTGCAAGGCATGATCTGGGAAGCCGGTTACCGGCAAGGCGACTTCAAGGGCCATGTTTATCCCGATGCCGCGGAAAAAATCAAGGCATGGAAAAGTCAGGGGCTGGATTTATACGTCTATTCTTCCGGTTCGGTGCATGCGCAAAAACTGCTGTTCGGACATACCGAATACGGCGACTTGACGCCGTTGTTTTCCGGCTACTTCGATACCCATATCGGCGGCAAAAAAGACCGGGCATCGTATGACAACATAGCCGTGCAACTGGGCATCCCGGCTAATCAGCTATTGTTCTTATCGGATATTAAAGAAGAGCTGGATGCGGCCAAAGCCGCCGGTTTCCAAACCATCTGGCTGACCAGGGACAGCACGCCAGACCCGCAGGCCGAACACCGGCAGGTGAACAGTTTTGAGCAAATCAGCTGGGCTAAAGCCTAAAACCAGGCCGGCAGCGTAAGTTGAATCAGTGGTTGAAAACAGTCAAGCTTGCGCTGTACTATGCAGCTGCCGATTAATTACCCGAAGCCATCATGAAGCCAGACAGCGCCGCTATTAGAAAACGATACGACCGCATCGCCCCGTATTTCGAGGGCATGGAGGCGGTCATGGAAGGATTGTTTTTTAAGAACTGGCGGAAAAAACTATGGGCCAAGGTCGAGGGGCATCATATCCTTGAAGTCGGCGTCGGAACGGGCAAGAATTTCGATTATTATCCCAAGGACGCCAGAATAACCGCGATCGATTTTAGCGAACAAATGCTGAAGCAGGCGGCGCAAAAACGGGACAGGAAAAATATCGCCGTCGAGCTGGAATTGATGGATATTCAGTCGCTGTACTTTGCCGATAACAGTTTCGATACGGTCATTTGTTCGTTTGTGTTTTGTTCGGTGCCGTCGGCGGTAAAGGGATTGAAGGAACTATACCGGGTGTGCAAACCCGGCGGTCAGGTTTTGTTGCTGGAGCATGTGCTGAGTTCAAATCCGGTGCTTGCCGCGGCGATGAACCTGCTTAATCCTGTTGTTGTCAGGCTGGTCGGGGCCAACATTAACCGAAACACCGTTAAAAACGTCAAGGCCTGCGCGTTTACATCGGTGCGCGTCGATGAACGCAGCAGCGATATTATCAAGCTGATTGAAGCCAGAAAATAGCGGATATTCGGCAACGACTCAACAGGTGTCAAAAGTAGGCGCCTCCTGACGGCCGGATTATCACTGATAAACATTGATATAAATCCGTTTAAATCCGCCTAATCAGCGTTCTATTCGCAACTCCCAAAAACCGGTATGAAACTTTTTAACTGGATAGCCGCCGAATTGGGTAAAATACAGTGAATTTTTGGATTAATTATTTACGTGAAGCCACAATTAGAAAATCTGGTACAGACGCCGATCCCGACCAAACACGGCGAGTTTATCCTGCATTATTACAGCAACACCATTGATGACAAAGAGCATGTCGCCCTGGTTAAGGGCGATGTTGCGGGCAAGGAAAATGTACCGGTGCGCATCCATTCCGAATGTTTTACCGGCGACGTCTTAGGTTCAAGACGTTGCGATTGCGGCGAACAGCTGGATATGGCGATGCAAATGATCGATAAAGCCGGTTTCGGCGTATTGATTTATCTGCGCCAGGAAGGGCGCGGCATCGGCTTGCTGAAAAAACTACAGGCTTATAACTTGCAGGATCAGGGCATGGATACCGTGGACGCCAACATCCATCTGGGCCACCTTGCCGACGAAAGGGAATACAGCATTGCCGCTTTAATGCTGGAAAACCTGAACGTAAAGTCCATCGAACTGATTACCAACAATCCCAAGAAAATAGAAGAGCTGAAAAAGCTCGGCATTAACGTCGCGGGCCGCATTCCGGTCGAAGCGGTGGTTCACGATGACAATGTCGGTTATTTAAAGACCAAAGCGAAAAAAATGGCGCACATGCTGTTTGAGTCTAAAAAAAGCTAACTCAGACCTTCCAGGTTTTTAAAACCTGGAAGGTCTGATACTCCAAGGCCTTGATTACCTTAAGACTGTTTCAACCAATTTTACCCAATAAGCCGTACCGACCGGCAATATTTCGTCGTTAAAATCATAATGCGGATTATGCAGCAAACAGCCGTTTTCGGAAGAGCCGTTGCCTATCCAGGCATAGCAGCCGGGTTTTTCTTGCAACATAAAGGCAAAATCTTCCGAACCCATGCTGGCTACCGGCTGCCGATCCACGCAGTCCTCCCCGGCCACGGCAACAGCCGCTTGTAGCGCCAGATTTGTTTCCGCTTCCGCATTAAAGGTCACCGGATAACCCGGATTCTCAGGGTTGAATTTGATTTGGGCGCTGACCCCGAAACCCTCGCAAATTGCATTCACCAGCCTTGTGATTTTATCGGCGATGGTTTTTTGAACCGCGCCGCTAAAGCAACGCACAGTGCCTCTTAGTACAACCGATTCCGGCAGCGCATTCCAGGTGTTGCCTGCATGAATCTGGGTAATGCTGACCACAGCCGGATCGGCGGGATTAACCGTTCTACTGACAATAGTCTGTAACGCGGTAATCAGCTGAGCCGACGCGACTATCGCATCATTGCCCAAGTGCGGCAACGCGGCATGGGTCGCCTGCCCGGCGATAATGATTTCAAAGCAGTCGAACGACGCCATCATAGCGCCGGGTTTAACCGCGAAATGTCCGGGCGGAATATCAGGGAAATTATGCAGCCCGAAAACGCAGTCGGCCGGAAATTGTTCGAACAAGCCGTCATCGATCATCTGCTTGGCTCCGGCGCGGCCTTCCTCGGCCGGCTGGAAAATAAAATACACCGTGCCGTTAAAGTGGCGGTGCTCGGCTAAATAGCAGGCAGCGCCCAGCAGCATCGCCGAATGACCGTCATGGCCGCAGGCATGCATTTTGCCGTCGTGGCGGGATTTGTGGGCAAAGGTGTTCTGCTCCTGAATGAACAAGGCATCCATATCAGCGCGCAATGCGATTTTCCTGTCGCCGTTCCCGGCAGTCAGCGTCGCGACAACGCCGGTTTTGCCCAGTCCTTGATGCACTTTCAAGCCGAAACTCGACAGCTTGTCGGCGATAAATTGAGCGGTTTGGGTTTCCTCAAAAGCGGTTTCAGGAAACCGGTGCAGATGTTGCCGCCACTCGCGCATTCGTGCGTGTAGTTGCTGTATATCGTTTGCGATGGACATGGGAACTCGAGTGAATTTAATAGTGGCTAATATGCTACAACTAAGGTTTGATAAAAGTAAGAATTTTTATTATGCCTCGGTTTCGGTATTCCGCGACGGGTAAACACGGGCTGGAGCGTTGCATTCACATGGCAAGAGAGCTCGGGTTTGCTCCGGCTCCCGCTGAGAATCAGGCTAAATCAACATCGTTCGGCGCGGCAACCGGAGAAAATACCGTCCGTGCGTAACATCAGTTACAATCGAATTGTGTTTTAGCGCCTGTAAAATGCAAACTTAATTGCCAAATTCAAAGGAACGATATGCTTTTTAATTTCTCCCCGTCTTTAGTATTGACCAAAGCCCCTGCAAGGTGGCTGACGATACTGGCTTTATGCGGCCTGCAAGGTTGCTTTTCACCGATGGCGCTGGATCGGGCGGTCATCGAATACGACAAGACAACAACCGACATTCTGTCCAAACAGCTGCTGTTGAATATTGCCCGCTCCCATCAGCATCAGCCCTTGCATTTCACCGGCGTTTCCAATATTGCCGCAACTTTTAATTTTCAATTCAATGCCGGAGCGACGCCGGCGTTTACCGGTGAGACCGGCTCGTTATTGACGCCGGTGTTTGGCGGCACGATGTCCGAGAATCCGACCATCAGCATCGTGCCGATCGAGGGCGAGGAGTTTACCCGCCGGTTGCTGACGCCGTTTCAGGAAAACAAGCTGACCATGCTGTTGCGCCAAGGCGTTGATGTGGACTTGATTCTGCGTCTGCTGGCAGGCGAACTGCGGGTTAACGGCGGCAGCCAGGGCGGCGTTTACCTGAACAAACCCGGCGATGCCGAAGGCTACCGGTTGTTCCGGCAAGCCGTGCTGCATTTGTCGTCGATCCAGGACAGACACAAACTGTTTGTCGAACCGTTGATGTTTGATCAGCATTGGACCTTGCCGGCCGAATCGTTGACGGCGGAACAAATGGCCGCGTTGCAAAAAGACTTCAAGGTCGAATATCAGGCCGAGCGTAAGCAAATTGTGCTGAGTAAGCGGGTAACCGGGCATATCCTGTTGACCAATTACGATCCGGCGACGTTGAGCAACGAGGAGCGCATCCGTTTGCATGAAGAAGCCGACCAAGGCGCGGTTAATGATGTCAGCGTCGATATCCGCCCCGGATATCCGGGCGGCGAATGGCCGATACACGGAGTCTTTCGCTTGCGCAGTTTTCATAATGTGCTGAATTTTATCGGCCAGTCCATCAGCGACGACCCCGAATATGCCGTAGCCAAACATCCGCAAACGCCCGGTGTCAGCGAGAATCCGGTTAATACCCTGTCCTTGCTGGTCGGCGATAACGAGCCGGAGGCGGCCGATCTGAGCGTCAAGTTCGGCGAACATTATTATGCGTTGCTGCCGGAAACCGGCTATCAATGGAATCGCGAGGGATTCCGCTTGCTGTACCAGATTTTTCAAATGACAATGACCGATTTGGCGCAACAGGGCGCGCCGTCCATTACCATTGCCAAATAACGGGAGACGCTTTTGACAGAGCAAATTGACAACAGCATGATCATGAAATGCGTGGCCTATCAAAACGGCGTCAGCATCGGCGATGTGACCATCGAAGACATCAGCGATGTGCTGCAACGGGAACATACCTTCGTCTGGCTGGGGCTGCATGAGTCAAACGCCGAGCTGTTGGCCAAAATCCAGCAGGAATTCGGGCTGCATGACTTGGCGATCGAAGATGCCTGTGCGGCGCACCAGCGTCCGAAAATCGAGGAATACGGCGATTCGCTGTTCATGGTGCTGCATACCGCCCATCTTGCCGAGGAGCAGGTCGTGTTCGGCGAAACCCATATTTTCTTCGGGCCGCGTTTTCTGGTGACGGTCAGGCACGGCGCTTCGCGCAGCCACAGCAAAGTCAGGGAGCGTTGCGAGGCCATGCCGCAGCAATTGGCCAAAGGGCCGGGATTTGTGCTGTATTCGATCATGGATTTCATCGTCGATAACTATGTGCCGGTTATCGACGGCTTGCAGCAGCGGTTCGATGTGCTGGAGTCGGCGATATTTGAATACCGGCCCAGCCGGCAGACCATAGAAGGTCTTTACGAACTGAAGCGCGAGTTGCTGTTGCTTGAAGGCGCCATTAACCCGGTCATCGATATTTGCAATGAACTGATGCGCTTTCATAGCGGGCTTATTCCCAATGATGTGCAGGTGTATTTCCGCGATATTGCCGATCACATCAAACGCATCGACCAAGCGATCCACGGCATGCGCGAAATGTTGTTCGCGGCGATGCAGGTCCATCTGACCTTTGAGACGGTGCGCCAGAACGAAGTCGTCAAACGCTTGGCCGGTTGGGGGGCGATTCTGGCGATACCGACTATGGTATTCAGCTGGTACGGCATGAATTTCCGGCACATGCCGGAGCTGGATTGGGAATACAGCTATCCGGCGGTGATTGGCGGCGTGACGCTGTGCAGCCTGCTGCTGTATTTGCGCCTGAAAAAAGCCGGCTGGCTGTAGTTATAAAATGCCCATATGACGCGCGGACAAGGATAGAGCCGCGCGTCCCATCCTGATTAATGGGCTTGTCTGAGGCTTGCCATTTCTTGCAAGGTGAAAATCCTTTCCTGGAATTCAAAGGAATACCAGCACTCCTAATTATTGTGTCTCCAGAACGTTGTTAACTGCATACCCGCTTATTTTTACAGTTTTTTTATAACAACCGCGTTACATTAACCTCTCGGAACATCCATAAAAGAGAGGCAATCATGACCTTTATTTACAGCCTGAGCGGCTTGCTCGCATTCGCATTATTCGTTTATCTGCTGGTGGCGTTATTTTACCCGGAGAAATTCTAATGACTGCAAACGGCTTATTTCAAATCAGTATCTATTTTGTCGCCCTGTTGCTGCTGGCTAAGCCATTGGGCGTTTATATGGCGGCGGTGTATGAAAATCGCCCGCTATTTCTCAAGCGAATATTGGGGCCTTTGGAAACGGGGTTTTATCGTTTGAGCGGCGTTAACCCGGAACAAGAGATGGGCTGGAAAGGTTACACAGCCGCCCTGCTCTGGTTTAATTTGTTCGGCGGGCTGGCGGTATTTGCCTTGCAAATGCTGCAAGCCTATCTGCCGCTGAATCCGCAGCAGATGCCTCATGTAACGGTCGATTCGGCATTCAACACGGCGGTCAGTTTTGCGACTAACACTAATTGGCAGGGTTACGGCGGCGAAACGACGATGAGTTATCTGACCCAGATGCTGGGGCTGAGCGTGCAGAACTTCGTTTCGGCCGCCACCGGCATGGCGGTTTTGATCGCGATGATACGCGGCTTTCAACGCACTCATACGGACGCCATCGGCAACTTCTGGGTCGATCTGACGCGCGGCACGCTGTATATCCTGCTGCCGCTGTCGTTCGTGTTGGCGTTGGCGTTGGTTGGGCAAGGCGTGGTGCAAACCTTCAAACCTTACCAAACCGTTCCGTTGGTCGAGCAGGTCGGTACGGCAACGGAAAATAACACGCAAACCTTGGCGCTAGGCCCTGCCGCCTCGCAAATCGCGATCAAACAACTGGGTACCAACGGCGGCGGTTTTTTTAACGCCAACTCTGCGCACCCTTTTGAAAACCCGACGCCGCTGTCCAATTTTTTGGAAATGCTGGCGATCTTGCTGATCCCGGCGGCGCTGTGCCATACCTTTGGCGTGATGGTCGGCGACCCGCGCCAGGGCTGGGCCATTTTGGCTGCGATGACGCTGGTGCTAATCAGCTTGGTATTTGTCACGGTCAGTCTTGAGCAAGGCGGCAATTCTGGGCTGACCAAGCTTGGAGTCGAGCAAAGCGTCGGCGTCGGTCAGTCCGGCGGCAACATGGAAGGCAAGGAAACGCGGTTCGGCATCGTCAATTCAGCGATCTGGGCGACTGCGACGACAGCGGCATCCAACGGTTCGGTCAATTCGATGCACGATTCTTATACGCCGCTGGGCGGTTTGGTTCCGATGTGGCTGATTCAGCTGGGCGAAGTCATTTTCGGCGGCGTCGGTTCCGGTCTTTACGGGATGTTGATTTTTGCGCTGATCGCGGTATTTGTCGCCGGTTTGATGATAGGCCGCACCCCGGAGTATCTCGGCAAAAAAATCGAGGCTTTCGAGGTAAAAATGGCGGCTATCGTAATTTTGATTCCGGCCTTTTTTATTTTGGGCGGGACGGCGTTGGCGGTCATGCTGGAGGCGGGGAAAACAGCGGTCGCCAATCCCGGCGCGCATGGGTTCAGTGAAATTCTTTACGCATTTTCCTCGGCTGCGGGCAACAACGGCAGCGCTTTTGCCGGTCTTAGCGCCAATTCCCCGTTTTATAACATAGCCCTGGCTATCGCGATGCTGGTCGGGCGCTATGGAATCATTGTCCCGGTACTCGCCATTGCCGGCTCATTGGCGGCAAAAAAGACCGTGCCGACCACCGTCGGCACCTTGCCTACGCATACGCCGCTGTTCGTGATGCTGCTGATCGGTACCGTGCTGTTGGTCGGTGCGCTGACGTTCGTACCCGCATTGGCTTTAGGGCCGGTGGTCGAGCATTTAATCATGGTTGCAGCAAAAAGTTAGAAGTTAACGGCTTCGTGGTGAGCCCTTCGATAAACTCAGGAGAGCCTTGTCGAACCATGACCGGCTTAACCGCCCGCCCTTCGACAAGCTCAGGACGAACGGTTAAGCCTCGACACTTGTTCTGCCATAAATGGGAAGTCGTCGTGGTTTATATGAATTTAAGCAATAAGAGAAACAGGCTATGAGCAAGAAAAAACATACGCAACAGCTATTTAGCAGGCAGATCCTGGTGGATGCGCTAGGCGATACCCTGCGCAAACTGGCTCCCCAACAGCAATGGAAAAACCCGGTAATGTTCGTGGTCTATATCGGCAGTTTGCTGACCACCGGGCTATGGCTGTGGGAGTTGTATTCAGGAGACCCTGCGCAAACCGGCTTCATGCTGGCCGTAACCTTCTGGCTTTGGTTTACGGTGTTGTTCGCCAACTTCGCCGAAAGCGTCGCCGAAGGCCGCAGCAAAGCGCAAGCGGCATCGTTGCGCAGCGCCAAGCGCGACATCATGGCGAAGAAACTGGACGAAGCGCATTACAGTACGGATTACGCGAAGGTTGCCAGCACCTCGTTACGGCGCGGCGACATTGTATTGATTGAAGCGGGCGACTTTGTACCCGCCGACGGCGAAGTCATCGACGGCGCGGCCAGTGTCGATGAAAGCGCTATCACCGGCGAAAGTGCGCCGGTCATTCGTGAATCGGGCGGAGATTTCAGCTCGGTAACCGGCGGTACGCGGGTGTTGTCCGACTGGCTGGTGGCGCGGATTGTGGTCAATCCCGGCGAAGCCTTCCTGGATCGGATGATTGCGATGGTGGAAAGCGCATCGCGGCAAAAAACGCCCAATGAAATCGCGCTGACTATCTTGCTGGTGGCGTTGACGCTGATCTTTTTGCTGACCACCGTGACGCTGCTGCCGTTTTCACTGTACAGCGTGGAAATCGCCAAGTCCGGTACGCCGGTTTCGATCACCGTACTGGTGGCGTTGTTGGTTTGCCTGATTCCGACAACCATAGGCGGTTTGCTGTCCGCTATTGGTGTTGCCGGTATCGGGCGGATGATGCAGAAAAACGTGATAGCCACCTCGGGACGGGCGATTGAAGCGGCCGGAGACGTGGATGTGTTGCTGCTGGACAAAACCGGCACGATTACGCTGGGCAACCGTCAAGCCTCGGCTTTTATACCGATCGGCGAGACCACCGAAAAAGAATTGGCCGATGCAGCGCAACTGGCGACGCTGGCCGATGAAACGCCGGAAGGCCGCAGCATCATTATTCTTGCCAAGCAGAAATTCGGCATCCGGGAGCGCAATATTCACGATCTAAATGCGACGTTTGTCGCCTTCAGCGCGCAAACCCGGATGAGCGGCGTCAATATCGGCGAGCGCCAGATTCGCAAAGGCGCTGCCGATGCGATACGCGGCTATGTCGAAGACCTGCAGGCAAAATTTCCGGAGGAAGCGACACGCATCGCCGATGTTGTTGCACGCCGGGGCAGCACGCCGCTGCTGGTTGTTGACGGCATACAGGTGTTGGGTGTCATTGAGCTGAAAGATACGGTCAAGGGCGGCATCAAGGAGCGTTTTGTCGAGCTGCGGAATATGGGCATTAGAACGATCATGATCACCGGCGATAACCGCCTGACCGCAGCGGCGATTGCGGCCGAAGCGGGCGTCGACGACTTTTTGGCCGAGGCGACGCCGGAAGCCAAACTCAAACTGATCCGCGAACAGCAGGCCGAAGGCCGTCTGGTGGCGATGACCGGCGACGGCACCAACGACGCCCCGGCGTTGGCTCAGGCCGATGTGGCGGTGGCGATGAATTCGGGTACGCAGGCGGCCAAGGAAGCCGGTAACATGGTCGATCTCGACTCCAACCCCACCAAGCTGATCGAAATCGTCGAAACCGGCAAACAGATGCTGATGACGCGCGGCGCGTTGACTACGTTTAGTCTGGCTAATGACTTGGCCAAGTATTTCGCGATCGTTCCGGCCGCGTTCGCCAGCACTTATCCGCAACTTGGCGCGCTGAATATCATGGGGCTCAGCAGCCCGGACAACGCGATACTTTCGGCGGTTATTTTTAATGCCCTGATTATCGTCGCCTTGATTCCTTTGGCCTTGAAAGGCGTGACTTACCGGCCGCAAAGTGCGGAAGCACTGTTGCGCAATAACTTGCTGGTTTACGGTGGCGGCGGCGTTATCGTGCCGTTTATAGGGATTAAGTTGATCGATCTTGGTTTAACGGCGCTACCGTTCTGATTAAAGAAAGCCTTCTCCAAAGGGAGAGGGTTGGGTGAGGGGAAATTAACATAGGAAAAAGCCTATTTGCGCTGGTTCCCAAGCTGGAGCTTGGGAACCAGCGAACACGTCGCATCTTATCAAACTAAAATCACAGGAATTATCCATGCAAACTACCATCAAACCTGCATTAATCTTACTATTATGCTTGACCGCATTGACTGGCGTTGTCTATCCGCTATTAGTCACGCTTAGCGCACAATTGCTTTTTCCCACCCAGGCAAACGGCAGTTTGCTCGGCAGTGACGAGAAACCGCTCGGTTCCGAATTAATCGGCCAAGCGTTTAGCCGTCCCGAATATTTTTGGGGACGGCCTTCGGCAACGTCGCCTATTCCCTATAACGGCGGAGCCTCCAGCGGCTCCAATCAAGGCCCTATCAATCCTGCACTGATAGACGCCGTTCAGGCGCGCATCAAAGCGTTACGCGATGCCGACCCCAGCCATTCGGAAGCTGTACCTGCGGATTTGGTGACCGCCTCGGCCAGCGGGCTTGATCCTCACATCAGCCCTGCCGCCGCCAACTATCAAATCAACCGCGTTGCGATAGCCCGGCATTTGTCGCCGGACAGTGTGCGTGAACTGGTTGATCGTTATACACAAACGCGACAATGGGGCGTGTTGGGCGAACCCCGGGTTAATGTACTGAAATTGAATTTGGCTTTGGATCAGCGTCTTAAGTAATGAATTTCCAGTAATAACCGGACTCATGCATGAATGACACACGACCAGACCCTGACGCCCTGCTTGCCCGCGTAGAGCGCGAGGAAAACCAGCGACGACGCGGACGACTCAAGGTTTTTTTCGGCGCGGCAGCGGGTGTCGGCAAAACCTACGCGATGTTATTGGCGGCTCAAGCCAAGCGGGCTGAAGGCGTCGATGTGGTGGTGGGTCTGGTGGAAACTCACGACCGGCAGGAAACCGTCGCGGTATTGCAAGGCCTGGATGTGCTGCCGCCCAAGCTGGTGAAACATCGCGGTACGGTGCTGCGCGAGTTCGACCTGGACGGCACGCTGAAACGCCGGCCGGCGCTGGTCCTGGTGGACGAGTTGGCACACAGCAACGCTCCAGGCTGCCGTCATCCCAAGCGCTGGCAGGATGTCGAAGAATTGCTGAATGCCGGAATCGATGTTTACAGCACGCTGAACGTCCAGCATCTGGAAAGCCTCAACGACGATGTCGGTCAGGTCACCGGCGTGCAGGTTAGGGAAACCGTGCCGGATACGGTATTCGAGCTGGCGGACGAAGTCGAATTGATTGATTTGCCGCCCGATGAATTATTGCTGAGGCTCAAGGAAGGCAAGGTTTATGTGCCTCATCAGGCGGAGCGGGCGATGCACAATTTCTTCCGCAAAGGCAACCTGATTGCGTTGCGGGAGTTATCGTTACGCCTGACCGCCGACCGGGTCGATGCGCAAATGCAAGACTACCGGGACGACCACGCGATACGCGATGTTTGGCAGGTTGGCGACAGGATATTGGTCTGCATAGGCCCCAATGCTATCGCCGAGCGGCTGGTGCGCGCCGCCAAGCGGCTGGCTACCAGTCTTCATGCGCATTGGATTGTGGCCTACGTGGAAACGCCGGAGCTGCAACGCCTGCCCGCCGAGCGTCGCGACGAGGTGTTGCGGGTGCTGCGTTTCGCCGAGCAGCTGGGCGCCGAAACGGTGACCTTGTCAGGTCCCGATATGAGCAAGGAAATCCTGGGGTTTGCCAAAAGCCGCAACGTCACCAAAATCGTGCTGGGCAAACCCGGCCGCCGTGGTTGGAAGCGCTGGGTGTTGGGCTCGGTCGTCGATACCCTAATCACCGAAGCCCATAACATCAACGTCTATTTGCTGGGTAGCCCGCGCGGCGAAGACTTAACCGAGCAAAAAAAGCCGAAAGAAATGCCGGGGGCAAAAGTGCTGCGCTCCGGTTATCCCTGGGGGCGCGCCAAGCGGCGCTGGTTAAATTGGGGCTGGGCGGTGGCTATGACGGTTTGCACCAGTTCGGTTGCCTGGCTGATGTCCGGGAAATTCGAACCGGCTAACTTGGTCATGGTCTATTTGCTGGGCGTGGTTTTCATGGCGGCGCGTTTCGGCCGCGAGGCGTCTGTTCTGACCTCGGTGTTGAGCGTTGCCGCATTCGATTTTCTGTTTGTAAACCCGGTTCATACCTTTGCGGTTGCGGATGTCCAGTATTTAGTCACGTTCGTCATTATGCTGTTGGTGGGCTTGATCATCAGCCATCTGACCAGCAATATGCGCTCTCAGGCGAAGGTTGCCTCGCATCGGGAACGGCGCGCCAATGTCCTTTACGCACTGAGCGAGGATCTGGCGGCCAGCCGTACCGTAGCGGATACCGCCAGAATCGCCGCGCGTCATATTCAGGGGGAGTTCGGCGGCGCCAGCGTCTTGCTGTTTCCCACCGATGACAGCCGGATAGTCTACCCGCTGGACCCGCCAGTCCCGGAATCCCTGCGCGATTGCGATCTCAGCGTAGCGCAGTGGGTTTTTGACCACGGTCAGATGGCCGGACAAGGCACCGATACTTTGCCCGGAGCCGGGGCGGTGTTTTTTCCTATGTCCGGTTTTCGCGGCGTCATCGGTGTGCTGGTATTGCGCGCCGCCAATCTGCGCCGGGTATTTCTGCCCGAACAGCGTCGGCTATTGGATACTTTTATCAGCCAGATTGCCCAAACCATTGAGCGGGTGCGTCTTGCCGATGAGGCGCAACAGACGCAATTGCGGATGGAATCCGAGACCTTGCGCAATTCCTTGCTCAGCGCCATTTCCCACGATTTGCGCACACCGTTGGCGTCCATCGTCGGCGCAGCCAGTACCTTGGTGGAAGAGGACGCCCAGCTTACCCCGCCGGACCGGCAAGAGTTGAGCCTGACCATTTATGATGAAGCGCTGCGTATGTCGAACCTGGCCAATAATATTCTGGACATGGCTCGTTTGGATGCAGGACAGGCATCGCTGAACCGGCAATGGTATCCGCTGGATGAAATTGTCGGCGGAACGTTGACGCGAATGCACAAGCAACTTGCCGGGCGCGCGGTCAACGCCAAGCTGCCGGATGAGCTCTGTTTGGTGCGCGTCGACGCGGTGCTGATCGAGCAGGTGCTGGTCAATCTGCTGGAAAATGCCTGCAAATATACGTCGGTGGGCAGTCCCATCGACATCATTGCCGAAATTTCCGCCCACATGCTAAAGGTCACGATAGCGGATCGTGGCCCCGGCATACCACCGGGAGAAGAGGAAAAACTGTTCGATAAATTTTACCGGGTGCACCGGGAAGGCGCGCAAAGCGGCGTCGGTCTGGGTCTGGCTATTTGCAAAGCTATCATTATCGCGCATGGCGGCGTTATCGGCGCCGCCAACCGGCAAGGCGGAGGGGCGCAGTTCTTTTTTCTGCTGCCCGTAGACGAAGCGCCGCCGCAACTGGCAACCGAGCAGCCGCAAGATGAGTAACGCCAAACCCGTCATTGTGGTTATCGAGGACGACCCGCAAATCCGCCGTTTTCTGCGTACCAGCCTGAGTGTGCAGGGATTCCAGGTGGTTGAGGCGGGAACCGGCGAGCGGGGCGTGGTGGAAATCGGCACCCGCAAGCCCGAGCTGGTCATTCTCGACCTGGGCTTGCCGGGCATGGACGGCATAACGGTGATCCGCAAGGTGCGCGAGTGGTCTGCGGTGCCGATCATCGTGCTGTCGGCCAGAAGCCAGGAAATCAACAAGATTGACGCGCTGGATGCCGGGGCAGACGATTACCTGACCAAACCGTTCAGTATCGGCGAGCTGCTGGCGCGCATCCGCGTATCGCTACGCCACGCCGCACAGCTTGCAGGAGATAGCGTCGAAACGCTGTTTCGCGTCGGCGAGTTGCAGGTCGATTTATCCCGTCGCAGCGTGCATATCGGCGACCGGGAAATTCATCTGACTCCGATCGAATACCGGCTGCTGACCGTGTTGATCCATCATGCGGGCAAGGTATTGACGCACCGGCAGTTGTTGCTGGATGTTTGGGGGCCCGCCTACGTGGAGCACGCCCACTATGTGCGGATTTACATGGGACAATTGCGCCGGAAACTCGAATCAGATCCCAATCAGCCGCGTTATTTGTTGACCGAGGCGGGCGTGGGTTATCGGTTGGTGGGTGGGGAATGAACCCCACATTGATGGCATCGATCGTTGAGGGATTTTAGTCAAGCAAGCCGGTAAAAACTGTAATAAGATAGCCGCAGTTTTTATTTTTAATAAGAGTCACTTTATGCGGCGTTTTATCTTACTGAGTTTGCTTGCCTTTCCGGTCTACGCGGCTGATGCTGTCGATGAGCGGCCGCCGGATCTTGAGGCTGTGCCGGAGGCGCCGGAGCCGCCGCTGCCGATTCAAAACGGCGAAACCATGGAGCCCGACATTACCATTATTCGTAAAAATAAGGAGACTATTCAGGAATACCGTCGCGGCGGCAGGCTTTATATGATCAAAGTTATACCGGCTGTCGGGCCTCCCTATTATTTTCTCGATACCAATGGCGACGGCAAAATGGATGTGCGCCGTAGCGATGGGGATAGAGGGTCCGACATCAATATGTGGAAGTTGCTGGAATGGTAGCCGCTTAGTCAGTGTCGGTATTTACTCGTATAACACGCCCGCAACTCGATCAATTCTTTAGTGCTTATAGTCTCGGCGAAGTAGTCAGTTTTGAGGGGATAACGGACGGCATAGACAATACCAATTATTCGGTAGCCACTACGCAAGGCCGTTTCATCCTGACTTTATTCGAGTCGCTGGCGGCCGATGAGTTGGCGCATTTTTTAAGGTTATTGTTACATCTGGGCAAAAACAGCCTGCCTTGCCCCTGTCCCCAACGCGACCGGCAGGGTAATCCGCTGCGTCAGTTTAATGGTAAACCGGCAGCGGTATTCAGGCTTTTACCCGGTTCATCAACGGCATCGCCATCAATCTTACAGTGCCAGGAAATCGGCTTGCAGCTGGCAAGTTTGCATCGCTGTACGCAGGACTATGTTTTCCCGGTAAAGAGCGGCAATGATATAAGCTGGTGCAAGACGGTGCTGAATAGGATCAGCGTTTATTTGTCGGCAGCCGATCGCGGGCTGATTGATGACGAGCTGGCTTTTCAAACTGAGAACAGCCGGGTTAATCTGCCGCGCGGCGTTATTCACGCCGATCTGTTCAGGGATAATGTGTTGTTTGCCGACGACCGGCTCAGCGGCTTGCTGGATTTTTACAGCGCCTGCACCGATACCTTGCTGCTGGACGTTGCGATAGCGGCTAACGATTGGTGTTGCGATAACGGCACGGTGAATAACGAAAAGTTCGCTGCGTTGCTGGCGGCTTATGAAACTTTAAGGCCGCTGGAGCCGCTGGAGAAACAGCACTGGCCGATCCTGCTCAGGGCGGCGGCGTTGCGTTTTTGGTTATCCCGGTTGGAGCATCAGTGCTATCCTCGCCCCGGCGAAATAACCCAGCAAAAAGACCCGCTGGTTTTTCGGCGTATATTGCTGCAACATAGGCAACAGACTTATTTATCGTTAAACCTTAGGAGCACAGCATGATTAAAATTCTTCATCTCACCTTTATTTTATTGTCGATCTCCAGCTTTGTCGGCAGGATCTATCTGGCCGAAAAGCGCCCGGAATTGCTGGAACAAAAATGGATAAAAATCGGGCCGCATATTATCAATACTTTTTTATTGATCACCGGTTTTACTTTGGTTTTTCAAGGTTCATGGTTGTCAGCCGAGTACGGCTGGATTGTCGCTAAGCTAATCGCTTTGGTCGCATACGTCGGCCTGGGGATTGTCGCTATCAAGAGTCAGGGCGAGCTGCGTTGGAAGGCTTTCGCCGGGGCGCTTGCCTGCTTCGTTTATATCGCGATAGTCGCAGTCAGCAAGCATGCCTTCATATTCTTTTAACGGCTAGAAAAACGCCGTTACAAGGAAAACTCAAGTTTATTGATTTGCCGGTCCAGCCAACATAAAACATCCTTGCCTTTATGTAACGGGGTTTCATCAAGCTCAGGGATTTGGGCGCCGGTTAATAGCTCCCAGCGGGACAGCCGGTTTTTTAGCTGTCCCTGTTCGCTGGCCGTAAAATGATAGCGTTGTATCAGCCGTTCAAACTGCGCCGGTTCCGGCGCAGTTATCAATTCCGCCAGACGTCTTAACTCCGCGAGCAAGGCTTCAATCGTTGCAACATGCGCGGCTATCAATTGAGAAACCTGCTTGGGCTGGATGTTTTCGGCCGGCGATAATGCATTGTCCGAGATAACTTTCAGGCAGTGGATTAATTCGCCTGACGAAAATCTTACGGCGGTTTCATAAAATGCGGACGCCTCCATGTCGCAAAGATGGTGCGGGTCATAGCCAATCTGAGGCTTTGATACCGTTTGGATGGAAGCGGTGGGGCAAGGCGGCGTGAAAACCAGCGGCGGATAATAGCTTTTCAGGCTGTCAATATCGGTGATTTTGTCGATTAGAAACAGGCTGCCCAGGGCGTGGTCTTTATGCCCGGCAATGCCGATATTAACCAGCACCGGATGTTCAACCGCAGCAAACAAAGCGTGGGTGTAGGCTACGCCGGCAGCCATCGCGCTTTTTCCCAAGCCGGTTACGGTCAGGCAGATGTCCCGGCCCAAATAAACCGCAAACGGCTGAACAGGCGTCTCTTTTTTTAAGTTGAAATGCTCGACCAGCGGTTTGGCCTCGCAAGGCAGTGCGGCGTAGATAAAAATTCCGGGCGGATTTTGTTGATTCATGGGGCGCAATGTTTCCGTGCTGTAAACGACATTGCCTTTGTTACGGAGCTTGTTTATTTCTTGTCCTGAATCACATGAAAAGCGTCGGTGTAAATATCGCTGATCGATGCGCCTTTCATAAACGCCATTTTCTTGGTGTGGCTGACCATTTCGGGATGTCCGCACAGGAAAACCCGCCACCCGCTTAAGGTTTCAGTGGAGGATAAGGCAATCTCATGAGCGCGGCCCCGGACATGATCCGATTCAATACCTTCTCCCGAGACACAAGGCGTGTAATGAAAGTTTTCAAACTCTACGGCAAGTTCGCGCATTTCATCAATGAAATACAGTCCGTTAAGATCGCGACTGCCGTGATACAAATGGATAGGGCCTGAGTGATCCTGGGCCAAGGCGTCGGAAATAATGCCGTACAGCGGCGCAAGGCCGCTGCCGGTCCCGATCAGCAATAAGGGCTGCTCGGCGCGTCCGGGCAGGTAATGGCACGAGCCTTGGGCTTCTGAAATGGCGACAGATGCGCCTAACTCCAATTCATCATGAACCCAGCTGCTGAATTGGCCGTTCGGCAGGCGCCGGATATGAAATTCCAGAATGTTTTCATGCTGCGGGATATTCGCAATCGAATAGCTGCGGATTAAGCCGTCGGGCCGTTTTAAATTAACAAATTGGCCGGCGAAGAAATTAAATTGGCTTTGATATTCCAAAACCAAGTGGACGATGTCGGGCGTTAACAGCTGCTTTTCGATGACGACGGCTTCAATCGAAGCGCCTTGCTGGTTGGGCAAGGCAACGGTCATATCCTGTTCTGGACGACAGATACAAGACAGAAAGTAGTTCTGTTTTTGCAAGGTGTCTTTAAGACCGGTTTGGGCTGAGACAGGTGGAGGAGTATCAAGACTGCGCATCATGCAGGCTTGGCAAAGGCCCTGGCGGCAACCGTTAGGGATCTGCACGTTTTCCCTTAACAGGGTTTCCAATACAGTTTCATCCGGTTGACAGGAAAATGTCGATTCGCCAATCGTTATACTTCGCATGGTCTCCACCTGGTATTTCAGTTATTTGCCTAATACGTCGTTGCGTGTGCTTTCCGCAATGGCGGCAGCTTCGGCGATCAGCTCTTGAGGTACATTCAGCTCTGTTAATGTCGCGCCAAGGTGCTCCATGACCGCATCAAAATGGCTGCTGTTCAAACCCATTTTGACCAGACGCGCATGGGCATTACGCATATCCTGGCCGGTATAATTATTGGGGCCGCCAAACGCCATAGTAAAGAAGGCTTTTTGCTTGGCGAGTTGTTTGTCCATGTCGGTGTTGTCGAAAAAACGGTTAATGCGGTAATCCGCCAGCACTTTGCGGTAAAAAATATCTACGGCCGCATTAACAGCCGCTTCGCCGCCGATTCTTTCATAGAGTGTTTGGCCGGTTTCTTGAGAATCGCTCATTATGTGTCTCCAGTTGTGTGGGTAATTATTATTATTTAAGCAAACTTGCTCAATCCGAAGTTTATAACAACAGACCGATTTATGCTATATAAAACTTTTACAAGTTATATATGTCATAATGAGCTATTATCTACATCGGCTTAACAAAAAGACATGATGAGAAGGATGAATCCGCTAATACCTCAAAAGATAAGTCCCCGGCAACACCAGATACTTGAACATTTGCTGGAAAACAGGAATGGCCTGAGTGTTGATGAATTGGCTAAAGTACTCGATATTTCAAGAACGGGCGTTCAACAGCACTTTGTCGCACTTGAGCGGGACGGCTATATCAGAAAAAGCATGCTCAATAAAACAGCCGGGCGTCCGGTAACCATCTACGTCATCACCGATAAAGGCAACAACTATTTCCCCAAGCAATACGCCTGGTTTTCAGAATTGATTCTTAGCGATTTATTGCAGGAAATAGGCCCGGAGCGTTTCAAAGCCTATATGCAAAAACTGGGCGGAAGACTCGCGGATAAACTCAGCGGCAAGTTTGATGGGAAAAGTTTAAGCGAACGCGTTGATGAATTGGCCTTGGTCATGACCGATCTTGGTTTTCAAGTGAAAGTGGGCATGGAATCCGAAACTGAAAGTCAAAATATCCAGGCTTTTAATTGTATTTATCACGATCTGGCTCAAAAGCATCATGAGATTTGCGAGTTCGATCTGGCGCTGATGTCTTCTTTGCTGGACAAAGACGTTGAGCAGCTAAGCTGTATGGCCAAGGGCGACTGTAGCTGTAGATTTAGAATCAAATAATACCAATCCCAATAAGTTCGCATGTTATCCCTTCTCCAGCGGGAGAAGGTTAGGTTGAGGGGGTTCAAATAAAAACTTATTGGGATTGGTATAACTATTCGTAGCGCTTAATCAGTTGTCGGTAATAGCTTGCTTCCTCGGTTTTTCCGCGTTTGGTAACGCCGTTAAGGTAAACGCCGGCTTTTTTTAGCAGCATATTGACCGCCGCCTGCCGGTTTGGGGCGGACAATTGACCGGCATCAATGATTTTTTGCAAGGCGCTGATCCGAAACCGGTCCATGCCCCAGAATGCCTGGGACAACTGGTCTTGATGGCCGCCATGCTTGTTGATTTGCGGCTGTTCAACCAGTAAAACCGGGTAGTTGGCGGTGATTCTGAGCCACAGGTCATAATCTTCACAGGCAGGCAGCCGCGCGTCAAACAGACCGATGCCGGTAAATACCGAGCGGTGTATCAACGCCGTGGACGGGGATATTGCGCAGAGCGGCAAGCAATGGCCGAATATCCAGCCGCCGGTCTTGGCGTATTTCTTGGGTACGTCAACCTGGATTCCGTTGCGTATCCAGTTTTCTTCGGTATGGCAAATCCTGTAGCCGGGGTCGGCCGTCAACGCCGCCTTTTGCTTGGCCAGTTTTTCAGGCAGCCATTCATCATCGGAATCCAGGAAGGCCAGCCAGTCGCCGCTGGCTTGCTGGATGCCGAGATTACGTGCGGCACTGACGCCTAGGTTTTCTTGGTAATAATAATTGACCTTCGGAAATTCCCGGCGGAGCATGGCTTCTGTGCCATCGTTAGAGCCGTCATCGATTACCGTTACTTCAGTCGGTAACAAGGTTTGTGAATAGACGGATAATAGCGCGCGTTTCAGCAGATCACGACGGTTGTAGCTAGGAATAACAACTGAAATTTTTATGACAATTACCTTGTGTTCGCCGATGACCTGACGCTGGTCTTATCAGCCTTGAGTGGAAGTCTGGCTGCGCACGCTGATGTTGCTAACGTAATGATTTAAAGCCAATTAAGGCCGGATCAGCGGCTTCAACTCCGCTGATCCGCAATCCGCCCTCTTAGTTCTTTATCCGCTCTAGCGCGGGTTTGGATGTTATTGTTCCGTTACCTTCGGCGGCGTTTTTGATATAAATTTGTTTTAAGCGGTTAAAAGCCGACCATAACGTTTTATCCATAACAACTTCGTTGCCGACAGAAACAATGACCCTGATGAGTTGGGGTATTTTGTTTTTGGTTGAGACGATATAAACCGGCTGTACATACAGAACGTTATTGCCCATCGGCAGGATAATCATACGCCCCATTTCAATCCGCGACCCGCTCTGATCCCATAAGGTAAATTGCTCGGAAATCAGCGGATTCTGGTGAATCAAGGCTTCAACCTGCGCCGGTCCATTGACCTGAACATCCTTGCCGAACTTGTAAACGGTAATGCCGGGTTTATATGCCCCGCCGCAATTGGTTTGGTCGAGTGTCCCCGCTACACCGATCATGCTGAGATTGCCCCTGTTAAAAGGCGTCATCGGGTTAATCATTACAAACTCTTCAGCGTCGTTACAGTTGCCAAAGTCCATCGTCTGGTAATAAGGCAATACCTGTTCTCCACGGACATTGGCAAACTGCCAGGTTTCGGCCTGTTCGTAGAATAATTCGGGGCTTTTTTGATGATATTTCGCATACACCTTCATTTGCAGATAATAAAGATCGCGCGGATAGCGCAAGTGTTTCTTTAATTCCGCAGGCATTTCTTCCAGATTTTTAAATACCCCAGGGTACGCATTGCTGTATGCCTGAATAATCGCATCCGATGGGTCGGAAATATAAAAATCGACATCGCCGTCAAAGGCATCGACCACAACTTTAACCGAGTTGCGGATGTAGTTGAAATCTTGATGTCCTTCCAGGAAATCATCGTCCGCAGGTTTGGAAACCGGATATTTATTGGATAAGGTATAGGCGTCCTGTATCCAGTAGAACCGGTCCTTGTCTATAACCAGATAAGGATCTTTATCCAGATGCAGAAAAGGAGTCAGTCTATTAATGCGCTCGGTTATATTCCTGCGCATCTTGAGCTTACTTTGGTTAGTGATGCCGGTTGAAAAGAATATTTTTTCATCCTTAAAATAAAAGGCGAATAATGCCTTTCTGAACAGCGATGGAATAGGTATCCCGCCCTCGCCGTGGTAAGGTTCCGCTAATTCCGGGTCGGTGCCGGCAATGCCCATGATATTTAACTTGTTAGGCACTATGGCAAAGTGGAATTGCTCCTGACCGTAGTAAATATCCGGGTGCTTAACGCTGAAGCCGACGTCGGAATACATATTTAAATCGCGTAGATACCATATCAGCTGCTTATCGGCATCCTGCGCGGCGGGAGTAGCGGCGGCGCCGTAGCCGTGAGTGTAGCGCAAGTGGGTGTTTTCCCAGTTTTGCGCTTCAGGCGGCAGCTTCGAAATATTGATTTCCCGGGCCGCAAGATTAACCTGCCGGGTATGGTCGAGAACAAAATAGCGGTCTTCGTCGACCGACAGGAATTTGTAATAAGGCCTTATTTCCTGTAACTGCTTATAGTTGTCAATGATGAACTCCCTGTCCCAGACCGGAAGATTGTCAAAATGTTTTTGCGTACTCCATGATTCAATGTCGTTCGTCGCATCCAGATTAATAGTCATATCAACCGTCTTGATATTCTTCAAATCGTAAGCGGCCAGCGTCGCGTCGATATTATGCTGCATCAGCGACTTATTGGTTTTGACCGGATTCGGGTTGACGATATATTTCTGGATCAGGTCGGGGATAAACTGAATCTTCGGCAAGCCTGCGACACACAGGAACAAGGCCAGCGATATTAAAAAAGGGGTTTTTACCCGGTGTTTTTCTGAAAAAATAAATAAGCCTGCGGTTATCGCTGTCGCCACGAAGGTAACGATTTCCAGCCAGATCAGCGGCAAGTGGTAGCGTAATTCCACAAAACCGGGGCCGTAAAATATAGGCTCGTGGGTCTTAGTATAAAGCAGCGTAAAGCGGTCCAGCATAAAGCCCCAGACCACAAACGCAACGACAAAGCCGATCAGCACGGTGAGATGAATCTTGGCGCCCAACGGGAACTCGGAATTTTCATCGGGTATAAAAATATGTTCCAGCCAATATAAAATGCCGACCATGCAAAAGATCAGCGAGGCGGTGATCAGCATTTCCTGTTGGATCAGCATGTAGGTCGGGTAGGACAGCATATAAAAGCTGACATCCTTGCCGTAAACCGTTTCGGTTACGCCCGAGTCGCTGCCGAAAAAATACAGCAGTGTCGATTCCCATTGATTATAGAAAGGGATGGCGATAAATATCGCCAGAATCAGCGATATTGGGGTATATACGGCTGCCGAACCGTTCATGAAGGTGTCGGCAAAACGCTGGAAACGGCGGCGTTTATCGATATTGCTGAGAAGTTCGTCAGCCGGATTGATGCCCAGGTAGCGCGAGGCGATCCAGAAGTGAAAAAAGAAAATGGCGAAGAACGCCAGCGTGACGCCGCCGGACAGGAAGAATTTGTACAGCAGCCTGAGCCAAAAATAGGCTTCAAGTTTTAATGACTGGTACCACCATAAGTCGACAAACAGATCGAGAAATATGAAATAGAAGGCGACATATAAAATGACAGCGATGACAACTGTCGCCCCAATCAGCGCGGGTAAAAGCTTCAGGTTCCGCATAGTGTCCTCTTAATGGAAAATGTTTTTAACGTTTTCGTTTTGTGCATTTTTTCAGATTACAGCTCGGGGTAAACGCACAGATTGGGTCGTATTCTAACACCCAATAAAATGTTCGTAATGATTTAGACATGATGGCTGAAAAACAATAAGGATATACTGCAACCAAACTGATCGGGAGAGTCGCCATGATCGTGACTCGAAACAATTTCACCGCTGCTTACCGGCGCCCGGCAAACTCAAACAAGTATAAGATGATTCCCTCGATTAATAAGCAGAATATCGCATGACGCATTGGCTGATTTTTGTTGAGTTTACCGCCTTGGCTTTAGCAATCGGCGTGTCCGGTTACTTTCTCTCGCTCTACGGCGATGTTATCGCCGAAAAAACCGGTTGGGGAGGAACCTGGATCGGAATCGCTTTGCTCGCCACGGTCACTTCTCTGCCCGAGCTGGTCACCGGGATCAGTGCGGTAACGTATGTGAATGTCCCGAATATCGCGTTAGGCGATGTTTTGGGCAGTTGCGTATTCAATTTGCTGCTGATCGTGCTGCTGGATTTCCTGCATCGGGGCGCTTCGGTTTATACCCGAATCAGCCAGGGGCATATACTTTCCGCCGGTTTCGGCGTTGTGCTTCTCGGTTTCGTGGCGTTCAATCTGGTCTTGTACCAACACGGCATTAATCTGAGTTTTTGGCATGTCGGCATATACTCGCCGATCATTGTGCTGTTTTACATTTTTGCGATGCGCACGGTTTTTCGTTATGAAAAAGCCCAGCGTCAGGAAGTCGTGGAAGAAATTGCCGAGCGCTATCCGAAAATCAGTTTGCTCAAGGCGCTGACGTTCTTTATTTTAGTCTCTGTCGTGGTGGTTTTGGCGGGTATCAGGCTTCCGGTAACGGCGGAGCATTTGGCCGAAGCCATGGGCTGGCGGCGCAGCTTCGTTGGCACCGTGTTCGTGGCCACGGCTACTTCCTTGCCTGAAGTGGCGGTTACGCTTTCAGCGCTGAGAATCGGGGCGTTGGACATGGCGATCAGCGACTTGCTGGGCAGCAACCTGTTCGATCTGGTCATTATCGCCGTCGACGATATGGCTTACCTGCAAGGCCCTCTCCTTGCCAGCGTCTCGCCGGTACATTTGGTTACCAGCCAGTCGGCGATCATGATGACCGGCATTGCCGTTGTCGGGCTTCTGTATCGGCCGCAGCAACGCTTGTTCAAGACGGTAGGCTGGGTCAGTCTGTCCATGTTCATCATTTACATCCTCAACTTGTCGGTTCTCTATCTGCAACAGGAGTAAGCCAAGCGAGTGAATGTGTACGCAGCATCAATAATGGCCGGCATTGATTTGCCGGAACTGAGTTTCATCGATAATCAATGAATAGGGAGACCTTTATGCCTTCAGTTAAACGCATCGTTCTGGACGTGCTCAAGCCGCATCATCCAGATGCATTGGATCTGGCCGGCGCGATTGCCTCATTGGCCCCGGACTATCGGGTCAACCTTACCATTACGGCGGTTGATGAGAAAACCGAAAGCGCCGAGGTAATTATCGAGGGCGTAGCGGTCGATTTTGCCGCCGTTAAAGCCGTCATCGGTACAATGGGGGGGACTGTTCACAGTATCGATGAGGTTGAGGTCTCGGGCAGTCCCGCCGATCCGTTTTAAAGGCGCTGAATTGAGTAAAGCGCATTTGACCTTCGGAGACGGAAGCATTGATCAATTGGATTAAGCAGTTGTCCTTTCTATTACACATCACCGGATCGCGCGGTATCGCCCGGCGCTACGTGGTGGTGAACGGCTTTGACGGAGCGCTGACAATGCTGGGGCTTATCATCGGTTTCCATACCAGCGGCGAAACGTCGGCGACGGTGGCGGTAAGCGTTTGCCTTGGCGCCGCAATTGCGCTGTCGGTCAGCGGGGTGAGCAGCGCCTATCTCAGCGAAGCCGCCGAGCGCAGGAAAGCTTTGCGCGAGTTGGAAAAGGCTATGATCGTGACGCTCGAAACAAGTGCGCATGGACGGGCATCCAGGTTGGTGCCGATCATGATCGCTTTGGTCAACGGGCTTTCTCCGTTGCTGATTTCGGTTCTTATCACTTTGCCTTTGTGGCTGGCCTCGCAACAGATTCCTCTGCCTGTAGATCCCATGAACGCTTCTATTGGCATGGCGTTCGTGTTGATTTTCCTGTTGGGGACATACCTTGGCAAAATCGAGCATGGTTTTTGGTTATGGTCCGGTATCCGCGCCGTCTTGATTGCGGTTATTACCAGCGCGCTGATTATCGCGCTGGAACGGTGAGGCTTAACCCTAAAACCTGCGATTACAAATCTTTCGGCCCGTTTCGGTAAATCCAGCCCCGGCGGCGCAGCCATTTTTCGACTTCCACGACAAAGAACACGACCGAAGAAAGCGCCAGACAGAGCAACAGTTCATCGAGGCTCAAGGCTTCGGTCTTGAAGATCGGCTGCAACGCCGGCACATACAACACCGCCATTTGCAGGCAAAAGGTCAACAGCACCGAGCCTAACAGCGGCATGTTGGAAAACAGGCCCTGGCTGAACAGCGATTCCCGCTCCGACCTGATCGCCAAGACATGCCCCATCTGCGACAGGGCCAGCACTGTAAACACCATGCTCTGCCAGCGGGCGGAACCGGTAGAATAAGCCCAGCCTTGGGCGAATAAGGAAACGCCGCCCATCAGCAGGCCGATCCACAGAATATGTTGCCACATGCCTTGCGCAAAGATGCTTTCCTGGGGGCCGCGGGGCGGCCGTTCCATGATGCCCCGTTCTTCCGGTTCGACGGCCAGGGCCAGGCCCGGCAGGCCGTCGGTAACCAGATTGATCCAGAGGATGTGGATCGGCAGCAGCGGGATCGGCAAGCCCAGAAAAGGCGCCAGAAACAGCGTCCAGATTTCCGCCGAGTTGCAGGTCATCGCATATTTGATGAATTTGCGGATGTTGTCGAAAATCCGCCGCCCTTCGCGCACCGCAGTCACGATGGTGGCGAAATTATCGTCCAGCAGCACCATATGCGAGGCCTCCCGCGCCACATCCGTGCCGATCTTGCCCATCGCGATGCCGATATTGGCCGCTCTCAACGCCGGCGCATCGTTGACGCCATCCCCGGTCATCGCTACGAATTCCCCCTTGTCCTGTAGCGCCTTGACGATTTTGATCTTTTGCTCCGGCGCAACGCGGGCATAAATACGAACGTCCTCGACTTGCTTCTCGAATTCCTCAAGATTCATCCGGGCCAGTTGCGAGCCGGTCAGCACCTTGCCGCCGTCATCGACGATGCCGAGCCTGATCGCGATGGCGCGGGCGGTCGCCGGGTGGTCGCCGGTGATCATGACCGGCGTGATTCCCGCAGTCTTGCATAGCGCGACTGCTTCCTTGGCTTCCGGGCGCGGTGGGTCCATCAGTCCAACCAAGCCCAGGAAAATGAGCCCGCTTTCGATAGAATCGGCATCCAGCGTTTGCGGTTGTTCAGGGAATTGCCGGTACGCCAGGGCCAGCACCCGCAGTCCTTCCTCGGCCATTTGCTCGGCGGCGGCCAATACTGTCTCCATAGACAAAGGCTGCGGGCCGTTGCCGAGCCATTGGTTAACGCAACGAGGCAGCACATTTTCCGGCGCGCCTTTGGTGTAAGCGACAAGTTCGCCGTTTTCCCGATGCAGCGTGGTCATCAGTTTACGCTCGGAATCGAAAGGGATCTCGTCCAGCCGAGGCGCGTCCTTGACTAGGTTCGCGCCAACATAGCCCACGCTTTCGGCCGCTTCGTACAAAGCGATTTCGGTGGGGTCGCCCAGCAATTGACCGTCGTGGTCGCGGCGGGCGTCGTTGTTCAGGGCCAGCGCCCGTAACAACGGGGCCGGAAAATCGGGGTCTATGCTTTCCCGCAAACGCTGTTCGGCGTATAACGCTTCGGCATGCATCCGGTTTTGCGTCAGCGTGCCGGTCTTGTCCGAGCAGATGAAGGTTACCGAACCCAAGGTTTCCACGGCGGGCAGCCTCCGTATCAGCGCGTTTTTCACGACCAGCTTGCGCGCGCCCATCGCCAAGGTCACCGTGGCTACGGCGGGCAGGGCTTCAGGGATGGCTGCCACCGCCAGACTGACGGCGGTCAAAAACATCAGTACGGGCTCTTCGCCGCGCAGTAAACCCACTACGAAAATAATCGCGCAGACGGCTAAAACCAAAAGGGCAAGGCGCATGCCGAAGCTGGCAAGGCGTTGTTGCAACGGGGTTTTAGTCTCTTTTTCCTGGCGCAGGAGTTCGGCGATTTTACCGAGTTCGGTGTTCATCCCCGTGGCGATGACGACGCCGACGCCGCGGCCGTAGGTCGCAATAGTTCCCTTGTACGCCATATTGAGCCGGTCGCCGAGAGGTGAATCCAATTCCCGTATCAGCGCCTCCGATTTTTCGACCGGCAGCGATTCGCCGGTCAGCGCCGCCTCTTCCACCTTGAGTCTCGCCACATCCAATAGCTTGAGGTCGGCCGGGACGACATTGCCCGCTTCAAGCATGACCAGGTCGCCGGGAACCAGCTCATGCGCCGCGATGGTTTTGGTTTTTCCCTCCCGCAGCACCTGCGCGGTGGGGCTGGACAAGCGTTTGAGCGCGGCCACGGCTTTTTCCGCACTGTACTCCTGAATGAAGCCGATGATGGCGTTCAACACGATGATAACGAGGATGACGACCGCATCCGTCATCTCGCCGAGCAAGCCCGAAACGATACAGGCCAAAATCAGCACGATGATCATGAAATCGGCGAATTGCCCCAAAAACATCCGAATCGGTCCTTTGCGGCGTTGTTCCTGGATGGCGTTTGGGCCGTAGGTCTCGAGACGTTCCTTTGCCTCCTGATGATCCAGGCCGTTTTCAGGGTTGACTTTGAGCCACGCGGTGGTTTGCCAGGGTTCAAGAAGATGCCAGGGAGGTGCGGAAGTTTGGTTTTTTTGAATCTTTGGTCGCTTGGTCAAGGCTCGATCTCCTGTAAAACGGGCGCTACAAGTATGTCGATTTATATAATGATTGCAATAGCTTTTAACAATGGCAATAGCGTGGACATTTGCTAGTTTGCTAGTTCCCAAGCTCCTGCTTGGGAATTCAGTGCAGGAAGCTCAGCTTCCTGTCTCACGAAGCTACGATTGCACGGATGCAGAGGGTAGAGCAACGCAGGAGCGGTTCCGAGAGCTTAGCAATCTGGGTTCCCAAACAGGACTTGGGAACCAGCGTAAAGTTTACCGTTCATCCTGATCTTGTCGAAGGATTAAATCAGTGCTCCCATAGGATACTCTGGTTTTTTGCATTGCATATGTATAGACTAAACTAACTGAACTTAATTTAATTTAATTTAATGAGGTTTGTCATGCAGACAGTCAATATCCACGAAGCCAAAACCCAACTGTCCCGGTTGATAGAGCAAGCGGTAAAGGGTGATTCTTTCATCATCGCCAAAGCTGGAAAGCCGTTGGTCAAAGTAACTCGGCTGGACGCTCCAACGGCGGGACAAATCCGAAGGCTAGGTTTCATGGAGGGGCAAATCACGGTTCCTGATGATTTCGACAGCATGGGCGCTAAGGAAATCGAGCTGCTTTTTGGCGATGAATAATGAAGCTGCTACTGGATACCCACTTATTGTTATGGGCGGCCGGTTCGCCTGACCAATTGTCAGCAGTTGCACGCCCATTGCTGGAAGACCCGTCGAACGAACTGCTTTTCAGTGCGGCCAGCCTTTGGGAAATTGCCATCAAGCGCGGACTTGGACGTTCCGATTTTCAGGTGAATGCAAGGGTATTGCGCCGTGGGCTGCTGGACAACGGTTATCAAGAATTAGCTATTACCGCTGAACACGCCGTTTCTATCGACAGTTTGCCGCCCATCCATAAAGACCCATTCGACCGCATTCTTGTTACACAAGCGACCGTTGAAGGAATCACCTTGCTAACAGCGGATGCTTTGGTGGCGAAGTACCCAGGCCCGGTGCGGCAAGTTTAATCTCTAAGCGGAAGGGTATGTTAATGCCCCACAATGGCTGGGGTGAAGGCGTTCAAAAAGCGTAAATCGCGTGACCGTCCGTAGTACACAAACAGGCTCGGAAATGCGCAATGAAAACCTGTCCTTCGTGTATTTCACGTATATTTCACGTATATTTCGCGTGCTAGTGGTACTTTAAGTTCATGATTCCTGTTGAAAATAAATCTTATAAAACTTTCTTCCGTCTGTTTCTATTCCTTGCTCTATCAATTCACGGCTTCCATGTATGTAGATGTGAAAATTTTTGTCCAATTTCAGTACACTTCTGAAAACTCTTGATTGTTTTTTCACCGCTTGGGGGGAAATTTCAAAGTTGTCAGGTAATTCAATATTGTTTTTCTCCCTGTACCTGGAATCATAATTACAAAATGACTTTATCATTTCCAAATCTTGGAGAACCTCTTGTTCAAATTCATTCTTGTCAAAACTCTCATGCGTTTTAAAATACTCAACGGAACGGTTGAGCAAGTTAATTTTATCTGCTTTACTTACTTCAAGCTCTTCTGAAAGTTGTTTGGTTACAAAGTTTTTGGTGATACCCAAAAACTGATTAGTTTGATGAAATTCATTGCTAATTGGTTTTACTTTTAAAAAATTATCTTTCCAATATTGCGCTTCTGTTGATTTGTTTGCGTTATCTACAATTAAAATTTTATAGCCTTTATTCTGGTCTATGTTGAAAACAATGCAGCCTTTGTCCATTCCTTTTATTTCAAAACCATAGTCATGATTGATACTGAACTTTGATTTTTGGTTTTTCATTTTAATAAAAGGAACATTGGTCTCTGATTTAAAAATTCCTATTGCTTCAACTATTTCATTATCTAGAACTACGTTTGAGAAATAGGCGATATTTAACTCTCCTTCTTTTATTTTCGGATGCATTGATTGTTCGTAAAGAAGCTTTGCAATACTCTGTGATGAATTTATAAATAATTCTGGATTTGAAAAAACGTCTTCAACTATCGTGAAAAGTTCGTTTAGTTCAAGTTTTACTGTATGTGAAAACGAAAAAAATTCTTCTGCTTTAATTGGCAACAAAAAATATTTTAAAAGGAAATTTTTGGTGTCTTTTTCAATAGTAGAAACTTCATTTGACAGCACAATTTTCTCATCTCTCAGTCTATTGCCTATATGATGAGTAATCAATTGTTGGAGTTCTACCTGTGTAAAGTCTAAAGTCGTCATGCTTTCGGTAAAGTATTATTTGATGAATTTTGGAGTTCGCACCATGTCATATTTTTCAGTTTTTAATTTTTCGAACTCTTTCAGTAAATTGTTTCTGATTGATGCAAGCGGAACATTTTTATATTGATCTTTTGGGTATATGTTTACAATATCTATAACTAACTCAATATTTCTAATTAGCTTTTTGAAGTAATGATTAAAACCGAATCGAATTCGGCAGCTACCTTCTGCCGAAGGTAGAGAGAATCCGTAAATTGCTTCCATCTCTGCCAATACCATAAACTTATGTAGTCCTTTATCTTTCAAAAATGGAAGCTCGTGAAGCACCTCGCCATTAATATTTAAATCACGGACTTTGGCTAATTCAAGCCAGTTAATCTCAGAAGGCAAGCTTTCATTTTGATCATGCCCAATATCCAAGAAAGTTGCTTTCGTAAAATCAAAAACTACATTGCTCTCAGTCATGCTTAAAAAGAATTTGATTCTTTCTTCATTTGTAAAATCCTTAAAAAGGATTTTTTGAATTTCATTTTTTGGGTTTATGTAATTATTTTCTTTAAAATGCTTTTCTATATGCTTTGATATTTTCTCTGCAATTTCTGTTGTTTCAGGCGAAGTGTGGATTATTTGAAGTTGAACCTTGTTATCCTTTGCCACTACTTTTTCAAAAGTGATTTGCCCTTTGAACTCATTTTTACCTCTATACCATGCTTTACTATAATTGATTGTTTCACATTTAAAGTCTAAGATGATTTTATTATGGTTATTTCCAACCATTCTGAAGTTTGGGTTGCCAATTACCTTATATTTTGGAAAAGTAGTTTTAATTATTTCTTGAATATCAAAGTTATCGGGAATAGCTGCAATCAGCGTCTTTGTAGATTCCCAATCCATTGTTCTAGTAATGATCTTTTCCCTGTCCTCTTTGGCTTGGAGCTTTTCTCTTAGAAATTCAAACTCATTCGGACTTAACAATGAAGTTACTAGAATTGGGAAAGTGCTGTCTTCATCAGAATTATTTACGAACACTCCTTTCATTCTAAGTAATTGTCTTCTTTCTCTGTCTTTGATTGAGTCATGTTGTAGGATTGCTTTTAATGATTCACCAAATGGAAGAAATCTGTTTATATTGTCATCTATCTTTTCCATTATCAGTTTTTGAAGTTAGGATTGAAGTTTTCAACTGAAATGAGATTTGTGAAGGAGGCTTCTTCAAAAATTAGTTTTGCACTAGCTACAAGTTGTTCATGTTTCAACCGATTGTAATCAGGAAAGGCAATAATGGTGCTTGATTGATAATTCGCTGTAATATTTTTTGCTAAGCCAATTAATTTGATTAGTTCATCTTCTTCAAAGTTTTCTCTTGAGCAAAGAATAAGAGTATTTTTATCTGTATCTGTTTGCACTCTAATAGGAAGAATATTCGATGCTAAATATTGAATCGGCATAATAGGCCCATTTTTAGGTGCGGTATTATCGCTGTTTAAGCCCGTATTGAAATAGGTAAATTGAATAGTTTTATTGGGTAACTTACGATTTACAAATTCTATTGCGTTGAAAAAGAATTCAATTTTCTTGTTGTCGACAAGAAAAATCCCGTCATGGTTAAAATCTTTCGGTGCCTCAAGACTAAAAAGTTTTTGTAATAAATCTTGGGAATCATCGTCGACATTGTTTAACCAAAAAATTATTCCTCTATCAAAAACAAACTCAAAATCTGAGCGATTATTTATGGTTTTTGATCTCAAATCCGACTTCTTGAAAGATTCAATTGCCATTCCTAAATCATTGTAATACTCTTTGAATTTTCTAACTGGCGCATTTGGATATTTGTCTTTACTGAACTTGATAGAAATTAAAATATTTTCCAACGTTCTAGAAATTACTGGGCTTTGGTAATGAAAATATGCGTCTATTCCATGAGTATTTTTTCCGTGTTTCTCGGGATCGATGCTAGGGATGTCAAAGTTTCGATTAGGTTTATGCCAACCGATCAGAGTAAGAAATTCAATTACGATTTCCTCGCCAATTTCACCTATGCGTTTTGAAAATTCACCCATGATTTAGATACTTAATTATTTGTATGTTTCAAAGAAAAAATAAGGGGCAGGCCACGGTTTATCAGTTCCTGATATTTTCACCAGAAAAACCGTAGCTTATCCCATAATTGCAAAATACACTTTTTGAGAATTAAGATTCATTTTTCACTATTTTTCTATATTTGTATAGTCAGTCTAGGCTTACAAATAAGTTGACAAAAACACGTAGAACGCAATACGCTATTGCATCCTGTTCCGTTACTTGTTACACGCGAAAGCAATTACATATTCCGCCGGTCAGGCAACAAAATGCGTCCTGACGTAAGATACCGGACATAATCAACATGCTCGTTCGACAGGACTTGCAGGTTTATCGCTTAAAGTCCCGGTAAAAGTTTTAATGGGAACCCAGCAACAGCAATAGACGAGTGCCGGGGGCGTATTCGTAAGCCAGTAACATCAGTTGTTCATTACACTTGAACTTATGCACAAACACTCCTGCCAGATCGCCTTTCTTGGCCTCGCCGATGGTTGGGTCACGAACAATTTCAGCTACGGCATCATCGACATCGGCTTTCTGGTTCGGATGCAAGCGTTTATAAGCTCGTTTGAACGTCGCGCTTTGCAGTACCTGAACGGCATCAGCCATCAATCACGCTTTCCTTCGGGTACGAAGGGCGTGGCAAGCGTTGGCCCTTCTGCACGGGCAACCAACAAGTCACGGACGAAATCAATCGGCAGATCGGGGTTGTCCAAGGCTGTTCTCCCCACCAAAGCCCAAAATTCTATTTGCCCGGCAATCGTGCGTCGCTCGGCCTGCGCTTGCGCCCGCGCCTGTTCGTACAAATCATCGTTTATGCGTACCGGCATTCCCATAGCTTCACTCCGAAAAAAATACTACTAAAGTAGTTTCATGCTAAGGCAGGCACATTGGAAATGCAAATACAATGTAGCCAAAAGAAGTGTCAGATCTTGCATTGTGCATAACTGTGAAAATCCATGCCGTGTAACATAAGCATTTTATATGGAATCATCCATGCGGGTTAGTCCATCAAGGATGAATCGCTGTAATTGACGATTATCGGCCCTTTGCACACAAGCAATCGACGCTTCAATATAAGGATTGGGAGACGCGTCTTGGTTCAGGGCTTGGCTATAGTCAATCGGGTAATAGCCGTTGGCAATGGCAATCAGGTCGAAAAACTGCCGGGTGATGCGGCCATTAAGTTCATAAAAGGGATGAAGGGCAATCAGCTCGCATTGGTAGTAGGCCAGCCGCTCGGCAAAATGTTCCTTAGCCGCACTGTTGGCTTGTCTCAAAAACTGCTCTTGCTCCAGACTGTGGAATAACCGTTTCATCTGTGCAGGGAGGTGCTGTGCCAAACAAAACAAGCTTCCGCCTTTGCTCATATCCTCGCTACGGTATTCTCCCGCCCAATCGTATAGGCTGGCAAAGGTGTGTTTATGCAAGCCGATAAAATAGGCTTCATCAAATCGCGTGTCGGGTTGTAGCTCTGATACTTGAATTCTATAGGAAGCTATTAACAGGTTTGTTTCGATTTCATGCAACAGTTCGGCATCATCTATTCCTAAGCGATTTTTAGGGATGTCTGTGCCTGGCAGATAAATGTCACTTGCTTTGAACTGATACTTGGACACCTTTTTGCTCCATCAACTGTTTTGCCTGTTGCCTAAGCTGTTCGGTGCGTACAGGCTGATAGCCTTCGATGCGCATGGATGTTTGTACGGCTTTAATGAGCATTTCATCCAGTTTGGGATTGGTGGGCATGAGTTATCTTCCCGTGATAAGTAATCCGGCAGGAAATACGGCTGAAGCCCTGCTTAGGATAAAACAAGAGGCTAGTCCAATAACTCCGCCTGGAACCATTGGACTAGCCTCCTGCCGTGAGTGCTTTGCTTTGCGGCTGTATTTGCTTTTATCGCAAAAAGTCTGCGCCTTGTTAAACAGGTGCGCGTGCTTCGCGACCAGGTTTTGAATAGGGGCAATTTGCGGCCCTTTCGGATTTTTACGTTTTTTCATCGTTTACCTCTTATAATATGTCAAATTTGTGTGAATCCACACAGCAGTAATATACCATTTTTTAAGAGTACATAGCGCTAGTGAAATTTAGAAAAGACTTTGATGTTATTGTGGTTGGCGGCGGTCATGCGGGCACGGAAGCGGCGTTGGCATCGGCCCGGTGCGGCGCGAACACATTGTTGCTGACGCAAAATATCGATACCCTGGGGCAAATGAGCTGCAATCCTGCGATTGGCGGGATTGGCAAGGGGCATTTGGTTAAGGAGGTCGATGCGTTAGGCGGGGTGATGGCTCGGGCTATCGATCATGGCGGCATCCAGTTTCGCACCCTGAACGCCAGCAAAGGCCCGGCGGTTCGGGCGACCCGCGCCCAGGCGGATCGCCAGCTGTATAAGCAGGCGGTCAGAACGGCGCTGGAAAACCAGCCCAATCTGGCGTTATTCCAGCAAACCGTGTCCGATTTGATCGTCGAAGGCGGCAGGGTTGCCGGGGTTAAAACCCAAATGGGCTTGAACTTTAGCGCAAGAGCCGTGGTTTTAACCACCGGCACTTTCTTGGGCGGCAAAATACATATCGGCCTGGAAAATTACAGCGGCGGCCGCGCGGGCGATCCGGCCTCGATTGCGTTGGCCGAGCGTTTAAGGGAATTGCCGTTCAGGATCGACCGTTTAAAAACCGGCACGCCGCCGCGTATCGACGGCCGGACTATCGACTTTAGCAAGCTGGAAGAGCAGCACGGCGATGATCCGGTGCCGGTGTTTTCGTTTCTCGGCAAGCGCGAGCATCATCCCCGGCAGATTCCGTGTCATATCACCCGCACCAATAACAAAACCCACGACATTATCCGTTCCGGCCTGGATCGTTCGCCGCTGTATTCCGGGATTATCGAGGGCGTCGGGCCGCGTTATTGCCCGTCGATTGAAGACAAGGTCGTGCGCTTTGCCGACCGGGATTCGCACCAGATTTTTGTCGAGCCGGAAGGCTTGAATACCCATGAGATTTACCCCAACGGCATCTCGACCAGCTTGCCTTTTGATGTGCAATATGAGCTGGTGCGCTCGATGCTGGGTTTTGAAAATGCCGAAATCTTGCGCCCCGGTTATGCGATCGAATACGACTTTTTCGATCCCAGGGATTTGAAGTCGTCATTGGAAACCAAGCATATGGACGCGCTGTTTTTCGCCGGGCAAGTCAACGGCACCACCGGTTATGAAGAAGCGGCGGCTCAAGGCTTGATCGCGGGACTCAATGCGGCGCGCCTGGTTAAAGGCCTCGACAGCTGGTGTCCGGGGCGCGATGAAGCCTATATCGGCGTGATGATCGACGATTTGATTACGCGCGGCACCCAAGAGCCGTACCGGATGTTCACCAGCCGCGCTGAATACCGCTTGCTGCTGAGGGAAGACAACGCCGATTTGCGCCTGACCGAAAAAGGCAGGGAGTTGGGCTTGGTTGACGACGAGCGCTGGCAGGCTTTCGAGACCAAGCGGGCTGCGATCGCTCAGTTGCAGGGCGAGCTGAAAAAGAAATGGGTCAGGACGGAAACGGAACAGGCGGGCCAAGTCGAGCAATATTGGGGCAAGCCGTTAATGCGGGAAGCCAATCTGATGGATTTGCTGCGCCGCCCGGAAGTGGATATTCGGCAACTGCTGTCGTTTATGGACGATGCCGGGGATATAGATCCGCAGGTAGCCGAGCAGGTTGAAATTCAGGCCAAATATGCCGGTTACATCGACAGACAGCAAACCGAGATCGACAAAGCCTTGCGCTACGATCACCTGCGTTTGCCTGAGGTGATCGATTACAGCGGCGTACCCGGCCTGTCCAATGAAGTCAGCGAGAAGCTTAAAAAGCAGCGGCCGGAAACCTTGGGCCAGGCCTCGCGTATCCCCGGTATTACTCCGGCCGCAATTTCCCTGTTGCTGGTTTATCTAAAGAAGAAAAGCGCCTGATGAAAGCCTGTCCTGAGCAAAGTCGAAGGGGCTGTACTGAGCAAAGCCGAAGTGACTGTCGAAAAATCCTGGTCTCCGGGATAGCCGAATTGAACCTAAACGTAACTGACCAGCAAGTCGATCAGTTGCTTGATTTTATAAAGCTGATTGAAAAGTGGAATAAAGCCTATAATCTGACCGCGATACGGGATAGGGAAGAGATGGCGCGGCTGCATATACTGGACAGCTTGGCGATTGTTCCGCATGTCGAGGGCAAACGCATCATCGATATTGGCACCGGGGCAGGGCTGCCCGGCATTCCGTTGGCGATCTGCCTGCCCGAAACAAGCTTTACCTTGCTTGACAGCAATGCCAAAAAAACCCGGTTTGTGCAACAGGTCGTTCTGGAGTTAAAGCTTAAAAACGTAGCAGTTGTGCATAGTCGCGTGGAAAATTATCATCCTGAGCCCGCGTATGATGCGGTTCTTACCAGGGCGTTCGCCAGCTTGCCCGATATAGTGAAACTGACTGCGCACTTGCTGGTCAAGGATGGCGTGTTGCTGGCGATGAAAGGACAGAATCTGGATGCAGAACTGGCAGAGATAACAGCCAAAAAATCCGTCATATCGGTTAGCGTTCCGGGGGCTGACGTTGAACGATGTCTGGTACGAATACAATCACCTGAACAGGTCGAGGTAAGCTAGTGGGAAAAATAATTGCCATAACCAACCAAAAAGGCGGTGTAGGAAAAACCACCACCAGCGTAAATCTGGCGGCTTCGCTGGCTGCGGCTAACCGGCGCGTATTGCTGGTGGACCTTGATCCGCAGGGTAATGCGGCGATGGGCTGCGGCATCGATAAGCAGGAAGTTAAATATTCCAGCTACGATTTGTTGATGGAAGAAGTGCCTGCGTCGGAAACGGTCATCAAGCTGCCCGAGATCGGTTTTTCGGTGATTCCGGGCAATTCAGACCTGACGGCGGCCGAAGTGGAGTTGATGCATGCCGATCATAAAGAGCGGCGGCTGGCCGACGCCTTGATTCCGATCAAAGCGGACTATGATTTTATTCTGATCGATTGTCCGCCTTCGTTGAACATGCTGACCTTAAATGCGATGGTCGCCGCCAACAGCCTGTTGATACCGATGCAATGCGAATACTATGCGTTGGAAGGCTTGTCCGCGTTAATGAGCACTTTGAAAAACATCCAGGACAGCGTTAATCCCGAGCTGCATCTGGAAGGTATCCTGCGAACCATGTATGACGACAGAAATCGCCTGACCAAGGACGTATCGGAGCAATTGATCCGCTATTTCGGCGATAAGGTATTCCGAACCTGCATTCCAAGAAACATTCGCTTGGCGGAATCCCCAAGTCACGGTTTACCGGTGTTGAGTTACGATAAATCGTCGCGCGGGTCTGTGGCCTATATCGCATTGGCGGGTGAAATGATCAGAAAAGAAAAAAAATCCAGCAAATGACTTTAAAAAAACGTGGACTAGGTCGGGGGCTTGAAGCTTTGTTGGCGGAAGAGGAAAAGCATCAGCCGAAGACTGGGCAAGCGGGCGCTTATCCGGGAGCTAAAGATGCGGATCAGGATGAAATGCAGAGCGCCGGGGAAGCAGGTGGACAAGCGGCAATGCTGATGGCCTTTTTTAAGGACATTCAAAGAGAGCATCTTACTCTGTTGGCGGAAGCCGAGGCTCTAAGAAAGTTGATAGAAGAATTTGAAGCGATAGTCCGCGCTGATTTATCGTAAATCAGCGCAACGGGCATTGCCGGTGAAATGTTAAAAAAGAGAAAAATTGAATTATGGCTGTGAAAAAACGGGGATTAAATCGAGGGCTGGACGCTTTATTGGGCAGTGTTTCCGGTAAAGACGATCACGGCGACACCGGGGAAGGCCATCAGCTGCACACCCTGCCGGTCGAATACATGCAGCGGGGCAAGTATCAGCCAAGAAAAGATATTAACCCCGAAAAACTGCAAGAACTGGCCGATTCCATCAAAGCGCAAGGCATCATACAGCCTGTTGTGGTGCGTAAGATTGCCCCGGACAAGTACGAAATTATTGCCGGTGAGCGGCGTTGGCGGGCCGCGCAATTAGCCGGGTTGCAGCAGGTTCCGGTGGTCATCAAGGAGATAGACGACCGCACCGCAATGGCGATAGCGCTGATCGAGAATATCCAGCGGGAAGACCTGAATCCTTTGGAAGAGGCCGAAGCGTTAAGGCGGCTGTTGGACGAGTTTGAAATGACCCATCAGCAAGTTGCCGATGCAGTCGGCAAGTCGCGCGCGACGGTGACCAATTTATTGAGATTGATCGATTTGCACCCGGACGTGAAAAAGTTCTTGATCAACAGGCAGCTGGAAATGGGCCATGCGAGAGCGCTGCTGTCTTTGGATGGCCCGAAGCAAGTGGCTGCGGCCAACAAGATCGTCAAGGAGGGCTTAACGGTCAGGGCGGCGGAGCGTCTGGTTAAAGACAGCCAAGCCGAGCCAAAACCCCCTAAGGTAAAGGTAATAGACAACGATACCTTGCGTTTGCAGGAGGACCTGACCGCGAAACTGGGGGCAAAAGTAGTCATTGAGCATAAGGAAAATGGCGGCGGAAAGCTGGTCATCGCTTATTCCAGTTTGGAAGAGCTGGATGGGATTCTTGAGCAGATTAGAGCGTGACAGGTAATATGCTGGCGGATGAAGAGCGATCAAAAGCGGCCCTGAGTTTATTGTTTGAGCTTTCGATGCCTGCCGCTTTTCTATCTAAACCGCTTATGGGCGGTGAGCGTATAGCAAAAGGTTGTTCAGGTGCGTCTTTACGCTACGGCTTGGCATGATTTTTTTTAATAGATCATGCTCAAAAGATCAAGTGTACAAGGGAATCAGAATATAAACCATACGGTACATCAATCTTCCTTGATTTAATGGAGTCCGCTAGATATAATTCCCCCGATGTTGAGTATGGAATTGAGAGTGGTCAATACAAAGCGCACTACTGTCAGTAAAATCATAAGTTATCAAATCCTTATGATAGCGCTAATGACGGCAGGATTTGCCCTGGCAGGAGGTAGGCCTTACGCTTTATCGGCGGCTTTAGGCGGGGCGGCGGCGTTTATTCCGAATCTGTATTTTGCATTGCGGGTATATCGATCCGCAGGGCAGGAAGCAAGAAAGATCGTAAGATCTTTTTATGCCGGGGAATCAGGCAAGTTATTGTTAACAGCCGCGCTGTTCTTTATGATTTTCCAGCTTCCAAACATAGAAATATTACCGCTGCTTGCAGTATACGTAGCAGCTTTATCGGTTTTTTGGTTTGCGCTGTTGATGCGCTGACATTATTTATACTTAGAGAGGAACGATGGCTACCGAAGCTCATGCCGAAGGTGCAACCGGTTATATTATTCACCATTTAACTTCGCTGACCGTGGGCGAGGGTTTCTGGGCATTGAATCTGGATACCTTGTTTTTCTCAGCGGTTCTGGGCGGCCTGTTTGTCTGGTTTTTTAAGATGGCGGCAGAAAAGGCTACCGCCGGCGTACCAGGATTGGTTCAGAATTTTGTAGAAATGCTGATTGAGTTTGTCGATACCCAGGTTAAAGATAGTTTCCACGGTAAAAACAAATTAATCGCGCCTTTGGCATTGACCATTTTTTGCTGGGTATTCCTGTGGAACTTCATGGACTTGTTCCCGGTTGATATATTGCCGTTAATCGGTTCGATGATGGGCATTGAATACCTGCGCGTCGTTCCAAGTACGGATTTGAATGCAACATTTGCAATGTCAATTTCCGTGTTCTGTCTGATTATTTTCTACAGCATTAAAGTAAAAGGCCCTTGGGGGTTTGCTAAAGAACTGATGTTCCAGCCATTCGGCCCTTGGTTGTTACCCTTCAATCTGCTGTTAAAGTTAGTAGAAGAAATTGCAAAGCCCATTTCATTGGCGCTTCGTTTATTCGGAAACCTGTATGCGGGTGAGCTGATCTTTATTTTGATCGCTTTATTGCCTTGGTATATTCAGCCGGTGTTGAGTTTTCCCTGGGCTGTTTTTCATATTTTAATTATCACGCTACAGGCATTTATATTCATGGTATTGACCATTGTTTACCTGAGTATGGCGCACGAAGATCATTAAAGATTTTTTAACTTTTTTATAATTAACTATAGGTTTGGAGGTTTCATGGAAATTGCAAAATTGATTGCTGATGTACAAGGCATGACTGCTATCGCAGTGGGTCTGGTTCTGGGTATGGGCGCTTTAGGAACAGCGATAGGCTTCGGTCTGTTAGGTGGAAAATTCCTGGAAGGTGCTGCTCGTCAACCTGAAATGGTTCCTATGCTGCAAGTAAAAATGTTTGTTGTTGCGGGTCTGTTAGACGCGGTAACCATGATCGGCGTTGGCTTGGCGCTGTTCTTTACCTTCGCTAACCCATTCCTGTCTGCTGTAACAGCTGCGGCAGCGGGTTAATAGCCGTTTAACTTTAATAGCAACAAGAGGAACGCATCGTGAGTATCAATGCTACTCTGATTGGGCAAATGATAACCTTTGCACTTCTGGTATGGTTTACCATGAAGTACATATGGCCGCCTTTATTTGACTCTTTAGAAGAACGTAAAAAGAAAATTGCCGATGGTTTGGCTGCCGCTGAAAAAGGTCAGGAACAGATGCATTTGGCGGAGAAAAAAGCCAAAGGCGTTTTAAAAGAAGCCAAAGAACAGTCTTCGGAGATTGTGAATCTGGCTCAAAAACGTGCCAATGAACTTGTCGAAGCATCAAAAGACACCGCCAAAAAAGAAGGCGAGCGTTTGCTTCAGGTGGCAAAGGCGCAGATTGAGCAGGAAAAACAACAGGCTAAAGAAAGTTTGCGTAAAGAGGTATCGGCCTTGGCTTTGCTGGCAGCGGAACAGGTTCTGAGTGCGGAAATCGATAAAACCAAGCACCAAGACATCCTGAGCAAAATTTCTAATCAATTGGGTTAAGCATAATGAGCGAACTGGCAACATTGGCAAGGCCCTATGCAGCAGCGGTATTCAAGCGAGCCTTGGAGACTGGTACTACAGAAAAGTGGTCGAAAAGTTTGGCGTTTATATCGGCTGTGCTGAATGATAAAGAGATTTCTGTTGTAGTGGATAACCCCAAAGTAAGTAACGCGAGGTTGTCTGAGTTGATGCTCGATATTTGCCAGGAACACGTAAATGAAGAAGGTGCGAATTTTCTGAAATTACTAATTCAAAACAACCGGTTAACTTTGGCGCCGACTATTGCGTATTTATTTGAAGCCTATAGGGCGGAAAGCGAAGGTTATGTCGATGTTGAAGTGACAACTGCTTACGCCTTCTCCAAAGAAGAAAAGCAAGGTTTCACTTCAACGCTGGAAAAAACGCTAAGCAAAAAAGTCCATATGAATGTGACCGTGGATAAATCTTTAATCGGCGGCGTAGTGGTACGTGCAGGTGACAGGGTGATTGACGGTTCCATTAAAGGCCAGCTTCAACAATTAGCAAAACGACTCTAAACTAGAGCGAGAAACAGAACATGCAATTAAACCCATCTGAAATAAGTGATCTGATTAAAAAGAAGATCGAAAACTTCGAC
>Ga0265297_10001627_pt1 | contig 51333 bp, 33 predicted proteins | sample Munlanlwell13791_FD_192502 | JGI IMG/M metagenome (GOLD analysis project Ga0265297, IMG submission 192502) | Leachate microbial communities from a municipal landfill in Southern Ontario, Canada - Leachate well 137-91 | ecosystem: Engineered > Solid waste > Landfill > Unclassified | place...
AAAAAGTAAAAGTGTAGTTACTTTTTTATCGGCTCTCAAGCCCCGGAAAAAGTAAAAGTGTAGTTACTTTTTTATCTGAGTGTTGAGAATCAACCACTTATGATGTCAAGTGTTGAACTCGGGCTAGATCCCGTCCAATGTGCCGGTGTAGGCGGCGAGGGCGTCGGGGACGGGGATGCGGGCGACGATCTTGCGGCCGTTGCGGAAGAGGAGCTGGCGTTGCAGCGTGACCTCGCCGACGCAGGCGAAGGGCACCCCTGCCAGCAGCGCCTCGAAGCGCTCCCGGTTCGCCGGCGCGACGGTGGCGACAAAGCGGCTGTTGCTCTCCGAGAAGAGCCGCTCGACAACGCCGAGGCCGCCCTGGACCGGGATTTGCTTGAGGTCCACCTCCAGCCCGAGGTCGCCGCCCATGGCGACTTTGGCGAAGGCGACGGCGAGGCCGCCGAAGACGGGGGTGTGGAGGGAGTGGCAGAGTTCGGCGTTGGTGAGGGTGGCGACGCGGCGGTAGAGCTCCAGGGCGAGCACGGGCTCGACCTTGGGCACTTGGTTGCCGGTGGCGCCGAGCTGGTTGTAGAACTCGCTGCCGCCCAGCTCGTTGCGGGTCAGGCCGAGGACGTAGACGAGGTCGCCGTAGCGCTTGGCGTCGAGGGTGACCGCCTTGCGGACGTCGGGCATCTTGGCGATGGTCGAGAAGAGGACGGTGGGGGGGATGGAGATCTTGCGGCCGCCCTTGGTGGAGTCGTTCTTCATCGAGTCCTTGCCGGAGACGCAGGGGACGTCGTAGGCGGTGCAGAGGTCGTAGAGCGCCTGGTTGGCGCGGACGAGCTGGGCGCACTTGTACTCGCCGTCGGGCGTCTTCGGCCCCTGGACGGGGTCGGGCCAGCAGAAGTTGTCGAGGCCGGCGATGTGGCCGAGCTGGCCGCCGACGGCGATGGTGCGGCGCACGGCGATGTCAATGGCCGAGGCCATCATGTGGTAGGTGTCGATGTCGGAATAGCGCGGGCAGATGCCGGCGGCGAGGATGACCCCTTCCGTGGCCAGCGGCGCGACCAGGCTGACCGTGGCGTCGCTGGCGAGGTTGCCGTGGGCGCCGACGTAGGGCTTGACGACGCTGAGCCCCTTGACTTCATGGTCGTACTGGCGCGCCTTGAACTCGCCGGAGCAGACGTTGAGCCGGCCAAGCATGGTGAGCAGCGCCGCTTCCAGGTCGAAGTCGGCGGGCAGCTCGGGCTCGGGGAAGGCGGGCGGCACCCAAGTCGCCTTGAGCTTGAGCTGCGGCAGGCCGTCATGGAGGAAGGCAAGCTTGAGGTGGGCGACGGTCTTGCCCTGGAAGGTGAGGTGCAGGTGGCCGCTGGCGGTGAACTTGCCGAGCACGGCCGCCTCGACGTTGCGGCGGCGGGCCAGCTCCAGGAAGGGCTCGGCCTTCTCCGGCGGCACGGCCAGCGACATCCGCTCCTGCGCCTCGGAGACGAAGATTTCCCAGGGCTGCAGCCCGGCGTACTTGAGGGGTGCCTTGGCCAGTTCGACCTCGACGCCGCCGCAGTGGTCGGCCATCTCGCCGAGGGATGAGGAGAGGCCGCCGGCGCCGTTGTCGGTGATGAAGCGGTAGAGGCCGCGGTCGCGCGCTTCCAAGAGGAAGTCAGCCATGACCTTCTGGGTGATCGGGTCGCCGATCTGGACGGCCTGGACCGGGGAGCCGGCGTGCAGCTCCTCGGAGGAGAAGGTGGCGCCGTGGATGCCGTCCTTGCCGATGCGGCCGCCGCACATGACCACGAGGTCGCCCGGCTGGATGCTCTTCTGCTCGGCGGGCTGGCCGTTGAGGGTCACCGGCAGGGTGCCGACGGTGCCGCAGTAGACCAGCGGCTTGCCGAGGTAGCGCGGGTCGAAGTATTCCCAGCCGCAGGCGTAGGGGATGCCGCTCTGGTTGCCGCCGTCAATGACCCCCTTGTGGACCTGGTCGCGCAGCCGGCGGGGGTGGAAGAGGCCGGGCGGCACCTCCTCGGGCGCGGTGAACGGCGAGCCGAAGCAGTAGCCCCAGACGTTGAGCAGCAGGTCGGCGCCCATGCCGGTGCCGAGCGGGTCGCGGTTGACGCCGACGATGCCGGTCATGGCGCCGCCGTAGGGATCCAGCGCCGTCGGGCTGTTGTGGGTCTCGGCCTTGTAGACCAGATGCACCTGGTCGTTGAACTTGATGACGCCGGCGTTGTCGTGGAAGACGCTGACCAGCCAGGCGACCCGCTGCCCCACCTCCTCGGTGGCGCGGCGGATGTAGCTCTTGAACAGCGAATCCACGGTTTGGGTCAGGCCGGTGGTGGTGTCGGTGTACTCGATCTTGGCGGCGAAGATCTTGTGCTTGCAGTGCTCGGACCAGGTCTGGGCGAGCACCTCCAGCTCGACGTCGGTCGGGCAGGGGGGCAGCCCCAGCTCGCGGCGCGGCCCGGCCTCCTCGCGGAAGTGGCGCTGGATCGCCTTCATCTCCTCCAGCGACAGCGCCAGCACGCCGTCGCGGCTGATCCGTTCCAGCTCGGCGTCGGCCACTTCCAGATTGAAGGACGTCACCCGCGGCGGGGTGGGGTCGAGCACGACCGGACGGTTGGCGGGGATGCCCTGGGCGGCGGCTTCGGCGCGGCTGAGCACGGTGCTGGTCTGGATCAGGTCGTTGGCCAGCAGGCCGGAGGCGAGCCGCTTCAGGTCGGCGGCGGTGAGCTGGTCGCCCTTGACCAGGTATTCGACGGCGGAATAGACCTCCTCGTCGTCCCGCGGCGGCCGCCCCAAAATGTCGGCGATGGCGCTGCGGGCGGAACGGGCGACGTTGTCGGTGACGCCCGGCTTGAAGCCGACGATCACCAGCCAGTCCCAGCTTGCGTCCGGCACGGTGGCCCCGACTTTCCCGGCTTGGATGACCGGGTTGGTGAAGGCGTCCAGGATTTCCTGGGCCTGGGCCGGGGTGGCGTCCAGGTAGAGCGAATAGACGTCCCGCGTCTCCACCGCCGCGACGGGCAGGTGCAGGAAGTCGCGGGCCTGGGCGCCGACGTGCTGCCCGCGCGGGTCGGTTTCGCCGGGGCGCACGGAGATTTCGAGACGGTAGTCCATGACACGCAGGGGTGCAAGCCGTTCCGCGCCGGCGCCGGCGCGGCCGGCCCGGCGGCGGGCTGCACCGAAAAGCCGCCAGATGGGGTTGCCAAGCCGAGGGGAAAGGTGTACTATATCCGGCCGCCGGCGGAAAACGAACGCCCCGGCAAGCGCGGGCGCCGTTGCGGAGTCCGCAATCCGGCGCGCCGGCGCCGCACCCCAGTTCCGCGGGGCCCAAACAGTCGTGGCTTTTCGGGGAATTCGTGGACACGGGCGATTGGATGGGGGATTGGAATCAGCCAAGGAGTTGGCCATGGCCTGGATGGACTGCAAGTTCTTCTCCGAGACCCTGGGGCTGAGCTGCTCGATGTACGTGCTCCTGCCGCAGCCGACCCGCGGGCAGATCGGCTTGGCGGGCGCGGCCGGCGCCGGGCGGCAGCCGGTGCTCTTCCTGCTCCACGGGCTCTCCGACGACCACACGATCTGGCTCCGGCGCACCGCCATCGAGCGCTACGTGGCGCCGCTCGGCCTGGCGGTGGTCATGCCCGCCGTGGACCGCAGCTTCTACGCCGACATGGCCTGCGGCGGCCGGGACTACTGGAGCTTTGTCAGCGAGGAGCTGCCGGCCCTCTGCCGCGGCTTCTTCCCGCTCTCCGCCCGGCGCGAGGACAACTTTGTCGCCGGCCTCTCCATGGGCGGCTATGGCGCGTTCAAGCTCGCCCTGCGCCACCCCGACCGCTTCGCCGCCGCCGGCAGCTTCTCCGGGGCGCTGGACATGGCCGCCACCTGGGAGCGCAACGACTTGCAGAACCCCCGCGAACTCCGCAACGCCTTCGGTACGCCGGAGCAGTTCCGGGGGTCGCACAACGACCTCTTCGCCCTCGCCGGCCGGCTGGCGGCGGCCCCGGGACCGAAGCCGCAACTCTACCAGTGCTGCGGCACCGAGGATTTCCTCCACCGCGACAACCTCGCCTTCCGGGACCACGCCCGCAAGCTGGGGCTGGAGCTGGCCTACGAGGAGGAGGCCGGCACCCACGAGTGGGGCTATTGGGACCGCAAGCTCCGCCGCTTCCTCCACTGGCTGCCGCTGGCGAAGCCCTGAGCCTACGCCGGCGGCGCGATGCGGTCGAAGCCGGTGTAGGGGCGCAGCACTTCGGGGACGAGGACCGAGCCGTCGGCCTGCTGGTAGTGTTCGAGGATCGCCAGCGCCACCCGGTCGGTCACGGCCGTGGCCGAGATGGTGTGGACGTACCCCTTGCGCCCCGCCGCCTTGTCGGCGAAGCGGATCCCCAGCCGCCGCGCCTGGAAGTCGGTCAGGTTGGTGTTGGAGGTCACCTCGCGGTAGTCGCCGAAGCCGGCGAACCACGCCTCGATGTCGTACTTCTTCCACCCCGGCGCGCCCATGTCGCCATCGCAGACGTTGACCACGCGGTAGTGCAGCCCGAGCTGGCGGAGCAGGTGCTCCTCGTTCTCCAGGCAGGCTTCATGCATCTTCGGCGACTCCTCGGGCAGGCAGAAGACGATCTGCTCGACCTTGTGGAACTGGTGGACGCGGAAGATGCCGCGGGTGGCCTTGCCGTAGCTGCCGGACTCGGTGCGGAAGCAGGGGGTGAAGGCGGTGTAGCGGCGGGGGAGGCTGCCGGCGTCGAGCGTCTCGTCGGCATGGAACCCGACCAGGGTCTGCTCGGAGGTGCCGATCAGCGCCAGGTCCTCCTTCTCCAGCTTGTAGGCCTGGTCGGCGAAGAAGGGCAGGTAGCCGGTGCCGAAGAGGGTGTGCGCCTTGGCGACGCAGGGGGTGTAGAAGGGGGTGAAGCCGCGCTGGACCAGTTCCCGCTTCGTCCAGAAGAAGAGGGCATCAACGAGCTGCGCGCCCTGGCCGATCCAGTAGTAGAAGCCGGCCTGGGCGACCTTGGCGCCGCGCTGGGTATCGATGATCCCGAGCCGCTCGAACAGCTCCTGGTGGTCCTTCGCCGGGAAGCCGAACGCCGGCTTCTCACCGCCGAAGCGCAGCGGCACGTTCGCCTTGTCGTCGGCGCCGGCGGGCACGTCGGGGGCGAAGAAGTTCGGCAGCCAGGCCATCTGCGCGTCAACCTGCGCCTTGGCCGCCGCCAGCCGCGCCTCCTTGGTTGCCAGCTCCTCCTTCAGGGCCTTGACCTCTTCGCGGGCGGCGGGGTTGGCCGCGCATTCCTTGCTCAACTGGTTGCGCCGGGCCCGCAGCTCCTCGGTCGCCTTGACCAGGGTGAGGTATTCGGCGTCCAGCGCCGCCAGGGCGGCGATGTCCACCGTGCAGCCACGCCGGGCGGCGTTGGCCTTGACCAGTTCCGGATTCTCACGGAGGATTTTGATGTCGATCATGGGGAATGCGCTCCCGGCGGCGGCCCACCGCGTCGTTTGGCAAAAAGGAAGTTCCTACTTTAATGCCGCCCCCGCCCCCGGCAACCCTGCACGCCGGCGGCTTGCAACGCCCCGGGTGGCATCTGGATTTTGTCGGAGATGCCTGCCGCCCAAACGCCGACCGGCGCCAGCCCAGGCGGGGCGGCGCCGGTCAAGATCATCCGAAAAGGGACGATCAGGCTTCGCTCTTCAGTTCGGCGAGCTGGCGTTCCAGTTCCTTGATCATGCTTTTCTTGAAGCTGCGCTCGGCCTTGGCAATGGCATTGGCGACGTCGTCATAGAGGGCGGCATCAATGCCGGCCCAGAACTTCGGATTGACGAACTGCACATTGCTTTCGAGCGCCTGCAAGGCGGCTTCCTTCTGCGCCTTGGCGTCCTTGCGGGCGGCCTGCATCGCGTTCTTCTGTTCGGGGCTCAGGGATTTGCGGGGCATGTTCCGTTTCCTTCCTGCATTCCGTTGTTGGCTGGGGGATCCGATTGCCTCCGTCTTTGGACACAACGTGCTGATTCCCCAGATTGGAAGGGAAGATAACGGTTTTTCCGGAAAATGCAATCCCGCTGGCAAACCGGCATTATACTATTCCACCGCCATCCCATGGTCGGCCCGTCCGGGGGCGGGATCGGCATCGGTCCGAAAGCCCCGGCGCTCCCGATTCCGATTCCGATTTCGCGGAAGGCAATTCCCCCGCGCGGCGGCAAAAGCAAAATTGGCGATTTTAATTTTACAAGATCCGCGGCGGCATGGGGCCACGGTGATTGGGATTGATGGATGGTAGGCATGGCCGATTGCATTCATATCGTTGGGGCGCGCCAACATAATCTGAAGAACATCGAGGTCTCGATCCCGCGCAACCGGCTGACGGTCGTCACCGGCTTGAGCGGTTCGGGCAAATCCTCGCTGGCGTTCGACACCTTGTACGCGGAAGGGCAGAGGCGGTATGTCGAAAGCCTTTCGGCCTACGCCCGCCAATTCCTGGACCGGTTGCAGAAGCCGGAAGTTGATCATATCGAAGGCTTGTCGCCGGCCATTGCCATCGAACAACGTTCCGCCGGCAGCAATCCCCGCTCGATTGTCGCCACGACCACCGAAATCTATGACTATCTCCGGCTGTTGTATGCGCATGTGGCCAAGCCCCACTGCCCGAAATGCGGCCGCCCCATTGCCCGGCAAAGCGCCCAGGCAATCACCGACCGGCTGGCGGAATTGCCGCCCCGGCGCAAGCTGATGCTTCTGGCGCCCTATGTGTCCGGCAAAAAGGGGGAACACCGCGAAATCCTGGAGAAGATGCGGCGCGACGGCTTTGTCCGCGCCCGCATTGACGGCCAGCTCCGGGCGCTCGACGAGGAGATCCGCCTGGAGAAGAACCTGCGCCACACCCTGGAGGCGGTGGTGGACCGGCTGGTGACGGGCGACGCCTCGCGGACGCGGCTCACCGACTCGGTCGAACTCGCCCTGCGCGTCGGCGGCGGCCTGCTCCGGGTGCTGCTCGAGGACGCGGCGGCCCCCGGCGGCTGGGGCGAGGAGCTGATCAGCGAACACCTGGCCTGCGCCGAGTGCGGCGTCAGCTTCGGCGAGCTGGAGCCGCGCAACTTCTCCTTCAACAGCCCCTATGGCGCCTGCCCAGTCTGCAACGGCCTTGGGGCGCGCCTGATCTTCCTCCCGGAAAAGGTGGTGCCCGACCCCACCCTCTCCATCCGCAACGGCGCGCTGCCGCTGCTGCGCCGGGGGCCGCGCAACGTCATCATGTACTACAACCATCTCCTGCGCTGCCTCGCCGAGCAGTTCGGCTTCAGCCTCACCACCCCCTGGCGCGAACTGCCGGAGGCGACCCGCCGCCTGATCCTGCACGGCAGCGGCGGCGAGACCGTCACCTTCGACTATTGGATGCGCGGCAAGATGCACCAGTGGCGCAAGCCGTGGGACGGCGTGCTGGCGCTGCTGCTCAAGCGCTACAACGAGACCGAGGTCGAGGAGGTGCGCGAACGGCTCCAGCCCTGCATGGGGTTCGAACCCTGCTCCGGCTGCCACGGCGCCCGGCTCAAGCCGGAATCGCTGGCGGCGACCCTGGCCGGCAAGTCGCTCTGGGACTTCTGCTCGCTCAGCGTCGCGGCCGCCGTCGCCTTCGGCCAGGAACTGGAGTCGCTGCTGACCGACACGGAGCGGCGGATCGCCGGCGAGATCCTCAAGGAGGTGCGCTCCCGCCTCGGCTTCCTCCAGGCGGTCGGCCTCGGCTACCTGACCCTGGCGCGGGAGAGCGGCACCCTCTCCGGCGGCGAAGCCCAGCGGATCCGCCTCGCCACCCAGGTCGGCAGCGGCCTGGTCGGCGTCCTCTACATCCTCGACGAACCCTCCATCGGCCTGCACCAGCGCGACAACGCCAAGCTGCTCGACACCCTCGGCAAGCTGCGCGACGCCGGCAACACCGTGGTCGTCGTCGAACATGACCTGGAGACCATCGAACGGGCCGACTACATCGTTGACCTCGGCCCCGGCGCCGGCCGGCTCGGCGGCGAGGTGGTGGCGGCCGGCACCCCGGCGGAGGTCGCCCGCGTCCCCGCCTCCCTCACCGGCCAGTTCCTCAGCGGCGCCCGGCGCATCCCGCTGCCGGAGCGGCGGCAGGCGGGCAACGGCCACGAGCTGGTCGTCCGCGGCGCCCGCGAGAACAACCTGAAGGGGATTGACGTGCGCTTCCCGCTGGGGCAGTTCATCTGCGTCACCGGCGTCTCCGGCTCCGGCAAGAGCACCCTGGTGCACCGCATCCTCAGGAACAGCCTGCTGCGCCAGCTCCAGCTCCAGCACGACCCGGTGGGCGCCGCCGCCAGCGTCGAAGGAATGGAGCATGTGGACAAGCTGATCGTCATCGACCAGAGCCCCATCGGCCGCACCCCCCGCTCCAACCCCGCCACCTACACCGAGGCGTTCGGCCTGATCCGCGACCTCTTCGCCAAGGTGCCCGACGCCCGCGCCCGCGGCTACAAGCCCGGCCGCTTCAGCTTCAACGCCAAGGGCGGCCGCTGCGAGGACTGCCAGGGCGCTGGCATCAAGAAGATCGAGATGCAGTTCCTCCCCGACGTCTTCGTCCCCTGCGAAGCCTGCGGCGGCAAGCGCTACAACCAGGAGACCCTGGCCGTGAAATACCGCGGCCGCAGCATCGCCGACGTGCTCGACCTGACCGTTGACGACGCCTGCGAGTTCTTCGCCGCCGTCCCCGCCATCCTCCGCAAGATCCGCACCCTCCAGGAGGTCGGCCTCGGCTACATCCACCTCGGCCAGGCCGCCACCACCCTCTCCGGCGGCGAGGCCCAGCGCGTCAAGCTCGCCACCGAACTGGCGCGCAAGCCCACCGGCCACACCCTCTACATCCTCGACGAGCCCACCACCGGCCTGCACCTCGCCGACATCGGCCACCTGCTCGGCGTCCTCCAAGCCCTGCGCGACCAGGGCAACACCATCCTCGTCATCGAACACAACCTCGACGTCATCAAGGTCGCCGACCACCTCATTGACCTTGGCCCCGAGGGCGGCGACGCCGGCGGCACGGTGGTCGCCACCGGCACCCCCGAGCAGGTTGCGGAGTGCGCCGCCTCCGCCACCGGCCAGTATCTGAAGCAAATCCTTGACCGGGAAGGGCGCGCCCTGCCGCCGCCGCCACCACCGCCCCGGAGCGCCAAGCCGGCCCCGGCCGCCCCCGTCACCACCGGCGGCCGGACAAGCAAGAAAGCCGCCAGCGGCACGGCCCGCGCCGGCCTGGCCCGCCTCGCCCAGGCCGTGGCGGCGGCCAAGCCGCTGAAGCGCCGCGGCCGCCCCCCCAAAAATGCCCCCCGCTGAACCCCGCCGCGGGGGCAACCTTGGCCTGGGCGGTATAGTATCCGGAAACCGCAGCCACCACCACCCGCCACCCGGAAACCGCCATGCCGGACACGCCCTCGTCCCAGCCACCCCCGCCGCCGCTCCCGCCCGCCAAGGCCGCCCCCGGCAAAAAACCGCGCAACGGCTTCTGGACCTTCTTCGGCTGCGTCGGCATGCTCGCCTGCGGCGGGCTGCTGCTGGGAACCTTCCTGGCCGTGGCGCTGGCGGCGGCCGCCGTCGCCAACGCCGGCGGCGGCTTCGGCTCGGTGGCGCCCCGGCCGCCGGTCAAGAAGCAGATGGTCGAGGGCAATCCCCGGGCCCGCGCCACGGTCGCCGTGGTGGAGGTCCGCGGCATCATCCGCAGCGGCAGCCTCTTCGACGGCGCCTCGACGGAGCGCATCCTGGCCGAACTCCAGGCGGTGCGCGAGGATCCGGCCGTCACCGCCGTCATCCTGGACATGGACACGCCGGGCGGCGAAGTCACCGCCAGCGACGAGATCCGCCACGCCGTCAGCCAGGTGCGCGAGGCCGGCAAGCCGGTCGTCACCTGCATGCGCGGCATGGGCGCCAGCGGCGGCTACTTCATTGCCTCCGGCACCGACTACATCGTCGCCAACCGCCTGACCATGACCGGCAGCGTCGGCGTGATCATTGCCGGCTACAACCTCCACGGGCTCATGCAGAAAGTGGGCGTCGAAGGGGAGACCTACAAGTCCGGCGCCATGAAGGACATGCTCAACCCGGCCCGGCCGCGGACCGCCCTGGAGGCGGCCTACGTGGAGCAGTTGGTGCAGGACACCTTCCACGAGTTCGCCGACGTCGTCGCGGAGGGGCGGCCGGAGCGCTATGCCGACCGCGCCGCCGTCCTTGCCGCCGAGTTCGCCGACGGCCGCATCCTCACCGGCACCCAGGCGCTGGAGGCGGGGCTGGTGGACGAACTGGGCTACTTCGCCGAGGCCGTGGCCAAGGCCGCCGAACTGGCGAAGGTGGCCGACTTCAAGGTCGTCCGCTACCAGCGCGGCGCCACCTTCACGGAGGTCTTCCTCAGCATGAAGGCCCCCCTGCGGGTGAGCCTGCCGGGCGGGCTGCTGCCGGAAGGCGGCTTCACCCCGCGCCCTGGCCAGGCCTATTACCTGCACCCCGCCTGCCTCCCCTACTGAGCGGCCGCCCCAACTTTCGCCGGTCAGCGTCCGCCGTTCGGGACGGCGGCAAATTTCACCTGTCCCCAAGCACCCACCGCGTCCGCGCGGTGTGAAACGTAACGGTCAATGCTCGTGTTCGCTTCCGTATTTCAGATGCTCTTCCCTGACGTTGAGCGTCTTACTGAGGCGCTTGCCCATGGCATCCGAATAGGTGCGACGCCCGTGCTCGTAGTCGCTGACCATATTCTGACGGATGCCCAGTTTGTCGGCGAGCTGACCCTGGGTCAGTCCGGCCTTCAGACGAGCGCCGGCAAGAAGGTTCCCAATACGGTTCTTCTCCATCTTCTTCCAGTACTCGGTGCTTTCGATGGAGACAAACTCGTCTTCGGGCTCTTCCACGAGCACGGCAACGTCGTACTTCTTCTTGATCCAATCAACCAGCTCTCCCACGTGCTCGCCCTGGAGCGAGATCTCAATATGGGGCTTTTTCACGAGAGCCAACATAGTACACCTCTATTACGATCTCGTTCTTTCGGCATCGCCAGCATGCCACATATCTGTAGTTCAGATGGCAGTGGTACCGCTCGCCTCCCAAGGGCGAGAAGTTCCGCCATGTCTTCTGGATCGGCCCATCTGCCTGCAAGTCCGCCACCAGCAGGAAGAAGAGCTTTTGGCTCTCAGAAGGCAGCCTCGTCAGACCGCGCTCGATCTTCCGTTTGATCCGGGTAGTGACCGACGCCGCATGGACAGAGGCGCGTAGCCGGTTCGCTTTCTTCCCATGACATGTAGTGTGGCTTCAGAGCGCCTAACAATTATTATTCGGAGATACCATACAGAGAGTTCACGGGGGATGCAACCCGCCGGGTGCAAGGTTAAAATGGCGCTTTCCGAGCCCACGCTGAAGCGTGGACTCCAGTCCGGGCGGCCCTCTACACTCCCTGGCGACGGCCGCCGCCGCAGGCGGGGCAATCGGCGGCCCGCGCCACGGGGACTTCCCGGAAGCGGGCGGCGAGGGCGTCGTAGGTGAGCAGGCGGCCGGCGAGCGGCGCGCCCAGCCCCAGGAGGTGCTTGATCGCCTCCATGGCCTGCAAGGTGCCGATCACGCCGGGGACGGCGCCGAGGGGGCCGGCGGGCAAACGGTCGCCGGGGCGCTCCGGCGGCGGCGCCCCGAACACGCAGCGGTAGCAGGCGGAGCGGCCGGGATGCACGGCCAGGAGCTGGCCGGTGAACGCCAGGATGCCGCCGTGGCAGAAGGGGATGCCGTGGCGGACGCAGGCGTCGTTGATCTGGAACTTGCTGGCGAAGTTGTCGGTGCAGTCCAGCACGAAGTCCCAGCCGGCGAGCAGTTCCGCGGCGTTCGCCGCCGCGAAGCGTGCCCGGAGCGGCTGGAAGGTCAGGTGCGGGTTGAGCGCGGCCAGCCGGCGTGCCGCCTGTTCCGCCTTGGGCTGGCCAAGGTCGGCCGTGCCGTAGAGGATCTGGCGCTGGAGGTTGCTGGCCTCGACCACGTCGGCATCCACCAGCCCCAGGGTGCCGACGCCGGCGGCAGCCAGTTGGAACAGCGCGGGGGAGCCGAGCCCGCCGCAGCCGATGACCAGCACCCGGCCACGCTTGAGCCGGAGCTGCCCGGCCTCGCCGACCTGGGGCAGGCGCAGGTGCCGGGCATACCGTTCCCGTTCCGCCGCGCCGAGTTCGCCCATTGCGTCCATCGCCAGTGCCCCTCCTCCTTCAGGATGCCGCCGCCGCGCCGACGGGCTCGCGGTAGGCCGCGTCGGCATTCTTGAAGACTGGTTCCAGGGCGCGGGCGCGGAGCATGGCGCAGAAGCTGGCGGCGTCCCGGCCGTCGCTGACCTCGAACTGGGCGGCGGCATCCCCGGTGCCGATGGCGGCGCCTTCCGCGACCGCATAGCCGCCGACGGTGGTGCGGCTGTTGACGCTCATCCGGTTGATGCCGACGCCGGCCATGCCGTCGCGGAAGGCTGGGCTTTCGCGGGTGGAGAGCACCAGTGGCACGTCGGGCAAGCAGAGGCGGAAGGCCCAGATGATCCGGGCCAGGAAGCGGTCGTCCACCGGGAACTCGGCCTGGAAGCCGCCGGCCTGGGGGCGGATGCGGGGGAAGGAGAGGCTGACGCCGGCGCGCCACCAGCGCTGGCGGAGGTGGCGGAGGTGGCGGTAGAGGGCGAGCATGTCGAAGGCCGGGTCGCTCAGCCCGAGCAACGCGCCGAGGCCGACCTGGCGCAGGCCGCCGGCCAGGGCCCGGGCCGGCGCGTCGAGCCGGGCCGCAAAATCCTTCTTCGGCCCCCAGCGGTGGAAATGGTCGTAGCGCGCCGGGTCGTAGGTCTCCTGGTAGATCGTGACCCCCGTGCAGCCCTGGTCCGCCAGCCGCCGGTAGTCAGCCGCCGGCATGGGAAAGACTTCGACCTGGACGGAGGGCATCACCGCGGCGGCGATGCCGACGCACTCGGCAAGGTAGTCGAGGCCGGCCTGCGCGGTGCGTTCGCCGGTGAGGAGCAGCACATCCTGGCAGCCCCAGGCGCGCATCGCCGCCAGCTCCTGGCGGACGGCGGCGGGTTCGAGCCGGCGGCGGGGGGTGCGCCGGTCGGCGGCAAAGCCGCAGTAGAGGCAGCCACCGGAGCAATAGTTGGAGAGGTAGAGCGGCGCGTAAAGCGAGACGGTGCGGCCGAAATGCCGGCGGGTCAGGCTCAGGGCCCGCCGCGCCAGCTCCTCCAGGTGCGCGTCGGCCGCCGGCGACAGCAGGGCCGCCAGCTCGCGCTCGCCCGGCTCGGCGCCGGCCAGCGCCTGCCGCACCTGCGCCGGGGTCGCCGTGTGCGCCAGCTCCAGCCAGGGGGTTGGGTCAAGCCATTCGGGGAGCCGCGTCATGCGGTCCCTCCCAGGAAGGAGGTCAGCGGGCTGGTGGCGACGGCGTGGCCAACCGCGCCTTGCGGCATGAGTCCGGCACGGCGGGCCAGCCGCCCGGCCTGGACGCCGAGGGCGAACGCCTGCGCCATCCGCGCCGGCTCGTCGGCGGCGGCGATGGCGCTGTTGACCAGGACGGCGGCACAGCCCAGTTCCAGGGCCAGCGCGGCTTCGGAGGGGGCGCGCAGCCCGGCGTCCACGATCACCGGGATGGAGCATTCGCGGACCATGATCCGGACCATGTCGCGGGTGGTCAGGCCGCCGCCACTGCCAATGGGGGCGCCCAAGGGCATGACGGCGGCGCAGCCGACATCCTCCAGCCGCCGGGCCAGCACGGGGTCGGCGGGGATGTAGGGGAGCACGAGGAAGCCGTCCTTGGCCAGTTCCGCCGCCGCCGCGTAGGTCTCGAGCGGGTCGGGCAGCAGATGGTGCGGGTTCGGATGGATCTCGACCTTGACGAAGCGGCTGCCGCTGAGTTCGCGGGCCAACTGGGCGGCGCGGACGGCCTCCCGCGCGTTCATGGCGCCGGAGGTGTTGGGCATGAGCCGGACGTTGGGCAGGGTGGCGAGCGGCCCGAGCAGGTCGTCGGCCGCCCCCGGCCCGCGGCTGAAGCGGCGCAGCGCCACCGTGACCAGGCCGGTGCCGGAGGCCTGGATGGCGGCCAGCATGGCCTCGACGCCGCTGAACTTGCCGGTGCCGAGGATCAGGCGCGAGGGGAGCTCGACGTCGCCGAGCCGGAACGGGTCGGCGGGAAGCGGGGCGTTGGCAGGAATGGCGGCCATGGTCAACCTCCTCCAGCAAAGACCAGCACCTCGACCTCGTCGCCCGCGGCCAGGCGGACGGCGTCGCGGTCGGCGCCGCGGAGGATGCGCCCATTGAGCATGATGGCGACGCGGCCGGGGTCGGCCCCCAGTTCGGCCAGGAGCGCCGCGATTGTGGCGTCGCCGCGGTGTTCGTGCGGCGCGCCGTTGACGGTCAAAGTCAGCATGGTTGGACAGGTTCCCGTGGGGTTGGGCGCCCGCCTCCGGGAAGCACGGCGGGAGGCGGCTCCGGCGGAGGGGGAGCCGCACCCGGTGGCCGGGGCGGGGGCGTCTGCCAACCAGGCGCCCGTCTGCATTCCCTACGCTGGCATGATCCAGATCAGGTCCAAGGGTCACGGACGCGGCAACGGTCCGTATCTCAGCCGGCTAGCCCGGCTCCCCCAGCAAAAGATGTCAAGTACCATAGCGCCCGGACGGGTGATTGCCAGTTGCCCGATCAGTCGGGGGCAAAGCCGGGATTTGACTGCCGACGAACGAGGGCTGGTGCCGGCGGCTGAGGACATCCGCCAATTCAGGTCGCCCGCCAGATCGGGGAACCAGACGGAAAAGCGGCGCGTCGTGGGCGACAGTTCGCGCAACCCGCAACAGGCTCCAGCGCCTTGCCCGGATTGACAGCATCTTTGGCGAAGACGGAATCCTGTGCCCGCTGCCCGGCCCCAGACTATATTGCAGCCTGGCCCCGAAGGCTGGCCTCCCTCCCCACTGCCAGCCGCCCCGGCCCGGAGTTCCGCCCCGGCCATGATCCCGCCCCAACCGCCCGAACCGCTGCTGCCGCCCCAGCCCGGCGACGAGGAGCGCCTCGCCCCGTGGGCCATGCGCGCCGCCGAGTCCCGCGGCCGGCGCCACCCCGAGCCGCCCCATCCCTTCCGCTCCCCCTTCCAGCGCGACCGCGACCGGATCATCCATTGCCGCGCCTTCCGCCGGCTCGACGGCAAGACCCAGGTCTTCCTCAACGGCACCGGCGACCATTACCGCACCCGCCTCACCCACACCATCGAAGTCGCCGCCATCGCCCGCACCCTCGCCCGGGGGCTGCGCCTCAACGAGGATCTGGCCGAGGCGGTTTCCCTCGCCCATGACCTGGGGCATACCCCCTTCGGGCACATGGGCGAACGGGTGCTCAACGAGCTGCTGCCCGGCGGCTTCGACCACAACGCCCAATCCCTGCGGGTGGTCGACCGGCTCGAACGCAAGTATCCCGGAATCGAGGGGCTCAACCTCACCTGGGAGGTGCGACGCGGCCTGCTCAAGCACGCCGCCGCCGGCGGCACCCTGGACGGCATCCCGGTCGAAGCCCCGCCCAGCCTCGAAGCCCAGGCCGCCCACATCGCCGATGACATCGCCTATTGCACCCATGACTTGGACGATGGCCTGGAGTCGGGGCTGCTCACCCCCGCCATGCTCGACGGCCTGGAACTCTGGCGGCGGGCACGGGAAACCGCCTTGGGGCAGGGGGGCGATCCCAGTGCCGGCTCCTTCCTCACCTTTGTCGTCCGCTGCCTGGTCGATCTCCTGGTCGAAGACGGGCTCCAGCACTCCGCCGCCAGCCTGGCGCGGGCGGGGCGCGCCGGCACGGTCGGCCTCTCGCCCGCCCTCCAGCCATTGGTCGCCCAGCTCGCCGAACGCCTCTTCCAGCGCCTCTACCGCCATCCAGAGGTCATGGCCGTCAACCGCCGCGCCGGCGACGTTGTCCGCCGCCTTTTCCGCCATTTCACCGGGCATCCGGAGGAATTGGGCGAATCCGCCCGGCAACGGGCCGTCGGCGAGGGGCCAGCCCGCGCCGCCGCCGACTACCTGGCCGGCATGACCGACCGCTACGCCCTGCGCCTCGACAAGGACCTCAAGCTGCGCCGTCACCGCCCGGCCCCCCATGAAGACGCCGCCGCCCACCTGCTGACCCCGCTCCTCCCCTTCCTCGACGAGTGACGGGGCGCGCCGCCGCCGCCCGTGCGGACTCCGCAACTTTCCGCCCCTCAACCTTCTTCCGCCCCCGGCGCGGCGGCCGTCAACAGCGCCAGGAGATGGGCGGCGCTGTTCTCCCGTTGCAGGGTGGCGCCGCCGGCCAGCGCCCGCTGGCGGTAGGCGGCGTAGTCGGCGCGGATGCGGCAGGCCGCGGCCCAGAGCGTTTCCGGGGCGAAGTCGGCCAGCGCCACCCCGGCATTGAACCGCTCCGCCAGCCGCGCCATCCAGGTGCCGGCGGGGACGATGACCGGGCTGCCCTGGGTCAGGGAGTCGAGAGTCACGCCGCTCACCCGCTCGCCGGCGAAGGCCGCCGGGTCATAGGGCTGGAGGCTGATGGCGCCGCGGAAGAGGGCGCGGTATTCCTCGGCATCGAGGGTCTGGCCGAGCTGGACGAGGTGCGGGTAGCCGATGGCCGCCAGCCGCGCCAGCTCCGCCACGACCCCCGGCTCGTGCCGGCCAGTGTGCGGCGGCGAGGCCTGGATCAGCACCGGCACCGCCTCCCCCAGCCGCTGGAGGAAGGCCACAAGGTCAACGACGCGGGCGAACCCCTTGTCCAGCCGCGCCGCCCCGGCGAAGAGCAGGTGGCGGAAGGGTGCCGCGGCTGGTTCCAGCGCCGGCGCCGGGGCGGCCGGGGTGATGGGGTAGGGGACGACTTGGGCGTTGCGGAAACCGCACGCGGCCAGCGCGTCCCGCACCCCGGCGGTCGGCGCCAGGAGCTGGAGTCCGGGCTGGCGGCGGGCCAGCCGCGCCAGCGACCGCCGCTTGCCCGGGGTCAGCTTGAGCCAGTGGACGTAAAGGAAGGCCTTGCCCGGCGGGATCGGGCCGCGCGCCGCCCAGTCGAGCAGCAGCAGCTCGGTGCGCGTGGCGGTGGCGACGAAGAGCCGCCCCGGCGCCCGCAGCAGCCGGCGGAAGAGGAGGAACGTCTGGAGCCGGCGCAGGAGGGGGGTGAAGAGCGGATGGAGGCGCAGCCCCGGGGCTTCCGGGAAGAGGCCGGCGGCGGCGCCGCGGGCCGCCCACAGCTCCAGGCGCGGCGTCCCGCCGGCGACCGCCGCGAGGAGGCTCAGGATGAAGCTGTGGCAGTGGCCAGTCTGGTCGCGGAGCGTGGGCTCGACGATGTGGATGGTCGGGCTGGCGGGCGGCATGGGTTCCCCCGGGGAGTGGCGGCGGCGATAACGTAGCGTTCCCTCCCGCCGTGGCGAACCGGTTGGCCAATTGCCGGGCCTTTCCATTGGGCGAACTTGCCGAAAGCGCCCGCGGCCATTATTGTTTCCTAGTCGCTTGCCGTGCCCTTGCCGCCTCGGATTGCGCCGCCACCGCCCGCCACTCCAGGAGCCGGAACCCATGGCCGAACCCGTGACCGTGCCGCCGCCCGCCGCGGAACCTGCCGCCGCCTTCCGCGAACTGGATGCATTCCTGGCGCACTTCCCCGCCGAGTTGCGCACCCGGACGCTGCTCATCCCCGCCTTGCAGAAGGCGCAGGAACTGTTCGGCCATCTGCCGCCGGCGGTGCAGCGGCATGTGGCCGCCGCGCTGGGGCTGACGGCGGGGGAGGTCTACGGCGTGGCCACCTTCTACCACTACTTCCATCTCCAGCCGCAGGGGCGGCACGTGATCAACGTCTGCCTGGGCACCCCCTGCTATGTCAAGGGTGCCCGGGGCCTCCTGGCGGCGCTCCGCCGCGAGCTGGGGATCGACTTGGGCGGCACGACCCCCGACCGGCGGTTCTCCCTCGGCTGCCAGCGCTGCGTCGGCGCCTGCGTCCTGGCGCCCATCCTGATCATTGACCAGAAGGTCCACAGCTATGTCACCCCGAAGAAGCTTGCCGCGATCCTGGCGCAGTATCCCTGAAATGCCTGCGCCGCGGTGGCGGCCCTTGGAGGCCAGGCCATGAACGATCCCGCCCGGTTCCATCTCCTGCTCTGTGCCGGCGGCTGCTGCCTCTCCTCCGGCATGGCCTCCGTGCGCACGGCGCTGGCGGCGGCGCTGGCGGCCCACGGGCTGGCGGAACAGGTGCGGGTGACGGCGACCGGCTGCATGGGGCTCTGCGCCCAGGGGCCGCTGCTGGTGGTGAATCCGGACGGCGTCTGCTATTGCCGGCTCCAGGCGGCGGACATGGCCGAGCTGGTCCGCGGCCACCTCGTCGGCGGCCAGGTGGTCGAACGGCTGCTCTGTCCGGATCCGCTCACCGGCGCGCCGGTGCGGGCGCTGGGAGACCTGGACTTCTACCGGCGCCAGCGGAAGGTCGTGTTGCGCAACTGTGGAGTGGTTGACCCGGCCAGCCTGGCGGAATACGAGGGACGCGGCGGCTACCAGGCCCTGCGCCAGGCCCTCGGCAAGATGACGCCGGCGCAGGTGGTCGAGGAGGTCAGCCATTCCGGCCTGCGCGGCCGCGGTGGCGCCGGCTTCCCCACCGGCCTCAAGTGGGCCGCGGTGGCGAAGGAGCCGGCGACGCCCAAGTATGTGGTCGGCAATGCCGACGAGGGCGATCCTGGCGCCTTCATGGACCGGTCGCTGCTCGAAGGCGACCCCTACAGCCTCATCGAGGCCATGACCATCTGCGGCTATGCCGTCGGCGCGCGCCAGGGCTACGTCTACGTCCGGGCCGAATATCCGCTGGCCATCGAGCGGCTGGAGGCGGCGGTCGCCACCGCCCTGGCGGCCGGCCGGCTGGGGCCGGACATTTTCGGCAGCGGCTTCGGCTTCACCATGGCGGTGCGCACGGGGGCCGGCGCCTTCGTCTGCGGCGAGGAGACGGCGCTGCTGCACTCGATCGAGGGGCGGCGGGGCGAGCCGCATCCCAAGCCGCCCTTCCCCACGGCGAAGGGGCTGTTCGACCAGCCGACCGTGCTCAACAACGTCGAGACCTTCGCCAACGTCCCCTACATCCTCCGCCACGGCGCGGAGCAGTACCGCGCCCTCGGCACGCGGCAGAGCCCCGGCACCAAGATCTTCGCCCTTGCCGGCAACGTGGTGAACAACGGCCTGGTGGAGGTGCCGATGGGGATGTCGCTGCGGGAGATCGTCTTCGACATCGGCGGCGGCATCCCGGGCGGGAAGATGTTCAAGGCGGTGCAGATCGGCGGCGCCGCCGGCGGCTGCCTCCCCATCGAGCAGCTCGACACCCCCGTCACCTACGAGGCCTTGCCCAAGGCCGGCGCGATGATGGGCTCCGGCGGCCTGCTGGTCCTCGACGAGGACACCTGCATGGTTGACCTCGCCCGCTACTTCCTCGAGTTCCTCCAGGAGGAGTCCTGCGGCAAATGCACCCCCTGCCGCCTGGGGATCAAGGCGATGCGCGACATCCTCGAACGCATCTGCGGCGGCGAGGGGGAGGAGGGGGACATCGGCAAGCTGGAGCTGCTCAGCGACTACCTGGCCCAGAGCGCCCTCTGCGGCCTGGGGCAGGCCGCGCCCAACAACCTGCTTTCCACCCTGCGCCATTTCCGGGTGGAGTACGAGGAGCACATCCGCCGGAAGCACTGCCGCGCCGGCGTCTGTCCCGCGCTGGCCCCGGCCCGCGCCGCCGGCGAGGAGGCCCGATGAGCGTACACCTGACCATTGACCGGATTCCGGTGGAAGTCCCCGAGGGCACCACCCTGCTCGAGGCGGCCCGCGCCGCCGGCGTGACCGTGCCCACCCTCTGCCACGTGCCCGGCGTCGCCAGCCCCGGCACCTGCCGCGTCTGCGTCGTCGAGGTCGAGGGGATGCGCACCTTGCAGCCGGCCTGCCTCGCCGAGGCGCGCGAGGGGCTGGTGGTGCGCACCGCCAGCCGCCGGGCCCGGGAGTCGCGCCGCCTCACCGTCGAGCTGCTGCTGGCCGCCCATGGCGGCGACTGCCCAAGCTGCGCCCGCAACGGCGCCTGCGACCTGCAGCGGCTGGCGGAAAGCCTCGGCATCCGCGAACTCCGCTTCCCCCTGCCCCACCGGGAGACGCCCCCCGACCGCTCCACCCCCGCCTTGGAGCGGGACATGCGCAAATGCATCCTCTGCCGCCGCTGCGTCGCCGTCTGCGCCGAGATCCAGGGGGTCGGCATCCTCGCCCCCTGCGGCCGCGGCCTCGCCACGGAGATCGTCCCTGGCGGCGAGACGGAGCTGGCCAACACCCTCTGCGTCCAGTGCGGCCAATGCAGCCTGGTCTGCCCCGTCGGCGCCATTGCCGAGCGGGACGACGTCCCGCGGGTCTGGGCCGCGCTCGACGACCCGGCCAAGACGGTCATCGTCCAGACCGCCCCCGCCATCCGCGCCGCCCTCGGCGAATGCTTCGGACTGCCTCCCGGCAGCCGGGTCACCGGCCGGATGGTGACCGCCCTGCGCCGGCTCGGGTTCAACGCCGTCTTCGACACCGACTTCGGCGCCGACCTGACCATCATGGAGGAGGGCAGCGAACTGCTGGAGCGGCTGCGCCGGACGCTGGCCGGCGGCGAGCCGGCGGCGCTGCCCCTCTTCACCAGTTGCTCCCCCGGCTGGATCAACTGGCTGGAGCAATACGCCCCCGAGCTGATCCCGAACCTCTCCACCTGCAAGTCGCCCCAGCAGATGTTCGGCGCCATCGCCAAGACCTGGTACGCCCAGAAGACCGGCGTCAAGCCGGAGAACCTGGTGGTCGTCTCGATCATGCCCTGCACCGCCAAGAAGTACGAATGCGTCCGTGAGGAGATGTGCGCCTCCGGAGTGCGGGATGTGGACATCGTCCTGACCACCCGCGAACTCGGCCGCATGATCGCCGAGGCCGGCATTGACTTCCTCCACCTCCCCGACGGCCCGATGGACGCGCCCCTCGGCATTTCCACCGGCGCGGCGGACGTCTTCGCCAACACCGGCGGCGTCATGGAGGCGGCCCTGCGCACCGTCTACGAGCTGGTCACCGGCCGCGAGCTGCCGCTGCCCAAGCTGCACGTCCTGCCGGTGATGGGGCTGGCGGGGGTGAAGGAGGCGGCGGTGACGCTCACCGGGGTGCTGCCGGAGTGGTCCTTCCTGGAGGGGGTCACCCTCAAGGTCGCCGTCGCCCACGGGCTGGCCAACGCCCGCGAGGTCTGCGCGGCGGTGCGGGCCGGCAACCCCCAGGGCTGGCATTTCATCGAAATCATGTGCTGCCCCGGCGGCTGCATCGGCGGCGGCGGCCAGCCGCGGCCAGTTGACCAGGCCGTGCGCGAGGCGCGGATCCGGGCGATCTACGAGGAGGACGAGGGGCGGCCCCTGCGGAAATCGCACCTCAACCCGGCGGTGCAGGCGCTCTACCGCGAATTCCTGGGCCGGCCGCTGGGGCCGCTCAGCCACCAGCTCCTCCACACCCACTACCACGACCGCCGCCCGGCCGAGCCCTTCCCGCCGCCGGCCAACATCCCGCCCCCCGCCGCCACAAACAGCCCACGCTGAAGCGTTCGGCGCTGGCGGCGGGCGGCCTGCCGCCGGAAGGGTCCGCCCGCCCCTATTTCTCGGTGGGGACGACGATGCCGCGGAGGATGAGGTTCTGGCAGAGCGCGAAGATGAGGAAGGTGGGGATGGCGGCGATGGCGAGGGCGGCGTAGACCACGGCGGGATGCGCCTGGGTCTGGAGCTGGTAGATCCAGACCATGAGGGTCCACATCTTGGGGTCGGGGATGATGATCAGCGCCATCATGAAGGCGGAGTAGGCGCCGGTGAAGGCGTTGAGGGCGAGGACGGCGAGGATCGGCTTGGAGAGGTTCATGCTGAGCATCCAGAACTGGGTCCATTCGCTGGCGCCATCGATCTCGGCGGCCTCGTAGAGTTCCTTGGGGATGCTGTCGAAGAACCCCTTGAGCAGGAAGATGGCGAAGCCGTTGGCCATGCCGGGGAGGACCAGGGCGGCGAAGCTGTTGAGCAGGCTGGTGGTGGCGAGGGCGGGGGCGAGCCAGGGGAGGAGGAGGCCGCCGCTGGCGAGGCCGGCGGCGAGGGCGGCGAGGGCGCGGCGGCTTTCGGGCCAGCGGGGGCGCAGCCGTCCCAGGAGCCAGAAGAGGGCGAGGGCCGTGGCCAGCCCGGTGAGGATCGGCCAGAGCGGGAAGCGCTTGAGCAGGATGAAGCCGGGGATCATGGTGACTTCGCCGGGGAAGGCCATGGTCGCCAGGCAGAAGAGCAGGAGCTTGTAGGTGGCGGGGAGCTTGAAGCGGCTCAGGGCATAGGCGGCCAGGGGGTTGACGAGGAGCGCGGTCGCCACGGCCAGGGCGCAGTAGACGAGGGTGTTGCGCAGCCCGTTGCCGTGCAGGGCGATGTAGTCGAAGACCTGCCAGTAGTTGCGCTGGGTGAACTCCCAGCGGAGGGCGGCCTTGTGCGCCAGGCAGTCGGCCCAGTCGCTGGCGGCGATGATGGCGCCGAGGCCGGGGTAGCCCGCCGGCAGCCGGCCACCGTGGCGGGCGGCGAGGAAGTCGCGGAAGCGCCGCTCGGCGTCCACGATCCGGATGGCGGCGGCCGGGCAGGCGTTGGGATCCTTGAGGAAGGCCTCGAACTCGATCCGCAGCTCGGGGGCGGCGTCCAGGCGGCTGGGGAAGGGGATTTCCGCCAGGCTGGCGACCGGCGTCTGCTGTTCCTGGTTGAAGTGGGCGACGCTGGGGTGGCGGCTGGCGAGGAAGCGGCGGAAGGCCGGTTCCGCGGCGGGTTCGAGGCGGATGAGGGCGAGGGGGATTTCCTGGCGCACAAACGTTTCCCAGTCCTGGCGGGTGGGGTCGCCGGGCTCGGGGGCGCGGTCGGGGAAGGGCACCTCATCGTAGCTGGCGAAGGCCGTCTGGTGGGCCTGGTTGTAGGGGGCGACCTGGCTGGTGTAGCGGCCTTGGAGGTAGCCGAAGGCGTACTGCCCGCGGGCAGGGGTCACGACCAGGTCGGTGGCGGGGAGGGTGGCCCGCCAGCGGAGCAGTTCCTGGCGGAAGGCTGGCGGGAGATTGCGGTTGCGGTAGCGGCCCAGTTCCTCCACGGGCAGGCGGACGGCGCTCCAGGCGGTGGCCAACTGGTTGGCGGCGCGGTTGTAGGCGTCCAAGTCGCCGGCGAAGAGCCGGGCCATGTGGCGGCGGTAGGCGCGGAGGTTTTTCGGCAGCAGGCCGCGGGCGGCGGTGTGCCCCGGCTGGCGTTCCTCCGGGGTGAGCTGGGCGCGCCAGGCCCGGAAGTCGCGAAGCCAGGTGGGGGCGACGGGGGGCGGCGGCTCGACTCTCCGCCAGCTCGCCACTGGCTGGCACCAGGCCTGCTGGACGGCGCTGGTCGCGCCGGTGTATTTGGCTTCCAGGAACTTCCGGAACAGCACCCGGTCGTTGAACCAGAATTCGGGATAGGGGGTGGCGGTCCAGGGATCGGCGTCGCTCTTCACCGAGCCCGCCAGCATGAGCAGGAGCGGATAGAGCATGGTGGCCGCCCCGGCGAGCAGGACCAGGTAGATGGTGGCGTGGAGCAGGCGGACTTTCAGGCTGCGCTTGCCGATTTCGCTGATGATGGGCATGGTGGGGAGGGGAAGGGCTGCGGGCTGCGGGCTGCGGGCTGCGGGCTGCGGGCTGCGGGCGGCGGGTGACGACGCTTGCTCAGGAATGGGTCTTGGACATCATGCTCCCAATCTGGAAGCTCAATTCGGCGGAAAACCGGATCCATTCGCTGGCCTTGCCCTCGGCAAGAAGGCCCACATCAAGGGCAAGATGCAACAGGGAACGAACTTCGCCGCAGGAGCCTTTGGCAATCGCCAAAAAATGATGGAATTCGGTATCCCGGTTACGCTCTTTGCCCTCCGCGATGTTGGACATCACGGAAACAGCCGCCCGGCACAACTGATCGCGCAAGTTCCAATCCCGCCCAAGATCGGTTTCCCGACATAGTTGATAGACGCCACATGCCAACTTCCTCGCCCCCTGCCAAATGACGAGGTCTTCAAACCCCTGTCCCATAAGCCCCACCTTGCTTTGTGCCACCCTGTCAACGGGTGTTTAGCCTGGTCTTTTCACGATTAGTATAATCTTCTGGTTTCAAGCCGCCCGTAGCCCGCCGCCCGCCGCCCGTAGCCCGCCGCCCGTAGCCTGATCCATCATTGCCCGCCGGCGGCCTTGAATTCCAGCTTGCTGAGGCGTTGCAGGCGGTGGACGGTGAAGCCGATGAGGATGGCGCCGAGCACCCAGGCCATGGCGGTGGCGACGCCGAAGCGGAGGTAGCCGAACGCCTCCCAGAAGATGTGCAGGCCGATGACCTCGGTGGCGCCATGGGGGGTGTAGGGGCCGCCGCCAGTCATGGCCAGGATGAAGCTGCTGCCGCTCTGCATGCAGCCAATGGCGACGCCAATGAAGTTGATGGCAATCAAGGGCTTGAGGGTTGGCAGGGTGATGTGCCAGGCCTTCTGGAGGGCGCCGGCGCCGTCGAGGTCCGCCGCCTCATACAAGTCCTCCGGAATCCCCTTCAGCGCCGCCAGGTAGATCAGGCAGCCGGGCCCCATGCCCGCCCAGATGGTGGGCAGGACGCAGAAGAAGAGGGCGACGGTGGGGGAGCTGAGCCACTCGGTGGTGAACTCCGGGAGGCGGGTGCCGGCGAGGGCATTGAGGGCGTGGACGCCGAGGTTGAGCGCCTGGTTGATCATGCCGTGCTGGCCGTAGAACCCTTTCCAGAGGAAGATCACGACGACGCCGGCGAGCATGGCCGGCAGGTAGTAGAGGGTGCGGAAGAGGAGCTTGCCCCTGGGCACTTCGCTGAGCAGCAGGGCCAGGAGGATCGGCGCGCTGAAGCCAAAGCCCATGAAGAGGAGGGTGTAGAGCAGCGAGACGCGCAGGGCGAACCAGAATTCGGGGCTGAACAGGACGGTGGCGAAATTGGCGAAGCCGACCCAATGGCTGAAGCCGCGGACGTTGTAGTCCTGGAAGGCCATGGCCGTGCCGCGCAGCAGCGGCCAGTAGCTCCAGACGGCGATGGAAAGCAGGGCGGGGAGGAGGCAGAGGTAGGCGAGCTTGTGGCGGCCGAACTGCCAGTCGCCGCGGGCCCGGTCCGCCGCGCTCCGGACCAGGTTTTGGGAAAAGTTCTTGAACACCTGGCGCAGCACGAGGAGGAAGGCCGTGAAGGTGGCGAGGGCGGCGGCGGCGGCCACGCGGGTGCGGAAGGCCCGGACTTTGGCCGGCAGGATGTCGAGCATCTTCTGGTTGGCGATCCCGACCCGGACGTCGAGGATTTGCTGGATGCGCCGCTTGGCGCCCGCTGCGTCCCCCGCCCGGATGCCGCGCCGGACCTCGGCGTCGGTGCGGATCTGGTCGATGGCCTGGCTCATGTAGCGGTAGACCATCTGGCAGTTGCGGCCATAGGGCTCCGGCACCCCGGACTCCTGGGCGGCAAGGGCGGCCTCGGCCCAGCCGGGCGGGACTTTCGCCGCCAGTTCGGGATAGCCGGCCTCCCGCAGCAGGCGGGGCTGGACGAATTGGCCGAGGCCGTTCTCGACGTAGGCCTTGGCCTGGATCAGCCGGGCCTGGCGGCCGCCGAGGAAGGCGATCCAGTCCCACGCGGCCTCCCGCAGCCGCGGATCCTCCCCGGCCCCGGCGTAGATGCCGGTCATTTGCGCGTTGAACTCGCCGGCGCGGCCCCCGGCGGGGCCCTTGGGCACGGGGCCGAAGCCGGCGATGTTCGGGTCGAGCTGCTGGAAGGTCTCCTGGTCGAGGTAGGCGAACTGCATGGCGTAGCGGATGGCGGGGTTCTGTTCGCCGACATTGACCACCCCTTCGAAGCGGCCATGCCGGTTCTCGAACGGCTCCAGGAACAGCCGGGCGATGAAATGGCTGGCTTCGACGGCGGCGGGGGAATTGAAGACGCAGCGCCAATTCCCCGCGGCGTCCGGCGCCACGGCCCGCGCCCCGCAGGAATAGAAGAAGCTCAGGGTCGAGTAGGCCGTTTCGCTCAAGGGGAGGCGGAGCCCGTAGACATTCTCCTTGGGGTTGGTGAGCTGGCGCGCCCAGGCGAGGAGCTCCTCCATGGTTTCCGGGGCGCGGTCCGGCAGGCCGGCCTCGGCGAAGAGGTCCTTGCGGTAGTGGAGGGCGGTCACCAATTGCCGCTGCGGCAGGCACCAGACGTGGAAATGGCGGGCGCGCGGCGTGCCGCCCCAGGCCTTGACGTAGGGGCAGGCCGCGCCATGGGGGCACTCCCGGCGGATCACTTCCCAGCATTGGGGCGGCAGCCGCTCGGCGAACTCCGCGGCGTAGCGGGGGGCGCGGCGCAGGGCCGCCGCGTAGGCCGCATTCTCCAGGAGCTGGCCGTCGGGGATCTCCAGCCCCGCCTCCCGTTCGAGGCACTTGTCCAGCGGATAGAGGAACTGGTTGGCGATGTAGGTGCTGGACTGGCGGAAATTGACGTAGAGGACGGCGGGGGCGACGTCGCCGGCGATCTGCATCAGCGGGATCATGTCCAGGCTGCGTCCGGGGATGCTGAGGCCGGTGGCGGGCACGGGGTTGACGTCCGGCCGGCGCTGGCGGAAGGCCGCCAGGATGCGCATGGCGGCCTCCCCCTCGGCGCCTGTCGCCGTGCCGTCCGGCACGCCCCAGGCCTTGAGTTCCAGCGGGGCCGGGGTGGCGGCGGCGGCGGCGGCGGCCGGCGGCGACACGCAGCCGAAGAGCAGAAACAGGAGAAGGGCGGCGGCGGAGGGACGGAGCATCCGGGTACTATACCCTGGGCGCTTTCGCCTGCCCCCCCCCCGGCCCCGGCCCCTCAGCGGCGGAAGATGGCGTCGGGTTTGGCGGCGGCTTCGAGCTTTTCGAGCGCGGGCAAGGGGTTGCGCGGGGATTTGGCGAACTTCGCGAGGGTGGCGGCCTGGGGCGGTGGCAGGGTGGCGGCGGCGGCGGCCAGGAAGCGGCGGGTTTCGCCCCAGTCCACCCGTCCCTGGCGGGCGGCGGCCAGAAGCCCCTGGAGCAGCGGTTCCGGCACATGCTCCGTCTTTTCGGCGGCAATCCGCGCCAGATACCAGGCCAGCACCTCCTTCTCGTTCCAGTCGGCCAAGGCGCCGTGGACGCGGAGCAGCGCCGTGGCGGCGTCGCCCCGGCCGTTGCCCGGCCAGTAGCGGTCCTCCTGGAGATGCTCCAGGCGGCGGCGCAGGTCGCGCAGCCCTTCCGCTTCGGCCGCGGCCGCCGGCGGCAGGCCGGGTGGCGGGAGGGCGAGGGCGGCAAAGGGGTCGGGCAGGCTGGAGTTGCCATCCGCCCCCGCCGGCCCATAGGCGAGGAAGGGGACGAAGGTGTCCAGGTCGGCAACATGGCCGCGGACGCCCCGGACGCCGACGAAAATCAGGGCGTTGGCGGCTGGGGCGACCTGGTCGCCGGCGGCGCGGCGGCAGGCTTCGAGGAGGATGGCGCAGGCCTCCTTTTTCTGCCCCCGCCAGGTGCGCATCAGGCCGCGCTGGATCAGGGCTTCGACGTCGGTGCCGAGGGTGGCTTCGGCGGCGGCGAAGGCCTGTTCGCGGACGGGATCGGCGATGCGGGGGATGGCGTCCAGCGGGTTGGTGAGGTCGTCGGCGGTTCCCGGCGTGCCATCCTTGCCGGCGGGGCCGAAGCGCTGGAAGTCGAGGAAGAGCGTGGCGCGGTCGGATTTCTTGTCGAGCTGCTGGAGGATGCCGACGATGCGGTTGCCGCTGATGATGATGCGTTCCCTGGTATCGGCGATGTCGAAGCAGCCGCGGGCGGTTTCGAGGGCGGCGGGGAGGTTGCCGGCCTGGAGCAGGAGGTCGATGCTCTGCCATTGGGCGTCGACCCAGTGGGCGTAGCCGGTGGTCCCCGCCTGGGCGGTCACGACTTTGGCGAGGGCGTCCAGCGCGGCCGGGGCATTTTTTTCCGTCTGCCAGCTTTGGGCGATGGCCAGCCACCAGCGCTGGCGGATTTCGGCGGATGGTTCGGTGGCGATGAAGGTTTCGTAGGCCTGGCGCGCCTCGGGGAGGCGGTTGAGTTTCACCAGGCAGTCGCCGAGGCGGGCTTGGGCCCGGAACTGGAAATCAATGGCGAGGTCGCCGTCCTTGACGAGGTCGAGGAGCTGGCGCAGGGGAGTGATGGCCTTTTCGAGGTCGTTGGCGTACAGGGCGATGTCGGAGGCGAGCCAGAGGCTGTCGGCGACGCTGCGCCAGTTTTGCGCCTGGCGCGCGGCTTCGGCCGTCCTGGCGGCGGCGGCGGTGGCTTCCGGGTAGCGTTTGGCGGCCAGCCAGTCAGTGGCGGCTTGCCAGCTCCAGGTTGCGGCTGGGCCGGGGTCGTCGGCCGCCAGGGCGGCGGCGCACGCGTCGGCGAATTGGCCGGCGTCGGCGGGGCGGTTGAGGTCATGGCGGAGGAGGTAATGGCGGATTTCGCGGGCGGTGCGGCGGCCGTCGTCGTTTGCTGGCAGGATGGCCAGGAGCCGGTCGATGGCGGCGAGGGCGTCGGCGGGTTTTTTCTGCTGGCGTTTGCCATCCACAATGCCCCAGAGGCAACCGACTTGGGTTTCGAGGGGGAGCTGGGGCTTTTTCAGGAGGGTGTCATAGGCGTCCAAGGCGGCGTCGTACTGGCGTTGGGCACGCAGTTGGTCAGCTTTTTCGAGGGCGGCGTCCTTGGCAAGGGCGCGGGGGGCGAACGCCAGCAGGGCGAGGGTGGCGGCGGCCAGGAGGGCGAGGCCGCGGCGGGAGAATGGCTGTTGCGGGGTCATGGGTTTTCCTCCTCGGCCGCCGCGGCTTCGGCGGAGGTGTAGAGGGCGACTTGGTCGAGATAATACTCCACCGGCTGGCTGGCGGTGCCGGAGAGGATCAGGGCGCTGACGATGGCGGGCTGGAAGCCGTCGGCGTTGCCAATCAGGCGCGAAATCGGGACGATGATGTGCTGGAACTGGCCGGTGAATTTGCCGCCTGGCACGAAGCCGCCCTTGATCAGGGGCAGGGGCGGGGTGGTGGTGGAGTGGCCGAACACCGGGGAGTCGCGCAGTTGGAGGCTGAGTTCGTCAGTGCTTTCCTTGCGGAAGCGGATCCAGAAAGAAAGGACTTGGAAGCTGGAGATGTCGAGGGTTTCCCCGCCCCAGCCGCGGTAGTAGGCGACGCGCCAGGGGCCAGGCTGGTCAATGCCGAAGCCCGAAATCTTCTGGCCATTGCGGAAGACCGTGCTCTCGTAGCCGATGCCGCGGAGCTTGCCCTGCTCGACCCCGACGCCGCCGCCGCGGGGTTGGACGAAGGGGCTGCCGCCGGTCCGGCGTTCCACGATGCCGAGCACGCCGATGCCGCTGGCGAGGTCGCCGTCGGCGGCGATGGCGGTGACGGTCAGGCCGATGGGGCTGGGCCACGACTGGCGCCAGTCCTCATTGCGGTTTTGGACATAGCGGATGTCCACGGGGAAGCTGGCGGTGTAGAGGCCGGCGCCGGCCGGGGCCATCGGGGTGCGCGCGTCGAGGCTGAGGCGGCTGAGGTCGACGGTGACCTGGCGTGGCGGCTGGCCGGCGGCGGCGGCGTCAACGAGGGCGGTGATGGTCACCCGGCGGCTGGCGAGGGCGGCGTCCTGTTCGGCCATGGCCTTCTGGAGGGGGGGGGCGGCGGCACGGAGGTCGGCGGTGGCGTTGAAGGCGCGGAGGCGGGCATTGATCCGGGTGAAGGCTTCGGCCTCGAGGGCCAGGTTGAAGCGGCTGAGGGGGGGGGTGAGGGCGACGGCGCGGACGGCGGCGGCGGCGCGTTCGCCGCGGTAGAGCAGGGAATTGAGGCAGGCATAGAAGACCAGGCCGTTGGCATTGGCGCGGAGCTGGGCGCCTTCGCGGACGATGGCGCATGTGAGCAGGCCGGCGCTGGCCGTCTGGTAGGCCGGCGCGGCCGGCGGGGGTGGATTTTCCGCCGCGGCGGCGGTGCCGCCGCCGGCGGGGTCGAGGATGACCATGCCGAGCCGGGTCGGCTCGAAGGCGTAGACGAGCTGGCTGTCGGCGGTCGCGCCCCAGGTGACGCCGATGCCGGCCCATTCGTCAATGCCGGCCGGGGCGATGTTGCGGACGACGCCGGCGTTGCGGCTGACGCGGAGGATGCCGCGGTTGGCGGTGGCGACGAGGAGCCAGTCCTCGCCCCGCAGGCGCGGCACGGCAAAGCCGGTGACGGTCAGGTCACGCCCCAGCTCCTGCCAGGGTTCCGTGAGCGTGGGCATGATGAAGAGGCGCGGCGCGTCCGGCTCGCTGGCCTTGGCGGCGGCGAGGAAGAGGTTCTGGTTGGCGCCGGCGGTGAAGATGGCGTGGACATGCCAGTCGGGGAAGAGGACGGCCCAGCTTTGGCCGCCGTCGAGGGAGCGGGAGAGGCCGGGGGCGGCGTCGCCGTGGGCGACCAGGAGGGTGCGGCCGGCGGGGTCGTTGAGATAGGGTTCGAGGGCGAGGGCGTTGTCCGCGGCCAGCCCCGTGGCCTTGCTGCCGAGCTGGCGGAAACTCCGGCCGTTGTCGGTGGTCAGCCAGACGCCGCGGCTCTTGCTGGCGACGTAGAAGCTGTCGGGCTGGCCCGGGCGGAAGGTGATGCCGTTGACCGGGCCGAGGCGCTGGACGTCGCCCGCGGGCAAGGGGTGCCAGCTTTGCCCCTGATCCTCGGTGAGCAACAGGCCGGCCCCGGTGGCGAGGAGGGCGCGGCCGGGGATGAGCGGGTGCGGGAAGACGGCGTTGGCGTCCTGGACGTTGGCGACGCACTGCCAGGCGAGGTTCAGGGCGGGATAGGCGCCGGCATGTTTGGGCAGGCCGTGGACGGATTCGAAGGGGGGCAGCTCCGCGGCCGGCGCGGCGGCGGCCGCGGGGGCTTCGGCCGCGGCCAGGGCGCGGGCGCCGGCAAAAGCGAGGGGGAGCAGGAACAGCGCGGCGAGCCGGGCTGGCCGGTGGCGGGGAGCGCGTGCCAGGTTGGGGAGTGGGTGATGCATGGGGATGGCCTTCACGGGGCGGGCGGCGCCGGCTGGCCGAACCCGGTTTGTTTGGCCAGGAAGCCGACGGCGCCGTCCTTGTCGCCGGTCAGGGGTTGGTAGCCGTCGGGGCCGAGGGCGCTGGCGCCGTCGCTCTTGCCGGTGTCCTCCAGCAGGGGGTGGCCGTTGGGCAGGCGCCGGCCGGCCCAGGCCGCCTCGTCCGGCGGGTTCTCCGGCACCAGCGGCAGCAGCACGTCGTCCTTCTTCTCAACCGCCGGGTCGGGGGGCGCCATTTGTTTGGCCGGCGGGACGTCGGCGGCGCCGTAGAGGCGGCGGAAGATTTCGCGGCTGCGGCGGCCCTGGACGAGCCAGCCGTCACTGCCTTTGGGCAGGCGCTGGCGGGCAATCCACTGGGCAAACTCGTGGGAGGCGGCGTTGAACGCCGTGAGCAGCGTCAGGGGGCGGCCCGGGGCGGCGAAGGGCTGCTCATCCGCCGTGTTGGTCAGCTTGCCTTCGAGGGTGAGGAGGAGGAATTCGGCGAACTCGGAGTCGGCGGTTTCGCTGGCGCCGTTGGCGGCGACGAGGATCCGGCCGGGCTTGGCCAGGGCGGGGATGGCGGCGCCGGAGCAGGAGGTGAAATCGAGGATGATCTGCCGTTCCGCCGGCATGGGCTTGAGCGCTTCGGCGAGCTGGGCTGGGGGCAGGTCCGGCCCCGGCAGGGCCAGGGCGCCGTCGGGCTGGCCGTGGCCGATGAGGATCAGGATGAACTGGTCTTGGGGGGCGGTGCGCTTGGCCAGGCTGGCGATGGCCTCCTGGAGGGTGGCGGCGGTGGCGGCGCCGGTGCGGCCGGGGATTTCCGGCTGGGGGGTGAGCAGGAGAAGGTCGGGGGCGGCGCCTGGGGCGGCGCGGTCCAGGAGGAGCGAGCGGAAGCGCGCCAGCCAGTTGGCATAGTGGCGGGCATGCATGGGGGTGCCGGGGGTGCCGCCGACGAGGAGGGCGCGGCAGCGGGGGGCGGCCGGCGGCGGTTCGGCGGCGGGAATCCAGGCCGCCGGCAGCAGGGTCGCGGCCAGCGCCAAAACCAGCAGAAGATGATGTTTGGACATGGCCGTTCTCAGTGGGTCAGGAAGTAGATGATGATGTTGATGCCCATCTCGATGGCTTGCCGGTCCTTCTCGGGGCCGAAGAAGCGGCAGACCCAGCCGCAATGGAGGTCGCCCGGGGTGACGACCGTCATCAGCCGGCCGGTGCCGGGCTCGAAGAGGCCGTAGGCGCCGTGGGGCACGCCCTGCAGGTGGGGGGCGCCGTTGGGGAAGTCGTAGTAGCAGTGGAAGATTTCGTGGTCGTAGGGGATCTTCCGCATCGGGTTGCCCGGGAAGAGGCGGTTGATCATTTCAATGTAGCATTTGAAGAAGCGGTCCTCGCCGCGGTAGACGCAGTCGTCGGCGTGGACGAAGCCGCCGCGCTCCAGGAATTCGCGGAGGTTCTTCTCCTCCTGCTCCGGGAGCTTGAAGCTGCCTTCCGAGGTCATGAAGACGAAGGGGTAGCGGCACATCTCGTCGAAGTCGCCCAGATGCACGACCTTGGGTTCCTGGCTGACGTTGATGTTGGTCAGCTCCTGGAGCTTGGCGCGGAGGTTGACGTCGCCGATGGGGGAGATGTTCCAGAGGTCGGTGGTCTCGTCGTAGACGGTGAATTGGAGGCGGGGGAAGATGAACTGGCCGGTCTTGACTGCCTGGGCGGCGTTGGCGCTGGAGGTCAGGAGCCGGGGCAGGAGGCCGCCGGCGAGGATGGCGGCGAGCAGCCCCTTGCCGCCGCGGCGGAAGAAGTCGCGCCGGCTCATCTTCTGGTGGGCGGCAGTGAGGAAGAGGTCAAGGGGCTGGTTGGGGAAGTGGCGGTTCATCGGTTGTTCCTTTGGCCATCAGGCCAGGCCGGCCCGGCGGCGGGCGAACCATTCGGCGCCCATCAGGGCGAGGGCGGCGAGGAAGAGGAGGGGCATGTCCCAGAGCGGATAGTCCTGGGGGATGGCGCGCTGGGTGGCCGCCTGCCGGACCTGCCCCTTGACCGCCTGGATCAGGCTGGGCAGCTCCTGGAAGTCAAAATACTTGCCATGGGTGGCGGCGGCCATCTGCTGGAGGGTTTCCTTCTTCAGCCCGGCGTCGGCGAACTCGGCCACCGGGGGATTGACCAGGAACCCCTTTTCCAGCGGCGCGTTTTCCCAGCCTTCGACCCGGACCGCGAGCTTGTAGGCACCCTCCAGTTCGGGAATGTAGCGGCATTGGTAGACGCCCTCTTCGGTGAGGATCCAGTCCATGACCAATTCCTGGGTGTTGCCCAAGGGGTCGGAGACAACGGCCCGGACCCTGGCGTCATTGACCGGGGTCAGGTCCTTGCCGAGGACGACGGCGCGGACCGTGACGGGGTCGCGGCGGGCGTAGATTTCGGCGTCGGTGTCCACGGTCAACTGTTCCTTGACGCCGACCACCAGCCAGCGGACGAGCTGCTTCCAGAATTTTTCGTGGAACTCGTCGCTGGCCGGCAGGGACATGCGCCAGAACCAGGAGCCGCCGCTGGTGAAGGCGGCGACCCGGCCGCCGCCGTAGTCCTGGACGGCCAGGACCGGGCGGCCGCCCCGCGGGTTTTTGAGCAGCAGGCTGGCGCCGGGTTTGAGCCCGGCGACCGGGGTGATGCCGAGCAGGGGCGGGGCGGCGTTCCAGATGCTGGCGTTTTCCAGGGGGTCGCTGGCCAGCTTCATGACCGGGTGGGTGAGCTGCGCCGCCTCGGGCGTGGCCGGGAACTCCTCGTCGGAATAGGGCGGATCCTGGGGGGAGATGGCCACGGGCAGCATCCGGCCGACGGGGGTGCCGGCGTAATGCCCGAGGCCGAAGGAGTTGACGCCGCCGAGCATGAGGAGGCCGCCGCCGCGGCTTTTGACGAACTGTTCGAGCAGCGCCAGTTGCGCCGGGGTGAAGACATCGGCCTCGATGTCGCCGAGGATGACCGCCTGGAAGCGGAAGAGCTGTTCCGCCGTGGTGGGGAAGCCATCCTTGAGGAACTCTTCGCCGGCGTTGGCGCCCTGGATGAAGAAGCGGTTGGGGGCCAGGCGCAGGACGCCGACGAGGCGGAAGTCGGGGTCGCGGAAGAGGGCGCGGCGGAGGTAGCGGTACTCGGTCCGCGGGCTGCCTTCGATGTAGAGGACGGGGAGGCGGTCGTCCTGGATGGCGAGGGCGAATTCGCGGGCGTTGTTCTGGGTGTATTTCTCGCCGTCGCCGGGCGGGATTTCCAGGCGGTAGGTGGCGGTGCCCTCATGGTCGGGGGTGAAAGGGATGCGCAGGCGGGTGATGTCGCTGCCCGGCCGCGGTTCGACGGTGCGGGCGAGGACGAGAGTGTCGCCGCGCTTGAGCTGCAGCTCGAACGGCTTGGGGAAGCCGGTGTGGCGGAGGGTGACGTCCAGCTCCACCGCGGAATTGCGCCGGACGCGGCTGGGGGCAAGGAGCTGGACGACTTCGCGGTCGGCCGGCGGCGTGGAGTTGCCCAGGCCGAGGATGAAGAGGGGGACGCCCCGGGCCTGGAGCAGGGCGGCGGCGTCGGCGGTGGTGCCGCCGGCATTGCGGCAGCCATCGGTGAGCATGACCACGGCGGCCAGGGGGGCGGCCTGGAGTTCGGCGTCAACGTCGTGGATGGCGCGGAAGAGGTTGGTGGCCGGGCCGCGGCCGTCCAGTTGCTGGGGCCGCTGGAGGCGGCTGGGGGCGTCGGCGAAGCGGTAGGTGACGACCTGGCCACCCTCGCCCAGGGCGCGGACCAGGGCGGGTTCGCCGGGGGCGGTGCCGAAGGCCGCCTGGCGGGCGGCGTCAAGCCGGCTGAGGGTGCGGTCGGCGGCGGCCACGTCCTCGATGGTCATGGACGCCGAGTTGTCCAGGAGGAGGGCGGTGAAGCTGCCCTCCTTCTGGGGCTTCTTCACCCGCAGCACCGGCGCGCCCAGGAGGAAAAAGAGGACGGCCAGCAGCGCCAGGCGCAGCCCCAGCAGCCAGCGGCGGGTGGCTTGGGGCAGCCGGCCGGCGGCCCGCCGGTAGAGGAGCCAGACGGCGGCGGCGGCGGCGGCGAAGAGCAGCAGGCGCAGCCCGCCCGGGAGGCGGCTGGTGAACTCCAGCTTCCCCTGGAGGAACAGCTCGGGGGGCTGGTTGCAAAGCCATTGGAAGATGCGTGAGGTCATGGGGGTCGGGGCGCGCCGTTATTTCGGGGTTGACAGGGCTTCGAAGTATTGGTTGACCAGTTGTCGGTACTGCGGCGGACATTCTTCGCGCTGGGCGGCGGCGAGGTTCTTGGCGGCGAGCATGGCCTGGTAGGCGGCCTCCAGCCGGTTCTGGAGGCGGGCGGTGAGCTGGACGAACTCCGTGCCCTTCGCCGCCTCTTCGAGCTGCCGCTGGATGGTGGCGGGGGTGGTCATCAGCCCGTCCAGCCGCTTGGCGTCCTGTTCCGCCTCGGGGTCGCCCTTGGTCAGGTCGCGCAGCTTGAGATGGCGGGCCAGGCGCTGGGCTTCGTCCACGGCCTGGGCCGCGGCCGCCGCCCGTTCAGCGGCGGGGGCGGTGGCGAGCCGGGCGATGGCTTCCTGGATGCGGTCGGCCTCCCCCTTGGCGCGCTTGAGTTCGGCTTCGTAGCCGGTGGCGCGGGCGTCGTTGGCGACGCGGATGGCCTCCAGCACCTTGGCCAGGCCGGCTTCGGCCTTCCGCTGTTCCGGGGCCGCGTTTTCCGGATGGCCGGCCACCAGTTCGATGGCGGCGTTGGCGGCTTTTTGCGGCACGCGGGCGCGGTTCATCTGCAAGCTGGCCTCTGCCAGTTGCTTGGCCATTTCGGGCTTGATGAGGCCGCCGGCGGCGGCGTCCCGCAATTGGCCGAGCAGCTTGGCAAAGGGGGCGATGTCGGCGTTGAGCCGGGCCTGCTGGGCGGCCAGCGCCTTGAGGCTGCGCTCCTGGACGGCGTCCGGGGCCCGCCCCCGCAATTCCGCGGCCAGCGCCTCGGCCTTGGCCCGGGCCGCCGCCTGTTCGCGCATCAGCCGCTGGGCGGTGCGTTCGGCATTGTCGAGCAGGCGGCCGAGTTCATCCTGCGAACCGGCCTTGAGTTCGATGACCAGGGCGGCCAAGTCGCGGAGGGCGATCTCGGCCTTCTGTGTCCCCTTTTCCAGCTCCTGCTTCTCCAGGGCGGCGCCCGACTCGAACATGTTGCGGGCGGCCTGGGCCATCTTTTCGCCGCTGCTGGCGCTGGCGGCATTTCCCTTCAGGGCGTCGGCCATGGCCTTGGCCTGGGCGGCGAGCGCCTTCTGGGCGGCGGCGTTGGCCTGGGCGGCACCCTTGGCGGCGGCCGCGGCCTGGGCTGCCGTCCCCTTGGCGGCGCCTGGGGCCTGGGCGGCGCCGGCGGCCACCCCGGCGCCGGGCTGGGCGGCGTCTTTCATCTTGGCGACCAGGGCGCGCTGGGCGTCCATGAGTTTGGCGGCTTTCTCCGCCTGCTCCTTCGCCGTTTCGGCTTGGGCCATCGAGGCTTGGGGCGCGGCGCCTGGGTCCTGGGCGGCGGCAGGTGGCGGGGCGGTGGCCGCGGTTGAGGCGAGCATCTGCATCTGCGCCTGCTTTTTGGCGGCGGCGCTGCTGCCGCCAGCGCCGGCGGCCAGGGGCTTGACCTCCAGGAGGCCCGCCAGGGCGAGTTCGCTGAGGGCGGCGCGGAAATCGCCGATGGCCCGATCCGTCGCATGGGTCGTCAGATCCTTGTGTCCGCGTTCGATCAGGGTGACGGCGTTCTGGGCGTGGGCGAGCGGCTCGCCGGAGAGTTCGTCCATGTTGTGGACGAAGGGGAGCAGTTCTTTGGTTTCCGGGTCGAGCATGGTGGCGGCGAGTTCTTCGGCCTGGGTGTTGAAGTCGTTGGGCGGGAGGTAGTCCTTTTGGGCGTGGATAGTCCAGGCCGCCTTGAGGATGGCTTCGAGCTTGACGGTTTCGGCGCTGCCGGCGCCCAGGTGGGGCGGCGCCCAGGTGGTCCAGGGGTCGAACGGCCCGACGGTGACCAGCACGAGGTCGGTCACGGCCTTCTGCCCCTTGAGGTCGCGGCATTCCAGGTAGCAGATGAGGAGGTCGCCGGGCTGGACGGTGGGGGCAAGGGTCTCCAGCCGGAGGACGGTCTCGCCTTGGTCCTTGGCGATGGGGAGGGGCAGGCGGGTCTCGCCAGCCTTGGGATCCAGGCCGCGGGTGAAGAGCAGCTCGGCGCCGGCGATGCCGAAGTCGTCGGCGAGTTCGGCGGTGAAGGCGATTTCGCCCAGGGGATGGGTGGTCAGCATCGGTTCCGGGGTGAGGAGCTTGATGGTCGGCGGCTTGTCGGCGATGGCGCGGACGGCGACCGGCCCCGGGCTGTGGAGGCGCTGGCCGTCCACGTCCACCAAGGTGTAGGTGTAGGCGGTGTCGGCCTTCACCTCGAAGCGGATGAGGGCGGCCTGGGGATTGGCCGGATCCGGGGTGAAGGCGGTGGTCGTGCCGTCCTGCCACAGGGCCTGCCCCTCCTTCAGGGGGCGGTTGGTTTCGAGGGCAACGGTCACGCTGGCGCCAACCAGGGCCTGGACGTCGGGCGCGGCGGCCTCGGCCACGGTCTCGTCCGGGCGCTTGAGGTAGGCCGGGGGGTGGATGGTGAGGCGGCTGTTCAGCAGGATCAGCGGGTCGTAGACGGTGATGCGGTGGGTGGGCGACTTGAATTCGCCGGTGGCGACGAAGAACTCCAGATCCTCGTTGACGTCGGGCAGGGCGAACTGGTAGCCGTTGAGGCGCTCGACCGGCTTCAGCGGCAGCTCTTTCCAGGTGGCGGCCTTGCCCTTGGGGTCGAAGGCGCGGAAATGGAACTGGACGGGAGCCTGGGGCTTGCGCGAGAGGGTCGCCTCCAGCTCGAAGGCGCTGCCGCGGAGCAGGCTGGTGGTGGCGCGGGAGAGGGTGATGGCGATGGGCTTCTTCAGTTCGGCGGCCTGCCACAGGGCCTCGATTTCCTCCGGCGTCGTTTTCCAGGGGGCGACGACGCGGGCCATGTGGCGGCCGACGCTTTCGGGCAGGACGGCGCCGAGGATCAGGTAGGCCGCGACCAGGCCAGCGGCCAGGACGCCGTATTTGCGGAAGCGGCCCAGGTCCAGCGCCTGGCGCAGGTCGAAATGCTCCGCCCGTTCGACAGCCTCGTGGATGATGCCCTGGATGATCTGGGCCTGCCGGGGGGTGAGTTCCTGGCTGGGGCCGAACTCGACCGCGGCGATCAGGGCGCCCTCGAAGCCGGGGTTGTGCTCTTCCAGGTAGAGGGCGAGCTGGGCGTCCGTGACCTTGCGCAGCAGCGGGGCGAGGATGTGGCGGGCGACCAGGAAGAGGGTGGCGGCGCCGACGAGGGCCAGCAGCACCAGCCGCCCCGGCCGGTCCAGCGCGAAGAGCATGTCGGCCAGGACGGCCAGGGCGACGATGCCGAGGACTTCGCTGACGGCCACGACCAGTCCGGAAAGGGCGGCAGTGCGTTTCCAGGCCCGGCGCGCCTGGGCCAGCCGCTGTTCGAGCCGGATGAATTCGCCTGTCGGTTGCGGCATGGACTTCTCCGTCATTGTTCCGCCGTCCGGTTGGCGACCCAGAGTTCGGCGAGCAGCAGCAGGGCGAGCGCGGCGAGCAGCCAGCCCCAGATTTCCCGGCGCGGGCCGAGGCCGGTGGCCGCCGGCTGGCGGCTTTCCGCCTGGAGGGTGCCGGCTTCCGCCCCTTCCACCTGGAGGGCGGCGCTGATTTCCTTGGGTGCCACCGTCGCGGTGTCGGCCTCGGCCGGATCCTGGTTCACGGCGTAGCGGAAGATGGTCTGCCCCTGGGCGTCCACGAGCGAGTAGAAGCCGGCGCGGGTGGCGACCGGCGGCTGGCCGGCGGCAGTCGGCAGCGGCTTGTCGTCCGGGTCGTGGAGGGTCTGGCCGGGCGCGGGCGGCGGCAGGGTCTGGCCGGCGAGGAAGGCGGTCGGCCGTTCGCCGCGCAGGGCCAAGTGGCGCATGAGTTGGTGCAGGGTGGGGAGGAAGATGGCGCGGAGCGGGAGGTTGCCCCAGGCCAAGTCGGTGGGACAGGCCAGGAGCATGGCGCTGCCGCCGCCGGCCAGGCTTTTCTCCAGCAGCAGTGGCCGGCCGTCGTCAAGGCGGACGGGGATGCGGCAGAGCTGGGAATCGGTCACTTCCCAGTAGCGGTCGAAGGCGAGGGTGGAGAAGTCGCCGTAGTGGGGCCGCTGGAAGAGTTCGAAGGCCGGATGGTCGAAGTCAACCTTGCCGATGACGGCCTTGGCGTTGCCCTGCCGGCCGGCGGCGGCGGTGAGGATGCGCCGCAGCTTGGCCGGGGCGAGGCCGGCGAAAGTGGCGTTGAAGCTTTCGGGGCGGGTCTGGGCGCCGGGGAGGAAGAGCAGGCCGCCGCCGCGCGCCGCCAGCTCGTCCAGGGCGGCCTTGAGTTCGGGGGGGACGGCGGCGACGTCCGCCAGGAGCACCACCGCCGCCGGCCGGATTTTGGGGACGGCGGCGGCGTCGGGCTTGGCGAGTTCCGCGACAAAGGGGGAGTCGGCCGACGGCGTCAGGGCGGTGCGCAGGAAGAAGATGCCGTCCGCGGCGCCAGGCTCGCCGCGGGCGTTGCTCAGGATCAGGATGGGAATGCGCGGGATGAGGCGGGTGTTGAAATGGAAGCGGCGCTGGGGGGCGTCGCCGCCGGCCACGGCGACCACGCCGGGATTGTCGCCCGCCGCGGTGAAGCGGTGGCGGAAGCGGACCGCCGCCTGGCCGTGGGCGGGCACGGTGAGCTTGGCGGTTTCGACCAGCTTGCCGGCGACGGTCAGGGTCACGGGCACTTCCTTGGCCTCCGCGCCGGTGGCGTTGGCGACGCGGACGGAAATGGCCCGGGGCGCGTTTTCCGCGACCACGCTCTGGGGGGAGTCGGCGGCGGTGATGGCCAGGCCGCTGTCCTTCTCCGGCTCCAGGGGGTGGACGGTGAGCTTCACGCCCGGCTCCAGGCTCCAGTCGCCCCGGAACCGTTCCCAGCCGGAGCGATGCAGGTCGGAGAGGCAGACAATTTCGCGGACGGGTGCCTGGACTTGGCGGAGGAGGTCGCCGGCCTTGCGGATGGCGGCGGCGAGGTCGCTGCCGCCCTGCCCCGGCGCCAAAGTGCTGGCGGCCTCGCGGACGGCGGCGAGGTCGCGGGTCGGCGCGGCGAGGACGCGCACCGACTGGTCGAAGCCGACCAGCCCGACGACGGCGCCGGCCGGGAGCTCCTGGAGGGCGGCCTGGAGGGCCTGCCGCAGCTTCGCCGGCAGGTCGCCGCGGTTCATGGAGCCGGAGAGGTCGGCGACGACTATCCGGGCGGCCGGCGCCTGGAGCCGCCCCGCGAGCACCGGATCCTTTTCGGCGAAGAAGGGGCGGGCAAAGGCGGCGGCGAGCAGGGCGCAGGCGGCGACGCGCAGCGCCAGCAGCAGCAGCTCCAGCGCCTTCTTCCGGCGCACCATGGTGGTGGCGGCGCCGGCGAAGAAGCGGAGGGTCGAGAAGGCCACCTGCTTCACGCGCTGGCGGGTCAGCAGGTAGACCAGGATGGGGATGGCGACTCCGGCCAGCCCCAGGAGGAATTGGGGGTTTCCCAGGTGCATCAGTGTAGCCGGCTCCGTCGGTGCAGGTATTCGCTCAAGGCGAGTTCCAGGGGTGACTGGGTGTTGAAGAGGCCGTAGTCCGCCTTCACGTCGGCGCAGGCCTTCTGCACGTCGCCCAGGAATTTCTTCAGTTCGCGCAGGTAGGTGGCCTTCATCCCGGCGGGGGAGACGACGGTGGCCTGGCCGGTTTCGAGGTCGGTGAATTCGGTCAGGGCGTCGAAGGGGAAGGTCAGCTCGGCGTCGTCCAGGATGTGGAAGACGATCAGGTCATGCCCCTGGAAGCGGAAGCGGGAGAGGGCGGTGCGCAGCCCTTCGACATTGGCCAGGAGGTCGGAGATGATGATGACCAGGCCGCGGCGCTTGAGTCCCTCGGCCATGGCGTTCATGGGGCCGGCGAGGTCGGTGTCGCCGCCGGGCTTGAGCCCGTCCAGCTCGGTCAGGACGCGCTGGAGATGGGTGGGGCCGAGGCGCGGCGGCAGGGCGGCGCGGATTTGGTTGTCGAAGATGGTGAGGCCGGTGGCGTCGCGCTGGCCGATCATGAAATAGGCGAGGCAGGCCGCCAGGGAGGCGCCGTATTGGAGCTTGGAGAGGCCGTCCGCGCGGGACTTGTAGCTCATCGAGGCGGAGGCGTCCAGCAGGATGTGGCAGGCCAGGTTGGTCTCCGCCTCGAAGCGCTTGATGTAGTAGCGGTCGGTCTTGGCGTAGACCTTCCAGTCAATGTGCTTGATCTCCTCCCCGGCGGTGTATTGGCGGTACTCGGAGAACTCGACGGAGGAGCCGTGGAAGGGGCTGCGGTGCAGCCCGAGGAGGAAGCCCTCGACGATCGCCTTGGCCAGCAACTGCATGTTGCTGACCCGGGCGAGGACTTCGGTGCTGAGGTAATGGCTGCCGGCCATGGGTGGACCTCGGGGGATTAGAGGCCGGACGCGGGCGCCGGCACGGCCTTGAGCAGCTTGGCGACGATCACGTCGGCATTCACGCCTTCGGAGGCGGCGCGGAAATTGGTGATGATCCGGTTGCGCAGCACCGGCAGCGCCCCCGCCTGCACGTCCTGGAGCGAGACGTGGTGGCGGCCGGCGAGCACGGCGCGGGCCTTGGCCGCCAGGATCAGGTAGTGCGAGCCGCGGATGGAGGAGCCCCAGGCGACATAGTCGCGGACAAAATCCGGCGGGTTCGCCTGCCGCGGCCGGCTGGCGGCGACCAGGGAGACGGCGTAGCGCAGGATCGGCTCCGCCACCGGCGTGGCGCGCACCAGTTCCTGGCAGGCCAGCAGTTCGGCGCCGCCCAGCACCTTCTGGATGTCGCCCACGGAGACGCCGGTGGTGGAGTTGACGACCTGGACCTCCTCGTCGCGGGGGAGGTAGTCAATGACTAGGCTGAACATGAAGCGGTCCTGCTGCACGGGCGGCAGGGGATAGGTGCCTTCCTGCTCCACCGGGTTCTGGGTGGCCAGGACGAAAAAGGGCGCCGGCAGTTGGTAAGTCTGGCCGCTGACCGTCACCTGCCGCTCCTCCATCGCCTCCAGCAGCGCCCCCTGGGTCTTCGGCGGGGTGCGGTTGATCTCGTCGGCCAGGAGGATTTGGGTGAAGAGCGGCCCGGGGCGGAAGCGCATGTTGCGGGCGCCGGTGGCGAGGTCCTCCTCCAGCACCTCGGTGCCCGTCAGGTCGGAAGGCATCAGGTCCGGCGTGAACTGGACGCGGGTGAACTTGAGATCCATCGCCTTGCCCAGGCTCGAGATCAGCAGCGTCTTGGCCAGCCCCGGCACGCCGGTGATCAGGCAGTGGCCGCCGGCGAAGAAGGAGGTGATGACGTTCTCCACCACTTCCTTCTGCCCGACGATCACCTTGCCAATCTCGCCCAGCAGCCGCTCGCGGTACTGCCCGATCTGGCCGATGGAGAGGGCGCCGGACGGAGTTGCGGTTTCTTCAGCCATAAGAAATCCTCTTCGAAGCTTCGCGTTCTTCGTGACGGGGTGGAGACGGGAAGGGGGTCACGCCGCCGGCGCGGGGACATGGGCCAGCAGTTTTTCGATCACCTGGTCGACGCTCACCTTGTCCACTTCGGCGCGGAAGGAGAGGCCGATCCGGTGCCGCATGACCGGGTGGATTGACTTCTTCACGTCGCCGATCGCGATCGTCTCCCGCCCATCCTGCGCCGCCAGCGACTTGGCCGCCAGGGTGATGTTCTGGCTGGCGCGCAGCCCGGCGCCCCAGGCCACGTATTCCTTGATGAACGGGAGGGCGTTGGCCAAGGTCGGCCGGCTTGCCGCCACCAAATCAACGATGTACTGGCCGAGCCGCGGCGGCAGTTCGACCTGGCGCACCGCCTGGACGAACTCCAGCAGGTCCGCGCCGCCGATGACCCGCTGCAGCTCCGATTTCTGGATGCCCGTGGTTCGGCGGACCACCGTGATCTCGTCAGCCACCGGCAGGTACTCCATGAGGATCGAGAGCATGAAGCGGTCCTGCTGCGCCTCGGGCAGGGGATAGGTGCCCTCCTGCTCCATCGAGTTCTGCGTCGCCAGCACGTAGAAGGGCTTGGGCAGGGGATGGGACTGGCCGCCGATCGTCACCTGTTTCTCCTGCATGACTTCCAGCAGCGCCGCCTGCGTCTTCGGCGGGGTGCGGTTGATCTCGTCGGCCATCAGGATGTTGGCGAACACCGGCCCCTTGACGAACTTGATGATCCGCCGGCCGCTCTTCTGGTCCTCCTCCAGGATTTCCGTGCCGCTGATGTCGGCCGGCATCAGGTCCGGGGCGAACTGGATGCGCTTGAACTGCAAGTCCACCACTTGGGCCAGGGTGGCGATGAGCGCGGTCTTGGCGGTGGCCGGCGGGCCCTGGATCAGGCAGTGGCCGCCGGCGAAGAGGGCGGTCAGCACTTGGTCAACCGCCTCCTCCTCGCCGACAATCACCTTCCGCACTTCCCGCAGGATGGCCTGCCGGGTTGCCTGGATCCGCCGGAACACCTCCGCGCCGCTCTGGGTTTCTGAACTGCTCACGTCTGCCTCGCCGTTGCTGCCCTTGGGCCCCGCCCCGACCCGCCGGCCCTTGGGGGCGGCCGGGCGGTTGGAGCCGGTCAGGATTTGCTGTTGAACAGGGATTAATCCTCAAGGATCGAGCTGCGCACCGCCTCCCAGGCGCTGCCCTTCCGCCGCAGCCGCCAGGTGGCGATGCGGTTGGCGGCGACGCCGCCCAGGTCGAGCTTCTGCCCCAGCCACTCCAGCGTGGCCGGGCACTCCTGGCCGGCGGTCTCCAGCACCCGCAGCACCAGGCCGCGGCCGTCCTCCGCCCGCTTCAGCGCCAAGAGTTGCAACGTCGCCGGGCTCAAGGCCGCCAAGGAGCCGGAGCGCGGCAGCTTCCCCGCCTTGGCCGGCACCACGAGGCTGACCGGCGGCTGCTCCAGCCATTGCGCCAGCGCCGGCAGCTCGGCGTTGCCCGGATTGAGCAGGAAGCGGAACTTCAGCTCCCCGTTGTCCATCGCCGGCCGCCAGGCCGGGAAGTCCGTGGGGCGGCCCTGGGTGTAGCCGGCGGCCCGCGCCACCGTGGCGCGGAACTCGCCGGCAAAGCAGTCGAAGCCGTAGAGCGCGTCGCTGGCAAAGCCGAATTTGCCGGCTTTCCCGGTGACCCGCACCCAGCGGCCGCCGGGGACTTCGCCGCACGGCTTCCGGCAGACGCGCGCCGCCGGCGTCTCGAACTCCGCCTCGGTCGCCCCCACTGGCATGACGAGCTTCAGCCGCGCCTGGCGCTCGTTCCACAAGACGCGGGCGGTGACATCCACGGCGTCGCGCCCGCGGCACAACTGGAAGGTCAGCTCGATCCGGGAGCGTTCGCCGGCCAACTGCACCCAGAGCGCGGCCCGCTCCGGCCCGCGTTCGATGGTCTCGACCTGCGTGACCCGCCAGCGCTCCAAGACCGTGGACAGGCTCTGGGACTCTTCCGCATCCGAGCCCCAGGCACCGCCCTTGTCCTCGACCACAATCGCGGCCAGCCCGTCGCCGGCGAACAGCTTCTTGCCGTTGCGGGAAATCGCGACCCCGGCGGCGCCCAGCTTGGCCTGCACCCGGTAGTTGTCGTTGGCAATCGTGCCGGGCGCCGGGGCCGCCGCGCCGCCGGGCGCCGCCGCCAGTGCCGCCGCCCCCTCGACCCAGCCATACTCGAACACGTTCCAGCCGAATGCCGGCAATTCCACCGGCACGACCACGCGCTGGCGCCAGAACCACTCCGCCGACTCAAACAGGTTCTCCACCGGCACGCGCTGGAACGGCAGCGCCCGCCCCGCGGCGTCGAGCACGCGCAGCGGCACGGCCTCCGGCCGCCCCTTGTATTGCGCGAGGTTCCGGTAGTCCAGGTTCGCCTCCAACTCGAGGTGGCCGCGGAACGGCCACGGCTGCGGATTCCAGGCCAGCATCACGTTCGCCGCCGGATAGTCGCCGGCCGGCTTGGCGACCCGCGTGTCCAGCCGCTGGGCCAGCGCGTTCAGCGCCGCCAGCTCGGTGCGCTGCGCCTGGTGCAGGGTGCCGCCGAGCCACGCAAGCTGGTCGTCGTAGGCGCGTTCAATGCTCGACCCCGGCAGGATGTCGTGGAAGGAGTTGAACAGCACGGCGTCCCAGGCCGCGCCGAGGTCGGCCACCGGCTGCCGCAGCGCGCCGCGGATCATGCTCTCGGTGCGTTCGGCGCTGGCAAGGGCGGCTTCGGTCTTGCGGTAGGCAAACTTGAAGTGGGCGGCGGAGGCGTAGCAGCCGCGCAGGGTGAAGTTCATCTCGCCCCGGTGCGTCGGCAGCTCCTTGCCTTCCGCCCGCAGCGCGGCGATGAGCTGGTGCAGGCCGGAATGGACGACCTCGACCTCGGGATGCTCGGCGGCCCACTGCCGGATCTCCCGCAACTGCTGGCGGCAGGGGCCGCCGCCGTGGTTGCCCATGCCGTAGAAGATGCCGACGTTTTCCAGGTCGCATTTCCCGGCCGCCGCCAGCGACTCGTCAAGCCGCTTCCGGATGTCGTCCCGGTCGGTCCCGTACCACCCCACCGGCGGCCGGTAGCCCAGGATGCGGGCGCCCCCCGGCCCTTCCCACCAGAAGGCCGGCTTCGCCAGCGTCAGGACATCGGCCATCGGCCGCGTGAAGGCGAAGCCCTCGATCCCCGCCGCCGCCATCACCTCCGCCAGCCCCGCGCAGTGGCCGAAGGAATCCGCCGCCCAGGCGACGCGCGCCGCCTTGCCGAAGCGCGAGAGGAAATAGTTCTGGCCGCGGGCAAAGTGGCGGGCGAACGTCTCCGCCGCCGGCAGGTTGGTGTCCGGCTGGATCAGCGTCCCGCCGACCACGTCCCAGCGGCCGGCCGCGACCTGCTTCTCAATCCGCCGGAAGGTCTTGGGGTCGTGCGCCTCGATGTGCTGGTAGACCGCCGCCTCGCCGCGGACGAAGGTCAGCTCCTCGAACTCGTCCATCAGATCCAGGATCGTCCGGCAGGTGATCATTCCCTCGTTCATCCCCTCGCGCCAGTCCCAGAGCCAGACCGGATCCAGGTGGGCGTTGCCGATCAAATGGAATGTCAGTTTCTTCATGTTCGTTGCCATTTCTTCCTCATCCGTCCGTCGTGCTGTCGAAGTTGGGGGCTGGCCGCCGGTGGCCGCGCGGAAATTGGAACTCCAGCCGCCGCCAAGGTCGCCGTCCTTGACGCTCCAGGTGCATGCGGCCCACGCATCCCTACATTGCGGTGGCCCCGCCACTTTTCGTACATCAGTATTCCCGCGCCAGAAGGTCCGGCGCCGTTTCGGCCAGCGTCACGATCAGTTCGCCGAAAAGCGTGTTGGCCCAGGCGAACCACGGGCGCGTGAAGCGCGCGGGCTCGGCCACGTCGAACGCCTCATGCATGAAACCGGTTCCGGCATGGGTGTGCTTCAGTTGCGCGAGGCAGGCGGCGATTTCCGCCTCGTCGCGGCTGGTCAGGGCGCGCATCACGACGCTCATGGGCCAGGCCATGCCCATCCCGACGTGCGGCCCGCCGACGCCTTCGCCATGGGCGCCCTTGAAGAAGAAGGGATTGTCCGGCCCCAGCACGAATGCCCGGGTGCGGCGGTAGATGGCGGCGTCCGCCGGGCAGCAGCCGAGGTAAGGGAGGGAGAGGAGGCTCGGCGCGTTGGCGTCGTCCATCAGCAGATGGCTGCCGAACCCGTCCGCCTCGTAGGCCCAGATCGCCCCGTGCCGCGGATGCGGGACGACGGCGTGGGCGGCCAGCTCCGTCTCGACTTGGGTGGCCAGGGCGCGGGCGTCGCGGGCCAGCTCCGCGCCGGTGCCCGCGGCGTCGAGCAGCGCGGCCAACTGCCGCAGCGCCGTGACGGCGAAGAAGTTCGCGGGAATCAGGAAGTGCAGGAGGCAGGCGTCGTCGGAGGGGCGGAAGGCGGAAGCGATGAGGCCGCAGGGGTTGACCGGATAGCCGGCGCCGCCGAGCGGGAGGGTGTCGCTGGCCTGTTCCGTCAGCCGCTGGAAACGGTAGGGGCCGGCCCCGGCGAAGCGCTGCTGCTGCCGGAAGGTCGCGAGGATGCACCCCGCGGCTTCGAGCCAGGCGGCATCCATGAAACCGGTGTCGCCGGTGGCCTGCCAATAGCCGTGGGCCAGGCGGAGGACGTAGCAGAGCGAATCAAGCTCCCATTTGCGCTCGTGCAGTTCCGGCCGCATTTCGGTGCGGTCGCTGGCCCAGTGGCTGCCGGTCGGCCCCGGGTTGAAGGCGTTGGCATAGGGATCGAGGCGGACGCTGGCGGCCTGGCGGTGGATCACCCCGAGCAGGAGGTCGCGCAGGGCGGGATCCTGGCCGGCGTAGCGGACATAGGGCCAGACCTGGGCCGTGGAATCCCGCAGCCACATGGCCGGGATGTCGCCGGTGATCACAAAGGTGTCGGGCCGGCCGTCGCGGACGCCATGCCGCACGGTCGTGTCAAGCGTGTTCGGGAAGCAGTTCCCGAACAGCCAGGCCAGTTCGGCATCACGGATGCGGGCCTTCGTCTCGGCGAGCACCGTTTCAATCGTCGCGTTTTGGAAACAGCGGTCGCCCGCGGCGGGGCGGCGGGAGGGGAATGTCATCTGTTGGCTCCTCTATGCGCCACTTCCGCGTGATCCGGCCAAAACCGGTTTCCGCGGCCTCTTTCCCGATCAGGCTCCCATCCGGTCTTGCGTGGAGGGATCATGCGGGGGGGCGTTTTTCTCCTGTCCCTAAGCTCACATATTGCGCCGCCCCCGCCCCTTTTCGTACAGCCACCCACGGGAGATGGAAATTCCCCGGAGTTTGGCACAAGTCAGGGTTCAAAATGGCACCAACTTTCGACAGTTGAAGGGACTTGGGCTGTTGGATGTCCCGACCCTTGGGGCGGGGAGGCTTGATTTCACGGTCAGTGCAGGGGCAGGCCATCGTTGTCCCACCACTGGCTGATGCCGTGGTAGGTGCCGGAAGTCCAGGCGCCGTCCGGGTTGAAATTCGCCACGCCGCGCAGCCGTGGGCGGTCGCAGCTCTCGGCATGGCCGTCGGCGAACCAGGCATTGGCGCGGTTGCCGGGATGGGGCAGCCACACCGCTCCCCTCTGGCCGCCGCCCGTGCCGCAGCCGCCCCCGGTCCCAGTTTCGTAATTCCCCACCGGCTCCTTGTACCCGAGGGGGCCCCAGCCGCCATCGCGGATGGCGCTGTCGATCAGGACCACGTAGTCGCGCGACTGCTGCACCCCCGCCAGGCGGACGCCCCGGAAGCTTCCCGTTTCCCACTGATTGCCTGGAACGGTGGGATCCCACGCCGCCCAAATGTCGCTGGCCTGCCAGGGACTGGAGTCGAGCCCGCCCCACGTGGCCGGGTAGTACGGCCAGTAGCGCGGTTGGAGGGCGGCGTAGGAACCCGCGTTATCGCCGTCAGGGGTGATGAAAGTGCTCCAACCCCACCACGCGCCCGTGCCTTGCTTCCCGTTCTTCGGACAATGCCAGGCCGCCGTGCGCACGGGCAGGTACTCGAAGCCCGAAAACTGGAGCCCTTGATACTTCTGGGCATTGAGGAAATTCAGCCAGGGAAAGTCTTGCCACGGATAATAGCCCTGGTTCGATCCCAGGTTGCCACCCATGGCGATCACGCCGTCAAAATCGCCCGCATAGGCCAGCATCGCCATCCCGCACTGCCGCTGGTTGCCCAGGCAGAAGGCCGTCTTGGCGGCTTCCTTGGCCCGCTGCAAGGCCGGCAGCAGCAGCGCCGCCAGGATGGCGATGATCGCGATCACCACCAGCAGCTCGATCAGCGTGAATGGGGTCTTGCGTTTCATAATTTCACCACGCCAATTTTCCCCACAAATCTTCACAAATCCCCACAAATGTTATAGCCCACGAAACACACGAAACTACACGAAAAATTTAATTTTTAGATTTTTAGCGACAATTGGAAGGTTTTATGGGTTTTAATTTGTTGTAAAATCGGTTTAGCGGTTTGATTCGTGTTGTTTCGTGTGTTTCGTGGGCTAAAAAAGGGTCGGAGTTTTTCGTGGGCTAAAGGGATCGCCGGGACGGCAGGTCCCACACTAAAGTGTGAACTCCAGCGGGGGCGTTTTTCTCCTGTCCCTAAGCTCACTACTTGCGGTCCAGCCGGGTCACGGTCACGCTCTGGATGTAGTACTTGCCGGGGCTGATGCTGAAGTTGTACGCCCACATGCTGACGAACTGCGCGTCCGTGATTTTCCATTTCGCCGTGCTCCATTCCGCGCTTTCGGGAATCTCGTACGCGGGCAGCTTCTTGTAGCCGCTCGTGGATTCGTACTCGATGCCAATCTTGGCGGGTTTGTTGTCAGGCCCCCGGTGGCAGACAATGCTGATCTCGATGGGGGTCGCGTCATAGGAGAGGAAGTTCGGATCGACCAGGAAGATGTTGCCGCCGGGGACATTGCCCACGCGCGCCCCGCCGCCGTAGCCGACCACCGCCGCGGCGACCGACGCCGCCGACTGGGTGTGCAACCCCTTCTCGACGTTCTTCTCGCCAAAGGTGATGGAGACGGACTTGGCGTTGCTGTAGTCGCCGCCCCAGGGGATCGGCTGGTTCCGGTTCGCCCTGGCCGTCCGCAGCAGCGCCTCGGGCACGCCGTCCACCAGGATCGGGGCGAGGGTCAATTCGCAGGTCTTGGCTTCGCTCACGTTGCCGGTGAGTGGATCCACGATCTTGACCGGCTGGCCGAAATCCACGCGGTCGGCTTCCTTGCCCGCCGCCCAGGCGGCCAGCACCGTGCCCTTGGCGCCCTGGAAGACAAAGCCGTAGTGCTTGCCGTTGAGCAGCACCCAGCCGAGGTACTGGGGTTTCTGGCTGAAGTGCTTGATCATCTGGGCCATCGCCGTGTAGGCCGGCCGCGGCTTGCCCCGGGCGTCCATCAGCCCCATCGGGCCGCTGTCGCCATCCATCCCCTCGAACCATTGGAGGCAGGCGACCCCCTGGACAATGGCCAGGGTGTAGTACTTGACCACGGCGTAGGCCTGGGTGTCCGGCCCGCCCTTGTTGTACTGGCCGCCGGCGGCATAGCCGAGTTCGGTGAAGATGACCGGGCAGTTGACCTTGGCCGGATCCCGCGCCGCCAGCATTTTGCGCACCGTCGGCACGATCTGGAGGTAGACCGGCTCCGTGCCGGGGTGGTCCATGATGCAGCCGGCCGTCTCGTAGGGATGCAGGGTGATGTAGTCGAAGTGCCCCGCCGCCCCGGCCGCCAGGGCCTGATCAATGTAGTTGATCGCCGCCGACTTGGCCGCGATGCCGACCAGGCAGTCGGGATCGCCCTTCTTGGCGGCGTCATAGGTGGCGATGGCGAACCTGGCGTAGTCCGCGGCCGTCTGGCCCGGGGCGGTGCCGTTGGGCGGCTCGTTCCAGATTTCCCAGTACTTGATCTTGCCCTTGAAGTGCGCGGTGAGCCGCGTCACGTCGGCCGCCCAGCCCGGCAGGTCGTCCATGGGCAGCCCGTACTTGCCCTTGCCCTGGCGATAATTGTAGAAGCCGCCCCCGAAGCTGATGCCGTGCCGGGCCAGATACTCCGCCTGCCAATCCACATTCGCGTAATTGCGCTCCGCCTCCCCCGTCCAGCCGGTGCCGCCGAGGCCGCGGACCGTGTTGATGCCGATGGCCGCCATCTGCGGAATCCAGGTCTCATAATTGTGCTCGCGCGTCCGGAAGTTGCAGCCGCCGATGCCGAACACCCCGGCGATTTCGCCGCCGGCCGGGGCCGGATTCGGATTCGCCGCCGCGGAAGCCGCCGCCGCAAAGGCGAGGGACAGCGCGGCGGGGACGGTGGCCAGAAAGCGTTTCACCGTTTTCATGCTCAGCCTTTTCATCTCGCAATCGTTGTCGTCGTCGTTGTCGTCATTACCAGCCTTTTCCCCACGAAACACACGAAACAGCACGAAAGCTTTGTTTTTTTCGTGTGTTTCGTGGGCTAAAGGGATGCCTGGACGGCAGGTCCCACACTAAAGTGTGAACTCCAGCGGGGGCGGCTCGGGTTGGAGTTCACGCTTCAGCGTGGGCTGTTCGGCTCGGGTTGGTGGGCGTTTTTCTCCTGTCCCTAAGCTCATAAGGGCGGCCCTTGGGATCGGTCATTGGTCTCATGGGACTCATGGGACTCATGACGGTGGCGGAAGTGGGTGGCACCGTCTCCGGTGCCACCCTGGCTCTTCCTTCAGGCACCATCTACCGCCCGGCGAATTTTTTGGCTGGCCGGCAGGTCCCTGGCCGGCAGATCCCCGCCTGG
>Ga0265297_10001628_pt1 | contig 51330 bp, 69 predicted proteins | sample Munlanlwell13791_FD_192502 | JGI IMG/M metagenome (GOLD analysis project Ga0265297, IMG submission 192502) | Leachate microbial communities from a municipal landfill in Southern Ontario, Canada - Leachate well 137-91 | ecosystem: Engineered > Solid waste > Landfill > Unclassified | place...
CAACTCTGAAACCACCGATACCACAAAATAAATCTATGAATTTATACATTTAATGTCCTCTCTAATATTCTATCAAAAATTTCTTCGCCGCTTTCGTTTCTATGGTTATATTTAAAAACGGCTTCCCAAATGTACATTTCCTAACGTTGGTCTCCGGGCCCGTCCCATGACGCCGGCATGTGTCGGTTTGGGTGGATGATTCGGGCCCACTTTTCGGGCTCGTCTTGATCCATTGGATGCATATCTTGTCCAGCTAAGCACCACCCTTCTTCTGTCTCTTTTGGACCGCCTTCTTCACTAATCTCCCATGAGTCATAACAGACAACATAAGGTAGTCCGTAGAAGAGTCCCAAAATCCAAGAGCCGTCTTTCGGAGCGGGCCCGTCTTGCCATGCCCCGGCAGCCATCGTATCCGCGATGTGATCAACGGCAGCCTTGTAAACTCGTGTTTTTGCTGCCGTTTCCAATCCTCGCAGCCATTCCGAAAAGGCTGTCCGAGTGATGATTTCCCAATCATCCATGTCGGTGATCTTCATCTCACCAGAAATGATCTTGTCAAACACTTCCGTTGGAATTACGTGAGCATTGCCGTCCAACGTCGGCACGCACAAATGAGGCTTGTTGTCTTCATTGCCTTCTCGCATTGTCGTATCTCCTTGGTATCGCTTGTTTTTCGTGCAGCCAGTAAAGTATCTCCAACGCTGACCAGCCAGATATGTACTCCATCAGGCCGACCGTGATTGCAAATCCGTCCTCTCGATGCTCAAGTCGGTATCCGGTCTTGTTGTAGGGCCCGTCGGCTGTGTCCAGCTCGCACAGGCCCACGTCAAGAACGTTGGTTATTTTCCAGCCGTTGAACATTTCAACTCCACGCAAGAAGCGCCCATGCTACGACCGCTTGGAGCGGGACTTGCCCGTCTCCACAGGTTTTAATGCGGTCCATCTTATCGGCCATCCCATCCACCATTCTGAAAATTCCGGCGTCAATCGGAAACCAGTTGCCGCACCCCGTGAAATCTCTTGCGGCAATAATTGTGTTGGCAATCTCCGCAGAGCAGTGTGCAAGTTGGGACCGCCAGAATCCGGTCTCTCCGCTTTGGTCGGTCCCCTGCTGCCGTCTGACTTCAGTAGCGTTGGTAATCTCGGAATCACCCCCGACAGTGAGTATCTCCCCTTGCTGTCCCGTGCGTTCGGACCTCCGTGGTCTCCGTCCGAAGCCAATAAAGTTGGCATCTTCCGTAATGCCGTGGCCAATCCATCCCCGCTGTTCTGCGATGCGCCTTTCCTGTTCCAGTTTCCGCAAACCGTCAGCGTCGGCAGCAAGGCACCACCAGCGATTTCTTTTGTGGCCCGCGCCGACATGAGCGGCTTCAAGCGTTCCGTCTCTCCAGGAATATCCTCTCTCCACAATGGCCCGGATAATTTCGCGCCGGCCTTTCGTTCTGATTCTCGGGGAGTTTTCAAGGAAAATGATTGATGGTTTAATAATGTCAATTGCTTTGAATAGCTGCCAAACAAGCCCGCTTCGCTCTCCGTGAATTCCTGTACCTGGTCCAGCACATGAAATATCTTGGCAAGGGAAACCCGCTGAAATGCAATCCATGCGTCCTTGCCATGGACTGGGGTCAAACCATCTAATATCCGCGCATTCAACATGCAGGCTTGGGAACCATCCTGATTCGGTAATGACACAGCATCTCCTTTCATTGATTTCCAACGCGAAAACCGATTCATGTCCGAGGATTTCGGACGCTAAAATTCCACCTCCGCCTCCAGCGAAAAAGTGCCCGACGGTTATCATTTGCTGTTAACCTCCTGATTTCTCTCGCTGTTAAACGATACATACCGGAAATGTTTTTTGATGTCGTTTTCCGCTTCAAACATCACTCGCCTTCGATCCGAACCTCATCCACAGAAAAGTCTTCCGAAGCATCAATGAAGACCTTTGCGGGCTCTTTGTCCTCACCGTCTATGTAGATATTCGCCTCTTGCGGAATAGCGCAAAGTGCTGTTTCAATTGCTCTTTCTCTGCACTCGGCAATTAGCTCTCCATCATGCAGGATTGGCCCCTCCGGAAGACTGACTTGCACCTCTAAATCCAACCGAACTATGATCACGTCCATCATTCACTCCTGTTAAATTCTCCCGCTGTTAAATTGGGAGGCTGTTTTTTTACCTTCCCGTGCGCCCTTGCTTTGCTCCCGCTTGACGAGCATGTTGGCGGCCTTGATCGCCGTAACCACCTCGTCGCCGCCTTCTATCTCGTCGTCGAAATACGCCTGCAATTTCGACAGGCAGGTGGCGTATAGTTGGGCTTCTTGCTGCTCGATGTTCTCCTGCGTGTTCATGTTCGTGCTCATTTGGGTTCCTTTCGTATCCTGTCTGCTCGGTTCTTCGCGCGTCTGAACCGCTTGAGTTCTGGTCTGGTCTGTTCCGGTCCTTTCGTTTCCACTCATGTCGTCTCCACTCACCTCAATTCCACTGGAGTTCTGGTCTGGTCTGTTCATGTCTTGTCAGTTCAGTGCTCCTCTTTTCCTTTCCGGTTGAGTTCAGGTCTGGTCGCATCGCATCCCATCCACTCGCCACAATTCTGCTCAGATTGAGCTAACCACATCCCAGGCGACGATATGGCACCGGCCGAAGGTCGGCCCGTAGGCCCCAGCCCCGGAGCGAAAGCCGGCGACGTCGAATAGTTCACGGACCTTATTCGAGTCGATCCGGTCGTCTGTGACCTGGATACGAAAGGCCATCGACCACGGCAGGCGGATAATCGGGCGGCGCGTGAGCTTGCGACCACCGCCCTTGGCCGGGAACGACCGCTCGTCGTAATCCTCGGGGTCCCAGGTAATGTTTTTGCCGTCGCGGCTGAGATAGACTTTCAGGGCGTCCTCCTTACCGAGCACCCAGATACAGCCCTTGCACATATTGAGGTATTCGGTCTTCTTGCGCGTCTCGATAAACGAGCCCAGAATGGTCGCAGCGCCCTGACGGTACTGGTTGCCGATCAGCATCATGCGAATGTTGTCGGCCGGCAAAAACACACCCTTGCCGTCGGCGTGGAGCTTGAGGGGTAACTCCTCTTTCCACGTTCCCGCCGCGCGTTTCTTTGCCCGGCCTCGGTCGGTTTCCTCGGCGTTGAAAAACCGGTCGTGCATCATGGGGGCCAAGCCCTCGTAGGTTGCGTCAATCGTATGCATGTTGGTCCTTCCTTTTCTGCTCTGGTATCATTGATTCACTTATCAGAACTCTTCAACCTTCCAGCCGTCCTTGCTCTTCTGGACGGCGATGAAGGCGAACTCCGGGTACTGGTCGGCGGCGACCTTGATCTTGACGCGGGCGTCGTCCTGCCAGAAGCCCTTGACCTCGTGAAACTCGATCTGGCTTGGCGTCACAACCAGGAAGTCTGGCGTATAGAACGTGTTCTTGGCGAGGCGGAGCTTGATCGCTTCAAAGCGGAAGCTGAGCACTTCGCCGGCCCGGCGCAGGATTTCCAGCCGGTCGGCATAGGCTTGCTCGGTCTTATTCATCTGGCCGGGAACGTGGGGCCTGGGCCTGCCTCGGTGTCCGCGTCCGAAAGTGCTCATGGGGTTCCTCCCGTTTGCGGTTTTCTCAATGCCTTCGGCAACTCTGGCACCTCCAGCCAATCGATGTGCGGTGCCATAATCATCACCACTGTCAACAGGTAGTCGCACGCCTCACGCAGATCGTTGACCTGTCGTTGCAGATCGGCCAGGGGCCCGAGAGGCGTTTCTGGAATCTCAGTTATCTTAGACATTGACAGGCTCCCATTCATAGCGAATCACTTGTGGATTGTCCTTCCAGGCGTAGCCCTGCCTGCGTCCGTTGATCGAGTTCCAGAGCTCGCGGAAGTAGACTGCGGCGTTTCCGGGCTCTACCCCCTCGCGTTCCGCGTCCTCATCGTCGATGTTCCACAGTCTCTCTTGGCGCACGTCGATGATGCGGCCCCGCCAGGGCCGGCAGGCCCAGACCGGCTGGAGTATGGAGGGTCTCCATCTCGCAACGGTTTCTGGTGCTGGGTCGGTCGCATGGTAATATATGTGATAGGGATTACCACATTGAGGATCATCGCACGAAGTATCTTCATGTTGCCACCGCTCCGAGATACAGATGATATCCCCGACTTTGTACCTCGGCGTCCTGTGACAGCGGCGCGTCACAGTCTTGGTCCCATCCAATACCTTCGGTACAAGTGCGGGCGAGAAGGGCATACGCTTGGGTTCGGTCTCAGGCATTTCGTTTCTCCTGTGTCACCGCACCAAAACAACTCGTGCATTTGGCCCCGGCCGGCATGACCTTGTGGACTGAACCACAACGAGAGCATACAAACGGCCAATCGGTCTTGTCGTCTTCGGTAAGAGCCTGCCCCTGCCGACTTACTTCCGAGCCAGGGTCAATAAGGTCATTTTCAGGGGCAGGCTCACGATCGTCATCTTTGGCGGCTACTTTCCCATCTTTGATGGTCCCGTTGTTTTCAAACCATTCCGCATACTCGGCGACCGTCTGTTTCTTGACCAGGGCCAGCAGTTGGTTGTACCAGTCAGCTAATTGCGCCTTGGTCGCTCTCGGCGCGCCGCTGGCGGCCCGGAACAGGTCGGCCAGCCGCCGCTTCTCGTCGTCGCTGCCGGACACGGTATGAGTCTTTGGCTTTTCCGGTTCAGTGTTCGGTGCGCCGCCGCTGCCGTCATCGTCCTTGTCCGTCAGTCCAAGCAGTGCTTTCAGTGTGTATCGCTCAAGATAACTGACCGTGGAGGCACGCTGCTGTAGCAGGTTCTTCGCGCCGCTGTTGTCCGGCGGCCCCCCGAACGACGTGCTCTCGTAGTGACCCATCCCATGCGTGATGCGACACTCGACCGCGATCCAGTCTTTCTCGTCCTTGACGATGCGCCAACTGGGCGTCAATTGGCATTGGGCCAGAGCGGGGCGTATCTGTTCCTCGATGTCGGACAGTTTGGCGTAGGTCCCTGTGTGGCCCTTACCGGAGCGGATCACCGTCTGGACCAGACCGCGAAACGCCGCCATCGCCTGGGCATACGCCTTCCGTGCCTGGATCGCATCCATCTCCTTGACGAAGTTCATCATCTTGTCCAGTTGGTCCTGGCTCGCCCCGTTCATTACCATCGTCGCCACCATCTGCATCGGCTGCATGTTCGCCGGTGCCATCTGGTATTCTCTCTCGTCGTCGCGCTTCTGTATCACGGCCGCCTCGACGGGCCCTGTTTCGTTCTCTGCCATATCAGTCCTCATCTTCCAATCCATATTTCTGAGCGAAGGCGTCGGCCCCGCCCAATGGTTCATTCGGTTGTTCCGTCGGTTCCAAGTTGAAGCGCCCCACGCCGGAGGCATCGAGCATCCAGGGGGCCAATCCCAGCAGTTCTACGGATTCGCCGTAGCCGGGATACTCATTGCTCTTTACGCATTCCGCCCAACGGTCCAGCAGAATGCGGTAGACATTGCGACCCGCCTGGAGGCACTTGTCATCTGCCTCCCACGCCTTCGAGCAATACGGCGCCTTCTTCTCTACCGCAAGCCAGACGAACAAGGGATTCTCTCCCGTCAATATCTTCCAGGCGTCAGCGTAGAGCGCCGCCTTGACGAAGTAACCGTAGAAGAATACGCTTTTGCGGAACTTCTCTTCTCCTGCATCTTCTGTCGTCTTCACGTCAGTAATGACATCCTGCCAGGGCTGCTCCTGCACGAAATCCAGTCGTCCCTTGCACCGCAGGCCGGTCGTCGGGTCATCCCACACGAGCGACACTTCCGACCGCCCACCCGTGATGAACTGTCTGGCTTGAGTCCCTCGCACGGCGGCGCACATGGCCGCAATGGCCTCGGCGTCCTGCGGCTTGATCTCTTCGCGTCCGTCCGCTTCCCATGTGTCCCACCACGCGATCCTGTACTGGCTCGACTCCGATGGGTTTTTGGCGCTTCTCATCGCCTCGGTCGGTCGGCCTGGAGCGTCGTCTGGTAGGACTCGATAATGCCTTTGGAATATCTCCGGCTCCAGCAGGGCCATGTGGAACTTCGTGCCGAACTCCAGGGCCGGCGTCGGGTCCGCTGGATGCAGGCGCTCATACTCGGCATGGCACGGCGTCTTGTCCCGGAGCGTCAACAGCAGAGAGCCATTGACATAGGGCCACTCCAGATATTCGGAGAAAGGCACGCCGAAGTATTTTCCCGGAGCCGGTTCACTCGTCATCGGTCGCCTCGGTTTTCTTGCGGCGTTGACGTTTCGGCAGGGCAGAGGCCAACAGGGCCTCGTCCTCAATCAGTCCTTCTCGGATGGCTTCTGCCCGGACAGTGGTTTCGGTCAACTGGGCCTCAAGCTCGCGGCGCTTGTCAAGGATCACGTTTATCAGGTTCTCCGCCCTGTGGAATTCGTTTTTCTTCACTTCGATCCGCTCCCGTATCCGTTTCTCGATTTCACTGCGTGCTGCCATGTTCATTCTCCGTAAACGATAACATCTTGAGGGTTTCACGGTCGGTTGCCGACAGTTCGGCATTCATGTAACACAACTGCATCTCCACGTTATAATTTGTGGACGCTGCATATCTTAATTCCTTGAGAAACACAGAAATGAAACGTGCTTGTATCTTGGAATCCTCATGTGCCAATCGCGCCGCGACAGTTTCATAGTCGATAATGAATCCGTCTCTCATGTCGTTTCCTCGTCGTTCTTGCCAGCCGCTTTCAGTTTATCGCGAATCACGGTGTACAAGCTCGTATTGTTCAGGCTGAGCCATTCGTCCCGCAGGCAGTTGTCGATGGTCTCCAGCAGCAGCGCTATCTCATCGTCCTCCAGGCGGATTGTGCCGTCGGAAACACACGACGCCAGGCAGGCAACCTTCATCAGTGCATCGCCGTCGTCGGCGCAGTTCGAGCACAGGAAATATTCACCGTAGAGGTCGCCCCGCGCTGCCATGCCCCGGCAATACGTGCATCTCAGCAGCAGGTTGTTATCGTGATACGGTTGGGGCTTAATGTTGTCGTTGTCTTGTGCCATTTCGGTTTCCTTTCCGTGCCGCATCATTTGTCCAGGTATCGCGCTTTCCATCGCTGGTACTTCTCGCACGCATCGTCTTCCGGGTGTGCGATCTTGCCCGTCACCGTACAGATGTGCCGATCCCCGGACGGGGCCGTAGACATCAAGCGACAATTCAGGCACCGTCGTTTTCGTGGCTCCGGCCCCATCGTCGGGTTGGAGCCCGGCGCGAACGCCCGCTTGTTCCGCGTCTTGACAAGCCCGTCGTCGATACTCATTTGGATTCTTCCAGTTGCCCGATGAAATGAGATATGTCGTCCAGGCAATCCGCAGAAAACTCCGTATTAGACTGGGGAAAGAACGTCACTCGACTCCACGCCCCCGCCTGCACCGTGCCCAGCACTTCTCTCCCACGATTCGACCGGCACACCCAAAGAGGTGCGCCAAATCGTGGTTCTCTTACGAATTGGATATGTTTGTAGCGTGTTTTAGTTGGATTATTCATAACAGCTTCCTCCTGAATTGCCACGCCCGCTGCCGGTCGCGGGTCGGTTCGTGGTTGTCGGCAATGAACGCATCGAGCGTGCCCTGGGTACGAATCCACCACGCCACGAATACCGCCTCATGCCGCAGCAGTCGCACATAGGGCCGGGCGACGTCCGGGACTGCGTGCAGTCGAGGAGCGCCCGCCAGCAGCATTATCACCAGCAATCGGGTCATGGCCTGCCCCCGCACAGCGTCGGCCGTCGGTTCTGCGGCACCGCCAGCACGGCAACCGTACCCGTGCGCGTCAGGGGCTCCTGGTGCTCCAACGGAACATCAGTGGCCGATATGTGGTAGTAGGTCACGCCTGTCGTCTGCTCCATGCCCCACAGCACGTAGGTCGTCGCCGTGGGCTTCTCCAGCGTGCCCGCCGACGCCGATATCGTCACGGGGTTGCCGTCCGGGTCGCACACCCAGCCTGGATAGCTCCACTCGCGGCCCACGTCGGTAATCACATAGCCCAGGAGCAGCCGTTGCCCACTGCCCGGATCGACTGATATGTGGTTGACGTCCACGGCAAATGGTACGATGTTCGGGTCCATAAACACCTGCTCCGGACACTCCTGCGTCTGCGCCAGGCACAGAGCCGCCAGGAGTGCCGTCGCCATGGCTGTTTCGATTATCGCTGTCGTTCTCATTCGCATGTGCGTTTCCTTTCACTCCAGAGCAGCCAGCCCTCGACCGCCAGAACGAAGAACACGATATCCCGCGCCGCCAACGACCAGATGCCCGCCTGGACATGAATCAGGGCCGATAGTCCGTTGGAGACGATCCACAGCACGAAACATGCGCGCATCCTCCGGTTATTCATCAACACGCCGATAATGGCAATCACGCTGGCTGCTATTCCAATCAGTTCTATCCACATTGATCGCCTCCTATCAAGCCCGCCGGGCCGGCGAGGCGGGCATACTTGACTCACAGGGTTTTTGTGCCGGCCCTTCCACATTGTCCACCACTATCGGCCCATCCTCGATCCTCCCAGAAACCCCATTATCGAACAGCGTCTCCAGGCTGTTCGTGATTCCGTTCCTCGGGCGTCACAGCCTGAATATGGTAATCGTCGGGCCCACAACCGAATTCACACGTGCCGGGGTTCGGGCACGGAATCTTGCGGCCCACACGGCATTCCATCGACGAATAGCCACAGGGTGCCAGATCGTCTTTGAAACAACTGCACTCGCCATCCTCATTCACCAGCCCATCCAGCCCATGCTTTTCCAGGTAGGCTTTCACGATATCTGCCACGGTTGTCATGGTTTCACCTCTTCGACAGGGAGGCACTTATGGCACTTTTCCAGTTCAGCGCGCAATCGTATGATCTCCTGTTGCATCCCTGTCTGTTTTCGGGCCAATTCTTGAAGGTTAAAGGCGTGCAGCGATTGAAATGCGCGGTGCTCTATGAAGTCATCTATGCTCTTCCCGCGCAACCTCTCGATCTCTGCCTGCAAGGCCGCTATCATGGCATCCTTGTCGTTGATGGGACCAGCCGTCATGGTTTCATTCCCCTCTTCTCTACCCAATATCTACACGCCGGGCTCCCGGCCTTGATGTCCGTACCGGCCCCGCCCGTCCAGTACTCTCGCATGAGCCAGCATTTCAGATACGTGCCGGCCGAATGACGACGGTGCAGATACATACACGTTCCGCAGGTCTGCCCCGCCGGACCCGTGCCGGGCACGTCGGCATAGCAGCCCTTTCGGGGCGACTGAACTGGCTGGCCGAACAAGCCGGTGTCACTCATCGCTCCGGCTCCTTCTCTTTGTACGGGACAATGTCGATCTTTTTGTGACACATCGGGCATCTGTATTCATCCATCGTTTGCGTTGGCCACACCGTCAGTAACTGATACATCCTGCCGCACTCCGTGTCGAATAGACCATCCGGCCCCTCAGTCCAAGTGCATGTCTCGCCTTCCTCCTCGGTCACGGCCTCCATCGCATCGTAGATCGCCGCCCAATCGTCCGCGTCGATCAACATGCCGTCGGGCACGGTGTTCATCCGCGCATGCCGGATCGCGTTGCACAGAATCGCAATCGCCGAGTCACTCATGTAGAGCCCTCCTCAACTGGAATGACAAGCAGGGTAATCGTTTGGCCCGGCTTGATGTCTACGCCAAAACATCTCTTCACCACGTCCGGCAATATCCATTTGGTTTCGTCGTCGTACCATACACAACATTCCGGTTGAGGTGATAGGTCTCGCTTCAAAACGAACTTCCACGCCCCTGCCAGCCGCTTTTTGAACTTCTCGTTCTCGGTCTGCAATCGCGATAGCTCGTCTGTCGTTTTTACTGAATCATTCATGCGGCACCGGCCTCATCTCGCCGATAGTATGTGCGTCGATGCGTTTCGACGCAGGCTTGTTCCTATTGAAATCGCCCGCCAGTCGATCCGATTCCAGCGTCCACGCCACACATGCGAAGAAATCGTCATCGGCCGTCAGCGCAGGATCGCTATGCGCGTTCGCCCACGCCCTGACACACCTGACCTGCTCGACCATCCAGCCACGCCACGCACGGCTACGGTCCCACGTGAAATACCGCTTGCCGCTCGCGTTCGCCTCTTTGATACCCTTTTTCATCATGCGCCGCAGAATGCGCTGCGCCAGCCAACCCAGAATCCCTTGCCACATGTCACGCCCCTTTCACAATAGACAGACCACGTATCACCTGTTTAGACCCAGGCGCAGGAAGTCGTTTGCCGGGAAAGAGTCGCTTGAAATATATCGCTTTGCGAAACCCGGACCAGCATGCGCCTGTAACGGGGTCAATATCTGTCGAACACCACCAGCCAAACACGCACTTCACGAGATGTGCCTGCCTGCCGGGCACGCACCATATAGCTATGTCGCCCGCATTGCAAAATAACCTCATCTCATTCCGCGTCACGACCGTCACCCACTTATCGTCCGTCGGCTCGACATCGGGCAGATATTCCAGACCGGAGATACGGCGTATACTTCCTTTGCGCGGCAGCCGTTCGCCGGGGAAGACCCGCCGAAATGGACCGGGATTAAACCCTATGAACAACTTCGCATAGGGCCCGCCCTTGGATGCGTACTTAATGATGATTGTCGTCGCCCCATCACTGCCCCGTATCATTGTCAGCATCGTGCCACCTCTCGTTCATACCGTTCAAAACGCCCGCCCGCCGTCAAACCCTTCGGCCAGGGCTCCCAACGGGCGGGCCCTTGCAGTAGCACCTAATCAGAACCGCTTTTCGATTCCCAGGAAATGCGTCACGCCGGACTCCGCGATATCGCGGGCAGACCCGCCCTCGAAAATATCGTAGCTTATCCCGTAACTGATCGGACCCAGACTCAGCTTAACGCCCGGTGCCGCCCATGCCTGCATCGAGTGCGCCACGTCCACGGCCCCGACCTCGGCCGTCAGATGCACGCGGGCCTCCAGGTCGCTCAGTAGACCCCACCACGAGGACGGGACCAGACCGAGCTTGTCGATAATGGTCTGGGTCCGTCCGCTGACGTCCAACTCAGCCCGCAGCCCGGCCTGCCACACGGCATGATCGACGCCCTCATGCCATGCTACGACCGGGCCGATGGTCCCTGCGTTCGGGTCGCCGATTCCGACGAACAGCTTGACCTGCTCGTCGTTGCCCGCCAACGAGGCGAGCCAGTCGCGGCCCTGCGCCAGATTGGCCGTCAGGGCCAACACTAACAATACAATCCATGTCCAGTTTTTCATTTTCGACTCCTTTCAAATCGTTTCCTTGTGTGCGCCATCGCGCGAGGTGTACCAATAACAGGGCGGCGCGGTAGCTGTTCAGCAAGTCGTGTCGCGAGACCGCCAGGACCATTCAACGGTTCGAGAACGTTCGCACCACCGCGCCGCCCATGACCATCCGTGGCCATTCTACTCCGTAGTTTTCAAAGAGCGGGCCATCCTTGGCCCAGACCAGCCATCCATGAACCGACGACGCGCCGTCAAACGGATTCGGCTCAAGTTCTCATTGGCACGTCGGCGGACAATTTCAAAGAGCGGGTGTGCCGCGCCAGACTAAGGACATCCATGCCTCGTGTCTACGGCACACCCAAGGCCCCCAGCAGGAATCGAACCTGCCAGTCGCGAGTGCGTCCACCAGGACTCAGGGGCATAAAGACCAGCACAGGCATCCGTGCCGGTCTTAGGAGGAGGGTGATGAAGTTAGAAAGATCAAAACGTGTTTTTCAAAGAGCGCACTTAGGCCCAGGCGTTACAGCTTGATGACCAGACCCGCCCCCAGCCGCCAGCCGGAGAGGTCGCGTTCGATACCCACACTGCGCCCGTCCAAGGTGATATCGTCCGGGTCCATATCGAAGGTGTAGGCCGCATCGAGCGTAACGCCGACCTTCTCGGCCAGCATCTTCGTCAATCTCAGGCCCGGCCGGACCGTCCAGGTATCGGCCATGTCATAGTCGTTCGTGTATGTGGATACATGCTTGCATGTCTGCATCATGAACGTATCGGATAGGTCGCTGTCCATGAAGTCCCAACCCACGTCCACGCATGCCTGCCCGCGTATGCCCCACGGAAGCGGCCGACTCCATCTGGCCCCGACGAACGGCCTCAGGTCCGTCATACTGCCTTCCTGGACGAACGACATCGAGAAGCAACTGCGTTCGTAGGACCAGCCGCTCTCTTGCAGGTTCCACGTCGTCTGGCTGACCCCCGCGAACCACGACCAGTCAGAAGTGCCGATGGCGCGAGAGTAGTCCACCTGCCAGCCCATACCGGTCCTGAACCCGTTCTGGCCCTGGGCTATCAGACCGCCCACATTCAGTTCACCGGCCCACACGGGCGCGGCACAGAGCAAGATCAGTGCTATCATCCATCGTTTCATCGCAGTTCTCCTTTTATCTGTGTTTCACATTGAATAGTGGCCCCGGCGGTGCGGAGGAGAGAGGGAGTGAGAAGCGCCGGGGCCCGAGAAAGAGATCGACAGAAGGGGCCGGAGGTTAGTCCGGCCCCCGTAGTGGTCGGCCCATAAGCAGTCTTGGCAAGACGAGGGGAGGGCGACCAGAAGTTCGGGGTTCTTTCCGAATAAGGACTGCCATTGTGAACGTGTTGTGTGTCTGCCAAGACCATAATCTGAAAATACCAGATGGCCTTGGTCGGCGTCAACATAATTCCGAGAAATATATAGAATGGACACGTGGTTTATCGAGACAGTTTTTCCCTTACTCAACCTACTGTCTCGTCGAGCCAATCCTCTACCGCCGCCAGCATGACCGTCGGACTGTGGATCGTGCTGGCGCCGGCGACGTCGCCCGTCAGCAGGGCATAGCGCTCCTGGAACTCGCGCCATAGATGACCATCCACCGCTTGCCCGCACAGGGGCATGAGGTCGCACAGCAGATTGCGGGCTTGATTCACGGGTTCAGTCATGGCAATCGCTCACGCTGTAGATCGTCGAGCTTCCGATCGATCTTAGTTAGGGAATCATTGATCGCTTTCCAGCGCTCATCGACCCGGCCAAGTTGCTCGGTGTGATCGCCGATCCTGTCGGTGTTCGTCGAGATGCGCGTATCCTGCTCGGTGTTTTTGATGCAGTTTGCCTTAACGTCACCGCGCAGTGTTACCCAGGCGGCACTGGCGGCGGCGACAATCGTTGCAAGAGTGACCAATGTCTGGAGCCACCCTCGATCCAATCGTATCTTGCCGTTTCCGTTCGCTTCGCTCGTGCTCTGTCTTGCCATGTCACGCTCCTGTCCGTATAATACTACCGTGTTCTATAGACCCCTCATCACGCGGGAGGGCGCTTCTGCCACGCCATTGCCAGGGCCGTCAGGACGATCAGGGCGGGCGTGCCGGCGATAATCATAATGTGGGTATAGGCACTGGGCGGCTCCGGCTCGCCCCCTGCGGTGACGTAGTATTCTACCGGCTCGCGCCGGAACATCTGGTAGGGGTCGCGGTAGAGGCTGGCGATCTCGGATGGGGTCAGGGCACGATTGTAGAATTGCGGAGCATCAATGAGGGCATTGGCGTGATACTGCGCTCCACCCGCTGATAACCTCCATGCCCCAATGGACCAATATACCTTTGAGCCGGCTATAACCTCCTCATTCGAGTTTGTCGCTTCCAGTACGCCATTGACATAGATTTCTCTCATTGTGGAATGGACAAATACCGCCGCCAGGTGATACCATACTCCGGGCACCAGTACAGTCGTCCCCGTTGCGGAATTACCAGCCGATCCTCGCCAGGCCGTCGCTAACGGGGTACCCTCAGAATTAACACGGAGACAAACCAAGTCCGTGGCGGATCCGCTTTCCACACCATCTCCAAGGTACAGCAACACCTGGACGATGTTGTTGACATTCAACCGTACCCAGCAGCACATTGTCAGTGGATAAAGCATGTTTTTACCGGGAATGTCTACAAAGGCGTCAGTGCCGTTGAAGGCCATACACGGCCCAAATGCCCCCGATGTCCATGTCGCCGCAGAGTTTGTCCCATGAAACCCATTGCCACTCGCGTCCCGAACGACCGTGCCCGCCCCCTCGTTCAGCAGCCAGCAGCCGATGAGGCCACGGGCCTGGAGGTTGCCGCGATCCGTGAGGATGAATGCACGCCGTGGTTTTAGGATGCCGCCGAGGCACGCACTGTACAGGAACAGGATCAGAAGCAGCTTACGACACATTGTGTGCATACCCCCAATAGCGTAGGATGGCACGCAGGCGGGTCAGTTCGGAAGCGGTGAAGGGACCGTACTGGGCGTCTAGGTAGGCCAGCTTCGCCACGTCGGAAAGATTGCCGTCCAGACCCACTGTAACGACGGTTTCGCAGGTCGCACCGCTCTGGAGGGAGGCGTATTCGGTCGGGTTGCCGTCTTCCAGGCCGGGGACCGCCGAGCCGGTGAAGGGTTGGTGCTGGCGAAGGGCCGTGCGCAGCTTCACGCCCGCTGCGTTGTTCTCGTCGGGTACAGCGAAGTGTACCGCGATGGTGACTTGATGCCCCTCGGGGCTGGATTGCAGGACGTGATAGTCACTCATGAGCCATTTCCTCGAACCGGGTGGTAGGTTATCCGATAGTCGTAGGTGTCGGTGGTGCCGGTGGTCTTGACGCCGATACGTCCGTGGGGCGGCGCGGGCCAGAAGCCGAGGGTCTGCTGAGTGTCGGCCCCACCGTTGTCGTCCAGGGTGACTTCCCAGATGGGCAGGTCGTCGAAGTTGGTGCCGTCGTAGGAGCCGAAGTAGCCCAGGATGATGTTGTCGGTGGTCCCGGCGGAGTCGTATTCGATGCTGATCCAGAGGCCGTAGTAGCCGTTGGTCTCCAGGTCGATGTCGGCTCCCACGTCCCACGCCTGGTCATTGGCGAGGTCGCCCGTTGCCCCGCCATAGGCGTTGGTGGAGGCGTAGGTCACTTCGCTGGTGTAGAGATACTTGAAGGTGGTGGCCCAGAGTACGGTGGTCCATACCAGCAGCACCGCTATAGTCACCGCGATGGCGATCTTTCTTCTGCGAGTCATAGAGTGTTCTCCTTGTCAACGTCAACTGTCATAGTCGTAGGTGATGTCGATGCAGACCTGAGTAATGGCCTCGTCCGGCTCGGCCCCGAACTCCACGTAGATGCACTTGCCGGAGGCAACGTCGGCGTCGTCGAAACCGGCGGAGATGCTCGTTACGCCGTTGGTCGTATCGATGACGTCGATGACCGCCGCGTTCGCCAGTCCGATGAAGGTGTCGGCCCACTTGAGGTCCAGGTCCAACTCCGTCGTCGGGTCGGCGTTGCACGTGACTTCGATATTGGTGATCGTAATGGCCGCCGGGAGCTTCGGACAGATACAGATTTGCGTATCGAGGTCGTAGGCGGCGTTCGGATTGATGATATTGAATCGGAAGTGATGGGAGAGCCCGGCCGTTCGAGCGGGCAGCGTCACCGTCGCGCTGCTGAAATCGTGGGCGTTGCTGTAGGTGTCCCCGTCCGCCTCGGCGAAGTCGGCCACGTCGGCGATCTGTGCTTCGAGTTCACTCTTGGAGTTAACCTCACTGGTCGCCCCGCCGGAGACGGCCAAGAGACCGCTATACTCGTGAACGTCCGCTTCCAGGCCGCCGTACTCGTGCTCGATTGTCCCGGCGTCGAAGAAGCCCGTAGCGGAGTCCCCGGTCGCCGCGTCTACACTGGTCAGGCTCGAACCGTCGCCGTCCGGGGCCAGGAAGACCGATCCCGCATCGGTGGTATAGACGCCGTTCGTCACCGTACCTGCGTTGCCGCTAACGTCTCCCGTCACATTGCCGGTCAGGGCCCCGGTGAAGCTGCCCGCCGCCGTTATCACCCCGGCATTACTGATCGTCATGGCCAGGGCAGGGGTGTTGTTGTTGGTCGTGTAGAATTTCAGACCGCTGTCGTGGTCCGCCGTGCCGTCCGCATACCAGTCGCTGACCTTGTAGGCTTCGATCCGAGCGGCCTCAGCGGCGGCGTAATCGGCTTCGTTGATGCTGCCGGTCAACTGGAACAGCAGCGAAGACGTCTGGTCCGTCTCGCTGTCGGACGTCTCGTCTGTATTCGTCAGGGTCATTACGACCTGAGCGGCATTGCCCCCGTTCAGGCCGAACCGGCCGGCAATCCCGCTCCAGTGGTGCAGGAGCACCCCGGTCCCGGAACTGTGCGTGACTTCGTTGGCGGTATCGTCGAGATTGATGACCCAGTCTTCATCCGATCCGTCGCCCAGGCCCAGAATGGTAAGGGCCCCGTCCCCGTCGCCCGTCAGCTTGACCCCCGCCGCCTGGATGGTGATGTCGTCGGCGAAGGTAGGCGAGTCGGCGAAGACGGCTGCGCCCGTGCCCGTCTCGTCGCTCAGGACGCCGTAGAGTTGGGCGCTGGTTGTTGCGGCGAAGACACTCAGGTTATCGGAGGCCGTAGCGACCGCTGAGCCACCCTCCTGGAGGGTGCCGGTGGAGAGGTTCATAATGCCGCTGCTGATCGTCCAGACCGGATCAGAGGCACCGGCCTCATAGGTCCAGGTCGTGCCGTCCGCTGCGATGGTCAGGCGAAGCGTATCGTTCGTTTCGATCTTGAGGGGGTGATTGCTGGTAGTAGACAACCAGGTATCCGTGTCGCTGGCCTGAAGCTGAATACGGGCATTGTTGGTCGTATCGAGGGCATAGATCGTAGGATCGGCTGCCGTTTCCAAGTTGATGTCGTGCCCGGCGTAGAAAACAGAAGCCCCGCCCACTTGCAGGGTGCCTGCTGAGACGTTGATTACACCGTCGCCGAACGTGATTGCGGGATCGGTCCCGGAGACGTCGAAACTCCAGATGTTACTGGCATTGGCCCCGTCGCTCCAGGTTGGTGCATCGACCGTTGTCGTGTCGATGGCCCCTACAACCCCCAACTGGAAGTCCGTACCGGCGTCGTCGGTGTACCATAACTCACTGGGGGTGGCGTTCTTGACCCAGATTTGGCCCAGTCCCGCCGAATCCGCAGAGGCGGCGGCTGCTTCGGTGATGTAGAGCGAACCGGTCATGGGGACCGATCCGTCTGCCAGGAAGTCGCCAGCCCCGGCCGGAGTACTCGTGGTAATCGTTCCGTCGGCGGCACAGTACAGGTAGCCCGCTTCGGCGATTTCGGCTGCCGTCGGCAGGATGAGCGTATCCGTATCAGTGGAGGCCGGGCCGATCAGGCGAATGTAGTTCGCGCCGTTGCCGCTTCCTTCGTAGAAGTCCACGTGGCCGGGGTTGGTGCCGTTGCGGACTTCTATGCCACCGGCGAAACTGTCTGGGGCTGCTGTCCCAGGAATTTCTTGATCTGTGTACTTCAACTCGAAGTTGCGAAAGTAGAGATTGCAATTTCGGTCTTCGCTGGAGAAGTACAGTCTGATCTGATCGTCCTCGTTCGGATTCGGACAGCCGAACGTCACTCTTTTCCACTCAGCACCGGGATAGATCAGCTTGCGAATGACATTGGCAGGCGTCGTATTCTGGAGCGCATAGGTCAAATAGCTGCCCGGAGCACAGTCGGCATCGGCTCGAACCTCGAAGGAGACGTAGATGTAAGCCGAGGGGGCCGCGTTCTGGTTGAATACCAGGTAGGGGGCCGCCCCGGTACGAACGGCGTTCCAGTGGATGGTGCCGTATGCGTCGTAGGCGACATCTACAGAGCCTTCACCATTCTCGGCCGGTGCTGTCCACGTTCCGCCGTAGGGATGACTTTTCGGAGCTACGATACTATCGAACTCAAGAGGTGTCATGCCCCATTTGATGTGCTCATCGTACCCGAAGAAGTCTTCCGCCACGAGAGGATTGTCGATGTCGTAGTTGTAAAAGCCGTCAGTGGCAGTGACTTTGGCAAAGGACCGCCACGACCCCGCCGTTCCATACGCCTTGTTGTCTCTGGCCTGAAGATCGTACTGCGTGCGATTAACGTCTATCACGTAAGGCACGGCATAGTTGGCGAAAGAACACCCCTCGATCAGGAACCCGTAACCTGCGGTCGTTGTCGTAACGTTTTGGAACAAGATGATACAGTTGGCGTCTGGGACCAGCGACGAGCCGGCCTCAAAGAAGCAGTTCGACAAGCGCCCGTAAGACCCTTGTCCGGGCACGGGCGAAGTCGGGGTACACTTGCTCTGGTCGGAGCCGCGAAAGGCTTGCACGCCCACCTGGATCGCCACGTAATCGTCGGGGTCGGCTACGACTTGCGTTGTGGCACAATCGCCGTCGATGATGCAATTCTGTACGATCATGCGGGGCGATGTCCACATGATCGAGCGGTAGAAGTTCGACCAGATATAGCAGCAATCGACAACGATTCCGTCACTGTAGTTGCCATAGGCATCCAGCGCGATGTTGTTGTAAGTCAAGGTGCAGCCCATGATGTGCAGCATGTTGACGTGGACGCCGACATTGATCCCTCGCTCGAAACGAGAAATCCTCACGCGCTCGAACGAGCACATGTTTTGGGCTTTCTCGATATGAATACCGTTGCAGTCCGCCACATAATCCTCCGACAAGGCGTCGTAGTCCGCTGTGAAGGCGATGTCTCGCACGGTAATCTGATAGTGCCAGTTCGTGTCGATAGTCAGTGCATTGCCGGTAGACATCATTTGGATAATCGAGCGCTGGGCGTCGTCACCCTGAATCGTGATACCGTCGTTGGCGTTATCCCGGACAGTCAGACCCGTCACGTTATACGTCCCTGTAGGACAATAGACCACTCCCCCGCTTGCCGCTTCTGCTGCGTCTATAGCTGCTTGGATCGCCGTCGTGTCGTCCGTCTCGCCGTCTCCGACTGCGCCGTAGGCTTTGACGTTGTAGACTTCTGTCTGGGGCACCACCAGGGCCGGGGTTGGAGATGTGGCCTGGACCTCCCAGACGTTGAAGGCGATAATGTGCCCCGTTCCAGCCCATCCACCGGAGGCAAAGCCAACGTGGACGTAGTCCGCGTCAGCGGGCACTTCTACTTCTCTATAGAGTGACACCGGCGTCGTTTGATTAAAACCACCTTCCAGGGTCGTCATGCTCGTGGGCGTCTCTTGGGTGAAATTGTAACCCAATCTGAGTGCAGCGGCAGTGCCCGTCGCGCGTGTCGCTATACCTTGTATGCCAATACGCTTACCTTGGTACTCTGCCGCCGTCAGTGTCACATACATGAAGTTGTATCCGGCCCCCGACGTGGTGTAGGCAATGGTCCCGCCTGGATAGCCATCGTAAGACCCTCTATCCCAGCTTGTTATAGCCGCCTTGGACCATCCCTGTAAATTAGTCAATGACCACCCTGTCAGCCACGGGTCTGCCAACAGCCCCTCCCGTGCGACCACAGGAAGCGCATAATTATCACGCGAAGCCGCATTGAGAACGCCCGCATAATCATAGAACAGGTTGTTTTCCAACCGCCCCACTCCCTCGTCATACTTACTACCAACCTTCGTCAGATACTTGTCGTCGAACCAGATTACACAACGCTTGAACTCAGTGTACGTGTTGGCCGCGCTGCTGCCCTCATAGATTGCTGTGACGCCCGTACTATCCGTCAAGCTGATAATGCAGGAATCAAAAATTACCGGCCGTGTCGTGATTGTAGACGTAGCACCATATACGAGGTACTCCTCTCCACCCGCAGGAGTTATTTTCTCGAAATGGCAGTTGCGGAACGTTAGCCCAAAGATGCCGGAAGCATAGACCGCCGGTGCATCCAACAATTCCCAGTCGCAACTGGTAAACAGCCAATTCGTACCGACTGAGAGAACTACAGCCGCCGCTCCGCCCTTGGCACAGAAGAATTGTGATTCTTGGACGTGATTGATATTGCTGTATTTGCTCGCCGAGCCCGGACTCCACAACGCGACGTGAACATCATCGTCATTCCACGATTCTGCAAAGTTGTCCAGGTAGCCGAAGCGGCACCGGTTAATGGTGGCAAAAATCAGGTTCGCGTGGATGCCGTATTTCAGACCGCGATAGAACTCGCAATCTTCCCAAGTGCAGTAACTCATATAGGCAGACGACGGCAATTCCGACTTGAAAGCAGCAACGTCCGTGACCGCCGCCGCGCTCGTAGCGAATCCCAGTTGTCTCCATTTGCGGTCGCCTAAACTGGTTCCTCCCGTGTGGTAAAAAATCGGCGTAGAACTCGTGCTCTGCACAATCAGGCTATTGCGTGATCCATCCCCTAAATACTCACGCGCATTGCACGCGATGCTACCCGAAATCAGGTATGTCCCCGCCGGGAAGAACAGCACAGAATTGGCCGCCCCTGCTGCAATATCCGCTGCCTGGATGGCCGTCGTGTCGTCGGTTACGCCGTCGCCCACCGCGCCGTAGTGCATCACATTGTAGACACCGCTCTGCCGGGCGATGGAGAATTCCGCATTGTTGGCGTCGGTCGATATCCGTGTCTCCCAGAACGACGTGAGGTCCAGCGGGCTCCAGTTGTTCGACTTCCAACGCGCCAGCACATTGTCGGTAGCCTCGGGGGTCGCTATCCCCAGCAGCTTGCGACCGGCGCTGGTGCCCTGTATGCGGTTCCAGGTATCCGTCAGGTAGGACCAGTACAGGTACTCGCCGTTGTAGTCGCCCTCGACGGCGACGGCGTCCAGATCAGCGATCTCCGCCAGATTCGGATCATACGCCTGCACGTCCTCGCCGATAACCAATCCCAGCCCGCTGCGGGCCTCGGTGGCGTTGGCGTCCGTCTGCACACGGGACAGCCAGAAGGCCGTCAGTTCGTCCAGTACGCTCGCACCCGTGCCGAGGGCGGTCGTGAAATTGCCGTCCGCGTCACGATAGACGTAGCCCGCCGTTCCCGCCGGCGGCAGTTGCACGGTATCACCGCTGTCGATCACCTGGATTTGCAGGCAGCGGCCGAGTCGTTCGCTCAAGTCCTGAGCGATGCGCGTCAGCTTCTCGACGGCCTCCTGTATCACCTCGTCGTCGATATCGAGATCGCTCGTCCGTTCCGTATCGCGCCGAATGACGATGCGGTAGTCGTCGGAATACGTCTCGATCGTCGTGACCGTGCCGCCTTTGGTCAAGTCCAGTTCGTCGTTGGTATTGGCCCCTGTGACCGTATAGTCCGTCGCCAACGTCAACAGGGTCTCCACGCCGTCCTCGTCCACCAGATAGACCTGAAGGTCGTTCTCCGTCACCAGACCGAAGGAGAATGTGAACGTGGTATCGCTGCCGTCACAGGCATAAGGGCCGGCTACGGTGTCCTCGTCCGGGACGGACGCCCAGGCAGTCCATGCGGTACAGAATATCATTGCCGGTATCAACCATAGCCGTTTCATAGCTTGCCAGCCTCCATGTCTTCCACAAGAGATGTTCGCGCTTCGGCGCGGGCTTTATCTACTGCCTTCTGCAAGTCCGTCCTCACCTCTAAGGCTTCCTGGACGCGGCGTTCTATATTGATGGCGGCGCGCCGTTCGTATTCCTTGTATCGTGCCTCATTGAGCCAGAAGTCACCCAGGATGCGATGACTGATGCCGGTGGCAATGCCTTTCTCGTTCAGCGCCGTGCGCACCCGGTCCGAAAGCCGCTTGGCGATGCGACGCGCGACATTCTGTTGTTCGGTCAAGTCCAGCGATGTGATCGGATACGCTTCACGTTTGGCCTTGAGTTCCGCTGCTTCGATATCAGAGTGCGTTTGCCGTAGCCATTCCTGCTGGGACGGAGCGAGATCGTCCCAGGCCATGCGATACGCTGCCTCGGCCGCCGCATTCTTGATGTCCTTGGCTTCGGCGAAAAGACTTGGGTCGTAGGTAGCGACGCCGGCCCCGCCGAAGGTCAGCGCGAAGGCCGTCACTCCCTCGGGTACGCCTTCCGTAGTGAGGGCGTCGAAGGCGTCCTGGACTACCAACGGTATCGTGCGCGAAAGAACTTCACGACCGGCTCCCTGCAACCAGTCTGGAATTTCGGCGTCGTCGAGTATGTCGCCGATTTTGCCCTTTGGAGCAGACCCGAAGGGTTGGCCCACCATGTTCTCGCCCTTGATCCAGTCGATGAAGGCCCCGGCCAGAGGGCTGTTCTTACTGCGGAGGAAATCCACGAACAATTGCTTGCGATCGACCTCGCGAATTTCGCCGGATTGCGTCTTGATTTGACCCGTCGCCATGCGCACGATGAACCGCGCCGCCGTGAGATACCCGGCCCACGGGTCGATGTGCATCTTGCCGTGAACAATCTTGCCCCCGTCAGTCGCTCTCAAGTCGGGTTCGAGTTCGATCTCCTCGTCACCGGGCCACAGCATTTTGATGAGATACATCAGGCCGATATTGGCAGCGATCATCGCCGCCACAGAACGTATCCCCAAAGTCAATTCCGGTTGCCATTGGGCACGCAGACGCACGTGTCGCTTACCTGTTTCATCCACAGTAATCTCCCCAACACTGCGGAATAAAGCCAGCGGCACATCCTTAGCCACAGCCAGTCGGGACAGGAAGAATCGCGGAGAAAAGAACATGGCATTGAACAGCGGCGCTGCCGACCGCAGGGATTTGGGCAACTTGGAACGACCACTGAAGTTATTGATGGCCGTCGCCAAATGACGCAATTCTTCGGTCGTTAAGGTACGGCCTTTCGCTATTTCCGTATGATGCACGTATCGCGAAAAGATGGCCAGCCGCAACTGATTCAGGGCCACTACGAATGACCGTTCAGCCCGCCGCACGCCTGGCACTTTGCCGACCAGTCGAGCGCCGGTGAATTCTTCCGCCAAATCAGCGATATGGGCGTCCACCTTGTCCAGATCGAGAAGCTGAAGGTCTACGCTCTTTCCGACCTCGTACATCGGATCGGCTTCGAGTTCGGCCTGCCTGGCTACGGCGAATTCTTCGCTCCACCATGCCTTCCAGTAGGCGCCGGCGAACTCTGTCCCTTGGGCCGGATGGCTGACGGCCAAAGCGTATCCCTGGCGCAGAATGCCGCTGACATCGCCGGACGCCAACAGGGTCCGGGGCACGTTCAGGGCTTCCATCAGGCCGTACCAGAAACTATCTTCCATAGGCACGTGCTCGCTCGCCAGCTTGGCTATCTCGCTATGGCCTTTGGCCCCGAAGTAATCGCCCAGCAAACGGGCCTGATGCAAGGTCAGCGCGCTGCCGTCTACGAGTTTATCGAGCAAGGTACTGAGTGTCGTTCTCTCGAAGAACTGCAACTGCCCATCTTGCAGAATCTCCGTATGCAAGGCGTTCATCGTGGCATCGCCCAGATCGTCTCGAATCGCCGGATAGCGATTGGCATATTCTGTTTGCGGGCCCCCCAAGGCACTCATCGCGCGCGTGCGCGCTTCGGCCGCCGGCACGCCCTGCGCAATCAAGGTCTCCATCATGCCCGCCGCCTTGCCGACCCTCTGTTTGAGCGTCGCCTTCTGCTCGCGCCGGATCGTCGCCGTCATCTTACGCGCATTGCGTAGCGCTTTTTTGAGCCGTCGTATCGCCTCTTCCGGGCTCGGTCCCTGGGCTGGGGCTGTTGCCGTATCGGTCGGCGGTGGCGTTTGAGGCGGGGCCGTCCCGCCGGCTTCCGGTGATCTCTGCGTTTGTACCTGCGTAGGTTCTTGCCCGGACGGCCCCGGTTGAACTTGCCCTTGATCCGTTACTGATTCCGTTGCGGTTTCTTCGGTGCCGCCGGGGGCTGCTTCTGGCTCCATCTTGGCGAGGGCCTCGTCGGCCCACGGTTCATTGGCATATTCTTCGAGCACGGTGCGGGGGACGGGACGGCCCTGCTGAACAGCTTCCTTTAGCAAGGTTCTCTGTGCTTCCGCAACCCACGGGAACGGAACTCGTCCCTCTCCGTATCGCGATGGTTCGTTTACTTCCCCCCAGAGAGATGTAGAAAAGTCACCGCCCTTAGGGTCGGGGGCCTCTCTATTGACAATGTCGGGGAATAGTGCTTGTATCACAGGCCTTCTGGCCGCAAGGTCTGAACCGCGAAGGACAGTCTCCACCTCTTCCTTCGTCATCTCCCACGGCTGCTTCGCCTGCCCTTGAACCGTTGCAGATTCCGCAACAGTTTCGGGAGTCTCGGCGGTCACTTGCGGCGCCGGAGTCTCAATAGCCGCTTCACCTCCGACCACAGGGGCGGGAGCTTCGGCTGGAAGGGCGGCCGCGGCTTCTTGCGTGGCGATTTCTCTGGCATATTCTTCCTCCGTCATTGCCATCGGCTGGACGATAGGCGTGTAGCCGCCTTCCTCTTGCACCTGTCCGCCCTCGGCTGGCTTGGTGGCTTGCGCCAGGGCCCCATTCAGGAGCAGCGACCCGCCGCCCAGGAGAATGCCCGCCGTGGCACCCCCGACGAACTCCTGCTTACTGGCCTCCAGTCGCTGTTGCAGGTTGAAGTCTTTGCCGTAGATGAGCGTGGCCGAACCGTCCCCGACCCAGCCCTGGGCCACCTCTTCAAAGCCCTCCTGGACAGCGGACTTGACGACATCGACCGTGATCCGTCCGCCTCGTTGGGCGATGCGTTTCAAGGCCGACTCGGAAACCTCACGGGCGAAACGCTTGGCCGTCTGGTCTGTGGCCCTCTTTCCCAATCGCAGTACGTGGCCCACCTGGGCCATTTCGATGACGCCGTTGACGCTGCCCACTACGACACGGGTCAGTTCGGCCTGTTCCGGCGACGCTCCATCTGCAACGGCCTGCCGATAGGCATTGTCGCCTTCCGACATGGCCGTCACGGTCCAGGCACCGGCCGGACCGGCCGCCACCGTTGCCACCGTAGCCGAAGCGAACAGCGGCAAAGTATCTCCCAGCGTAGCTGCCACAAAGCCCTTGATGCCACCGCCTTCGCCCGGTTGTACCGACCATCTCTGGGCGTCTTCGTAAAGAGACTGAGCGATGTTTTCCGAGACGCCGGCAGGCAAGGTCAGCATCGTATTCTTCTCGGACTCCGGCACGTTACCCGCCAAGTACCTCAATAGTGCGGCGCCTGTCCCCATAACGCCGGATATCCCGCGTTCCCCACCGCGTTCCAAGCCCTTGCCCAACTCATCGAAGAAGCCCTGATACCTCCTGCGGTCCGTCTCGATCTGCAACCGGGCCCGTGGGTCGGAGGTCTCGTATGCCGCCCGGACGATGTCGTCGGCGTCCTCCAGAGCGATACCCAAATCCTCGTTCAGTTTCCAGGCCGCCTCGCCCTGCTCCAAGGCCGTGCGCATATCGGGTGGACCCAACACCGGCCGCGTCAATTCCTCGAAGGAAGGGACCTTGGTCTTGGGTTTCGTAATGTCCTCGAAGCTGGCAACCGGCATCAGAATTCATCCTTCCATCGCTCGTAGTAGGCGCGGGCCTTGACGGGGTCTCGGTCATTCAATGCCCGCACGGACTCGGTGAACTCCTGCACCGTTTGCGGCTGCCGTTCGATATCCGGCAGTTGTTCTTGCCCTGAGAACATCGTATGCACTATCGGACGTGGAGAAATGCCCGTGGCCTCTTCGTAGGCCCGCTGCATCACGTCTACGGGCGGGCTCGTGGCCTGAGAGAACATCTGCCGAGCCAGTAGGTCGAAGTCTTTCGGAGACATGGACGCCCCGCGATCACTGCGGGCCACACGCACCAGATGGTCTGTAATCGTCGCCAGTTTCTTGCGAGCGCCGCCCGTCAGCCACTCGGGCAACCAGGCCGCCAATAGCCCCGCCGCCGTGCGACGGGCCCCTTGCACCGAGGCCGCCTGGACAGGGTCGAGATCGGACCAGGACCGCACATTGTCATAATCCGCCTGCGAAACTTTCTGGTCGTCGTACCGGGCCTTGAGCAGTTCGTTGCGGAAGTCCTCCAGACTCCGATCTCCCTGCCCGGATACGGCATCCAGCATTTCGCCTTGGAGCTTGGCGTAGGCGCTGTAATCGGTCTCCGTCGTCGTGCGACGAGCGACCATGCGCGACGTCCATTGCTTCTTTTCTTCATCCGTCAGCAAGTCGTTGGCTTCGATGGCCTCACCCATCTTCGGGTTATTCTCATCGAGCGCGTCGGCCAGTTTGCCTACCAGCGCCCGACGCGCCTCGGCCTGCCTCAGTAGAATCTCATTCTTCATCGCCTGGGTCGATGCCTGGGCTCGCGCCAGCAGGTTCAAGCCGCGATTGCGCTGCTTTTCGGTCAAGTCCCCCCGATCCAGTAACGTGCCCATCCGTTGCACGACCGTTTCCGGGTCACGATGGAGTTGAGCGAGGGATTGATTCAATTCGACTTCGGCCTCGAACCCTTCCAGAATCTCCTTCCGCTTGGCGTCCGTAATGACGCCATAGTGGACCTGATCGTTCAATGCTTCCGTCACCAGGGGCAGACTGCCCGTCTGATAGGCCGCCTCCAACGTCCGGTTCGTCTCGTCCTCGATCTGTTCAAGCTGTCGCTTGCGCTGCACCTGTCTCAAGCGCAAGACGGCCGAGGCCGTCTCATTCACCAGGGAGTTGCGCAACTGGGTCGATACTTCCGGGTCGGCGCCTGGGATGTCCGACAGTTTGTCTACCAGGCCCTGCGCTTGCTGACGAAAGAACCCTTCCTGCTCGTCCGGCGTGGCCCATCGCTGCCGGCCCTCCGGCCCCACCTTCAAATCCTGGGCCCGCTGTAACGTGTCCTCCAGGCCCAGCGAGAATTGGGCGGCCTGCCAGTTGGCGGCACTGGCCTGCCCGGCCAGTTTCACCTGCCGCTGATTCTCATCGATCGCCCCGGCCGCCGAGGCCGTCATGCGCTGCAATAGGCCCAGGGCGTCGTCGTAGACCGGGCCAGGCGGCATGAGTCGCGCCGGACCCGCCGGCCGTTGCTGTTGGCTATATGGAGTCACTATTGCCATCGTTTATCCCCATTGGGCCGCCGTCAAACCGAGACTGGCGCCGCCCGTGAACGGAGCCGCCGCGACGGCGCCGATTTGAAGGACCCCGCCCAACCTCTTCTTCCTGGCCGCCTTGCGCAACTGCCGGGCATACTCCAGGTAGGCCGCCTGCTCGATGCGACCTTGCTGAATCGCCCGTTCCACGTCTTTCTGAATGGCCTCTTCCGTATCGACGAGCGCCAACAGCGGAGAACCCTCCAGTAGAGAGCCGCTCTTACCGAACGCCGCCGTCATCGAGCCGAGAAAGCGTTTGCCTTCGCGGTCGATATCCATCCCCGACTGGAACCCTTCCTCCAGCACCTGCGCCGCCCGCTGCTCGTACTGACGGGCCTGATCCTTCAGACCGCCGGACGCCTGGAAGCTCTGCACGCCTCCGAGTATCCCACTGGCCATCGTCAGCCCGCGTGAGACCGAGCCCAGCCACCCGGAGAATAGATCGGGCGGAGTCAGAGACAAGCCGTCGCCTACCCGCAAGGACGGGTCCGACAAAGAAAAGGGCTGTGGACCATAAGGCTGGGCCATGCTACGCCTCCATCCCAAAGAAAATAGCGCTCAAGTGGAAGGGCAACGGCCCGTCTCCTCCGACCCACAGATCGCCCCGGCGGTCCCAACCGCCGGAGAAGTCCACCATGACGTCCTCACTGACAAGCTCGATCGGCGCATTGGCGACATCGCCGCGCTTGGCGTAATTGATAGCGCCCGCCCCCTCGGCCTCCGCTCCGACCTGACCCCCGGCGCTACGGTACAACCGCAACATGCACGTCACGATCTTGCGTTTGACGGCCTGGATCGAACCGTTCACCGTGCGCACTTCCGGCCGCATCGGACTGATCGCCCAGTCGTAGTCCCGGCCGATGTGAATCGTATTGTAGTAATGACGGTCGGAGCTGCCTATCGTATAGACCCCGGAGCTATTGACCGTACCAGTGGCGGGCTGGCCGTCGAGGAGGACGGAAACGGTTTCGCCCGCCAACTGGGTCAAACCGGTTACGGTATTGATGACACGTTCCACGGACCCGCCGGACGTGTAATCGCCGAACGCGCTCCCGTCGATATAGGCCGAGCCGCTTCGAGTCTTCAGGATGAAGGTATTCGTCTCCTTGTCGGACACGGTATAGACCCGACCGTTGAGGTCCGTCGTACCGACGACGCCGGTGATCTTGACCTTATAGCCGTCCGAAAAGCCGTGGGCGGCCGCCGTGACTGTGACCTTGCCCGTCCCGCCGTCGATACTGACGTCTGTAATCGTTACCGCCGCTCCCCCGTCCCAGGTCGTACCGGAGTCCACGAAGAAGGCGTCCCGCTGTTCCGTGCCCCAGTCGAAAGGCTTCATGCGTTCGACCGTGCGATAGGTGGCCCCATCGACGGTCCGGGCCACGACGACCCATACTTCGTCTTCCTCGCCCGCATCACCGGGCAGAACGGCCACGCTCTCGAACACGCCGTCCGTCGTGTGCCGGTGCCAGGCAATGACGGAGTCATGCTCTTCACTCTGCTGATAGCGCGTCAGGCCGATCAGGTCGCCGTCCTCCGTGACCGCCCATACGATCTGGTACGGCTGCTGCTGAACGGCCCACTCCACAATGCCCGCCCCGCAGATGTGTTCGCGATACCGCGTCAATTCCAGTGGACTGTACTGCTTCTTGTCGTCGCTGTATTGCAGTTCGTACACCGATTTGCCCGTCCGGCCCACGTAGGCCAGCCGTCCGGCGATATCCACCGGCTGAATCGCGGCGGCGCCCACACCGTTCTGAGGAATGAAATTGCAGTTCAAGGGAGTGATAGGCTGATCTTCCCCAGCTCCGACGGCCTTGAGAATGGCGCCGTCGCAGCCGATGAGTAGGGGCCATTGCGATGAGAGCCAGCGGATTTCATGGCAGTTGGGCCGGTCGATAGTGCGGGCGATCGCATCATCGTCTTCCACCGTCGTACCCACATCGAAACAGCGCTCGTCGGAGAGCCGCAGGAAGGGCTTGCCCGCCCATAGCGTCAGGGGCCGCAGGTGCCAGGCGTAGGGATCGGCGCCGGAGCCCCCGGCACAGAATATCCGACCGTCGTGGACCGTGCCGCAGCCCGGGTATCCGTCCACTCCGTTCCAGGCCCCCAAGGCCCACTTGTACGTTCCCGTCGTGCCTCCCAACGTCAAGGCCACAGTGGCCGTGGCCAATTTCGAGGTAGTCACGCCTTTAATGACGGCGACACCGATCTGGGAGCCGTACTGAACCTTGATCTCATATTTGAGGTAGTCATAGGTATTGAAGAGTTTCTCCAGAAAGTTGTCCGGCGGGTCCGGCGTGCCGATCCAGGTCACGACCAGACGGTACAGGACATTCAATTCCGTTTCCTCTCCCTTGTCCTCGATAGTGGCGGAGCCGGGCGTCTTGCGATAGTACTCGCGCACCGTCTTCCACGTCGAGCCGTCGTCGGTACTCCGCTGCCACTGGACCCTTGCCGCCCAGCGTCCGCTCAGCGTCAACTTCCATTCCCCGAACAGAGACAGGCTGCTGCTGGTAGCCGTATCGTAGAGCGTGGCCGCCACCGTCTGCTCGTCGATATCGTGTACCAGATAGATCGGCGCCCCGACGTGATCGGTATCGAACACCCCGTCCGTTCCGTCGGAGTCGGTAACGGTCAAGGAGATTTCTCCGATCACTCCAGACGGCTTGATCGTCAATGTCTGGTCCTTGTTCTCGTCTTGATACGGTCCATATCGCCGTGTCGCGGCAGGTTCCGATGTGATCGACCAATCGTCGTCGTCATCACAGACCAGTGTGTAGGGATAGTAGAACGGATGGTATATCTCCCGACCGCCCGGTCCGAATTGCAGAGATCGCACCTGCCGCCAGGCGCTGGTATTCGAGTATACCGTCGTCAGGGCATAGGGGCTGCCGCCGTTCATTACGATCTCGCCGTCCTTGAAGACGCGCATTTTCTTTTCGCTGAATTCGAGGATGTAGCGATCTTTGCCTTTGACGAAGGCGATCAGGCGACTGTAGTAGGTCGAACTGTAGGCGGCCGCGATGAACTCGAAACCCGGTCGGCGCATCATGCCGCCGCCGGGCTCGACCACGACGTTCGTCAGTTCGGAGCATCCCTGATGGTATTCCGGCAGATCGCTGCGCCCTTTCATCTTGGGCGACAGTTCGCCGGCAACACCGCTATTGACTACTAAGTCCATAGTTCTTCCTACACCGGCGGTCCATATCGCCGCCTGGGGGTGACTTCACCGGCGATAATCAGGTACTGGTCCGGGTCCGGAGGCCGGCCGGTGGCGTCCATGTCATACGTCAAGGTGAAGGCCCCCGCGTTCGTAATGGTATCGCCGCTCTGCGGTATCGTTGCCATCGCCGTCTGGGCCGCGCCGTCGTACCAGGGCGACGAGGCGTTGTCACTGGTCACACTGAAGCTGCCCGCCTGCTGTACGGCCCAAATCATCAGAACACCTCCGTCACATCGTAGCGGCCGCCCTCTTCGGCGATATACGCTTCGGATTCGGCCAGGGCGATCAAGGCGTTCTTACGCTGTTCCAATTTCTGGAGCATGAGAACGCTGGTTCGTTCCTTCTCCGTGACCGTCATGGCGATCATCTCGGCCAGGTACAGCGAGTGCAGGACGTCAATACCGGGCGGATAGCGCTCTTCGCCCACATTGAACAGGTACAGACCGATCGCGTCTTCGAGGTCTGTGAAGATGTAGTCGTCGTTATAGATCGTACCCGACCGCTCTTCGGCCATGCGCTCCCATGCGTATTCCGTACCCCCGTCGTCGATCACTTTCAGCAGCAGCAGGCAGTCCGCCGGCCGCGCGTACTTGTAGGTCCACTTGTTCTCCAGGAAGGGGGCGTTGTCGGATACGGTCAAGGCCTTCGTCTTCAAGGCGAACGGCCAGTGCCGCACGGTGAGGGTCAACTTCTTGGCCGCTTCGTAAAAGTCCAGGCAGGCATTGAGAATGGGACTGTCGCCCGCCGCCGTCCGCGTAAAGTTCGTCAGGCGGCGCGACCCGGAAAGCTCACCCAGTTGGCCCAGCGCCATATTGCAGATTTTCACGGCATTGGCGTTGTGGTCGGACAGGTCTTCGTAGGTGGCTGAGACATCCTGGCCGTACAGATAGGCGTAGACCCCCACGTCACTGTCGGCCGCATTGGGACTCAGTAAGGTCACGGCGATCTCAGCGCCCTCGTCGGCCGTGAACGGCTCCGATTCCCACACGATCTGTTCCGTACTGGCCGCAATCGTCAGCGTCAACGGATAGCCGTAGAGGTTCACGCCGTCCACTGTAACGACGACGGTGAACTCGCCGCCCGTCCCGTCCAGTGGATTGTCGTCGTCGCCGACGGCCAGCTTGACCTTGCACGTAGTCGGGACAGACGAGTCCTGGGTGTATTCCAGTACGGTCTGCGATGAGGCTTGCAGATCGTAGGCGTCCTGTTCGCTGTCGAGAAGCGTCTGACTCATGGCCGCACCTTAATCGTATTGAAGGATGTAAACGTCCACGATCACGGTCAACGTCTGGGCCGTGCCGCCCGCGTCTGCGGACGGGTCGATACTGACCGTAAGGGCCTCGTTCACGAAGTACGTGGGATCGAAGTCGGCGTCCTGTGTGGCCTTTTCGCTTTCCGTGCCGAAGCGATAGTTAGTCGCGTCGTTTTTCGCCCCGGAAGAGAAGAGCGTCAGATCGGCCTCGTCGGTGATCGTCACGGTGACGTCAGGGTCGCCGGTGACTTCGGAGACCCACATCCGCACCCCTACGAGCTTGCCACTCACCCCGCCGATGACCTGCGTCTCGGCTGCGTGGCCCGCACCGGTGATCCAGGTCTTGGTAATCGTCGTCTTTGTCAATCGCATCGTGTCACCTCATACAAAAACGTCCGCCGGAGGCCCGGTCCGAGCCGAGCCCCCGGCGTAACGACTGTGTGTTACGGAATCTCTTCCGTCCAGGTGCCCGTGGACGATATCACCACCCAGTTGGTGGCATCCACGGCCACGATCGTCAACGATTCACCGATGGCGTCGGCCACGTAGTATTCAGCCGCGTCCATTACCGTCGAGCCGTAAACGATCTTGTCGCCGGCGGCCGGCGTGACACGCAACTCCTGGGCCGCCATGACGACGAACGTGTAAGTGAGGCCCGCCGCCGCATCCGGCAGCGTAAAGGCGTCGGCCCCGTCCGATCCGGCGTTCGTAATCACGTAACCGCTCTCGGCCACACCGATCGTCGGGGGTTCGGAATTGTTCTCGACGACCTTGAGGAATCCGTATATAGCGGCGGTGCCGTCGCCGATGATCGGATCGCTGGTCGTCAGGCCGGTACTGGAGGACAAGGTAATGCCGCCCGCCTCCGCCTGGAGCAGAATGGCCCCGGCGCCCGTGCCCTGATCGGCGTGAATCTTGATGACTTCCGCCGTCCCGCCGTTGGCGTGGATATAGATACTGTCCGTCCCGTCGGCGTCCGTCGAGACGATGACGATCTTGTCCTCGGCGTCGATCGTGATATCGCCGTTGGCTGCGCCGTCGGCGACGATACTGATCGCCCCGTTGTCCGTATCTATGGAGATGCCGCCGCCCGTACCGCTGGCGTTGATACCGATGGCGTCGGCCCCCGTCCCGGCCGCTTCGAGAGTGATACTCGAATCGTTGTCCCCGACCTGGGTCAAGAGCAGGTCTTCGCCGGCCCCGCTCGACGTGACGGTCAAGCTGAGATTGCCGGTGCTATCGATATCGATCAGATCGGCGGCCGCCTTGAGCGTGCCCGACGTGGCGATGAGACTGATCGCGTCCGCCCCGTTGCCGCCCGAACTGAGGATCAGACTGCAATCGGCCGTGCCGGCCTGGGCGATCGTCAGGTCTTCACCGGCCCCGCCCGTTACGGTCACATTGGAGGCGCCCGTGCCGTCGATACTGAACAAGTCGCAGTCCAGGGTGAAGTCGGCCGAAGCGCCCGTCCCGGTCACGACCATATTGCCCGTCCCGAAATCGACGGTAATCCCGCCAGCGGCGTTCTCGGCGTCGATAACGATCGAATCGGCCTGGGCCTCGTCGGCCACGATATTGATCGAGCCGCCGTCATTGTCGATCGTAATGTCCTCGCCCGCCGCCCCGGTCGTAGTGATGTCGATATCGGCCAGGGAGGTGATCTGGATACCGCTGCCGGCCCCGGCGGCCGAGATGACGATTGCGTCGTCGGCGCTCGATTCACTGGCGACGATATTGATAGACGTACTGGCCGTCAGGTCGAGGTCTTCGCCCGCCGCCGCGCCGGCTACGGTCACGTCGATACCGCCGGCACTGGTAGTCAGACTGATGGCGTCGGCGCCCGTACCGGACGAGACCAGTTTGATCGAACTGTCCGTCGAGCCCGTCACCTGGATAGTCAAGTCCTGCGCGGCCCCGGTCGTCGCCGTCGAAATGGAGGCGGCCGCCGCGTCGAACGCGATACTGCCCACCCCGGTCAGGTCGTCCACGGCACCCAGCGCCAGGCCGGTAATACCCGTAGTACTCTTGAGTCCCACGACGTTCGTGGCCGAGTCCATATCCAGGGTCAGGTCTTCGGCCGCGTCGGTAAAGGTGAACTCGCTGTCGGTGCTATTCGTCAGTGTGCCGCCGTTCTGGAGGACCAGACCAGCCGTAGCCGTAACAGTCGAAGTCGTCGTCACCGTAGCGGCCACGACGGCCCCGGCCTTCGAGACGGTGAACGCTCCGGCCCCCGCCTGGATATCGTCACCCGTACCGCTATTGACGATCTGAATGGCGTCCTGAGTGGAGTTGGCCCCCACCGTAACCGACAGTCCGCCCAGGGCGGCGCTGCTGCCCGGAGTGGGTGTCAGGGCCAAAACGAAAGCGGCGTCGGCGTCGGTGTTCGTAATCGTCACGGCGCCCGTATCGGCCGTAATCGTTTTGCCGGCCCCGGCCCCGCCCTGATCGTAGGCGTCGTCGAGCGTATTGTCGCCGGAGCCGCTGGTCATCGTGACGATGGCCGAGCCGTTCCAATACTCGATGGCCTCGTTGGCGTCGCTGTACCACATCAGACCCTTGGTATGGGCCTGGAGAGCGTCGCTGACGGTTAGGCGCACGGTGTCCGCATAGACGCCGGGTGCAGCGTCCGTACCGCTGAGGTAGCCTTCCACCTCGCTCGACCACAGATCGAACTGGCCGTTGCGCTGGAAGAGTCGCGTACTGTTCCAAGCGAAATTTTCCGCTGAAGTAGTGAAGGCGGCGTAGAGTGTCCCGGCAATGAGCAGCAGGATAGCCGCCGCCAAAATCGTGCGTTTCATAATTGACTCCTTATCCTTACTGCCACCACAGGGCAGGACGGCGGCCACGCGCCGCCGCCTGCACCTGTACGGGCTGATGGATTCATATTACGACGGCATTACGATGTTCGAGCCGCCGACAATGTCCGGACGCGCTACTGGGACGGGCGGATTGGCGCCCAGCCACAGGAAAGCATTGCACACGCCGGCCGTCAAAGTTCCGGACGCCGAGAGGACAGGGCCGCAGTAGCGGTCCCGATCGGCTGCCTGTACGCTGCACAAACAACTCATCAGCGGTACGCAGAACAGCCAGTGGCCCGGATCGGCCGGATCGGCCGACAGATCGGCCCGCGCGATGACGCGCCCGCTCAGCAGCAGATCGCCGTCGGTCAGGGTCGTGCCCGAGTGTTGGTAGAACAGCACTTGAAGCGACGTGCCGGCGCTCGGGACCGTGTCGCAGGTGACAATGACCCAAAGGGGAATGGACGTATTGATCCAATCCTTGTTTTTGCCTGCCTGCCAATCAATGTAGCCGTCGCAGACGTCGGTCGTATTGTCAGGCATGTCCCAGTCCAACTCAAAGTTCCATTTACTATCAAGAATCATGGTTGTCTCCTTGGGCTCAAAGCCCTCATGCCGTGGTTACGTCATCTGGCTGTTGGTCAGCAAGATGCGATCATCGGGACGCAAAGGTATCTGGCCGATGTACGCCTGGGGCGTCGCGAACGGCTGGTTGGGCGGATAGTGGATATTCACCTTCTCGTCCACCGCGTTCTCGATCTGCGTGAACAGATCAGAGTGCAGATAGGCGTAGATCGTGCCGAACGTCTTGCCCGCGAACGCATTCTTGGCCTGCCGGAAAATGCGGATGTCGAAGGCATTGGCATCGTCGTTGTCCGTGTGAATGTTCGTGATGCGTTTGATCCGACGCGGGTCCTTCAGGCACAGGCCGCCCTTCCAGTCGAAGTTCACCCGCATGAAGTCGGCGATCTTCTTCTGTTCGTCGGGCACGGCATTGTCCGAGTCCGTCTGCGTCGCCAGGGGCGCGTCCGGCAGGGGGGTCCGCTGAATGCCGCCCCGCTCACCCTTGGGGTAGATCATGCAACAATCGTACTGGTCCCATTGGATCAGCCAGATGTCCGTCAGAGAGGACGCCGTAGACGCCCCGTTGTCGAAGACGCTGTAGTCGGCGATCGCACCATACCGCACATCCAGGCCGTCGAACTCTTTGGGCTCGGTCGAGGAATCGCCGTAGAACAGCATTTCGGCATACGCCTGATTCATGCCTTCGAGGTACTTCATTTCCTCGTTCTGCAACCAGGCGGCCGGCTGCGGCTGGCTCGTCATGTACTCCTTATTGACGCGGAGTTGGTTGCCGAACCAGGCCATGCTCTCGCTGCCGTGCTGGACTTGGCCCTTGGTGGCGGCGCGGCCCTCGCCCCGACTGAGCAGGTAGGGCTGCGGTAGTGACGTGGTGATGTCGAATTCTTCCCCGTTGATGCTCTCGGCCTCACGGACCGGGGCGTCCATGAGAATCGGGTGACGCTCGACCAGGACGTTGACCTCCCGGCGGAGCGTCGTCATGGTCTTGTCGTAGCGAGCGAGAATTTCACTCCACGACCACTGGTTCATTGAATTTCCAGCCATTTTGTGGACTCCTTATTACCATTCTGAACATCGTGTTCGTTCGTCGTGGGGAATCCGTCAATGGCTGACAGGCCCACTGCCATCACGCTGGGTCGCGCCCGCTACTTTGGCGGGTGAGCACTCAGGCCCTGACAACAGGGGAATCCGAGATTCTATGACACTCCGGCCTTACGCCGGCTTGGCAATCCCATAGCCTCCTAAGTAATGGTCGCCCTCATATTCGGCGCCGCGATTGATGAACCAGAGCTTCATCGGGTACTCTTCGTCGCCCGGATTGCTCTTGGCGTAGACTTCCGGGTCGTACGGATACGACGGGTACTGCTCCTCGACCTTCTCGCTGCCCGTCTTGCCGTCGCCGGAAATAACCCGTCCGTCCTGGGCCATGTCCCCGATAATCATCAGCGTCTGCACTACGGCCGGATCGTTCTTGACGACGGCCGTGAATTGCTCGTCCGTGATCTTCTCGAACTCCACGCCAACCACCTGAGCGATCCCGTCCTTGATCCACTGGGGACAGAACCGGCCGCGAAAGGCCCGGCGCACGAGTTCCATCTGTCGCTGCGGGTCCGGGCCCAGCAGGTCGGTCACGCGCTGTTGCGCCTTTTGCAGCGCTTCGGCGTCGGCCTTGGTCTTGTCCTCCTTACTCTTGGCCTGGGCCGCCTCGTCAGCGGCCGCCTTGGCCTTCGTCCTGGCCTCCAGTACGTCTGTGAAGTGTTCGTTCAGGAATTTCTCTCGCTCGCTCGGGTCCGTGGGCAGTTTCACGCGGTCGTGCAGACTGCGCTTACTCTCCAGTCCGCGCTTGAGCAGGGCGTTGAGATTCTTGGCGTCCTTGGCGTATTCGCGCACGTCCTCATCCAGATGCTGCTCGAAACCGGGTGTAAACGTGCCATCGTCGTTGATCCAATCAACCGGCATGATTGTCCTCCTTGCCCTTGGCCTTCATCGCCGCGTCGTAGTCGGTTGTGATCTGCGTCAGACCGTGCGCCAGCGCCCCGACGAGCATTTTCTGTAGCTCGTCGGACCCGGAGGCGTCGGGCGGAACTTCGATTTCCAGACGCTTCTCGATCGGATCGCTCATACCCGCCATGCGGCAGGTAAGATACAGTACGCTGACCACCCGAATGACGGGACTGTTCGCGTTTTTGGGGTTCTGGTGTACGTCCTCGGCGGCCGCCAATCGCGTCGTCAACGATCGGAGGTGCTTGAAGATTTTCACCGGCACTTTCTGGGCGCGTCTCTCAGCCAGCGCCCGCGACATTTCAGCCCGTACTGCCATGCGTATCACTCCTGACAATATCCGTTGGTAGTGGCACCGAGGCCAGCGCCTCGATGGTATGATCGAAATTCTCCGGGACCAGAACTCCCAACGACCGCAGGAGCAGCAGGCCCTCTATCATCAGCCGCAGATTCTGCTCCGGCCGGTCCAGTATGGTCTTCCAGTCCGTCCAGTCGGCGAACAGGCCGAAACTTTCCAGCGTCTCGCGCAAGACCTGACGGCCCTCGCCCGATTCGAAATACACCCGGCGGTTCCGCTTGATCGATTGAAGCTGTTCGATGGTTATGCTCATCGCTAATCCCAGTCCGTCCATCTCCGCGTCTCGGTCTTGCCGCAAATCCGGCATGTCTGAAAGCTCACTCCCGGATGGTAATCGGTGTAGCTGAAATAGGTGCCGTCATCCTCACTGAAGCCCTCGCCCGGCCGACCGTCCCGCCAGCAGTGACCCATCACCTCACACACAGCCCCGGACTCGCAAAGGGCACGAATCGCCTCAGATCGAGTCCGCACGCCCAAAACCGTCAGGTTATAGCTCCAGGTGTTCGCATCATTCGGCTCGTCAGTGAGCTTAAGCCACGGAGTATCATTCTCATCCGATAGAATGAAATCCACGTCGTCATCATCACCAAAGTCGATATCGACCGAATCACCGGGAACGGCTATCTCGATCTCAGTGCAGCCCTCATCCAACGCCTGCCGCGTCACCGCCGCCAGCAGTACCTTCTCCGTCCAGGGCCGAACCAACGCCACAACCAAACACCACGACAGGGCCAGTTCCGCCGCCAATATCCCATTCAACCACAACGCTCGTCTCATGGATTCACCTCGTTATGCTCTACCGGGACCGAAGCCGCGTTCGTGCCCTGCGGATGCTGAGCCTCCAACGCCTGTAACCGACCCTGCTGCTGCGTCAACGCCGCTACCAAGACCTTCGCCGTCCAGGCCTGATACACCCGCTCTACCGGCTCGTTCTTGTGTTCCTCCAGGAACTCCGGAGACGGCGCCAGGTAGCAACTCATCAGTGTAGACGCCGGCGCTTTCGGAGCCTCCTTGGCCGTCGCCCACATGCCGGTCAATAGCAGGATCAGGCCCAACATCAATACCATGACCTTTTTCATCGTCAGCCCTTTCATTTGTGGTGCTTCTTCGTCGCCCGGCCCGTCGCCAGGGCCTGCCCGGTGCGGCTCTGTGCGATGCGGGCCGCACTCGCCTTGCTCTTGCCCCGCCGCAGCAGGGCTTCATACATCTTGTGAACGCGTGAATTCTTCGGCATCAGCCTGCCCTCGGCCCCTCTGTAATAGCTTGAGAATATCCCACGCCGAACCTCGCACGGGTATCCCAGCCGTAAGATTGTCAAAGTACAATATACTCACCGGCTTGATGCTTTCGCCGGAAGATTCGCCCGTCCAAGAATCAGCACTTTCTTCAATCGCCATGATTCGTTCCGGATGCAATATGATAAAAGGCGTGCCTCCCAACGATATCAACGCAATCATTTCATTCGGCATCAAGTCACCTCGATATGACTTATCCACGCATAATCCTTACACGTGCCTTCGATGCAATCCATTTCCTTTACGGATTTGTAGGGAACCACCTCCGTGCCCTTCCCGTGGCAATGAGGGCAGCACGAGACACGCTCTTCATCAGAGTCTGTCTCCATTGTCACTACGCCGGCGCCGTGGCAACGATAACATGCTTCCGTGCGATAATGGATTTCTCCCGGCATCATCCTACCCTCGCCAAAAGACTCGATTCGTCCACGGGCTTACCCATCTGACCGGCCGCCGCCGCCAGTTTCTGCGCCGCCATCGCCTCCTGCAAGGCCGCCGCCCGCTGCTCCCGCGCTGCAATGATCGCGGCCGTCGTCTCATCGTCGTTCATCAACTGCTGCGGGAAGAAGGAATGGTCGCAGATGTACTCGGCCAGGTCCGGCAGGCGCACCCGCGCATAGATTTTCGCCGCCTCTTCCGCCCCCACGTGCCTACCGAGAATCTCAGCCACATCGCCCAGCAGACTCAGTCCACCTCTCAGCCTTCCCAGCGACGCCGTCTGCAACTGCAATACCGACAGCGGACCCACGAACATAGGAATCACTATGTCCCGGCCGCGATACTCCTGCAAGACGTTCGGGGCCGCCGGCAATCGGCCCGCCCGCGCCGCGATCTGCGCCACGTTGTTATAGGTCGGACGCATCCCGCCCCGCCAGAAGTTGTTGAACTGGCCCACCAACAGACGGGCCTGGTCCGCCCGACCCTCCAGGACCTCCGTCGCCTGGACGCGCTCCTTCTTCTGCTGCAATAGGGGCAGCATATTCCACACGTGATAGCCGTATCGCTTGCGAATGAGGTCGTGAATCTTGTTCTCCCGGTCCACGGCGATAGGATACTCGCCCCCCATCGGGATCGGCATGGGAATACGCTTCTCGTCGGCGTACTTGAAGCGCTCGCCCGGCAGGTAACGGAAACTCGAACGCTTGTCGTCCGGCACGGCCATCATGGGCCGGGCGGCGAAATTGCCCATATTCATCAGGTTGTAGGCGTGCTGCTGGGCCGCCTCGATCACGCTCATCACATCCATCGCCGGACTGAACCCGTAGATTTCGTCGCTATTGCGCCGGAAACGCCACACCGTGGCCGGGAAGTAATCGTAGCCCTGCACTCGAACGAGACGATCGCCGGCCGCTATATCCGTCAAGACCCCGTCGGACGGGACGCCGCTGCCGGCCGAGACCCGGTAAAGGACCGTCACAGCCGCATACGGCTTGCGCCCTACCGTGACATTCCGCTCGAAGATCGCCTTATCGTCGGCCGGGCAGATGCAGGTCAGGAAGTCGCACTCCCACAACGAGCCCTGGGGATCGACGGACCAGTCGCGAATGAGTTTGGGCAGCGTGTCGTCGGCGCCGCCGAACTTCTCCACCGCCTGCCGGCACGTCATCGTCGTCAGTTCGTGATAGATGTCGATCTCGTGCTCGTCGTTCTCGGCGATCCAGTACGTGCCCGGATGGGGTACGCGATGCACGCAACGACTCAGATCGTGCGATTCCTCCGTCAAGGTCACGGCCGTACCGCCGCTGCCGGCGTCCTGATAGTATTCGGGCATACACTCGTACAGATTGCCCGTCTGGAACTCCCACGCCATCTGCTCGGTATATTCATCCAGCCAGCGCTGCACGGAGTCGGAGTCCCGCAATTTGGGCGTACTGATCGCCGCCCGATGCCAGTCGAGGTTCTCGGAGACCCCCCAACCCTCCATGCCCGCCACCCAATCGAAAAAGGCGTCTTGGGCGACGCCGTCGTACATCTTCGTCTTTCGCTGCGCGCCCTGGACGCCGCCCGTGCGGTAACGGCGCGGGTTGACGTACCTGAAGGCCAGGTCCATCTCGTCCTCGAACCCGGCCCGTACCTGCTCCAGACGCAACTGACGATTCAATAGATTGGTAACGAGTACGTCGTTTTTCATTTCACACGCTATCGAAAAAGGTGCTGTTCGCGACCTGTGTCCACGGTAATGCCCTAAACCTCACGGACCGGGGCGTCCAGGAAAGCCTGGCGATGCTCGACCATGACATCAATCTCCCGGTAAGGATTCGCCATTGGGTTGTTGTAACGAGCGAGGATTGCTCCCCACGAGTATGGGTTCGCGCCCGTTCCTTTCAAGGGGCCTGGATCAACGCTTAGAATGCCAGAGCATGGTCCCAGACAAGACCCGGAGACGAGCGTCGCCACCGCACCGAGACACCCACCGATGAATTCGCGTCTATCCATATCCGCCTCAGTCCACTGAATTCGCATTCTCTTTTTCAATGGCGGGAAGTCTTACCGAAAGGCTGCGAAAGACGCTTCCCTAACGGGACATCGAATCCCGGTAAACGACCCATAATCTCCCAGTAAACGTGCGACGGGCTGACGTCCGAGACTTTCGTGTCCCGTTCCATCCGCGCCCAGCACATACGGAACCATATCCGATCCATCGCCATACTCCTACCCTGCGTCGAAGGTTTCGATCTCACCGGCGTCCGCCAGAGCGCTCAGACTCGGCGGCTTCTTGGCGTCGGCCACGGCTTGCGCCCGCTCCTGCGCGGCGAGCCGCTCCACCAGCCAGCGCGCGAACCGCACGACGTTCTCCGGGACCTGCGTCTCCAGGACTATGACATCGCCCCCGAAACGCACCGGGCGAGGCGTGCCGTCCGGCCCTCGCGGCTGCCAGGGATTGACAACGACGATACCACGCATCTGAGAACCCACGATCCGCACCGCGTGCAATTGCGGCAGTCCCCACTCGTGCAGTCGCTCACCGCAGGCGGCGGCCTTCGCGTCACTGTCCGTCATCAGGTGAATACGCACGTCCTCGCCCCGACAGCCCCAGGGAAAGACCACCCCCGTACCGCGGGGCAGGACCCTGTTCGTCTGCATGAACTGTGAGGGTATGGCAATCACACTTTCACCGCCTTGACCGGCTTGTCCGCCTTGTCCACCTTGACCGGCTTCTCGACCGACTTGGTTTGGTCCATCAATCCGCTCAGCAGTACTTGCGTCGCGCTGTTGTCCAGCACCAGCGGGAAGCCCTGCAACTTGGCATCCTCCAGCGCCTTGCCCTGCACCTGCGCCAGCGTCAGAACGTGGTTCTTCCGCACCATTCGCAGCGGCTTGTCCTTGACGTCCTCGGCCACGATCACGATCGCTCGGGTCGAACGGGCGTCCTGGACCACGGCCCGCGTGTGGCCCTTGCGGCGATTGCGGGAGTAATAGGCGAGAATCTGGCGGGCGACTTCCTGTACGTTCAACTTGTCCATCGTCGGACTCCTTTCATCGTAAGAACGACTACGAGGGCAAGACTATAAGTAGAACTTCTACTGTGTCAAGAAAAACTTATAGAAAAATCTACGCGACCTTTTCCATACCCATTCACACCCTTCCATATGTCAAGGGATCGTAGCTCTCTTCCGCCGCGACCGCCGCCGCCTCGGCCCCCTCTTCCGCCGGCGTACCATGCGCACCCCAGTACACCTCCTGAGACGCCCCGTACACCGCCTTGGCCACCCCCTCGGCCACGTCGGCGTGGCCGCCCCGATCGCGGGGATGCGAAATCGTTACGCGATTCGACCCGCTATAAGCGCCCTGAGTCCTTACGAGACCGCTGCGCAACTCACCATTGTCCGGCATGTCGAGTTGACGACCCACCACCAGCTTCCGCAGATTCGTCCATACCACCGACGGGGTAGGACAGACGATCGGCTCCAGACCCGCCGCCCGCAAGGCCGCATGGACCCAGCCCCGAGCGTACTGGTCCGTAAAGACCTGCCGGACGCCATACGACTCACACAACGTCCTGACCTCCGCAACAATCGGCTCAGGCACCTTGTCCGTCCACGACCTCACGAGCGGTACGATGTACCGGCCCCTGTCCAAATCCCGACCGCAGATCGCAAACCCGAACCGGTCATTGCCCGTCAGACCACTGGCGTCGATGCCCGCGAAATACCGCACGTAAGGAGAGGGCGGCACGTCGCCCGGCAGATTCAAGGCCTGACACGTCTCCTCTTCCGGCAGGAACCGCTGAATGTTGTCGTCGAACTCGGCCCCGTACTCGCGATTGGCGTTGAACGGGTCCTCGGCGAACTTCAATGCGAAGAACTCCCTATCCAGTTCGTGCAACTCCGGCCGGAACGTCCACGTCGGAGCCTTGACCGTCAAGGTCCTATGCTGACGGAAGCCCTTGACGAAATTGTCGTAGAACCGACCCTGCTTCGCCGCCGGCGTCGTAATCTCCACGTGCTTAGCGAAAGGAAACTGAGCACGACGCGGGTCCACCGCCGCGTGGATGTCCCTATCGCTCTTGCCACCCTCCGCGAAAAACCACGCATATTCGTCGTAGATCGTCAAAAAGTACGGAGAGCCACGCGGGGCCTTCGCATTGCACGGCCACGACCGCACGCCCAGACCGTTCGTGAACATGATCCGCAACTTCGTGTGACTCTCCACGAAACGCTCCAGCTTACTGCCCTCAATCATCGACCAGGCCGCATCCTGAATCACGTCCCGAGCCTGCTGCAAACTCGTGGCCAGAATGCACGCATACGCCCGTGGATGCTTGCCCAAATACGCCTTCCACTTGTCCCGCGTTACCTGATACAACGCCTCCAACGCCGTAATCGTACTCTTACCGCCCCGCGCCCCCACGCAAATCCGAGCCTCCGTCGGCTCCTCGCCCTCCTCCCAGATCGTCGCATTGCCCGTCAATAACGTGTAATACTCCAGCCACGTCCCCTCCCACGGCTCCAGCACAAATCCGTCGCACGGGACCCGGACATACGCCTTGACCCTGCCCTCCGGCAACGGCAGACCGTGCAATAGCCGCAACGCCAACTCCTGGCCCGGCCGACCCTCAAACGTATAGCCCATGAACCTCGCAAAGTCCATGATGTTCGCCTTCTGGAGCCAGGACCATATCTGCTCGTCCGTCGCCTTCGCGCCCGGCAACAGCCGCTCACCCAACTTCGAACGAGCCCGACGAGCCTCAATCCCCTTCTGCTGAGTCACCTTCAACTTCGCCGCCGCCGCCTCACTCAAAGGAGTACCCTTCGTATTCCGTGCCCGCTCGTGATTGTGCTCCCGATTGTACTGGGCCATCTGAACCGACGCCAACGCCCGACGCTCAACCTGACGACGTGCCTTCGCCGCCGCCTTCGCCTTCTTCACCTTCACGCCCGCCGCCTTCCTCGCCCGACCCCGAAGACGATTCGAGGCCACCCTCCCATCCAATAACGAAACCGAATGACGCTCCGACGCCTTGCCCTCCGGAACCCGATAACCCACCCGAGCCGCCGCCTCCTCAAACGTGATCCCCTCAGACGCCTCCAGCGACAATGCCAAAAACCGCAACTGATTCGGATGCGCCGCCATCTACCCAACCTAACTCCGCAAATACCGACCCGCCTTGAACTTCACACGCAACTTCCTGCCAACCTGATAGTCCTTCCCAAAACATCGACACTGCCTCGGCTCGTCCCACCATGACCGAAAACGACCCAAACCCGGCAAATCCACCACCCCGCCCCGACGTAACGATACCACAATCTCTTCCGCTACCGCCCGGTAAACCCGCCACGCCACCACCTGGGTCACCCCAGCCCGCTTCGCTATCGACCGAACCCGCTCCGTGTAACTGCGACGCATACTGCCTCCCATTCTCCAATAAACATCACCTTGCGCGCGCCCGCAAAGTGATACCAAAGCCGTCAAAAACCATAACCAGCACTACCGAAGAATCGGGCCGACACGCCAAATGTCACTCGCGGGGAAAAGTAGGGGCATACGGTGTAACGCCCGCCCGCGAATTCCCCCGGTCATGGGACCCGGCCTGGGACCCCTATGGCTATCTGCATCACTGTTGCTAACACTGTTGCACCGCGTGCTCTCTTGAAAGCCAACCGGCACCCTGCCGGCAGCAGACCACAACATCTGGTATGGCTTGAGCACAATCCTGACTCGATCATAACCTTAGCCCTGCCCGAACTTTAGCACTATCCTGCTAAACTGTGCGCATCTTGCTAAATCACTCGCTTGCCTCTACCTGCCTCATCCCTACCTGGCGTTGCCTTGATTTCTGACTTGGCCTGCCTTGAGGCATAGCAGCTATAGGATACGGGAGTAGTGTGGGCCACGGTAGAGAAGACGTCAAGGGAAATCTGATTTCGTTCGGTCTTGGTTATCGCGCAGTCGCCCCCCGCCCGCCGCAGTGACAAGCGTTGCCTATTTTACCAAACAGGCTATCGCGCTGTTTACGGCCCGCGTCTGTTTGACACGCCTCCAGGGCTTCGCGGTTCCCTACGTGGCTAACCCGGTTGGTGGCAACGTGCCTATCCGTTGATCGGGCGAGACGCCGGTGATCGAGCCCTGCGTCTCTGGCTTGCGCGTGATTTGGTGCCGGACTTCGGGACCGTTGGCTTTGGCAAGCTGACGGTTGCTGATAGCGGTCTTTCGTCCCTTCTGACGCGTCTGGCGGCGCCCTGCCGGTTTCGGCAATGACTTGAGTTGTGCTCGCATCTCGGCCCAGCAGTGTTGGCAGTAGACGGTTTTTTGCTGGGTCTGGTTATCTACGAGGCCGACTTTGTGGCCTTTGTGTTTGGGGTTTACGGTGCATGGTTCTTGCGGCGGGACAGGCTCGATGTGGAAGAGTTTGTCGCACTGGGTGGCATCGGGACAGAATCGCTCTTGCTCGCACTTGTTTTTGATCCGTTCCTGCCCTTGTCGTTTCAGCCGCAGGTCATATTCGCGGCGCACTGTTTCGAGATACTCGCCGCGTCTGACGTCCGGCCGGGTGGTTGCCGGCGTCGCTTCGTGCATTCTGCTGATTCTGACGGTCACATGTCTCATAGGCTCAAAGATAAAGCCGGGCTTTGTGGGCCCGGCTGGATGAACAACGGGACAGCGATTTGGCAATCGAGTTGCCGTCCCGCCCAAGATGTCATATTGTCATACTCGATTGCCATGCCGGATAGTTTATTGCCGGCGTTCGCCTTTGTCAAGCGTTTTTGCCCTGTTTTTTTGCATTTGTGACTCTGGGCAACCCTCAATGTGTCTTATAACCAAGTGTCCAATCCGTGCCTCATGCACCTATTTTTCGCCTTTTCGCCGCCTTTTTGCATGTTTCTTGCGTGCCGTAACTCGTGCTCTGCCAACACGTTGCACGCACTATTAGCTGTACTGCACGCATTATCAGCAGAATAGTGTTGCATATCATGCATCTCAACTACTATTATATATAGAGTCTGGCGACGGGCCGGAAAACGAAACTTCAGATAGGAGTAGGACCATGACTCAGAACGAATTCAACGCAGAATGCTGTGAGCGGCTTATCGACCCGGACGACCGTGTGTCATGCGGCATGGCTATCAACAGGCTCCGCGCCGCTATCGATCTGGCCGAGAAAGAGGATTGAACCATGACCCGCAAACTACCGAAGTATCTCACTGATAACCAACTCAAGCAACTACTGGCCTACGTGCGCGAGCGGGCTTCAGCCACACCCCGCAGCCCGAACCAGCGATACTACGCTGAGACGCGGCGCGTCGTCATTGAACTGCTGCTGTTCTCCGGCCTGCGATGCTCGGAACTGTGCGCGCTGAACGTCGGCGACCTGGGAGACGATCATGTTTTGACCGTCCGGCATGGCAAGGGCGACAAAGAGCGCTACATCGGCTTGGCGGACCCGGTCGCGGAGTTAGTGGAATCCTACACGACCAACTGGTTTATTGGCGCCGGGCCGGATGAGCCGATGCTGCGATCCCTGCGCACGCGGAGGCGCCTACTGCGCAGCGACGTATGGCGAATCGTGTCCCAGACCTGCCGCCGGGCCGGCCTGCCGCATGTGTGGCCGCATCGCATTAGACACAGCGCGGCGACCCACATGTTGTCTATTACAGGCGATATCGCCCAAGTCAGCGAATTCCTGGGTCACGCCAGCATCGACACCACGAAGATTTACGCCAAGATCACACACCGCACGAAACTGGAAACAGCGCGGGCGTGCTATATCGACGACACGCGCAATGAAGGAGATCAACCATGATCGAACACGTATTCGCCGCTATCGGTGTGGCCTGGGTAGTGTGGTCTTTCTGCCGTGTGATGATCGCCGTCATGGAAGAGGGCGACCGCGACCGCCGCATCACCGCCCCGTCAGCTCGCGCCAGGCATGAACCAGTCGAGAGCGCGGACCCGGCCGCGAGTCCCGACTCCACGCGGAGATAATCTCGCACGCCCGCAGACTCGGCATGCCGCCGTTGCCCCCGGCCAGGCCGACGACGGTGTGCGGATGGTTTGCGTCGCCCGCGCCCCACGTCACCGCCCACGGAAAGACCTCCAGCCATTGGCGCAACCCCGCCGGCGTGACGCGCCAGTAATCCTCGGGGTACTCGTGGATGGGAAAACGCATGACCGTGACGCACAGGGCCAGCCCGTGTGGGGCCAGCAGCCGCGCCATCTGCCGGCAGGCGCGTTCGGGCCGGCGCACGTGCTCCAGCGTATCCAGACAGAGAATCGTGCCCGCCTGCTCATCGAATCGGGCCGCCTCGATGTCGGCCACGACATCCACCCCGCGACCGGCCCGCATATCGACGCCGACGTAGCGACGGCCGGGGAATAGCGAGCGCAGGTCCGCTATCGACTCCTGGCCGGGCACCTGAAAGCTGCCAATCTCGTAAACCGGACCCGGCAGATCAACGGCCTGGGCAAGCTGCTCAACCAGATTTCGCACTTGTCGTCTCATCGGTTCATCCCTGTTCACACCTGCGACGATAACCGTCGATGTCCATCACCACCTGAGTCTGACAGTCCGGGCACAGCAGGCGAGTCTGGAGGCCCACAAAGGTTATAGTTTTCCAGCCCAGCATGTCCGTCCGGCTCACGCGATGAGTCTTACGACAGCGGTTGCAGGTCACGGTGATTAGTTCCGTCTGACTCATGCCAACATCTCCGAACAAGGGTTCTCGAAACTCATAACGTCCGGGCAAAAACGAAGGTGAGCGGTCCCGGTGGGCCCGTTGCGCTGCTTGCCGATGTGTACCTCGGCGTCGTGTGTGTGACGGCCGGGGTCCGGCTCGTAGCAATCGGCGCGGTACAACAGCCAAATGGCGTCAGCGTCCTGTTCGATCGTACCGGAATCGCGACAGTCACTCAGCCGCGGTCGGTGGTCGTCGCGGGCATCGGGGGCCCGGCTCAACTGACTCAACACGATAACGGGAATATCCAGTTCCATCGCCAGATTCTTCATGGCGTTGCTAATGGCTGTGATTTCGTCGTTCCGATTCGATTTCGCCGCTGGCAGGTAGAGCCGCTGCAAGTAATCGACCACGACCACGTTCAGCGGCCTACGGCGGTGGACCCGGCGCACGGCGTGCCGAATGGCCGCCGGCTGGGGTGGGATGTGGCTGGCGCTCAGGAAATTCCACCCGGCTATCACACTATTGGCGTCGTTGAGACGGCGCCACTCGTCGGGGCTCAGGACCGCGCCGCTGCGCGCCAGGGTCGTATAGGGGATGCGCGACGCTTGGCTCATCAGTCGCATCCCCAGGTCGATCTCGTCCATTTCGAGACTGACAAACATGGCACCGAAGTCAGGGTCTTTGGCGAAATTCCTTGCCAGAAGCGACAAGGCCAGCGCGGTCTTGCCCTGCATCGGCCGCGCCGCTATGACCACCATTTGCCCCGGCGTAAATCCGGGCATGACCTCAGCCAGTGATTCGTATGGCACAATAACCTTGGGCGATGGTTTGGTCTCGATGCGCTCATAGGCGCGCTTCAGGGCCGTCATGGCGTCCACCACAGGCTCAGCCACGACCGCCAGGGCACCGGCCTGCGCCAGAGCGGTTTCCGCCTCGTCCAGCAGGGTGGGCATATCGCCGGGCTCGGCGGCCAGCTCCACTAGCCGCTGACCGGCGACGATCAGACCGCGCCGGAACGCCTTCTCGCGCACCTTGCGGGCATACCAGACGGCATTGGCGGTCGTCGGCACGGCGTTCAGAATCTCTCGCAGGTAATCCAGTCCGTTGTCGCCGAACTCCTTGCAGGTCTCGATCTCGTCGCGCAGCAGCAGCCCGTCGATGCCCTGCCCGGCGTTATCCCGGTCCAGCCGCATGATCATCCGCCAGAGCAGCCGATGCCTCAACTCGGTCAGGTACGTCTCGCTCGGTAGTATCTCCACGACTTCCGGGATCACCTTCGGCTGCATCACCATCGAGGCCAGTACCGCCGCCTCGTCGTGGAGGCTGTCCGGCACCGAGAACGCTCCCATGTCGAATCCTCCAGAGGGCGCGTTCGTATTCGTTCTGCGGTTCGGGGTCTGCCTGACCATTGGAATCTCCTACGCTTTCCATATGAAAGCGTTTTCGTTTTGTTTTGTTATGTTCTGTTATGTTATGTTGGGCCGAACTTTCGGAAAGTTTCCGAACATTCGGAAGCTCTTCGATCCAACCGACGGCCAGAAGATTTGTAAGTCCTTTCTGTATCTGGTCTAATGGACCATCCAATATCTCTGCGAGTTCCTCGGCGTCTGGAATTAAATTCCTACCGTCGCGGTCGGAATCTCCAGCCAGTTCCAGCAGCTTGCAGAAGATTCCGAAAGTTTGGAAAGCGTCAATCTGGGCAATTTTTTGGAGCCGCCGGTAGCCTCTGCCGAGCTTGGCGCCGTTGACCTTGAGGCGGATAAAGCGCAGTGGTCCAGACCACTTAGGGGCCCCTGGTTTCCAGTCTCGCCCCTTCGTGTCCACCTCGTATCGCTCATCCCAATCAACGATCCGATACATCACTGCCCTCCCTGGCGCAAGGGAAAAAAGATGGGGCCGGGCCTGCCGAGCCAGACAAGTGAGAAACTTGACATGCGGCCCCGTGATTTGTTAGGTATTCACTTGTCGTCAAACTCGGCAGTAGCCATACTCTACACACCCAAATTTATCCCCGCAAGGGAAATCTCCTTGCCTTTTTGTCGCCAATATGTTAATTTGGGGTATCGGGGCACCCAAGGGGCTGTTTCCAGCGGCCCCCTCCTGTCCAGGTTGCCGGGTGCCCCGTTAGCCGACGACCTGCCCCACCGGGCAGAGACACTTCCGTCGGCATGGAGGCCGGCGGTGATCGCGATAAAGCCATGTTTGGTTGCCGTTAAGGCGTTATGTCAGGTCCACATGGGCCGTGGGTCCAGTTTGCCGAGATCGTCGGCCCCAGGTGCCATATCTGTGCGATAAACCGCCATCTATTCATGTCGTGTGATCCGTCTGAACGGGCGGTACGGCCATAACGGGCATCCGGTGTCCGTGCAGTCGTGCACTTGCTCTCGTTCCCAGCCACAGCATTCCAGACAAAACGCCTTGACAGCCGCCAGGCGGCTCTTGCCTTTCATGGCCGTTCTGTAGACTCTTTCGTAGGCTGTCGGCAGTCCTGTGAAATCCCGTTGCATGATTCGTCCTCTGTTATTTCTTGGCTCCGGTAATCTGGGCGATGACCGGCTGGGTCGCGGACACGTACCGCGCCAGTTCCTCAGCGTCCTTGGCGACTGCCTGGGCCATAGCGAACCGGACGGCTTCCCAAATGTACATTTCCTAACGTTAGTCTCCGGGCCCGTCCCATGACGCCGGCATGTGTCGGTTTGGGTGGATGATTCGGGCCCACTTTTCGGGCTCGTCTTGATCCATTGGATGCATATCTTGTCCAGCTAAGCACCATCCTTCTTCTGTCTCTTTTGGACCGCCTTCTTCACTAATCTCCCATGAGTCATAACAGACAACATAAGGTAGTCCGTAGAAGAGTCCCAAAATCCAAGAGCCGTCTTTCGGAGCGGGCCCGTCTTGCCATGCCCCGGCAGCCATCGTATCCGCGATGTGATCAACGGCAGCCTTGTAAACTCGTGTTTTTGCTGCCGTTTCCAATCCTCGCAGCCATTCCGAAAAGGCTGTCCGAGTGATGATTTCCCAATCATCCATGTCGGTGATCTTCATCTCACCAGAAATGATCTTGTCAAACACTTCCGTTGGAATTACGTGAGCATTGCCGTCCAACGTCGGCACGCACAAATGAGGCTTGTTGTCTTCATTGCCTTCTCGCATTGTCGTATCTCCTTGGTATCGCTTGTTTTTCGTGCAGCCAGTAAAGTATCTCCAACGCTGACCAGCCAGATATGTACTCCATCAGGCCGACCGTGATTGCAAATCCGTCCTCTCGATGCTCAAGTCGGTATCCGGTCTTGTTGTAGGGCCCGTCGGCTGTGTCCAGTTCGCACAGACCCACGTCGAGAATGTTGGTTATTTTCCAGCCGTTGAACATTTTTCTAACTCAAGGCGAGCGATTGACATGCAAAGTGCAAGGACCTCGCCTTTGTCTGTTTCTTCTTGGACCTGCATGTTGGCTATGGCCCATAATGCGTCGTGCATTGATGGGGCAGCGGCCATCAAGCGGACATTTGCTGCCAGTCGCTGGAATGTGTTGCCTGCCTTTGATTGGCGAATATGTATCAGGTCCGCCCCCGCTCGGATGTCACTTTTTAAGTAACCGTCGTAGTGTCCGGAATCGGTCCCGGCGTGGTTATAAATCGTCCACGGGCCCGGCGTATGTTTATGAATTGATTCCTCTTTCTGTTCTTGTTTCGGAAAACAAAAGTCTTTGAGACTTTGCGGTGTTTCGTCGCTTGTCATTCGTCCAAAATTGTCAGGCATGATTTTCTCCTTTGCTGTTAACTTCCGGGTTTCTCTCGCTGTTAAACGATACATACCGGAAATGTTTTTTGATGTCGTTTTCCGCTTCATCGGGATCGGGAATGCTTTCCACGATCCTTTCACACTTCCCGCACGGCTCTGA
>Ga0265297_10001629_pt1 | contig 51321 bp, 47 predicted proteins | sample Munlanlwell13791_FD_192502 | JGI IMG/M metagenome (GOLD analysis project Ga0265297, IMG submission 192502) | Leachate microbial communities from a municipal landfill in Southern Ontario, Canada - Leachate well 137-91 | ecosystem: Engineered > Solid waste > Landfill > Unclassified | place...
CAGATTCCTACGCGTTACTCACCCGTCCGCCACTCGTCAGCGCCCGAAGGCCTGTTACCGTTCGACTTGCATGTGTTAAGCATACCGCCAGCGTTCAATCTGAGCCATGATCAAACTCTTCAGTTTAAATCAGTTTGCCACTCAATAAGATGAGTAGCCAATCTTGGCTCGACTACAAATTCAACGTATAAATTACTTTTTACGCAAGATCTTGTGTCGATTATTTATTACAAGCCTAAACAATCCATCACAAGCTCCCACACAAATTATTTTGATCTGATTTTTAAAGAGCGTGGAGCTAAGCCCCGGTTGAGCTGGACCATTATACCGATCCAATTCAATTTGTCAACACCCTGTCGACTTTATTTATTTGTTTCCGTCCGTGCCGGAACCGATACCCAGGTCCCGATGAGCCGACCATTATAACCGGTCCAACCCGTTTGTCAAGCTCCCTGCCAACTTTATTTCCCGCTCTCGACATCCGGTCAAGACTGCCAGGGCTGCCTGCCCCGAAAGAACTGCGCATTTTACAGCCTTTACAGCCGGCGTCAAGAAATTATTCTTACTCGGGCAAACTTTCGTTTTCCTACCTGATAAACATGTTGACTCCCTACCGGGATATCCAGCTTTGGATCAGAAATTTTTTCTCCATCAATTTTTACAGCTCCTTGTTTTATCATACGGATCGCCTCAGATGTACTCTCCGTTAATCCGGCATCTTTTAGTAAATTTGCTATTCCGTAACCCGTATCGTCAACCTTTAACTCCAGCTCTTCCATTTCATCAGGGATCGCGCCCCGCTGAAATCTGGCCTCGAAGTTTTCCAGCGCCTTGGCGGCCGCGAACGCATCATGAAATCTTTCTATAATTTCCTGCGCTAACTTTACTTTATAGTTTCTAGGATTTGCCCCTTGTTTGCACTCCTCTACCCATAACCTTATTTCAGTCATGGGTCGAAAGCTGAGTAATTCAAAATAACGCCACATCAATTCATCAGATATGGACATTAATTTACCAAACATGTCATCCGCAGAATCAGCTATGCCTACATAATTATTCAGTGACTTGGACATTTTTTGCACACCGTCCAACCCTTCCAGAATCGGCATCGTCATCACGACTTGCGGCTTTTGCCCAAAAGCCTCTTGCAACTGCCGCCCAACCAGCAAGTTAAACTTTTGATCTGTTCCGCCCAATTCCACATCGGCCTTCATCGCCACCGAATCGTAGCCTTGGATTAAAGGATATAAAAATTCATGTATCGCAATGGGCTGTCCGCCTTTAAAGCGCTTGCTAAAATCATCTCGCTCCAGCATTCTGGCGACAGTATGCTTTGCAGCCAACTGAATTAAATCAGCCGGTGACATTGCATTCATCCAGCTGGAATTAAACATCACTAACGTTTTAGCCGGATCCAGGATTTTAAATATCTGCTCTTCATAAGTTCTTGCATTATCAATTACCTCATCCCGAGTTAATGGCTTACGCGTAACATTTTTACCTGTTGGATCACCAATCATTCCGGTAAAATCACCAATCAGAAATAGCACCTCGTGCCCCAACTCCTGAAATTGCTTTAGCTTATTGATCAACACGGTATGCCCCAAATGTAGATCAGGGGCTGTCGGATCAAAACCCGCCTTAATCCGTAGAGGCCGCCCCTCTTCCAGCTTTTTAATTAACTCCTGCTTGATTAAAACCTCATCAGTTCCTCTTAGAAGGTGCTCCAATACGTCCTCTTGCAATTTCTTTCTCCAAAATATCTACAAATTATTCATTATAGAATTAATAACCGGCTGCGTTGAATAAAACTTTTATGCAGCCTAAAATTGGTAAAAGTACGTAAAAGCACTTAAAATGAAACCCTAAATCTATTAAGTATTTTCTGATTTATCTAACTTCAATTACTTAGCGTAGCCTAGTGAAAAATAGAATCTATACCTCTTTGCTCTTTGGAATTAGCATAGCTTTTTCAATAACCGGCCACACGCAGACAAAAGTAGAAAGCAAACACACAACAACCAAGACTATTTCTGCCTCAATTTCTCATTCAAAACTCGCAAAGCCTGGTGATAAAAAACTTGCTGTCGCGGTTAAGACCACGTCGAACAATAAAAAAGAGCCCGTTTCATCAAAAAACGCCAGCAAAAATAGCGCCATTGCTACGGCCAAGAAAACTGCCGCCCAAAAAACCGTTGTAATATCTAAAGCGGTTACTAGAAATCAACCTACCGTTTCCACTAAGCTAAAAAACAATAAGCAATCTATTAAAGCCGCCAAGCTTGTTGAGAAAGAAAAAGCCAATGTTTCTGCCAAGCAAAAACACAACAAACAGTCCATTGCCTCATCCAAATCGAATCACATAACGCACACTACCGCACCCGTTGATCCGTCTGCCAGAAAACGTACCGTTATTTCTTCCAAGTCGATCGAATCAACATCTATAAAGCCTGTTAATTATGGGGAGTCCGATAGAAATACTCGAACTAAGTTGAACCTGGACAACATTGGCTTAAATCCAATTGTTCCCACAAATGATGCCAGTCAATTTCATCCAATTTCAATTGCTCGCCCACAACCGACAACAATTAACACTGCGCATGTATCGATAGAAACCTCATTATTTTTGGATGGACTCGAAGCCGACCTATCTAAAGAACTTCTCTTGCAGCTTACCGACGTTTTTGCATGGGATATTGATTTTGCTACCAATTTACGCCCTGGCGACCAATTCACAGTTGTTTATGGAAAAAAAGTGGTTAATGGCAAAGAAATGGAAACCGACGAAATCATTGCCGCCGAGTTTATTAACCAGGGCGTCTCATACGCAGCAGTCCGGTATATCGATGACTCCGGCAATGCCAGTTATTACACGCCTGACGGACAATCCATGCAAAGAGCTTTTTTAAGTGCGCCGGTCGATTTTATAAAGATAAGCTCGCCTTTTGACCCTCACCGCAAACACCCTATCCTGAACAGGATTCGTGCTCATAAAGGTATCGACTATGCCGCACGAACCGGAACTCCTGTAAAAACAACCGGGGATGGCACTGTGACTTTTTGCGGTCGTAATGGTGCTTACGGACAAGTGGTCATTATTGAACATAACGACCACTATGAAACGCTTTATGCTCACATGTCCGGCTTTATGAAAGGCTTAACGGTTGGCAGTCATGTCAAACAAGGTGATGTTATCGGCTATGTCGGCCAAAGCGGTCTGGCTACCGGCCCACATTTGCATTACGAGTTTCACGTCGATGGACAGTATCGCAACCCGGAGACTGTCAAAATACCGCACTCATTGCCTATCGGTGGCGAGCGGCTAGCTGACTTTAAAACTCAAACCCAAACCTACGTTGCACAGCTGAACCAAGCCAAAGCCAAAAGTCTACTGGCTAAAACCCCTCCGGCAATTGCTCCCGATGTTGCCCTACCTTCGTCATCGACATCACCGTCTAATTACGACTAATTAAGACAATGCAAGAGTTTTATATTGGACTCATGTCCGGAACCAGCTTGGACGGCATTGACGCGGCTCTTGTTGATTTTAGCGCCAACCAAGCCCAACTTGTCGGTTTTGAATACCTGCCTTTTCCTGAAGACATACAAAGCGCCATCCAACGGCTCAGCAAGCCTGACGCGCTAATCTCTCTCAAAGAATACGGCGCTATGGATGCCCGCCTTGGCCATTTATTTGCCGATATTGTTAATACCTTGCTTGCTAAAGCCGACATGCCCGCGTCATCGATCAAGGCCATCGGCAGCCACGGACTAACCGTTTACCACGCGCCCGAAATCAAATTTCCTTTTTCCCTGCAAATTGGCGACCCCAACGTGATTGCCGAACTTACCGGCATTACCACTGTGGCCGATTTCAGGCGACGAGATATTGCCGCCAAAGGCCAAGGCGCACCGCTAGTTCCGGCGTTCCATCAAGCCGTATTCCAGCATCCGGATGAGCATCGTTGTATCGTAAATATCGGCGGCATAGCCAATATTACCGTTTTGCCTAAACATCAGTCCTCTGCTGTCATCGGCTTTGATACCGGCCCCGGTAATACCTTAATGGATCTCTGGATTAAACTGCACCGGAACCTACCATATGATAAAAACGGCGCCTGGGCTAAAACTGGCAACATCGACCATGACTTGGTGGAACTTTTAAAACAAGACGCTTATTTCAACTCCGCCCCGCCCAAAAGCACCGGCAAAGAATATTTTTCGCTTCCCTGGATTTATCAGTATTTCGACGCCTTCAGCTATAAAGCCGAAGACATACAGGCCAGCTTGTGTTTTTTAACGGCAATAACGATTTGCGATGCCATCAAAGAGCATGCGCCGACTACTGAGCGCATATTGATCTGCGGCGGCGGCATTCATAATGAATATTTATTGGAGCTCATCCAGCAAAACATAGGCTGTCCGGTTGAATCAACTGAGCAGTATGGCCTTCATCCCGATCATGTTGAGGCTGTAGCTTTCGCATGGTTAGCCAGGCAAACGCTAAACAATCTGCCGGGCAATCTTAAAGAAGTCACAGGAGCGATTGACTCTGTTATTCTTGGAGGAATTTATCAGGGAAACAAAAAGGGCGCAGCTTCCGCTCCTGCTGACGCTAAGCACCTACATCCCTGTAGGTGACATCGTATTGCCCGAATAAAGGGAGAGAACTATAAAATAACTACGCGGAAAAAGACGATCCGCAACCGCAGGTAGTGGTCGCGTTAGGATTACGAATAACGAACTGAGCGCCCGACAAATCTTCCTTATAATCGATTTCAGCGCCGGTTAAATATTGAATACTCATCGAATCAATCAATACGGTGACACCGCCGTTTTCAACGCAAGTATCATCTTCATTGACTTCTTCATCAAACGTAAAGCCGTATTGAAACCCTGAACAGCCACCACCTGAAACATAAACCCTCAGCTTCAGATTATCATTGCCTTCCTCGGCTATTAATTCACCTACCTTGGAGGCAGCGCTGTCGGTAAAAACGATTGGATTTGACATATACGTAACACTATAAAAATAAAGTTGGAAGAAATTATGACTATACCTAGCTTTTTAGTCAACAATTATGAATGGATATACAACTGCTCCTTTGACACTTACGGATAAAGCGCAATCGTCCTTAATCCCGAGTCTTCCTTCAGCCCGAATATCAGATTCATGTTTTGCACCGCTTGCCCCGCCGCGCCCTTCACCAGGTTATCAATCACCGACAGCACTACGATGGTTTGGCCACCCTGCGGCCGGTGAATCGAAATCTGGCAATTATTGCTGCCCCGGACATTTCGGGTATCCGGATGCGAACCTTGCGGCAATACATCGACAAACGCCTCATCAGCATATCTTTTTTCATACAAAGCTTGCACATCGCTCAAGCTTCCATGCCCCTGGCCGTATAACGTGGCGTGTATACCACGAATCATCGGCGTTAGATGCGGCACGAAGGTTAACCCGACCGATTTGCCGGCGACAAGCTCAAGCCCTTGCCTGATTTCCGGCAAATGCCGATGGCCGCCGACTGCATAAGCTTTAAAACTCTCGCCGGTTTCACTCATTAACGTCGCCAGCTCCGCTTTGCGCCCTGCCCCGCTAACACCGGATTTAACATCGGCAATCAAATGATTGGCATCGACCAGGTCGTTCTCAAGCAACGGTAAAAAACCCAGCTGCACGGCTGTTGGGTAGCAGCCGGGACAGGCGATTAAATTAGCTTTTTTAATCGCCTCGCGATTCACTTCCGGCAAGCCATAAACCGCCTCGGCGATTAAATCGGGGCACGCGTGCTCCATGCCGTACCACTTGCTCCAATCCTTGGCATCTTTCAACCTGAAATCCGCCGAAAGATCGATCACCTTAACGCCGCGCGCCAATAACTGTTCCGCCATCAGCATTGCAGTGCCGTTCGGGGTCGCAAAAAACACCACATCGCACTCGGCCAAGGTTTCGACTTCAGGCAGGCTGAATACCGCATCGATAGCGCCTCTCAAGCTGGGATAAAGCGCATCCACCCTAACTCCCGCATCGGCGCGCGAAGTGACGACCGACACTTCAGCGTCCGTATGTAACGCTAAAATCCGCAATAGCTCAACACCGGTGTATCCGGTTCCGCCCACAATACCTGCACGAATCATCTGTTTTATCCTACCCACACATTGTTTATGAAAATAACTGGGGCATATAATAACCGCAACTTAAATGATTGACGATGTTGTACCTATGCCGTTTCCCGAACAAATGATTGCTATTGAAGTAGAAAACGGAGCGTTAAAACCGGTCAGGCGCGACATGCCAACGCCATCCGCTGACCAGGTATTAATTAAAGTCGTTGCCGCAGGCGTTAGCCGGCCCGATGTGATGCAACGCCAAGGCCTGTATCCGCCCCCGCCCGGCGCATCCGACATTCCGGGGCTTGAAGTCGCAGGAACCATTCAGGCACTGGGCGATCATATCAACCATTTAAATATAGGTGACAGAGCCTGCGCGCTGGTGACTGGCGGCGGCTACGCCGAATATTGCCTTGCCTCGGACACCTTATGCCTACCCATACCGGAAGGCTTATCTTTTATCCAAGCCGCTGCATTACCGGAAACTTTCTTTACCGTGTGGAGCAATGTTTTCGACCGCGCCCATTTGCAGCCCGGAGAGACGCTACTGGTACACGGCGGTACCAGCGGCATAGGCACGACGGCAATACAACTGGCCAAAGCTTTTAACGCCAAGGTTATCGTCACCGCCGGCTCGAAAACTAAATGCGAATTCTGCCTGCAACTGGGCGCCGATGCGACCATCAACTATAAAGAGCAGGATTTTTTTGAGGAAGTAATGCGCTTTACCGGCAATAAAGGCGTCGACGTTATTCTGGATATGATCGGCGGCGACTATTTTCCGCGTAACCTAAAATGCATGGCTGACGATGCCCGGCTGGTGCAAATCGCCGTTCAAAACGGCCCGAAAGCCGAAATAAACTTGCTGTCAATCATGCTTAAACGACTCACCATCACCGGTTCGACCTTAAGAGCCAGGGACGATGTCTTTAAAAAAGACATCGCAGACAAACTGCTTGAAAAAGTCTGGCCTTTATTAGAATCAGGCCAAATTAAACCGATTATAAACTCAACTTTGGCGCTTACCGATGCCGCCTTAGCCCATCAACTTATGGAAAGCAGCCAACACATCGGCAAAATCATCTTAACGGTATAAAACATGACCTACACCACGCTCGTTTCTACAGACACACTTAACCAACAACTTAACAACTCCAACTGGATCATCGTTGACTGCCGCTTTTCACTCGCGGATACCGAAGCCGGTGCCAAAGCCTATCGGCACGGACATATCCCCAATGCCCGCTATGCTCATCTGGATAAAGACTTGTCCTCAGCAATCACCGATTTTACCGGACGCCACCCTTTGCCCAACTTTTCCTTATTGGCGAAAAAACTCGGCGATTGGGGCATAACCAACATTAGCCAAGTAGTGGCTTATGACGATGCAGGCGGTGCTTTTGCAGGACGTCTATGGTGGTTATTGAAGTGCATGGGGCACGACAAGGTCGCCGTATTGAATGGCGGCATCAAGCAATGGCAGAAACAAGGCCTACCTGTCACCACAACCTTGCCCACCGTCAAGCCAACCACATTCAGGGCATACCTGGATGAGTCAGCATGGCTTAATGCCGTACAAGTGCAAAACAGCCTGGCTCAAAAAGCCATTTGCCTGATCGATGCCAGAACCCCCGAACGCTATCGCGGCGAACAAGAACCGATCGACCCGGTTGCGGGCCATATCCCCGGCGCGTTAAACCGGGCTTTCCAGTTAAACCTGAACAGCAATGGTTTATTTTTATCGGCGGAACAATTGCGTGAGCAATTCAAACAGCTAATCGGCACAACCGCACCCGAACAGGTGGTTCATTACTGCGGCTCCGGCGTAACCGCCTGTCATAATTTACTGGCAATGGAATATGCCGGATTAACCGGTTCCAAGCTTTATGCAGGATCGTGGAGCGAGTGGATCAGGAATAAAAACCGGTCGATTGCTAAAGGCTAATTATTTTGACGCCTTAATTCCTGCATAGGCTATGGATGGCCTAATTCATATTTAACACTCACGTTTAAATCCCGTAAATCTTGCGCTTACGCCAGAAGGTCGCCCTGCTCATGCCCAGCGAGCGGGCAGCCAGGGTAACCATGCCATTGCTCTGCTCCAGCGCTTGACGGATTGCCGTGGATTCTTCCGCAGCCGATAACGGTTGATTCTGCACAGGCTGCGGCTCGGCATTACGTTGCTCCCGAAACTCAGGGGGCAGTTCAGAGCAGCGCAAGGTTGTCCCTCTGCCTACCGCAAAAGCATATTCCACAACATTTTGCAGTTCCCGGATATTACCCGGCCACGCATAGTCCAACAAAGCCCTCATAGCCTGCGGATCGATTTTTTCAATTTTCCTGAAATGGGCGGCATTATGCTCTTGAATAAAATGCCAGATAAGCAACCCTATATCTTCCCGACGCTCCCGTAACGGCGGAATAAAAATGGGCACGACCCTGAGCCGGTACATCAGATCCTCGCGGAACCGCCCCATTTTTACTTCCTCCCTTAACGAACGATGGGTCGCAGCGACAATGCGCACATCGACGTCAATCTACCGGTCGCCGCCCACCGGAATATAATTTCTTTCCTGTAAAACCCGGAGCAGTTTGGCCTGCAACTCAAGCGGCAATTCGGCCACTTCATCAAGAAACAGCGTTCCGCCGTGCGCGCGCTGAAACAGGCCGCTATGATCCTTGATGGCACCGGTAAACGCGCCGCGCACGTGCCCGAACAACTCGCTGTCCAGTAGACTGCTGGATAAGGCCGCGCAATTGATCGCCAGAAAAGGCGCCTTGCGCCGGGCGCTCAAATCGTGAATGGCCTTGGCCACCAACTCTTTGCCGGAACCGCTCTCGCCTCTTACCAAGACCGTAACATCTGTCTCTGCGGCATTTTGAATAATCTGAAAAACCGCCTGCATGGCTGGCGAGCGGCTTAACAGGCCATGAAACCCCTGCTTTACAGATTCGGAAGTCTCTCTTGAGGCTTTTGGCAAAGCTATGTTTGCGGGCCGCTCCGAAACAGGAAGCAGCAGCCCCAAACCGCCAGCAAAAGCCCCCTGCTGATCATGTAAAACCTGGATAATTTTTTCCAGCTCAAATTTACTGCCATCAGTTTGGAATAGCGTTATGAGTTGTTTTTTATGGTCGTCGCTATCAGTAATGGCATATTCTTGCTTACAGGGTTTGCCTGTGACATCTTTGGCGTACAATCCGGATAACTGCTCTGCGCCCTGACTCCAGTGAATAACCCGTTGGTTACGGTCAACGATATACAGAGCTGCAACATCGCATAGGGTTAGCAGCTTTAAAAATAACGGCTGCAACGACTGCTGTTCCAGCCAGGCGGATAAGGGTTCGGAAAGTTGTTTTGTTTGTTTCACAAGCGTCTCGTTGAATCAAATATGCGTTTCAATGAAACATTATATGAAACAGGCGAAAGGCGCAAGACAAAAGGCGAAAGCTGCCCACTTTAGCGCTGCGTCCTTTGCCTTTAGCCCTTTGTCCTTCGCCTTAACCTTTTGGCACAGGATTTGCTTTAAGCATAGTTATCCCATAACCCCAACCGGAGCAACATCATGCTATTCAAACAATTATTCGACCAGGAAACCTGGACTTACACCTATTTAATTGCCGATCCAGTTAGTAAAGACGCCGTTCTTATTGATCCGGTCAATACCCATATCGACGAGTATATTGAGCTGCTGGCAGCGCACGGACTGCAACTGAAATATTCTCTGGAAACCCATGTTCATGCCGACCATATCACTGCCAGCGGCTTGCTGCGCCAACGTTTGGGAGCCCAGACAGCGGTCAGCGGACTGTGCGGCGCGGAAAACGCCGACATTCAGATGCAGGACGGCGATATTTTTAAATTTGCCGGCGACGAGCAAATCAAGGTCATCGCCACACCGGGGCATACTCGCGGCAGTGTTTCTTTTTTATGGCGCGACCGCTTGTTTACCGGCGACTCTTTATTGATCGGCGGCTGCGGACGTACAGATTTTCAAGGCGGCGATGCCGGAGCGCTTTACGACTGCATTACCCAACGCTTGTTTACCCTGCCGGGTGAAACGCTGGTCTATCCAGGCCATGATTATCAGCAGCGCTGGGTGAGCTGCGTCATGCAGGAACGCACCACCAATCCTCGACTGGCAGGCAAGACCCGCGAGCAATTTATCGAGATCATGAACAACCTGAACTTACCCAAACCCCGCTTAATTGACGAGGCAGTGCCCGCTAACCGTTATTGCGGCCTGGATGAAAACGAGCGTCAGGATGCCGTAGCGCTCAGAGACGCAACGCCGCCGCTTCGCGCCACAACCAAAACCGAAGATTTGGTCGCCGCCGCTAAGCAACAAATTATTGAAGTCGATGTCGCCAAAGCGAAACAGCTGCTGGCGGAAGGCAATATCGTGCTGGTCGATACCCGAGAAGAAAGCGAATACGCCGCAGGGCACGTTGACGGAGCATTATTGGTACCGCGCGGCATGCTGGAATTCAAAATCGGCAACATGCCGGAACTGGCCGACAAATCGAAAGCGGTGCTCATATATTGCCGCTTGGGCAACCGCTCGGCATTGGCGGCGCAGACCCTGCAGCAATTGGGTTACACTAATGTGCTGTCTATGGCCGGCGGATTTGAGGCTTGGAAAAAAAGCCAAACGTCATAGGACACTACCCTATAAAGAGAGAATGGGTACATGGCAAAGTATGTGCTGCCGTCCACTTTTGCCGTGTACCGAAATTCTCCACTAACTACCAATTATGAGGAATTTATGTCAAACAAACACCATACCGTACTAATCATCGGGGGAGGCGCCGCCGGCGTTTCCATCGCCAACAACATGCGCCGCCAAAACGCCGATATTGATATCGCTATCGTTGAACCGTCTGAAGTCCACTATTACCAACCGGGCTTCACCATTGTCGGCGGCGGTGCGTACACCTTAAAAGAAACCGTCCGCAACGAAGCCGACCTGATCCATCCGTCTGTTACCTGGATTAAGGATTACGCCGAAACCTTTCAACCGGATGACAACAGCGTCAGTTTGCGTTCCGGCGACGTGATCAGTTACGACTATCTGGTAGTCTGCCCCGGCCTGCAACTGGATTGGGATAAGATTGAAGGCTTGAAAGAAACGCTGAACAAAAACAATGTGTGCAGCAATTATTCCGCCGAGACCGTGGAATACACCTGGGAATGCATCCAGAATATTAAGGAAGGCACCGCGCTGTTCACCCAGCCGCCGATGCCGATCAAATGCGCAGGTGCGCCGCAAAAAATCATGTATCTGGCCGCGGACCGCTTCCGTAAAAGAGGTACGCTGGACAAATTCAATATTGAATTTTTCAACGCCGGACCTGCGATATTCGGCGTACCGTTTTTCGCCAAGGCACTAAGCAAAGTCGTTGCCGAATACGGGATTAAAACCAATTTCAACCACAACCTGGTGGCTATCGACGGCCCAGCCAAAATCGCCACCTTCGAAACCACCGACAGCGAAGGCAACAAGCAACGGGTTACCAAAGCGTTCGACATGATTCATGTCACGCCACCGCAAAGCTCACCGGATTTTATTAAAAGAAGCCCGCTCGCCAATGCCGCCGGTTGGGTTGATGTTAATCCCAATACACTACAGCATACTAAATACGGCAATATTTTCGGTCTGGGCGATGCCGGATCGACACCTAATGCCAAAACCGCGGCAGCGGTGCGCAAGCAGGTTCCGGTTGTGGTTGACAATATTCTTAACCTTAAGAACAGCAAGGATGTCCAGGGCGGCTATGACGGTTACGGCTCATGCCCATTAACCACGTCCCTAAGTAAAGTGATGCTGGCTGAGTTTGCCTATGACGGCAAGGTGACGCCCTCTTTCCCTTTGCTGGACCCAAGAACACCCCGATCTATCTGGTGGTGGGGCAAAACCACCGGTTTTCCTTGGCTGTACTGGCATTTGATGCTCAAAGGCTACCGCATCGATATTCCTCATTTGGAAAGCTATGCCAAAAAGTTTTTGAACGAAGAATGATTTTTTAGGCGAAGGGCGCAAGGAAAAAGGCTAAAAGCCTGCCTTGAGTCTTTCGCCCTTTATCCTTTGTCTTTCGTCCTTTGTATTCTCTTATGCCCTATTCAAAACCCAATAATTCACGTTTAACACAGTTATTTCCGATTGTGGAGTGGCTAAGATCCTACACCCGCCAGGAATTCAACAGCGATTTATTCGCTGGCGTCATCACTGCTATTTTGCTGGTTCCACAAGGGATTGCCTACGCGATCTTGGCCGGTTTACCGCCTCAACTTGGGCTCTACGCCAGCATCCTGCCGCCGTTATTGTATGCGCTGCTGGGCACCAGTCGCACCCTGTCGGTGGGTCCGGTTTCGATTGCCGCGATTATGATTGCCAGCGCTCTGAGCGCGCCGGAAGTCAGCGTGTTAGGTAATCCTGTGCAAAGTGCCCTGATTCTGTCGGCGGAAAGCGGATTCATCATGTTGCTGATGGCTCTGTTACGTATGGGCGGGCTGGTCAATTTTATCAGCCATCCGGTGCTGACCGGCTTTACCAGCGGCGCCTCACTGTTGATTATCGGTAGCCAATTACCGCAGTTGTTTGGTTTAAAAGCCCCTTCCTGCGACTTTGATGTTGCCTGCTACAGCCATTATTTTTCAGGCATCGTGCCAGCCACTTTATTAATCGGCCTGAGCGCGATCGGCTTACTGGTGTTTTTCAACAAGCCGCTGGTTTTCATGCTAAAAAAAATCGGCATGAAACCTTCTGTGGTTACTGCGATCAGCAAATGCGGGCCATTATTAACTATCATGCTGGCGACTCTGGCCGTCGGCTATCTGGATTTAACAGGCCAACAGAATATAGCGGTGGTTGGCAAAGTTCCCTCCGGTTTCCCCGAATTGACCCTTGATTTTTCCCCTGCCGAAAAATGGTACGTATTATTGCCCTACTCCGGCTTTATCGCCTTGATCGCCTATGTTGAAAGCGTCGCCATTGCCAAGGTTACCGCTAATTTCAGAGGCGAAAAAATCATCGCCAACCAGGAATTGATCGCGCTGGGCACTGCTAATCTGGCAGCCGCCATTTCCGGCGGCATGCCGGTAGCCGGTGGATTTAGCCGCACCATGGTAAATTTTTCTGCCGGTGCGCGCACCCAAATGGCGATGCTGGTCGCCGCCGCTATTCTTGCGCTGGCGGTCGTCTTCTTTAGCCCGTGGTTTGAAAACATCCCTAAAGCGGCGCTGGCCGCAATCATTCTGGTCGCCATCATTCCTTTAGTAAAACTGAACGACATTGCGCACACCTGGCGTTATGACCGTGGCGATGGAATCGCCGAAATTGCCACTTTGCTGGGCGTTTTAGTCTACGGCATTGAAGAAGGCATCACGCTGGGCATTATCCTGACTCTGGTCAGCCATTTGCGCAAAACCAGCCATCCGCATATTGCCGTGGTCGGGCGCATACCCGGCACTGAGCACTACCGCAATATCAAACGCCATAATGTGGAAACCTGGCCTCACCTGCTGTTATTGCGCATTGATGAAAGCATTACCTTTGCCAATATTAATTATATCGAGGAGTTTATCAACGCCAAGTTAAGGCAGCAGCCGGGTATCAAGCATATTGTGCTTATTTTTACCTCGATCAGCGATATAGACGCCACGGCGCTGGAGGAACTGGAAAAACTGAACCGTGCTTTGCAGGCCTCAAAAATGACCTTGCATATCTCGGAAACGAAAGGTCCGGTACTTGATAAGCTTGAAAAAACCGATTTTCTCAGGCAACTGCAACCCGGCAGGGCATTTTTCCATACCGAAGATGCCGTTAGGGAGCTATGTAAGCCAATGTCTCAGGCTGACGAATACAAGTCATAACATGCCGTGTATTACTGCTATTTCGAAAACCCGATAAAGCGCCGATAAGGCGAGCCCTGCTTCCAGGTGAAAGCCTCGGTGTAGTAATGCATCAATGCTAGATAACCCAGCAATCCCAGAGTAATCGCTTTACGAATCTCCACATCGAAAAAGAACTCGGTTATAGCGTTGACCGCACTATCCCCGTAAGACTGCAACACAAACGTCAACGCAATGGAACACAAGGGCAACACGATAAACACAGGCAAATGGCAGCGCGCCGCATAGCGGTACATAAAATTCTGCGGTTGCTGGCGATGCTTGTTGTAGTCATGCACCACGTAGAAAATATAGGCCGTCGCGTCATGCACCAGCCTTGGCACCAGGATCGCGAGAAAGTAATAGTGCTGAACAAACAAATAGAAACTGCTTAATACCAATAAAACGTTGGACCACAAAAAATACCGGCCGGATTGCGTGGTCAGGTAGCGCTCGCATAGCAGAGCGGTGCACACCAATCCTACACATAAACCGCCCGCAACCAGCTTTATCCACTCCAGTTGTTGCACATCCAGGCTGTTCTTCATAAATATTCCAATATAAATAAAGATGCCCGCCGTTACACTCATCCACAATAGCAAATAAAAAACCCAATCGGGCAGACGGTACAAGCTGCGCCCCACGCCCAGTTGTTGTTTAAGCACGTGATATACGGTCCAGGCCGCTACCGTCACGTAAAGCGCTTTATAGGGAATAAACAGGCTACCGACGCCGAAAAACGTGATAATGGCAGCCGTCATCAAAATGATTTTCAGCTTATATACTTTCAGGTATTCGGTATTGCTCACCAGTAAGATGGAACTGGCGACAATATGCGGCGTACCAAAAATAATTTGAAATAATAAAAAGTGCTTCGGACTGCTCGGTAAATTCTGCTGCAAAAAGCCCTGCCAAAACCAACCATCAAACAGTTGCAACAATAAACACAAAGGAATGATTGCATACAAACCCAACAACAGCCGGAACGAGACGGTCAGCTGGTTATCATCAGTTATATCTTGAGCTGAAATGGCTTGTGCAGACATAAAACCATCCTCCTGTTATTGTTGTATTTTTCAGTCAGAATTAATATAAGCTATTATTTTAGATGACACGCTAAACAGTGAATTAAAGTCCGGCACTCACATTGAGTGCCCGTTTTTAGCGCGCGTACATCATACACCACAAGATTGTTTGGGAAAATACGTGCACAAAAAAGCCGGTGTTACCCGGCCTTGATAGCTTCGTTTTACACAGTTTGATACCCTAATCATTCACAGGGTAATACGAGCAAAAACTGCTTCGTATTACCCTGACTCTTAAAAGTCGCCTGTGTTTACGTTTGAAGGAATACGACAGTTGAAAGTCTTACTCAAAGGCTCAAATTTGCGCCGCGAGCGTATCGACCTGCGCAAACATTGATTCAGCTTTATCCGAAACAGAAATAAAGGTTTTTTAAACCTTCCACTCCACTTTGTTGATATAACTGAAAATAATCGCGTAAGGTAGTTTCACAAATGCCCACCAATAAGGCAATCTTATGATTAGACAGGCCGCGGCTTTTTAGCCACAAGGCTTGTAGACGTCGACGAACTAGCGGGACGGGGTGGACATTCCTTTCTTTTTTTAAAATTCCTAATGCTTCTGAAGTAAATTCAATATGTGTTGTCATAATAATTCTACTCGCAAAAATAATCACAAAGGGCTTTACAACGCTGATGAAGTGTTTAAAACCCGAAAGGGAAGCAAATTTGCTTTGCTCCTTCTGGAGTTCTAACTATCATCAATGGACGGTGATATAGCTTAATCGTTAACTTAGCATTTGGGGATATGTACGAATACTTACCCCTCTACTAGTTAATCTTACCAATTGATTCTCTTGAGTTTTCACATAAAATGAAAAATCAGTAATTAACTTTATTTATGAGGTTAAGATGAAGCTAATCAATGAATCAGTGTTGGAAATAACCATCAATTTCTTAAAAGACGTCAGAGAAAGCAATGGAATTTGCCTTGTCGGCTTGATAGAAGATCTTGAAAATGTAATGCAGACGCCCAGCGTGTGCGTTGACGATCAGCCAAAAAATATCCGAAAGCGCCGATTAAGCGATCAAGAAGATTAGATTAACTGGCTATAGATCCAAAGCTAGGCAAAACCTCGCAATCCTTGCTTTTGTTAACGCTCGGCATTATGTCGAGCTTTATGAAATTGCCGAAATACGTAGCGACACTGATTTATTATGGTTAACAAATAAGAAATACTTCATCGCACGTTTTGAAATCTTTCCAAAGCGTAAATGCTCCCTATCGGCCCCTCCCCGGGCCACAGGCCCTTCCAGGGCCATTCGATAATGCCCTTCATAAATAGAAGGGCATTCTTTTTACCAAACCCTTACCAGTGCTCCTGAAATGGCTGCTGCTATTCAACAGCTCAGCATTCGCCCAAATCCCACGACAATGCGCAGCCTTTAATCGATTAGTTATCAATTACTTGCAGGATCATTTATTTTCTATTTCAATCCCTACAAGCAAACACACTTACTCTCGTCTAAATTAATCAGCCTGAAAATCAGCCGGTAATAGTCGAGCCAAACAAGAGTCACTCCATTTTGCGCGAGGTCATCAACCAGTAAATTGAGCTTGCGATTATGACCGATAAAAATAGAAATTATTTCTATAAGTAATGGTACCTATGTTTTCTTATAAATCTGCACTATAGAATAAACCCACCAATTTCTGAGGAGGAATGGTCGCCAAGTTCAATTAGAAGAAGAACATCTTGGCGGATAAAGCCTGGATTCATTAGTGAATCCAGGCTTTTTTTTATGGTCGTGATAGCTTAAAACGCGACACAACAATAAGTAACTGATTGTTGTGTAATTTTCGAAATATTAACCTACTGCCCAACTTCATTGAGCCGCATTCATACCTTGATAAATTAAGATAAGGCTCGCCTTTACCTTGTTGATTTCGGAATTCAACAGTCAAATAGCACTTCTCTATTCTTCTACCTCGCCTGCATAAACCTATAGGCAATCACCACCTACTTGTTTGGCAAAATTGCCAACGTTTGTGTCCGCCCCAGCACGACTTTTGTCAAGCTACTGTGCGAGTTATGGAAAATAATGTTCAGACCGCGGTATATCAAAAAAACCATCCGCACTCGCTTCCAATTTTCAGGTTTGCTTGGGAATGCTTGAAACATCAGTTAATATTCGGTCAGAATATTTAAGTTAAACTGCTCGAATCCAGCCCTCTTCAAGCCTTGCTTTTTAGTTTTTAGGATTGCCCTACTCATGACATTTCAGCTACACCCACGCCTGAAACAGGATTGCATAGCCATTGGCAGTTTTGAGCTGTGTCGATTATTAATGATGAATGACAGCCAATATCCCTGGTTTATACTGGTTCCGGAACGAGCGAACTTGCAGGAAATTTATCAGCTGAACAAAGCTGAGCGTGAATTACTGGCGGAAGAATCGAGCTATCTTGCCGAGAATCTGGCAGTGCTTTATAAAGCGGACAAAATGAATATTGCCGCAATAGGCAATATGGTCCCGCAACTGCATATCCATCATATAGTCCGCTATCAGACCGATAAAGCCTGGCCTGCGCCGGCCTGGGGGAAATTCGCTGCCGAGCCTTACACAGACCGGCAGATTGCAGATAACTTAACTCGCGTTAAAGCCCAGTTGGGCATGTAAAGCAGGCACAAGGCCTTTGGCCTTGTGCCTTAAAATCTTAATCAACCAAAAACTCAGTAAAATAAGCCTCTTTAAATCCTCCGGGGTGCTCAGCCTTATCCTCTTCGGAATGTTCTTCCTCAGCGGCTTCGCCGTGGCCTTTATCCCCTTCCTCCATTTTTGCCAGCGTCTTACGAATAATATCGGTCGTTTCCTGCCGTAATGCTTCGCGCTGTTCCATGGTTTGCAGTCCTTCAGACGGTCTGCCGCTGTATAGCATGATCAATTCGTGCCTTAATGCCGGCATGTGCTTTTTTACCGTCGCGATAGTGGCGGCACCTTCAACCAATAATTGCACGTTTATCAGCAAAAACTTTTTTGGTTCCGCCAAATTAACGGTAAACTTAGGAGTCATTTCCAGATATTTTACGCCGGCTTCTGCTTCCGATTCTTTGCCCCCTTCATTCGCAACAGCCGCGGACATAAACAGAAGACTTAATATCACAACTAATAACCGCATAACAGACTCCGTGTAACTGGAAAATAATGGCCTAGTATAAGGCCAAGCCCATCAATTTTAAACCAAATCCAATACTGACAAGGTAATGACAACTAATCTCCCCATCGGCCCGATAATGCTGGACGTTGCAGGCTTAACCCTGGCACAAGACGAAAAAGAAAAGATCAATCATCCCAACACCGGAGCAGTCATTCTTTTTTCGCGCAATTATCAAGATCCCGAACAAGTTACCGAGTTGATTAATCAAATTCGCGCGGCGCGTAATGGCAACATACTGATCGCTGTCGATCAGGAAGGCGGCAGAGTGCAACGCTTCCAGCACGGCTTCACCCGTTTGCCGCCTGCGGTCAGCTATACGCAAAGCCCTGAACTGGCGGAATCGGCAGGCTGGCTGATGGCCGCTGAATTACTGGCTGTCGGCGTTGATTTCAGCTTTGCCCCGGTCCTTGATATTGATTGCGGCGTTAGCGAAATCATCGGCAACCGTTCGTTTTCAACCGATCCGACCCTTGCTACACGCCTTTCAAGCTCATTTAGAAAAGGCATGAATGAAGCGGGCATGGCCGCAACCGGAAAGCATTTCCCCGGACACGGCGCAGTGGCTTTGGACTCACACCTGACCCTGCCGATTGACGAAAGAGACCTGGACAGCATCAGGGCAAAAGACTTGCTGCCCTTTAAACAACTGATCGAGGAAGGCTTGGAAGGCATCATGCCTGCGCATGTAGTCTACCCAAAAATCGACCCGAATCCGGCCGGCTTTTCGCCGTTCTGGATACAGCAGATTTTACGCAAGGAATTGAACTTCAACGGCACCGTGTTCAGCGACGACTTGAGCATGGAAGGCGCGGCATCGGTCGGCGACTTCCCGGAACGCGCTAGACTGGCGCAATTGGCCGGGTGCGACATGATCCTGGTTTGCAATAATCCGGCCGCCGCCGAGCAGGTGCTTGAGGCCTTGCCGATAAGCCAAGACCCCGTCAGGGAACAGCGGCTTAGTCGTATGCAGGGCAAACCGCAGATGAACCGCGAACAGCTGACGCATACTGAAAAATGGCAGCAATTATCCACTCTCATCAACAATACCTATAACCATGCTTGAAGAAATCAAACACGTCCAGGCCACCGCCGATTTGCTGCACAGCGAACAGGAAATTGAAACCGCCATCGATAAAATGGCTCAGCAAATCAACATTGCGCTTGCCGATCACAATCCGCTATTACTCTGCGTCATGAACGGCGGCATCGTCACCTTTGGCAAGTTACTGACCCGGTTAAGCATCCCCCTAACCATTGATGCAATTAACGCCAGCCGCTACCAAAACCTGACCTCGGGCGGCAGTATCGAATGGCTGGTTAAACCGGTAACATCGCTTAAAGGCCGTACGGTACTGCTCGTGGACGACATTCTAGATGAAGGCATCACTCTTCAAGCAATTTATCAATATTGCCGGGAACAAGGCGCGACAGCCGTTTACAGCGCCGTGCTGGTGGATAAAATACTCGACCATCAAAAGCCAATCACCGCCGATTTTATCGGGCTGAAAGTGGAAAACCGTTATGTGTTCGGCTACGGCATGGACTACAAAGGCTATTTACGCAACGCACCGGGCATTTACGCCTGCAAGGAATAAACATCATGACTCAACTAGCCATTATCGGCGGCACCGGCCTGACCCAACTTAGCGATTTAACCATCATCAAACGCGAACAGCTGAGCACGCCTTACGGTTCGCCATCTGCCGAGTTTGTTACCGGGGAATTGAACAATACCCGGATTATCTTCCTGGCTAGACACGGCAATCCGCACACCATTGCTCCGCACAAAATAAATTATCAGGCTAATATCTGGGGTCTTAAGCAGCTTGGCGTTGAGCAGATCATTGCTGTCGCCGCAGTGGGTGGCATTACCAGCGAAATGGTTCCAGCGCATATCGCCATCCCGGACCAGATTATTGATTACAGCTATGGCCGCATGCATACTTTTTTTGAAGATGAGACAGTCACGCACATAGACTTTACCTGTCCGTACAGCCAAAAACTGCGTTCCCGCCTGATCAGCGCCGCCGCTAAAGTCAACATAAAGATCAGCCCGATAGGCACCTACGGCTGCACCCAAGGCCCTCGCCTGGAAACCGCCGCAGAAATCCAGCGTATGGAAAGAGACGGCTGCGACCTGGTCGGCATGACCGGCATGCCGGAAGCCGCCTTAGCCAAAGAACTCGGTATGGATTATGCCGCACTCAACGTAGTCGCCAATTGGGCCGCAGGAAAATCGGAAGGGGAAATAACCATGGAAGAAATTGAGCGGCACCTCCATAAAGGCATGGCGGATACCGCTGAATTACTGAAAGCTTTTGTGGGTTAGCTTGAGGCTTAGTGGTGGCAACCCGCGCCATGGATATGTCCATGCTCGGCTTCTTCTTTAGTCGCCGGTCTAACGTCCACAACTTCCACATCAAAAGTTAAGGCGGTTCCCGCCAACGGATGATTGCCGTCAATGGTAATATCGTCGCCATCGATCTTAACGATGGTAACTTCGCCGGAACCGGAACTGACATCGGCATGGAACATCATGCCGACTTCAAGCTCATCAATACCTTCAAACATTGACCGAGGGATTACCTGAATCATCTCGTCATGTTGTTCGCCATAAGCATCTTTGGCCTCAATGCGCACATTAAACTTGTCGCCGACGGCTTTACCGGCCAATGCCGCTTCCAGACCCGGAATGATGTTGCCAACACCGTGCAGATAAACCAAGGCCTCACCACCTTTCGAACTATCCAGTACTTCGCCGTCATCATTAGTCAAAGTATAGTGAATTGAGACAGCCATATTGTCAGCTACTTGCATGATAAAACCTTTTTCGTAATTTAAAAGCCGTCTATGATAAAGAGTTGCAACTATTTTGTCTGAAAAATTATCTAACCCATCATAATTATCCACAGGAAACCTATCATGTCGCGCTGGAGACCGCCGAGGCCAAAGTCATCCCCTTACATCACGCCGGAAGGCTATCAAACTCTGGAAATTGAATTGAAAGACCTGTGGACCAAGCGCAAAGAGGTTACCCAGGCTTTATCGGCAGCGGCAGCGGAAGGCGATCGCTCGGAAAATGCAGAATACATCTAATAACCTCATTTAACATACTATTTTTAAAAAAGCACAGAAAAAACAATCATATTTTGACAGTATGCATACTATCTTTATGTACTTTTTTTAAGTAAACTTTAAGATTAATATTTGAAGGATTTGGAAGAATTTCGAGATGACAGAAACGAAATACTATATATGTTACGAAAACCCTCTTAAACAAGATGAAGCTGAACTACTGCATAAATATTGGCGGCTTGATCAAAGCTCAGAAAATATTTATCGACACAAAGTGCAAGATTTAATAGGAATTCTTAACTTTGATAAGGAAAGCCACGTCACTAAATTCGTTAAGGGCAATTGTTTCATTTCATCAAATTCACAAATCTTTAACTGCACGTCTTGCCAAATAAAATTTAATGCAAATTGCCGAACTGAGCTCAATAATTTAATCAAAAGACTTCCAAAAGTTTGCAACAATTGCAAAAAAGAAGAGATAAATCTCATAGCTTTAGAAAAAATAAATATCCTCCAATCCTCAATACAGCAACCCATATTCCCTGAATTTAGTTATGAAGATCTTCAAGCACTTAATTATGTTGAGAAAATAATTTTGTTTGTTATGCTTTCGGAAATGAATGCCAGCGAAAATGAACCTATCAACTTTTCGGAAGGAGAACTAAATCTGACTGGTGTGACTGATATTGATAAGGATATATTATCATCATTATTTAATAAGAAAGCAATTTATGTTATCAAAGATGAAGACTATAATAATCTACCTTTGCTAATAGAAACGACAGAATATATTTACAAAAACAAAAAGCATTTAAATTCAGACAATATTAATTTCGTTAATTCATTTTTAAGTGGTTTATATGAACCTGGAGTATATTTTTTAAAACCTACTGATTCCCCTTCTTTTGAAGGCTTCTTAGATCAACTTTTTGAGGAGATAAATAATTCTTTCATAACCAAAAAAGATGTTGAAATTTTATCAGATCTTATAATTTCGATACTTTTATATCAATCGTATTATCTTGTTAACGAAGCTAAAAAAGAGCATAAAATACCAATAGACATGAACATGAAATTGGATATAGTACTAACTAGTTTAGTAAAAAAATATCCGATGCCTGTTGTTTTTAATATTTTAAATTATCAAGCCAAAAATGTAGCCGCAAAGCTTTATTCTAATACAGCGATGCCATCATATATTCAAAATAAATTATATTGCAAATATATTGAAGAATATATTAATTACTTAGATAAAAACAATAAAATACCCTATAAAAAAATGCTTCCAGACTATATGACTGGTTCAAAAATTGAATACTTCTCGAGCCACTATATTTTAGGAGACTTAATAAGCTGGTCTAGTTTAAGTGGGAATGACATTATAGAAAGGTGGATTCATAGTGATACTATAAAAAATATACAATAAATACCGTTTAAATAGAAATCAAAATTTTACGGGCATTCGAAAATAATTTGAAGCAAGAGTTATAAACGTTAACATAAAGTTTTATAAAATATAATTTTATGTGCATATTGTTACGAAACCCGCCGCTAAATCTTATTTATATTCGGCCACCGATTCTTATCTAAAAATCACGATCTAATACCGATCAGGTATACTCGATCTATGAACAGGGTCATGAACCACTCGAAGATCGATCGTTACAACGTAATCTATAAAACTGACTTGCTGGTAAAGGCCGTCAAATGGGCCAATTGGTTGGACGGAAAATCGGCAAAACCAGTTAAAAATGTCATTTATTGGATTGCTGCCAAGCGGCGATTTCTGAAAAAATCAGCTTGTCTGGCAATTGTGGCTGGAGTGCTGATGTTTTAAAGCGATAATCTTCGCAGTCGCAGAGCGTTCATAATGACTGAAACCGAACTAAAACTCATCGCTGCCGCCGCAATCATCGGTGACAGCAAAATGCCGAAGAACGGATACAGCACACCGGCGGCAATGGGAACGCCGAGCGCGTTGTAAATGAAAGCAAAGAACAGATTCTGGCGGATATTGCTCATGGTCGCTTGACTTAACAGCCGTGCCCGGGCGATGCCACGCAGATCGCCTTTGACCAGCGTAACCCCCGCGCTTTCCATGGCGACATCGGTGCCCGTACCCATCGCAATACCTACGTGTGCCTGCGCCAATGCCGGCGCATCGTTGATGCCGTCGCCCGCCATTGCCACGATATGGCCTTCGGCCTGCAATTGTTTAACGATTTCGGTTTTCTGGTCAGGTAATACTTCAGCTTCAACCCGGTCTATGCCAAGTTTTTTTGCCACTGCATTGGCGGTGGTTTTATTATCGCCGGTCAGCATGACGACTTTTATTCCTGCTTCGTGCAAGGCTTTCAACGCTTCCGATGTTGACGATTTGATCGGATCGGTGACACTGATAAATCCGCCGAGCTTGCCGTCCACGGCGACAAACATGACGGTCTGCCCTTCCAGGCGTAGCTCGTCAGCCTGTTTTTGTAAAGGCGCTGTATCGATATTCTGCGCTACCATTAATTGGGCATTACCCAGTGCAACCCGACGGCCTGAAATCCTGCCGCAAACTCCTTTACCGGTTACCGATTCAAATTGTTCTCCGGCAGTCAGCTTGATGCCCTTTTCTTCAGCGCCTTTAACAATGGCGGCGGCAAGCGGATGTTCGCTAGCTCGTTCCAGGCTTGCGCCGAGAGACAATACGTCTTCTTCGGAAAAATCCTTGCTGGCTATGACTGACATCAGACGGGGTTTACCCTCGGTCAGGGTGCCGGTTTTGTCGATCACTAAGGTATCTATTTTTTCCATGATTTCCAGCGCTTCGGCATTTTTAATCAATACTCCGAGCTGAGCGCCCTTGCCGGTACCGACCATAATCGACATCGGCGTGGCAAGACCGAGAGCGCAGGGGCAAGCGATAATAAGTACAGCTACTGCATTAACAATGGCATGCGCCAAACGCGGTTCCGGCCCCCACTGCCACCAGACTATCAGCGTGATGATCGCAATGATGACAACGGCCGGGACAAACCAGGCGGCAACCAGATCCGCCAGTTTCTGGATCGGCGCCCGGCTGCGCTGTGCTTCGCTGACCATCCTCACGATCCGGGCCAACAGCGTTTCGCCGCCGACCTTCTCGGCGCGCATCAGCAGGCTTCCAGTGCTGTTGACGGTAGCGCCTATCAGCCTGTCCCCTACATTTTTTTCCACGGGAATAGGCTCACCGGTCACCATCGATTCATCGACACTGCTATAGCCTTGCTGCACGACACCATCAACGGGGATTTTTTCGCCGGGCCGGATGCGTAACTGATCGCCCGGTTGGACCTGTTCAAGAGGAATATCCTCTTCCTTGCCGTCGCCTGTCACCCGACGCGCTGTTTTCGGCGCCAGTTCCAATAACATTTTGATAGCCTGGTTGGTGCGGCTTCGAGCCTGTAATTCCAATACTTGCCCCAGCAATACCAAGGCGGTAATGACGGCGGCGGCCTCAAAATAAACAGCCACCATGCCGTCCGGGGTGCGCATGGTTGGCGGAAAAATGCCCGGCGCAAATGCTGCTGTCACACTGTAGCCCCAAGCAACGCTGATACCCAAAGCGATCAGTGTGAACATATTGAGGCTGCGATTGATCAAAGAAGCCCAGCCGCGCACAAAAAACGTCCAGCCGCCCCACAGCACCACCGGCGTAGCCAGCGCTAATTGCAGCCATTGCAGCCTGCGTGCATCCAGAAAATCGGGTATGGCGGTCGGATACAGGTCATGGCCCATGGCCAGCATGAACAACGGCAGGGTTAAGGCAGCGCTCATCCAAAAGCGTCGCGACATATCCTTGAGTTCGTGATCTTCGGCTTCCACTTCAGTTGTTCGCGGCTCCAGAGCCATGCCGCAAATCGGGCAGTTTCCCGGTTCATTGCGGATGATTTCAGGATGCATCGGACACACATATTCGGCATGGCTTTCAAAAACCTTGCTTTCCACCGGTTCCATTGTCTCCAGGGTCATCCCGCATTTGGGACAGTTGCCGGGATTTTCCAGACGGACTTCAGGGTGCATGGGGCAGGTATAAGTTTTTTTGTGAGCGTATTTTGTCATTGTCTTATCCTTTTTTGCTCGGGGACGGCGGCGGATGACTTTTCTCAGTTCAAGGACAATCAGCGGTATAAATCCAACCCCGATCCACGCCACGCACTGATTTAGCGTAACCGGTTCGATCTGGAACAGCGTTTGCAGCATTGGAACATGGTGTATCGCCAACTGCAAGGCGAAGCTCACTGCCACAATCAGAAACAATCGCATGTTGGAAAACAGGCCTATCTGCCAAATGGTGCGCTGTTCGCTACGTGCGCTGAAGGAGCGCAGCAACTCGTCGATCACCAGGGCGGTAAAGGCAGCATCGCGGGCTTGCTCAAGGCTGTTGTTGATGTAGAGTTCATAGGCAAACACGCCGAGAGTGACGCTGGCGGTCAGCAAGCCGGTGAATAGAGTTAGCTTAAGAAAATCCCGGTTGAACAGCGCCTCTTGGGAACGTCGCGGCGGGCGATTCAACACGCCGGGGTCAATCGGATCAGTCGCCAGAGCCAGCGCCGGCAAGCCGTCTGTCACCAGGTTGATCCATAGAAGATGCAGCGGCAGTAGCGGCAGCGGCCAGCCCAGAAGAACCGCGCTCAGCATCACGATCAATTCGCCGGTATTGCCGCTCAACAAATAGGCCAAGGTTTTGGCGATATTGTCATAAATACCCCGTCCTTCTTCTACGGCAGCGACAATGGAGGCAAAATTGTCATCGGTGATGATGATGTCGGCAGCCTCCTTGGTCACCTCGGTGCCGGTAATGCCCATGGCGATACCGATGGACGCCTCCTTGATCGCAGGCGCATCGTTAACCCCGTCCCCGGTCATCGCCACGACTGCGTCCTGCGCCTTCCAGGCGCGGACAATGCGGAGCTTGTGCTCGGCGGTAACCCGTGCATAAACCGAAACCCGTGATACACGTTCCTTCAGCGCTTCGTCGTCCAGGCGGTCAAGCTCGGCTCCTACGAGAACTTCGTCGCCCTTGCCCAGAATGCCCAATTCATGGCCTATGGCCCGTGCGGTATCGGGATGATCGCCGGTGATCATCACGGTTTTGATGCCTGCCCGTTTGCATTTGACCACGGCCTCCTTCGCCTCGCCCCGGGGTGGATCCTGTAAGCCTATGAGTCCTAACAAGATAAGTCCCTGCTCGATCTCCATATCGTTTACAGTCACGCCTTCTTCGAAACTGAAGCCGTCCAGGGGGCGCTCGGCGACGGCAAGCACGCGCAGGGCATCGTGCGCCAGTAACGTGTTAGCATCGAGTAGCCGGGTGCGGTCGCTTTCAGTCAGTTCCCTGACTCCCTGGTCGGTACGAATCAGGGTGCAACGGCTGAGAATAACTTCTGGCGCACCCTTGACGAATGCCCAGGGATGATTCTCCTGACTACGGATAACGGTCATGCGTTTGCGGTCGGAATCGAAAGGCACAGCAGCCAGTCGCGGCATTTCAGTCTCGATGGCTGCGCGGATAATACCGCCTTTGGCAGCGGCCACCAGTAACGCCCCTTCAGTAGGATCGCCCACTACTACAGGCCGGTCATCTATTAGAGTCAGTTCGGCATCGTTGCAGGCAGCCGATGCGTGCAACAAGGCAAAAAGTTCGGGGCTTTTTGACGGCAAGCTTTCCACGTTGCCGGAAAAGAATGCACCTTCGGTTGAGTAACCTTCGCCGGTAACGCGATACAAGCGTTCCGAGGTAATCAACTTGCGGGCCGTCATTTCACCCATCGTCAGCGTGCCGGTCTTGTCCGTACAGATAACCTGAACACGGCCTAGCGTTTCAACCGAGGCCATGTGCCGCACCAAGGCATGACGCCGCACCATGCGCTGCACACCCAAAGCGAGAGCGACCGTCACCACCGCCGGCAGCCCCTCGGGAATGGCGGCGACCGCAAGACTCACCGAACTCAAGAACAGCTCAAACGGCGTCATTCCGCGCAGTAATCCGAGACTGAAAATCAGCGCAACTATGCCGAAACAGGCCCACAACAGCAGGCGCGCTACCCGGTCAAGTTGGCGTTGCAGCGGGGTTTCTCCGCTTTCGGCGGTCTCCAGAAGTGTGGCAATATGGCCGAGTTCCGTCTCCATCCCGGTATTAACCACCAAAGCGCGGCCGGTTCCACCCGTTACGCTGGTGCCGAGGAAGACCATGTTTTTCCGCTCCGCCAGTGGCGTTTCCGTAGGCAAGCCGTCGGTGAACTTACCTACGGCTTGCGATTCGCCGGTGAGCGGCGCTTCATTGATGCGAAGAACTGATGTCCGGATCAGGCGAGCGTCCGCAGCGACCAGATCCCCGCCTTCCAGCAGCAGGATATCGCCAGGAACGATTTCAGTTGCGGCGACCACCACGCTATGGCCGCCACGCACCACGCGGCAATGGGGAGCTGTCAGACGGGCCAGCGCTGCTGCTGCCTTTTCGGCACGATACTCCTGAATAAAACCAATCACCGCGTTCAGGATTACGATAGCAATGATGGCGATACCGTCTACAGTTTCGCCCAGTGCTGCGGAAACTGCCGCCGCGCCAATCAGCACCCAAATAACGAGACTTTTAAACTGGCTTACAAAAATAATAAGAGCCGAGACGCGCTTGCCCTTGCGTAGTTTATTTTGCCCATACCGGGCAAGCCTGACAGTCACTTCCTTATCGGCAAGTCCCTGCTCCACATCGGTAGCAAGACGGCTTGCGGCTTCGGTAACCGATAACTTGTGCCATGCGTTCATAGTGGTGTTCCTCCTTCCATTAACATTAACAATGAAAACTAAATAACCTGAACGGATGGTAACATTCCCATCCCCTGGCTTGTGTGAAGCATTGCATCCGGCGATGCATATTTGCCATACTCAAGCCCGCCTCGGCGGCTTTTTCATAGGCGTTAATCAGCGTCTGGCAATGGTCTTTAAAACTTTGCTCATGTCTACCGTAGAAATGGCTTTTTGACTCGTATTGGCTAAGAAGTTTCTTGTGTTCCTCAACCTTAAGCTGCATTTCTTTGGCCGCTTCTTCATAGCGTTTCGCCAACGTATCATGATCGGCTTAGGTTTTCGCATTTTGTACGGCCAAGCTCATATCCATCGGATGCGGGTTCATCTCGCTACATGCGGACAGTAAACCAACAACCAAAAGCAGGGTAATCAGTAATTGTGTTTTCATGGATTTTCTCCAAAGTAATTCAATAGTTAAAATGACATTGTTTTTCAGATTGTTAATGTATCGTTCAGTTGGTAATGACATCGTTCATCCTCTTTAAAAAATAGGAGGAAACGGGGTAGGCTGAAAACTTTTACATGGTGGGGCTGGACGCTTACCATTTTAAAACATTGAGATGCCCCTATTTATGACACCATACTGCGATCAGTTTTCGGCACTCAACTCTCCATTCACAGCCCTCACCGCCACAAAGCATACGGGTTTCAGATCGGAAACAAGGACGATGCTGACTAATATTTTGAATGGCTTGTATGAGTTCGATCTCCAATCTCATACGTTCCGGGTTTTGAACACCAATAGATTTTGCTAATTGTTGCAGGCCTGAAATTGTCATTCCCCCGTTTTCTTCGGACATTGAAAGATAGTGTGTTACCAGCATCGCTGAATAGTCTTTTTCGGCCTCTAGCCAATCATCCAATTCTTTGCCGGGTTCAAATCCCCTGGCTTGCGCTCTGTAATAAGCCGCTACTGAAATCCACTGATGGCGAGGTGTACTTTCTCCCAAGAGCTGTTCTGTTGGTGAAGTTGGCTGTCCTTGTGAATGGTTGTCCACTTTCGCTATGGGCGCGTTATTGCCTTTTGGGTTAGTTGAATTTTCTTGATTATTTGGATTCAAGATTTTGTTGAATTCAGAATTATCGCTCATTTTATTACCCTCTTTAACTTTTACGCATCGCCAAACGTATGGAGAAACGTCGAAGGCTCAGAACCAGAGACGCACCCCGGCAACGAGCCGCGCTTCCTCGGCATCTTTACCGGCAGCTCGTATATTATTTGCCGCCGAGCCAAATCGACTGGCCCATTCAATGCCAACATAGGGGGCAAATTCCCGTCGAACCTCGTAACGCAAGCGCAGACCCGCTTCAATATTGGACAAGCCGCTACTCACGTCTCGCGTGTCGTCTCGCTGGCTATAAAAATTCATCTCAATACGTGGTTGCAAGATGAGCTTTTGCGTCAGCAATAAGTCGTATTCTGTTTCAAGACGAAATGCGGTGCGCCCTTGCTCGTTGGCATAAGCAGTCGCTTCCACATACAGCCAGTAAGGCAATAGCCCCTGGATACCGAAGGCGAGCCAGCCGCGATCCGTGCCCTTGCCGGTGTCGTAACGTACACCCAATTGCGTGTCCAAATAAGCGGTAATCGCATGCGCCCAAAGCAACTCGTTGCGTGCGTCTTTAAACTTGCCGCTCTCAATCTCGCCTTCGGCTCTGATGAGTGCACGATTATAAGTCTGCCCATACCAGGCCTGCCAGTCATAGGTCATGGCGGTGTTGCCGCGAGTAGTTACACTTTCAAGCCGATCGGCCAACAGAGAGCCAAAGTTATCTTCGTCGCCCATCTTTGGCCGTGGAATCGGGCCGAAGTCGTAGCCATCCGAATAGGCGTGCGGATCGCGGGCGTCGGCTGGGGCCGAGCCGCCCTGCATGGACATGGATTCGCCGCCGCCATGATTCATGCTGCTCATGTCACCGGCTTTCCCGGAAGTTGCGCCACCATGGTCCATGTCATGTCCTGAACCCTCCCCCGTGCCGGACTTATCACCTTGTTCCATGCCCGGCATGGCATCGTGATTCATCCCACTATGATCCATGCCCGGCATCGCATCGTGATTCATCCCGCTGTGATTCATGCCCGGCATGGAACCGTGATTCATCTTGCCGTGATCCATGTCCTGGGTAGCCTCTATCTGCTCGGATGCTTTTGCCGCAGCCGGCTTTGATTCTGTCCCAGCCTTTATATTACGCCGTTTCCGCTCCGACTGCGCGGAACGATTGGCGTGGTGGTCGGCGTGCATGGGGTTCGTTCGCACTTTTTCCACGGTCGTTAGGTCTTGCGCCCAGACGGAAGACAGTTTGAGAACCATCAAGGCGGCGATCAAATTTACTCGACGGTTCATCATCTTTCCCTGCTCCACTTTTCGATTACTGCTGTTTGATTTCGCCATACTCAGGCCACAACCACTTCACGCATCATGCCCGCATGCATGTGCAGGAACAGGTGGCAATGCCACGCCCAACGGCCCAAGCCGTCGGGCGTGACGAGGAAAGTGACACGCTGCGCCGGCTGCACAATAATGGTGTGCTTGCGTACCTGGAAGCGTCCGTCCGGGCTTTCCAGCTCGCTCCACATGCCATGCAGGTGCATGGGATGGGTCATCATCGTGTCATTGACCAGAATCACGCGCAGCCGCTCACCATAGCGAAAATGCACCGGTGTGGATTTGCCGAACTCAAGGCCATCAAGTGACCAGCTGTAACGCTCCATGTTGCCGGTGACATGAAGCTCAATTTCCCGAACCGGTTTTCTAGTATCCAGCGGCCCTCCGATGGTGTGCAGATCGGCATAGGTAAGCACCCGGCGGCCATTGTTGCGCAGGCCGATACCGGGATCATCCAGATTGGTGCGCGGCGTGTCCACACGCATGTCTACGCCGGCGCCATATTCGGTACTGGCGTGGCGCACGCGCACCTGTCCGCCGCCCATGCCGTGGGCGCTGTGATCCATAGCCATACCGCCATGATTCATCCCCTCCATTTCACCACTGCCCATGTCGCCCATCATATCCTCCATGGTCAGCGGTTCGGGTTTATCCGGAGAAGGCACCGCCGCCGTCATGCCGGCACGCGTTGCCAGCGTGCCGCGGGCATAGCCGGTACGGTCCATCGACTGGGCAAAGATGGTATAAGCCCCTTCTTCTGGGGTAACGATGACATCGTAGGTCTCGGCTGGTCCGATGCGGAATTCGTCCACCGTGACCGGCTCGACGTTCTGTGCGTCGGCCTGGACCACTGTCATCTTGAGCCCTGGTATGCGCACATCGAAAAACGTCATCGCGCCTGAGTTGATGAAGCGCAGCCGCACCTTCTCGCCCGGACGGAATAGCCCTGTCCAGTTACCGGCCGGGGTGGTTCCGTTCATCAGGTAAGTATAGGTATAGGCAGAAATGTCCGACAGGTCGGTCATATTCATGCGCATCATGTTCCACATACGCCGCTTTTGGATAGCCGATACAACGCCCTCACCAGCCGCATCATGAAAGAAATCGACGGCCGTCGGCTGGTTGAAGTTGTAGTAGTCGCCTTGTATTTTGAGCTTCTCGAAAACCCGCATCGGGTCTTCGTCAGTCCAGTCGGACAGCTGCACCACGTAGTCGCGATCGGCGCGGATCGGGTCGGCGCCGACCGGGTCAACGATAATCGCGCCGTACAATCCGGTCTGCTCCTGCATGCCGGAATGGGAGTGATACCAGTAGGTACCGGATTGTTGCACCTTGAAGCGATAGGTGAAGGTTTCCCCCGGCGCAATACCTTTAAAGCTCATACCCGGCACACCATCCATTTGATAGGGCGGGAGGATGCCGTGCCAATGAATCGACGTTTCCTCGGCGAGGCGGTTGGTGACGCGAAGCGTCACTGTATCCCCTTCTCGCCAGTGCAGTGTCGGCGCAGGAATCGAGCCATTAACGGTGGTTGCCACGCGTTGCGCACCGGTAAAGTTAACGGGGGTTTCCGCTATCGTAAGGTTAAATTCCGTACCGGTAAGTATCTCGGCGAGCTGTGTTGTTCCCTTGGCTTGAGCCGTTTTGAGCCACGGCGGCAGCCCTAACAGAATACCGCCAGCGACCAGCCCTTCAATGAAGCGCCGACGGGAAGGATTAGGCAATAGTAGCGAAGGTTTGGAAATATGTTTCATTATGATACTTACTCAGACAAGAAATTGTATTCGGCCCAGGTCGCCTGAAGTTGAAATAATAGGGATCTCAGGCTGCCATTACTTTAATGGCTATGTCCGCCGCCGCTGCCGCGAGATGAACGACTGTCATCTTTAGATCTATTGGAATCTGTTGCGCACGCAGAAACAGCGACTAAAAAAAGGGTGATTAATGCAAATTTCATATATTTCATAGGATTCTCAGTAATATTATTTAGTATGGATTTCTTATTTAGCGTCAGTATGTTCGTGCGCATGACCGTCAGATGGGGCTGGCCCGGAACGACTCGCGTTAATTTTCGAGTTGGGTGCCACCCCCTGGGACGCTGTGACTTTGCCAGCCGGCTTGTCGATTTTCTGCACGGGTTCCTTGACTGGCGGGGCTTCGGCGGCAGTCGGCGCGGGCATCGCGCCGTGACCACCATGAGCGTCGTGGTCTGTAGCGGCGATGCTGTGCGCAGAAAAGACTGTGGCGACGAGGGTGACGAGGACGGGGGTAAGCAAACTTTTCATGGGTTTTCTCCTAGGGTTTAGTGGATTTAGTGGGTTTAGTGACTGGCAAAAATGCGGGTGCTGCCGTCCGCCTGGACGAGCAGAGTTTCATAAGGAACTGGCTTGGCGGTTTCCATGCCCGGCGAACCGGGCGGCATGGAGGGAACGGCCAAGCCGAGAGCATTGGGTTTTTCCTTGAGCAGGCGCTGGATGTCGGCGGCAGGAACATGGCCTTCAATGATGTAGTCGCCGACCTGGGCGGTATGGCAGGAACCCAGGCGATCTGGCATGCCCAGTTTTTTCCGCGCTGCCGGGACATCGTTCACTTCGCGGGTGCTTACCTGAAAACCGTTCTGTTGTAGGTGCTCAATCCATTTTCCGCAGCAACCGCAATGGGGATTTTTGAACACTTCCACCTGCGTCGCGGCTTGCGCCCAGGCGCTACCGGTGCTGACGAGAAAGACTAACAATAAGGAACGAAGATGTGGTTTCAGATCTGATTTCATGACTGTTTCCGGGTTGATTTGAGTGCGGCCAGTTTAAACAGCTGTTCCTTACGGGAGGCTGACCAAGACATTACATTTACGTAATTTTTCTGGGCTTACTCAGTGCTTATGAGCGCCGTGCTTGTGGGAATGCGGTTTTGTGTCGTGGGGATGTTCGACGTCGGACTTGCTTCCCATTTCGGCTTCGTGCCCCTCCAGACCTATATGGGAATGCCCATTGCTGGCCTCGATTTGTCGGCGATACTCTTCAGGGGAAAGGCTAGTCATGATCTTAAGGAAAGCCGTCAGATCCCATATCGCCTCGTCCTCCATGCCGCCTTTCGACCAGGCCGGCATGCCGGTCGCCTTGACGCCGTGTTTGACGATCCAGAACCGGCGGGCATCCGTCCGGTCGGAATCGGCGGCATTTGCAGGTTTGGAAAGATTCAGCGGGGTCGGATAGAGGCCTTTACGTATTTCGGAATCTTCAATGCCGGGTGAGAGGTGGCAGTTCGCGCACATGGCGTCGTAGTTGCCGGCGCCCCGGCGAATCCGGCCGGCATCGGACAAGTTGTCCGGTGGAACAATGTCGGCGGCCCTGCGTGCAATGGACTGTTCCCGCGCCCACTCAATGAGGCGATAAACGGCGGGGCTGTGGGGCTTATCGGCCGCCATATCGATCGCTCCGGCCTGGAGCAGACCAATCACCGTTACGGCGCCGAGGCTAAGGACGGCCAATGCGCCCAGCAGAATTTTTTTCATGGAAAGTTCCCGCAAATTGTCTGTAGGTGTATTCTACGATACCCCAGTTAACGGGAAAGTGACGCGCGGATTACATTTACGTAATCTTCGAGATTTGGTCTCGCTGCCAGTATAGAATGGCGTTAATACGAGACAAGTTACGCGGGGAGTACGCATGAAAATCCTGATCGTGGAAGACGAACCCAAAATCGGGGATTACCTGAGACAGGGCTTGGCGGAGGCAGGCTTCGTCGTCGATTTAGCGCGGAATGGGCTGGACGGTTTGCATTTGGCGCTGACAGAAGCCTACGACTTAGCAATTTTGGATGTGATGCTGCCCGGCATTGACGGCTGGCAGGTGCTGCAAGGTATCCGAAGGGCGGGTAAGGAAATACCGGTGCTCTTTCTCACGGCCCGCGATGACGTTGACGATCGGGTCAAGGGACTGGAACTCGGGGCGGACGACTACTTAGTGAAGCCTTTCGCCTTTTCCGAACTGCTGGCCCGCGTCAGAACCCTGCTCCGGCGCGGAGGAAAGGCCAAGGAGTCCGAGATTCTGCGAGCCGCCGACCTCGAACTCGACCTGATACGGCGCCGGGTAGCGCGGTCGGGCAAGAAGATCAATTTAGCATCCAAGGAATTCGCCCTGTTGGAACTCCTTTTACGACGCCAGGGCGAGGTGCTTCCCCGCTCCCTGATCGCCTCCCAGGTGTGGGATATGAACTTCGACAGCGACACCAACGTGATCGAGGTCGCCATCCGGCGTCTGCGGGCCAAGGTGGACGACGGCTTCGAGCCGAAACTGATCCACACCGTCCGCGGTATGGGCTACGTGCTGGAGACAACCGAGTGAGGCCGATCGGACGCAAATCCATCACGCTTCGGTTGACCCTGCTCTTCGCGTCAGCCTCAACGACTGTACTCCTGCTGTTGGGGCTGCTGATCGGCTCGCTCGTTGAGCGGCATTTCGAAGAGTTGGACATGGAATTGCTCGGCGGCAAACTGGAACTTCTCCACCACACCTTTAAGAAAGTTCGCTCCGACCAGGAACTGGAGGCGCTACCGGGACAACTTCAAGATTCCATGGTGGGACACCCCGGTTTAGTAGTGGCCGTTTTGAAGCCGGGTGGTCAGACCCTATATTCAACTGAAGGTGCGAAGTTACCGGAAGAACTGCTTGCCGGAGTCAGAGAGAATCCCCTCCGCCCATTGCTTTGGACCGACCCTGAGAACCATCGCTATCGCGGGATTTCCGCCGAAGTGCCGACCAGTATCGAAGGCGCGACTCCGGTGGTCGTGGCCGTGTCCACCGACCTGTCGCACCACGAGCATTTCATGCACTCGTTTCGGACGGCGTTGTGGACGGTCATGGGCCTGGCGGCGCTGCTGACCGGCTTTCTCGGCTGGGTAGCAGCACGCCAGGGACTGGCGCCCCTTCGGGACATCAGTCGTAGTGCTGCGGGTATTACCGCGAACCGCCTTAACCAACGGTTGCCTTTAGACTCCATTCCCGTCGAACTGGCCGAGGTAGCGGAAACCCTGAACGAGATGCTGGCACGGCTCGAAGAATCCTTCCGTCGGCTGTCCGACTTTTCCTCGAATATCGCCCACGAGTTGCGCACGCCGGTCAGCAATCTGCTGACACAAACCCAGGTCACTTTGTCCAAGACCCGGACACTCGACAAATACCAGGACGTACTGGCTTCCAACGCGGAAGAGTTCGAGCGTCTGTCGCGGATGATTGCCGACATGCTATTCCTGGCTAAATCGGACAACAAGCTCATCGTCCCCCATCGCGAGAAGGTCGATTTGGTGGCGGAGGTGAGCAGCCTATTCGAATTTTACGAGGCGTTAGTCGAGGAAAAGGGAGTCAGTCTGACCTATTCAGGAAGGGGCGCTGTTTACGGCGACAGGTTGATGCTGCGCAGAGCCGTCAACAATCTGCTCTCGAATGCGGTGCGCCATACGCCGGAACGGGGAAAGATAGTTGTTCGCGTTAACGATTCCGACATCTCGACCGTCGTTTTGTCGGTGCAAAACACTGGTGAAACCATCGCCCCCGAGCATTTGCCGCGGCTGTTCGACCGCTTCTACCGGGTACATGCATCACGGCAGCGTTTTGGTGAGGGCGCGGGACTCGGTTTGGCGATCACGCGTTCTATCGTGCACGCCCATGGCGGCGAGGCTTTGGCGCATTCGGAGGGCGGCTTCACGACGTTTGAGATTCGGCTTCCGGTTTGAAAAATGATGACGGATTTCCAGGAAAACTCCCGTGCCTACCGGCCTGCGGTTTCAGGGTCGGTATTATGAAGGATGAATAAATTCAAGATGAAGTGGCTACACTAAACCGGACATACAGGTACAAAATACAAAAATGAAACTGACAATTGGTAAACTAGCCAAACAAGCCGAAGTGACTGTTGAAACCATCCGCTATTATCAGCGTATCGGTATGCTGGATGAACCCGGTAAACCCGGTAGCGGTTTTCGGCACTATCCAGCCCATGCCATCACCAGAATCCGGTTTATCAAACGCGCTCAACAAGCGGGTTTTACCTTAAAAGAAATTGCCCAACTGTTATCGCTTGATGCCGGTCATTGCGCCGATGTGCGAAAAATTGCCGAACAGAAATGTCAGCAAATCGATGCGCAAATAAAGGACTTAACGGCTCTGCGTAATGTATTGGATAGCCTGGTTAGAGGTTGTCAGACTGATTCTTCCCCGGAACATTGTTCCCTCATCGATGCACTTTCGACCAAATAACTCGGACTCAAAATCCTGAGCATTCAAAAATAATGCAAATTCCTCTTGACTCTGTTCTGTAGAACAGGGTTTAGACTCCTATTCGAATTATTAAAACCTGACATTCCCTGCATTCATCATACCCTTGCTGAATGCAGCACTCAGACGTTTAGTTTTTATTTAGGAAAATTCTTATGACTACAGAACATGAAATACCACCCACAGAAGACCCATCCTGGCTAGGCATTGGTGCCATAGTAGCCGCCATTGGCGCATCGGTCTGCTGTGTTGGCCCCTTGCTGCTTGTATCTTTGGGGATTGGCGGCGCGTGGATGAGCGCCTTGACTTCAATGGAAACGGTCAGGCCTTATTTTATTATTCTGACCTTGGTTTTTATTGGTTTGGGCTATCGCAAGCTCTATTTGATACCGGATAGCTGTGAAGAAGGTAAAGCCTGCGCAACATCCGAAGTCAAGCACAAACAGCGGATGATCTTCTGGATTGGCTCGGCATTGATCTTGCTGCTGTTGACCTTTCCCTGGGTTGCCCCGTTTTTTATGGAATAAGGAGAATAATGATGACTATTAAAACCGTATGTTTAACGTTGAGCTTGTTGGCCGCACCCTTATTAATGCAGACAGCCCATGCCGAAGCAGTTGTTCCTGTTCAAATGCAAAATCAAAACAACAGTCAATCCGTCACATTGGCTATGCAGAACATGACCTGTGCGATGTGTAAGATCACCATTAAAAAGGCTTTGCAGGGTGTCGAGGGTGTAGAAAAGGTGAGTGTCGATGGGGATACTAAAATGGCATATGTTACGTATGATCCGCAAAAAACCAGCATAGAAGCCTTGATTAAAGCGACTACAAATGCAGGTTACCCAGCGACTGTTCACCAACCAAAGTAATCCTTTGGTTCCCACGCAGGAGAGACTGTGAAAGTATTCATTTTTAGAAAAGAATTAAAGAATAACCACGAAGACACGAAGGACACGAAGTTTTCAATATATTGAATAAGAACAATTATTTTTTCTTCGTGTCCTTCGTGTCTTCGTGGTGAATAATGCTTTTTGCCTGATTTGGGTAATACTTTCACAGCCTCAGGAGCGTGGGAACCAGAACAACAGAATGAGGAAACAATCGTGGATATTGAAACTGTGTTCAAGCTAGCGGGCTTTCTGTTATGGCCGTTTTTGCTTGCGTTCTTATGCTATCTTTTTGATATAAAAGGCTTCTTGTGCTGTGCTAGAAAAGGAAATCCTGATGTGGACCAAAAAACTGAAAATTGACGGCATGACCTGCCCCAGCTGCGCTGACGGTATCGAGAAAAAACTCAATGCGCTTGAAGGTGTTGAAATCAAAGTTTCGTATCCGGAAGGCAGTGCCATGCTGACGGTGACGGGTGAAACCCGTCTTGAATCACTGATTCAGCACATTGCGCAAAAAGGTTATCGGGTTAAAGAGATTGCCGATAAGACTGTCAAAGCCGATAAAAAAACAGCACCTGTAAACAATGACAAGCCGCTGCATGTGGCGATCATCGGCAGCGGCTCGGGCGCTTTCGCCTGCGCCCTTAAAGCGGTGGAAAAGGGCGCCAAAGTGACGATGATTGAACGCAACCCGATCATTGGCGGCACTTGCGTCAATATCGGCTGCGTGCCTTCCAAAATCATGATTCGCGCGGCGCATATTGCGCATCTACAAAAAAATCATGGGTTCCCCGGCATTAAAAAACAACAACCGGCGATAAACCGCAAACAACTGCTTGCCCAGCAGCAAGCCAGGGTCGATGAACTCAGGGCGGCTAAATATGAAAATATCCTGGCAACCCATCCGGAGATTAATCTGGTCAAAGGACAGGCACGGTTTAAAAACGCCAACACGCTCATCGTCAATCGGGAACATGGCGAATTCACCGAAATTACAGCAGACCGTTTTCTGATCGCCACCGGATCGTCTCCGGGTATACCGCCCATTCCGGGACTGGCGGGCACGCCTTATTGGACATCCGCCGAAGCCTTAGTGGCGGAACAACTGCCGGAACATTTAATCGTCATTGGTTCAGCGATAGTCGCTCTGGAGCTGGCGCAAGCCTTTTTACGGCTGGGGTCGAAAGTAACGTTGCTGGCTCGCCATACGCTCATGTATCGGGAAGACCCCGCCATAGGCTCGGTATTGCAAGCCGTCATGGAAGACGAAGGCATGACCATCCTGACCCATACCCAGCCGGAAGCCGTGAGCTATAAAAAGAGCCTGTTCGGTCCAGGAAAATTTACCTTGAAAACCCGGTCAGGCCGAATGCTTTCAAGCGACCAATTACTGATTGCCACCGGTAGGCCGCCTAATACCGAAAATCTGGGTCTGGAAAAAGCGGGGGTTAAGGTCAATAAGGATGGCGCTATCGCCATTGACAATCACATGCGCACCCGTGTCGAACACATCTATGCCGCCGGCGATTGCACCGACCAGCCGCAGTTCGTCTATGTCGCGGCAGCCGCGGGAACCCGCGCCGCCATCAATATGACCGGAGGTGACGCCGCCATTAATCTGTCGGCGATGCCGTCCGTGATGTTTACCGAACCGCAAATGGCCACTGTCGGCTTGACTGAACGCGATGCACAGCTGAACAATATCAAAACCGACAGCCGCCTGTTGCCGTTGGAGAATGTGCCGCGCGCCCTGGCTAATTTTGAAACCCGAGGCTTTGTCAAACTGGTCATCGAAGCAGGCAGCCGCCGCTTGATCGGCGCGCAAATCCTGGCGCCGGAAGCAGGCGAGATGATTCAGACGGCGGTACTGGCCATCCATAACCGGATGACGATAGAAGACCTGGCCGGACAATTGTTTCCGTATTTGACGATGGTCGAAGGTCTCAAACTGTGCGCGCAAACCTTTGTCAAAGACGTGAAAGAACTCTCTTGCTGTGCGGGCTAAAGCTACCGCTCCTCGGCAATTGCTCCTGCATTGCTCTACCTCCTGCATAAGCCACAAGGATGTGGCGAATGCAGATTTTGCAAGGAGCAAAAATCTGCCCATGCAGTCGTGCTCACGCCCCTTGCCTACATCCCTGTAGGCAAAGATGAATGCCTGTTTTAAGGAGAATTAAAATGAATGAAAAATTAAGTCAATTTGGCGGTTTGTTTGGTGCCGCGGTTGCCGCGGCCTGTTGTCTCGGCATCCCTGTCGTGCTCAGCGCCGTGGCTGCCGTTGGGCTTGGCTTTCTGATATACGATGCCTTTTTGTTGCCGATGTTCATAGGGTTCGACGCTTTAAATATATGGACGCTTTATCGTTCCGCCAGGAAACATGAAGCACTATCGGAAGAAGCGATGCTCGCGTTCCGGACCGGCAGCATCGGCGCATCGGTTAGCACTTTAGGCTTAGGGCTTAGGAATTGGCTCCAAATAACTTCCCGGCTCGAAACCTGCCAGGTTTTAAAAACCTGGCAGGTTTGAAATGTATTTCGGGAAGTTAATTTTGACCAAATCCTTAATGCCTACATGGATTGAAGCCTAAGTGCCACGAAAGTTCACCAATATCCCAACCAACATGGTGATGGGTTTCCTCGGCGCCGGTAAAACCACGGCCATTCTTAATCTGCTTAAACAAAAACCGGCTGACGAAAAATGGGCGGTATTGGTCAATGAGTTTGGACAAGTCGGCATTGACGGCGCAATCTTCGCGGCTTCGGACGCGATAGTGAAAGAAGTGCCGGGGGGCTGTCTGTGTTGCGCGGTAGGACTGCCTTTCCAGGTTGCCGTTAATCGCTTGTTAACGGAAGTCAAACCGGATCGTTTGCTCATTGAACCAACAGGTTTAGGGCACCCAAAGCGGGTATTGGATAGGCTCGCCGAAGGGTATTTTCGAACCGTACTGGATGTGCGAGCCAATATTTGCCTGGTTGACCCGAGAAAGTTAAGCGATAGCCGCTACACGTCATATGAAAACTTTGTCGATCAAATCGCCTTATCCGATGTGCTGGTCGCCAATAAAATGGATTTAGCCGACAAAGCAGCGACTCAGTTGTTTGAGCGTTGGGCTGACAGAAGTCGTCCACGTAAAACCGTGATTGCTCAAACCGTTCAAGGACAACTGGATGTTGCCTGGCTGGATTTAATGAGAAACCCGGAAAGGCAAGCCTCTTTTCCTAATGCTCATCAAACCAGATCAATTCATCGGACAGCCGAAACCGCCCTGGAGAATAAGAATCAGCTTAAGTCTAATGCAGCGGATGGTTACCAGAGTTATGGCACTGTATTTCCGGAACACAGTTGCTTTGATTATGCACGCACAACACGGTTATTAAACAATCTTGAGGCGGAACGAATAAAAGCGGTTTTTGCGACCAATAAAGGTTGGTTCATTTTTAATGCAGTTGACGGGGTAATGACTATCGTTCCGTGCAAACCTTCAGCAAACAGCCGGATTGAAATAGTTGCTACACAAAATAACTGTCAAGACATTTCGACGGAGTTAAGTCACTGTATTGTAAACAGATGTTAGAACCGTAGGGCTAAACAACGTGCAGCTCATCAATCGCGAACAATGGGCTTCGCGTCTCTCGACCCATCCTACGAAACTTACAATTACCCACTGCGTGGGAAGGATGACACACTATGATAAATGAATGGCTTAAAATTGCCTTGCAAAAAAATATCCTAATGCGTGCAATCAAGGTTGCGCTGGTGGTTGGTTCAATTCTGATGTTAATCAATCACGGTGATGTAATACTGAGCAATGGATTATCGATAAAGGAACTCATCAAAATTACTTTGACCTATTTAGTACCCTATTGCGTTTCGACCTATTCAAGCACTGAAGCGGTTTGCGCTGCTGAAAACAGGCCCAGTATTAATCAATTAATCCGGGAATTGCTCAAGCGGAAAAGCTCCGAATTAGCTCATGGCTCAATAACTGTTTTTAATTTGTTCATCATCCGACTGCAACAGATAAAAAAACGTACCTATTCAGCACATAGAGAAATAGAACACAGATGACACGGATTAAACGGATAAACACTGATTAAAAAGCACAAAACAAACTTGGGGCTCCGTCTTTAAAAATCCGTTTAAATCCGTCCTATCTGCGTCATCCGTGTTCTAATTAATCATAGTTAGCGTGCGCCGAATAGTTACTAAAAAACAATCGAAATACTTAACGAGTTGTACTTATGAGTAGCGATCAAAAACAGCAGTTCTCCCGTTATTCCGCTCTCGTGATTGAGCCGGATAACACTTCATCGGCAAAAAACTTTACGTATTTCACGCCTTGGCTTTTTGTCTTCACCCTGATCTGGCTTGCCGTTTACGGGTTGGTATTTCCAGACCCCATCGGACTTGCGGCCAGCCATTGGCCGCTGGTCATCGTCGGTGTGTTCGGGGCTTTCATCGGCAATGCCACCGCGATTGGAGGCGGCATTGTTTTTATCCCCGTGCTGATGTTCGCTTACCAAGTCGATCCCGTCAGCGCCTTGAAACTCGCGTTCGTCACACAAGCCGTCGGCATGACCAGCGGCGCATCCGGTTGGCTGCGGCGCGGCGAAGTACCGTTACCGCTTTTGAAATGGACCGTGCCTGCGCTTATTATCGGGACAATGATGTCCACATTCTTGATTCACCCGCAGCCGATGCTGGTCAAAGGGCTGTTTGGTCCCATTGCGTTCATAACGGGCTTGCTGACGCTGATCACGCTGGATCGAAAAGGCGGACTATCAGAACTTCCTGCACATGCCCGTATTCCAATCGTCCTGGTTTCTTTTACCGGCGGCATGATTACCGGCTGGGTTGCGATCGGCGAGGGCGAAATCATTGCCGCCTTTTGTATGCTCGCCTATGGCCTTAACGCTAACCGGGCAATCGGACTGGGCGTGGTATTGTTGTCGTTAAATTCCCTGCTACTGGCTTTTATTCATGCCTTCTATTACGGCGGCGTACCCTGGGAGTTGGCGGCATTCACGATGCTCGGCGTACTCTGGGGCGGACGGCTGGGACCCTTTCTTGCGCAATGGATTTCCCCGCGCGCCACAAAAAAGGTTTTCGCCTTTATCGCGTTGCTCGATGGCTTGATGATTACCCTACAGGCGAGCTATGTGATGTTTTTTCGGTAAAGTACTTATAAAACTTTGCCCAAGAGAGTGACGCGTGCAAATTTGCCATATTCAAGTTTTCCTCGGCGGCTTTTTCATGGGCATCAATACCCTTTAGCAATGTGTTTTAAAACTTTATGTCAACAGCATCGATGACTTTCCTGTAGGTGGTTTGGTTTTTGCTGTATTGGTCAATTTTCAGCGATATCACACTAATATTGACTGCTATGTGTCTTGGCGTCGACTACCGCTGGCAGTAGCCAAAAAATAGGGACCAATGAGGCGCTGCAACATTTCTTCCATCCTGTGCTCCTCAAAGCCGCTCATCTCCTCGTGAAGACGGAGTGCGATCATCGCAAAAACACTCACCAACTGCGGATCGAAGTGGCTACCACTTTCCCGTTTGAGCATAGCGATGGCATCGACCACTGCCCATGACTCTTTATAAGGGCGGTTAGAAGTCAGGGCGTCGAACACATCCACGATGGCGAATATTCGCGCATTCAAGGGAATCACTTCACCCTTGAGCCCTTGTGGATAACCCGTACCGTCGTATTTCTCATGATGAAATTCGACGACGTCCCTAGCGCCGCCGAGCCAACTCGATTTACTCAGAATATCCACGCCCAACGACACGTGAGTTTTCATGATCTCGAACTCTTCCTGCGTCAGTTTTCCCGGTTTAAGCAAGATCGGATCGCGGATACCGATCTTGCCGACATCATGCAAAAATGCGCCGGCGATCAGGTCGTGGATGTTTTCACGGGAAAGCCCGATCGCCTCGCCAAGCCGCAGCGCATAAAATGTTACCCGATAGTTATGGCTATTGGTATCGGAATCGCGTTCGGCAATCGCGCAGCCGAGCACATTCATCAGCTCCAGGTTGCCTTTCAGCAAATCGCCGGACAATTTGATCAGTCCCCGGTTGAGCGCCAAGATGATCGGATACATCAGGAAGGTGGTAAACGTAATGGCGAGGGCGACAAACAGCAGCATACGAAGCAAGTCGTCCTTAACCGAGGTGAGGGTCTCTCGATCAACTTGGTAGATACCTTCAAAATAGCCAATAAGAGAATTTTGGATATCTTTCAGGGGAACCAGGATGACCAGCAGCAATTCGCCACGAATGAGGTGAAACTGATGGGAGAACTCACCCACCTGTGGAAAGCGATGGCGATAGCGTTCGATGTCCTGTTCGGCGACCTCCTGCCCTTGCCGAATGGTTTCAAGCTGGAGTTGTTTGTTGCGATCGTACAGTTCGACGACCAGGAAATGCTGGTTGACCAATTGCTGTGCCAACTCTGCCAGATGTTGTTGAGCTGCGGAATCTAGCCGTTCCAGGTTGTGGGCGGACTCCCCGCTGAAGGTCGCGGATTCCCTGAGTGCGAGTTCATGCACGAACTGCTGTATGCGATTGACTTCCAGCCATAAAACGACACCGCCGATCACCACGCTGAGCAACAGCCATCCCAGAAACAGCCGGATCAGGATTTTCCGGTGGATGAACCGGCTCGTGGCAAGGGCGGCTTGCGAGTCTGCCCTGGCGTCATCGGCCTTCCTCGTCATGGCTTCCGACCCGCTCATTCCTTCGCCTTGCCTACCGGAAACTTGATGTCCCTGTGCCAGCGCCAGATCACGTAAACCGCCGGGATCACGAACAAGGTCAGCATCATGGCCGAAAAGACACCGCCTATCTGGGGCGCGGCCAAGCGCTTCATCACGTCCGCGCCGGCGCCGCTCGCCCACATAACAGGCAGCAGGCCGATGACGTCCACTAGGCCGATTATCGCCATGGGGCGGATACGCTCCAGCGCGCCGTTATGGACGGTTTCGATCAGATCGTCCAGGGTGCGCAACCCGCCCGCCGCCTGACGTCGGAGGCAGGCTTCGTCCAGATAAGCCAGCATCACGGCGCTGGTTTCGGCCGCCGTACCGATCACCGTGAGAATGCCGACCCACACCGCGATGCTGATGTTGTAGTCCAGCAGGAACAGCAGCCACACGGCGCCCACCAGCGACATGGGCAGGCCCAGCATGACGATGAGGGTTTCGGTGATAGAGGGGAAGACGAAGTAATACAGCACGAAGATGATGGCGACAGTCAGCGGCACCGCCAGCTTCAGCCGCTCCTTGACCCGCTGCATGAATTCGTACTGACCCGACCAGACGATGGTATAGCCGGCGGGCAGTTCGACCTTCTCCTGCACCGCCCGCTTCAAGTCCTCCACGTAGCCGCCCACATCGCGCCCGGCCATGTCCACGTATACGTAGCCGGACAACATGCCGTCCTCGTCGCGGATCATGGCAGGTCCCGACACCATTTTCAGGTCGGCCAGTTGCGCCAGCGGCACCTGGGCGCCGTTGGGCGCGCTGACCGTCACACGTCTCAGTTTGTCCAGGTCGTCGCGCAGTTCGCGCAGATAGCGCAGGTTGACCGGGTAGCGCTCACGCCCTTCGATGGTCGTGGTAATGCTTTCCCCGCCGATGGCCGATTCGATGATCTTGCTAACGTCCATGACGGTGAAACCGTAACGGGCGATTTCCTCACGCTTGATGACGAAGTCCAGGAAATAACCGCCCGAAACCCGTTCCGCATAAGCGCTACGGGTGCCGGGCACGTCCTTGGCGATCATCTCGATGGCTTTGCCGATCTCCTCGATGGCTTTCAAATCCGGCCCGAAGATCTTGACCCCCACCGGCGTGCGCACGCCGGTGGTGAGCATGTCGATGCGCGCCTTGATCGGCATGGTCCAGGCATTGGTGACGCCGGGGAATTGCAAAGCGCGATCCATTTCGGCAACGAGGTTCTCGTAGGTCATGCCTTTCCGCCATTGCTCCTTGGGTCTAAGTTCCACCACCACTTCCATCATGGAAAACGGCGCCGGATCGGTGGAGGTTTCGGCGCGCCCGGCCTTGCCGAATACCCGTTCCACCTCGGGGAAAGACTTTAGTTTTTGATCCATTTGCTGCAATAGCTTGCCGGCCTCGGTCACGGAAATGCCCGGCAAGGTGGTCGGCATATAGAGGATGGTGCCTTCGTACAGCGGCGGCATGAATTCCGAACCCATGCGCTGTAACGGCACAGCGATGCTGGCCAGCAGCAGCAAAGACAGCGCCACCAAGCCGAACCGGTGGCGTAAAGCCAGGGCCAAAACCGGCGCGTATAACCGCCGCAACAGCCGGGTGACGGGATGGCGCTGTTCAGGAAAAATCCGTCCGCGCATCAACCCCGGCAAACAGGCTGGCACCAGTGTGATGGTCAATGCAGCGGTAACGGCTATCCCCAGGTTGGTGGTCCAGGCCAGTGGTTTGAACAAACGACCCTCCTGTGCTTCAAGGACGAAAATCGGGATAAAGGAAACGGCGATGACTAGCACCGAGGCGAACATCGCCGGCCCCACTTCCTTGGCCGAGTCGATAAGCACCTGCAACCGGTCGCCGGGACGACCGTCCCGCTCCCATTCCTCCAGGCGTTTGTGGGCGTTGTCCACCATGACGATGGGCGCGTCGACCATGTCCCCTATCGCCAAGATGATGCCGCCGATGCTCATGATGTTCATGCCCACGCCGAAGAAATACATGGGGATAAAGGCGATCAGGATGGCGATGGGCAAGGTGACGATGGGAATGAGCGCCGAGCGGATATGCAGGAGGAAAGCGACAATCAGCACGCCGGTGACGATCAGCTCTTCCGCCAGGTTTTCGTTGGCCGTGGCGATGGACTCCCGGATCAGGTCGCTGCGGTCGTAGACGGTGACGATTTTGACGCCGGCGGGTAGGGACGGTTCGATTTCCTTGATCTTGGCCTTGACCCGCTCGATGACAGCGGGGACGTCCTCGCCGTAGCGCATGATGACGACGCCGCCCACCGCCTCGCCCTGGCCGTCCAGTTCCGTGATTCCGCGCCGCATATCCGGCCCCAAACTAACCGTCGAGACATCGCGCAGCAGGATGGGGGTGCCGCTCGGACTGGCGCCCACCGCGATTTGCTCGATGTCGGCGGTGGACTTGATATAACCTCGCCCCCGGATCATATATTCCAGGCCGGAGAATTCGACGACCCGTCCGCCTACGTCGAGGTTGCTTTGGCGCACCTTGTCGATGATCTCGTTCAGATTAAGCCGGTAGGCCAGCACCTTGGTGGGATCGAGATTGATCTGATACTGGCGCACAAAACCGCCTACGCTGGCGACTTCAGCAACGCCGTCCACGGCGCGGAGCCAATAGCGCAGATACCAGTCCTGGAACGAGCGGAGAGAAGCCAAATCCTGCTGCCCGGTTGTATCCACCAGAGCGTACTGAAACACCCAACCGACCGCCGTGGCGTCCGGCCCGAGCTGCGGCGTCACGCCTTCCGGCAATTTGCCGGATAACTGGTTCATATATTCCAAAACGCGGGATCGCGCCCAATAGATGTCGGTGCCGTCCTTGAATAGCACATAGACGTAGGAATAACCGAAGTCCGAAAACCCCCGCACCACCGTCACATTGGGCGCGGACAGCAGGGCGGTGATGATGGGATAGGTGATCTGGTCTTCCATCAGGTCCGGCGAGCGGCCCGGCCACTGGGTATAGATGATGACCTGGGTGTCGGATAAATCAGGCAGGGCGTCGATGGAGGTGTTTTTCATGGCCCACAAGCCGCCAGCGGCCAGGCCGAAGACCAGCAGAAAAACGATGAAGCGGTTTTTGGCGCTGAATTCTATGATTTTTTCGACCATGACCGATCCTGTATACTATTTGAAATATCTGTTGAAAAGGGACGATCTCAATGCTTCATCCCTTTCATGCCGCCTACTGCACTCTTGAGCTGGCTTTCGGAATCGAGCAGGAAGTTCGCCGAGGTGACGATATGCTCGCCCTCGTGCAGTCCCTCCAGAATTTCGATCCAGTCGCCGCTACGCTGGCCTATTTTTACATTGCGCCATTCAAGTTTGCCGCCGCCCAGATGAATAAAGATGATCTGCCGCTCCCCGGATTCCAGCACCGCATTTTTGGGCACCGCCAACCGACTCCCCAGCGGCACGGCAAGCTCCACATTGGCAAACATTCCCGGTTTGAAAATTTCTGACGGGTTATCCAGTACGAAGCGAACCTTGGCGGTACGGGTTTGCGGGTCTACCGTCGGATAAATAAAATCGATCCGGCTTTGATACTGATTGTTTGGTGCGTAGGATAGACTGACAGATGCAGTTTGCCCCAGTTTTATCAGCGGCAGTTCATATTCGTAGATATCGGCCAGCACCCACACCTTGGTCAGATCGGCAATGGTATAAAGCTGATCGCCGGGATTAACGCGCATGCCGGCTAAAGCAGTCTTAGTAATGACCGTGCCGGTGAGCGGCGCATGGATCGGCAGGGTTTTCAGCACTTCACCGGTGCGTTCCAGATCACGGAGGTGATAGTTTTCAATATCCCACAGGCGTAAACGTCGGCGCGCCACATCAAGCAACGAATTCGCGCCTCTGGCAACTTCGGGGAACTCGCTGTTTCCCAACGCTTTTGCGCTTTGCAAGGCAAGCAAATATTCCTGCTGGGTTGCCACCAGTTCCGGGCTATACAGGGTAAACAGTATCTGGCCTTTTTTGACATGTTCACCCGTGGTGTTCACATAGAGTTGCTCGATCCAGCCTGCTATTTTGATATTCACCTGGGCGATAAAACGCTCGTTGATTTCCACTCGACCCACTGTACGGATTTTTTGTTCCATAAGCCGGTATTTGGCTTCCTCGAACTTGACACCAATCGATTGCAGGCGTTCGATGTCGATGTTCATGATATTCTGGGTATCAGGCCCTTTGGGTGCGGATAAGTGATCCGTTCCGGCATGATTCGGGGGTTCTCCTGTGTATGCCGGCGGTGCAGCCGCCAGCAGCAAGGCATAAATGGCTGCTGCACCCCACTTATTGAATAGTTGCTTGATGAGCATGCTTGGTTTCTGAATCATAGCCGTTCTCCAATGATGCCCTCTAGCCGGGCGAGGGCTTTTTCATGTTCGACCATTTCGCTGTGCAGTTCGATTTCATTGTCCAGCAGAGTCAGCAAACTGGTCAGCAAACTGAGGAAATCCACTTTGCCGACGCCATAACTCGCCTGAGCCGCGGCAAGCGTAAAATGTGCCTGGGGAATGATGGCGTCTTGAAGGATGCGGATAAGCTCTTCTGCGCGTTGTGCCTGTGCGATATTGTCTTTGACGCGAAACAGCAGTTCCTGTCTGACATTCTGCAAATCGTCCTTGCTGGCTTCCCGTCCGGCCACCGCCTCTCGTACCCCTTGCCGTTGTTTGGTGGCAAAATAGAGTGGAACTTCCACATTGAGCATGACCTGATAACCGTTGAGTCCGGTCGGTTCTTCACGGATGCCGCTGGCGCTAAGTTCAAAATTGGGAAAATATTCCCGTTTTGCCAGATCTATTGTTTTGTCGCCGCGTTCTACGCCCTTTATCCGAGTGGTCAGCAATGGCGCCGAGTTGCCAACCAGTACTTCCAGCTGTTCCTGACTGTGTTGCAACGGCATCATCGCAATCTCTTCCGGAATTCCCAACGCACTATAGGGATGGCGATTCAATATTCGGTTAATGTCTGCCGACAGCGACTGTTTGCGTTGTTCCAAACTAGCCAGCCGCGCGATCAACCGCGAAATTTCCGTCTGTGCCCGATAGACGTCCTGTTGTGCTCCCTTTCCTACAGCATAGTACGCCTTGGCGGTTTCCTCGAACTGAACCAGCAGGCGCTTGTTTTTCTCGACAATAGCTATCGATTTGTAAATAAAATGGAGGTCGTAATAGGCCTCCTTGAGGGCAGCCACCAGTCCGAGCCGGGTCGCCAGATAGTTTTGTTCCAGCATTTCGGCTTCACTGGAAGCGATCTCACCTTTGAGGCCGAGTTTGCCGGGAAACGGAATAGCCTGACTGACTCCAACCATCGTTTCCCGTTTTTCCAATTCCCTGTGACTCCAGAGAAGTTTAGGATCGGGCAGTGTTTGAACTTGGGAAATTCTGGCCTGAGCAGATACCCAGCGTTGTTCGGCTGCCTTGATTTCAGGGTTTTGGTCCAACGCCTCCTGGATCAGTTGCGCCAATGGCAAAACCCGCTCAACGTTGTTGTCAGCGGCGAGAATCGAAGCAGGCCACAACAGGCTAGCCCATAGCAAGGCGGATTTCATGATATTTCTCCTGAGCGTTCATTTTAACTGACTTGCAAAAATGACCAAGGCCGAAAATCGCCCGCCCTTGCGTAGTTTATTTTGCCCATACCGGGCGAGCCGCTTTTTCGTTTTATTGACAGAAAGCCCCTGCTCCACATCGGTCGCAAGAAGGCTTGCGGCTTCGGTAATCGATAGCTTGTGCCATGCATTCATAGTGGTGTTCCTCCCATTAACAGAGAATCGGCAATGCCATTTTTGTATTAAACGTTTGATTTTTCATTATTGCGATCTGCACTTTCTGGCAGACGGCAAAATCCTTGTGCAGGCAAATCCAGGGCACTATTAAATTTGCTGGATAAATTCTGGAAGGCAATGATCCCGGTTAGTTCGACTATTTCATCCTCGTTAAAATATTCATGCAGGCGCTGAGACAAATCGTCACCAACCTGCCGGTCGGTATAAGTCACAGCCTCGACATATTCCAGGACAACCCTTTCCTTGTTATCAAACAACTTGCTTTCTACCCATTGTTCAAGGGCCGCCACCTTGTTCATGGAGCCCGTTCTTTTTGCCAACATGGCGGAGTTAATATCAATACAAAAACGGCACTCGTTTATTTGCGAGACTCTCACCGTAATCAAGGATCGTAGAACTGGATCGATAGGGCTACTTTTTCTATCCAGCACCGCATAGAGTATAGCTATCGCTGCAAATAACCTAGGGACTCTGGCCCAAATCAATGCAGGCTTAAGGAGTTGTCCGTATTTTCTTTTTTGATTCCAAAAGAATGGACGAAGGTACCATGGGTAACTGGAAATAGGTTTTTCTGGGACTCTCATCTCATCACTGAAGCAGATAGAAAACATCCGGACTCATCCGAAGACGGTTCGGGCAATGGCTTACCCAGGGTAGGTAGCCTCTTTTTTTATATAAAGGGTTTTTATATCATAGCCAGGGGATGTTACCATCCCCTGGCTTGTTGTGAAGCGTTACATCTGGCGATGCATCTTTGCCATGCTTAAGTTCGCCTCGACGGCTTTCTCATAGGCGTTAATTAGCCACTGGCAATGGTCTTTAAAACTTTGTGCCTGTCTACCGTAGAGATAGCTTTTTGACTGGTACTGGCTAAGAAGCTTTTTATGCTCATCGACTTTAAGCTGCATTTCTTTCGCCGCTTCCTCATAGTGTTGCGCTAGCGCCTCGTGATCGGCTTTGGTTTCCGCGTTTTGTACGGCTTGACTCATATCCATCGGATGCGGGTTCATCTCGGCGCAAGCAGACAGTAATCCAACAACCAAAAGCAGGGTAATCA
>Ga0265297_10001630_pt1 | contig 51313 bp, 74 predicted proteins | sample Munlanlwell13791_FD_192502 | JGI IMG/M metagenome (GOLD analysis project Ga0265297, IMG submission 192502) | Leachate microbial communities from a municipal landfill in Southern Ontario, Canada - Leachate well 137-91 | ecosystem: Engineered > Solid waste > Landfill > Unclassified | place...
CCTTAAGGATTCCCCATAAAAGTTTCAGAATAAAAAACTTATAAAAAAATGCAACGAAAATAAAATAAATTGGGTACCAAATAAAATATTTACATATTTTATATATTATAGTTCCAAAATATACAAATGGAGTTAGCCATTTTGATGAAAGTTTACCTTCTCTTTTTTTATCAATAAAATAACAAACAAGAAAATATATTAGATATATAATTACAGCTGATAGTATACCAAATGTCATACATTTCAAAACCAGCCATAAAAATCCAAGTACTGCGGCTCCGTTCCATACTGATATAATTAGCATTACTAATAGTGAAAATATATGAACAACAAAGAATAGGAGTACAATTAATATAGTAGTTAAAATAACACCCAAAGTTGCCTTTGTTATTTTAATAACTTGATTAAAATTTGTAGATGATAATTTTATTTTTTTAAAAGGGGTAAAAATAGAAGAAAAGAATTTATCCATTAGCTCACGGTTTCTTTGGTTTTTTATTCTTTTTTTTGCCTGTTCTATTTCTTGTTTTTTTATTATTTCTGTACGAATTTCTCTATTTCTTTCTAGCTCTTTTATACGAGCTTCTTGAAATTTTTCAAGATATTCGCCCACTTTATTTTTTTTAATATCAATATTATGTTTAATTGCCCATCTTTCAAGCAAACTATAGGTGCTATATTTTTTTGAAAAAAATGGTTTTTTGACTAAATCTTCATTATGATAATATAAATCCAGGGCTTGGATTTCTGATAATCCATTTAGCCAATTATCAATAAAACTTTCTATCATTTTTTCAATAATATTGGCCAAAGTATTTATAACCCATCTTAATATTATGAATATAAGATATATGGGCATAACAAACGACACCAATACTAAAGATGCTATAAGCAGCCAAAAGTAGGGACAAAGATTTCTTAATTTTTTTGGGTCTGGTAAACACCATCCAAACATGAATTTAATTAATTTATAATGCCAAGCATCTGAGCTTAAATTTATTAATTTTGTTTTTTCTTCCATTTTTTTTAGATTTTTATTAATTTATTAATTTATACGTAAGAACTTTAAAAATGTTATATTATTTTAATAATTTTTTGGGGAATACTTAATATCATGCAAAATTGGTCCGTTTTACTTTAATTATTTTATTGATTGTTTATATTTTATAGCCACTAACATTTACAATTAGTATATCATTTAATTATAATTTATTTTTTCAAATAATTTATATTAATATTGCTTTTTTTGCTAGATATAGTATCTTTCCCGTTGGTATACAATACATAATTATTCTTTATTTCAATGATTTTGATTGTATCTAAAGAATATTTATTAAATGGGTTATCTGTTTGTATTTCTTTTAAAATAAAAACATCTTCTACATTTACTTTATTTTTCTTATTTTTTTCTATGCTGATAAAAATAGTTATTAATACAGTGGACATAAATATTGAAATTGTCATAATCATCGAAAAAACATAGGAAATTTTCTTCAAATTCAATAAATATTTTTTTCCTTTGATAACATAAATCACAACACAGAATAATACTATTAATAGAAATATACTTGCAAAGATTGCGGAAGATATGAGAAATAAATGGCTATTCATATTTATTTAAATTTTATTATTTCTTACAGAATCTTTAACTTCGATATATATATTTGATGCTTCTGGATAGGCTGCAGTTATATCAAGTTTAATCTGTTCTATTGTATCTTCAATTGTGTAACCCAAGGCTTCATCATCAACATCAATTGAAATTAATAGTATGAATTGTTCTTTTCCAATAAACATAGTTTGTATTCTATTTATATGATTAACAATTAAATATTTGTGAATTATGTTTTTTATATCAGTTCGTACTTTTCTAGGAGCACTTTCTCCAACAATAAGTTTTCTAAGTTCATTAGAAAGAATGTAAGCAATTACCATAAGAATTATACCTACAATTATAGACCCAATGGCATCGAATATTGGGGATACTGTAATAGATAAAATTGTAGTAGAAAGAACAATAATAAGACCAAGCAATGCAGCAAAATCTTCCAATAATATAACTAAAAGATTTGTGTCATTCATAGCAACAATTGCTTTATAAAGTGTGGTTTTGTATTTCTGTTTAAATTGTAAATATGCAACTCGGAATGAATTTCCTTCTAATATAATACTTATAGATAATACAATGAAAGACCACATAACATTTTTTATTGGTTCGGGGGTAAATAATCTATGAATTCCTTCATATGTAGAAAATCCTCCTCCAACAAAAAACAAAAGAATGGCTACCATAAACCCCCAGAAATATTCTTCCTTGCCATATCCAAATGAGTGTTGTTCAGTGGCGCTTTTTTTTGTTCTTTTATTACCAATCAATAAAAATATTTGATTAAAGCAATCAGAAGTAGAATGGATAGCTTCTGCCATCATAGCAGCAGAAGCTGTAATAAAAGAAACAATAAATTTAACGACAGCAACAATAAAGTTACCTAATAAAGCTATTGATACTGCTCTTAAAGAGTTGCTGTGTGACATATGTATTTTTAAATTTTATCAATATTATTCTTTACAGAATCAGCATTAAGAATTATTGATTTTTTCGTTTTCCCTATTTTTTTAATAATTGTATCTAATGTTAAATCGCAATAATCATCTACCCAATCACCAATATAATACAATCTATTAGAATTTTGTATTATTCCAAACAAAACAGGGTCTTTTCTTTTTTCAACTTCTTCTTTTGTTTCCTTAACAGAATTTCCAGAATAGTCATAATGAAGAACCACATAATTGTCAAATACCTTAAGAGCGTCAGCTTCTTTTTTTAATTCTGTTATGGTTTGTGGAATAATTTTTACAAAATTCTTTGTGTAAGTTAAACACAATTTAGTTTTATACTTTTCGTGTGCGCTGGCTATATTATAAAATTTAACAACATCTTCTTCTGTTAAAAATTTGTTAAATTTTGATGTACATAAAACACTTTCATATTTAAGCACTTTGGCATAATCAACAATTTTTTCTATAAGAGCTACTTGATTATTGTCTTTAGCATTTTGTAAAACTGTGATATATTTATTAAGGATATCATCAATATCTTTTTTATCAAGTTCATTAATGTTCTTTTTTAATGATTCAAAAAAAGATGTTAAATTTACAAGGGTAAGTTCTTTTTTGTCATCAGGATTAAAATATCTCAGATATAGTTTTTTATACAACCACATTTTAAATTTTAAACGTATTGATGGTTCATGAGAATGCATGTATTTCATATATTCCATATTACTATCAGTTATTCTATTTGAAGATGGTGTCACAAATCTGTTGGAAAACCCACTTAAAGAAATAGAGTTTGCGTCATCCTCTTCTATCCCATCTATTTCATTTTCAGTTTTATTTTTTATTTCTTTTTTTGTATTTTGGCAAATTGCCATCTACAATGATATTTTGTAATATCAAAATTTTACCTTTTTCTATCATAGTTTTAATTATTTAATTTTATACAATACTTTTCTTTTTTCAATAGTATATTTTTCTTCTGGAAGTTGTTTTTCCAATTTTTTAATTTCTGCAGTAATTCTTTCATGTTCCAAAAAATCTTCACAATCACAGAAATAATGCCAGTGTCCATGCATATCATCGTGGTCTATGTAAATATGCTCGCTATTTAGGTTTTTTCCGCAAAATAAGCAAACTTGAGTGTCTATTAATACTCTTTCTTCTTTCATAATATTTTTATTTATGATATTCTTCTTTATATTTCATAGACCAAGTAGGGTCTGGCCTATAAGGTATTGCCTTTAAATAATTATAAATTGGTTCCCAATCTGTATGGGGATTAAATCCTGCTTTATCTTCAAACATTACATTGTAATAAAACTTTTTTTCATAAAATCCAAAACTTCCCTTTGCATCGGCTATTTCTGGATTTTCATTTGCATATTTAAACAAAATTCCATCTTTTTTGAAGATATCTGTGTATATTTTTAATTCTTCGGGGTATGAGGATGAAGAAATTATTTTTATAATATCTGGGCGAGTTTCTGTAAGGAGTTGTAAAGTTTCCATTGCAAATGGATAGTAGATTACCTTATTTTCTTCTGTTGTTGACTTTTTTTCTCCTTTGCGATAATCTGGAACAGAAATTGTCCCATGGATATCAAAAGCCCAATATGTTTCATACCATTGTTTTTGCTGGGCATGTTCAAACATGGTTTTAATCCAGGTTAGGAGTTGGGGCTCTAACAACTTTTGTTCAAGCCATGAACTATATTTTACAAAAGTATCAATATCGTAGAGATTTATTTCTATTCCTGTTTCATTGAAAAACCTTGTCATAATTATATTATTCATATAAGTTTTTTTATTTATAGATTTTATTTATTAAGTTATACAAAAAACACAAGAAATTATTCACTATCTTCGTCTCTCCATGTTTGATGTATTTTATTTTCTCTATAACATAAATTTTCTTTGCAAAAAACTTTTAAATAAAAATAATTTATTGCCTCATCCATATCTTTTGATAAAAATCTTTTAAAGACACCTTCTACTATAAATAAAGAACCAGAAGTACGTATTATAGCGTCTCCAATCCAACTTTCTGGGGTTGATTTATATGCACAAGTAATTGTCGCTCCATTTTGTAACAATAATTTGATAGAGTTTTTTATATCATTTCCCATTTTATTTTTTATTAACTAGGTAAAGATTTTTTGAATCATTTAAAAGAATTCCTGCTTTTGTATAAAATACTTGGGTAGATTCATCAACAACACTACATTTGAATTTGGCAATCGGTTGCATATTATCACATCCAAGAAACAAAAGTTGGTCATCTTCTGGCATGATAATGTAGTTGCCAGGATTGTATCCAAAGTGTCTTATAGAAGATAATGGATAAGAATATTTTTCCACATTTAATCCATTTACTTTAAACAAATCAAACTTAATTTTACCATTTTTTACTGTCTGGGCAATTCCTATATTTCCATCTTGGTAAACATCATTTAATATTTCGTCATAAAGAATTGTATCAAGATTGCCATTGTAGTTTAATCTCAGATAGGTATTTGCTCCAAAATTTTGTATCATTCCATTATACTTCTTAAAGCTATTTCCGAATACTTCTTTTGTCTTAAATTTAATATGGGTGCCAATAATTTCATCAAGGTATATAGTAAACATTTTATCTTTTTCAATTATGACAAAAATGTTACCATATTGTTTTGCTAGGAGTACATCACCAATTCCCATATCGTCCATTTCTATTCTTTGGAAATTTGTTAAATCATATTTAAAAAATTTATTATTTTCAAATACAAATAGATTTTTATCAGTTGGTAATGGGGCTAAATTTTTGTTCGTCCTTGGAATTCTTCCAATTTCGTTGTAGTGATATCTATCAGTTAAACGATAAACAATAATTTCATTTTTAACTGCAACACAAGCAATGCTGTGACTGCAATTTACGTATCTTATTTCGGCATTATCAATAATTTTCATAATTGTTAATTCCCCTTCTTTTTCAACAATTTTATCAATATTGATTATATGAATTGTTTCAGAAACACCATCAAGATTAATCATAAATCTTTCTCCATCTTTAAAAATACTTTTAAATTGATTCATTAGATTTTTATCTTGTAATGGATGGTAGCATTTAGGAACAATTAAATTGGGGTCATTATCAAAGATAGGAATTTTATTGATTGCTCGTTCTGGCAAACTTTTATATTTTTTGTGAGCCCCTTTATAGGGATGCAAACTTGTTAAAAAATTAAATATAACAACAGCCAATGCATAATAATCACTTTCTTTACTGATTTTACCCATATATAAATGGTCTCTTATGTCATCCAATAATTTTCCAGAATGAATGGTGCCTGGGGTTTGATAAGAATCTGTATCAATAAAGAATGTTGTTCCAGAATCATTTAGCATTATATTAAATGGGTTAAAATCTCCAATAATAATTCCTTTTGAATGGACTGATTTTAAACTATCAATAAGTTTTTTCACAACTTCCATCTTTATTTTATCTGTCAATCCTTGTGTATTACAAAAATTATAACTAAAAGCTGAATACAATGGAAAAAAGTCTTTAGATAGCATTTTCATTATAAAACCTGCTATTTTTTTATTTTTTTGAAAAAGGATTTTCTCTGGTTTTATAAAAGTTGAGCCGTCAAGTGCTGAAAGATGTTGAAGTTTGCTTTCAGAAAATGAATGAATACCCTGGTGATATATTTTTGCCACCTTATTATGCCCCATATCTATAATTGAGCCTTCTCCTCCTCTTGCAATTTCTTTGCTTTCGTCAACATTAATAACTGTACCGTCTTTATCGTATAATTTCATTTTTTTCAGGAATTTCTACAAATGTTATATGTGCTATTGATAAGTCGTCGCTAGGAGCAATATTTTTATCTTCAAAAATATTACAAATTCTTGAAAGCCCTATTTTATTGTTTAAAAGATAACCGCTTTCAAAAAATTGTTTAATAATTTCATTTTTTTCATCTTCATTTACATATCTATTTTCATTATAATTTTTAAAAGAATCAATTCCATCGCTTAATACAGCAATGGTTTTTTCTACTTTAAAATTATATTTGTAAACATTATTTTTCCAGATATCATCAAATGAGCTAGATAAGTAATATGATATATAATTTGGTGCATTTTCGTTATTAGGTTGTACTGTATGCATAGTACCATCTACATAAATACTTCCATCTCCAGCAATAATCGAATATGATTCTTTTGTTTTCAAATTAACAACAGACAATACTATTGTTGAAAGTATCTCTGTCAAGTCCAATTCAAAATAATAGAAAGAATATTTTAATTCGTTGAAAAACAATTTCATTAATGTATATGAAACTCCTTCTAATGGGGAAAAATCATTTATATTTTCAATATATGTTTTGTATTGAATTGCTATTTTTTTAAATATTTTAGCAAATAGTCCAGATGCAAAATATGAATCTGTCCCAGAAGAACATCCATCAAATACAATAATTACTCCTATTTGATTATAAGAAAAGACGAGGGATTCGTCTTCACACCTTTGAGTGTGTGACCTCCCTCGTCTTGTTGTTTTTCTTATTTTAACATCAAACATCCTTAAAAATTTAAATTTTGAGAAATATTTTGTCCGTTGGAAACAGATGTAACAGAACTACTTATAATTGATACTGCTTTTCTAATATCATCTCCAAGTACTGCTAAGGCATGAAAACCCAATTTTTCATATGCTTCTTTAAAAGAAGATTCTTCTCCAATACCCAAAAGAACTGATGAAAAAGTCATTATATTTTGCTCTTCTTTATTCAATTCTTTTAATTTGTTTTTTACATATTCTGCGTCAGATTCTGGAGAAGCATTGTTTTCTCCATCACTAATGATAAAAAGAATTGTTTTAGCTTTTACCCCTGTTTTAATAAGAGAATCTCTATAATCAATAGCTTTATCTAAAGCAATTCTTGCAGCTCCATATAGAGCAGTCATTCCATTTTTTGGAACAAACTTAAATGGGTCAACTTCTGTGATGGGCTGGAATCCTGTATTAACTTCAACATCATCAGAAAAAACAATAGTTGATACAAGCAATCTGTCTTTTACATGACTTTTTGCCATATTTTCAACAAATTCATTTGCTGCTTTATTTAACTCATCACATCGTGTAGATGTTGAGCCATTTTTTAGAACAACTGACTGTCTCATAGAAGAAGATAAGTCAAATGCAAACACTGCATTTATAGTTTCTTCAACTTCAATATTTTCAGGATTAAAATCTGCATCTCCTCCGAAATCAAATTTAATTTTATCGTCGTTTTTCATTTTTTAGAAATTTAAGTGTTTATAATGTAATATCTGTTGATTTAGCAAATTTAATCCCAATAGATTTAGCTTCGTCATAAATTGGTTGAGCTAAATCATCAAAAGTAATTCCAGGTGCTGCTTCGCCTTTAACTGATGACATACAATCTTCAAGGACAATAAATTTTTGTGCTAAAGTTTTATCAAACTTCATTGATTGCTTAAGTGAAGTGGCAACACAATGCGTTTTTGCTTCTCCAGCAAAATATATGTCATCATAATCATTAAGAATTTTGATGAGTCTATCATTAAGTTGAGTGCCATCTTCTCCAGGAATAGGAATATTTGCCTGAAATACTCCAAAATGCTCTGTTAAAGGATGAATTCCCTTTTTTACGATTTTATGAAACAAGCATTGTGAAGTTGACCAATCAATAACTGATTTCATAAGAGGAGCGTAAATAGCTGCACCTTCACTACCATCAATGCAATGTACTGGCCATATACAATGAGGAAACTCCTTTTGTGCTTCAAGGTCTTCTAAATATTTTAGAGCAGCCTTTGGATAAAATCTTGGAGTCCATTTCCCACTTTTTACATCTTCGGCAGTAATAATAGTAAATGGGGCAGGAAAATTTCCGTCTTTATCTTCCCAAAATGGAGGATGACTTATATCAATAACCATATGACTATCTTGGGTTAGACCAATATATTCAATTTTTGACTTATTTCTGTCAATAAAATTGGCAAGTCTATTCATATCTTTATCTGCACCTGGAACCGAAAGGGCGCCAGTTGCTACACAGAAATCATTCTGTGCATCAATAATAAGTAATGCATTTTTTCTTTTCATAAAAAATTTTTTAAATTTATAATTTCATATTATTATACGTTAAAAAAGATGAAATGTTATAATTTTTTATTATTTATTTTCATCTTTAACAGATAAAGATAAATCAATTAATTCATCATCATCATTGATAGCGCCAATTTCATATAAAATATCTGTTTTCCAGCCAGCTTTTTTATATCTTTTCTCAAGTTCTCTGACCATTATTTCCACACGATGTTTTGAATTATTACCAAATACGGTTTTTTCTTTTATTGAAATAAGAATGGGACTAGTTCCATCAAAATCATCAGTGATTTTTTTATCTATTTCACTTTCCACCATTCCGATGGTAGATAATTCGTCTGCAGTAAGAGGAGCATTTCTCTTTTTTGTTAATTCTTGTTTTGCTTTTTTTAATGTAATTGCCATAATAAAATATTTAAGTTTAAAAAAATTTATTTTCGCTAGTTGCAATTCCCACAATGTAAATTAATAAGGTTATTGCTATAATTGTTATTGCTAAAGGTAAGCAACTCCAAGTACTAATTACTAAAATTGCAGCAGTTGTTACACTCACACTTGATTTGTTAAGTTCAGCTAAGTTATAAAGAAAGGATAAAATATATCCAATGCCAGCAATAATTGCAATTGTTAATATCATTTTCGTATATTTTTGACTATATACGAAAAAAAGAAAAAAAAGTTACATTATTTAGGAAGAAGTTTTTTTAATAAATTGTTCATTATTTAATAATTGGTTCCAACGAAGTATACACATTCTAACATAATTATAGCAATCAAATCCATATGTTCCGAGAGAATATCCGTCATTTGCCTCTATAAGCATTGTTTCACCTTTATCGGTAATTCCAAAATCAATTCCATAAGATATTGGTGCTGACTTATATGCTTTTATAGTTTCATCAATAAAATTAAAATCTGGAAAAATTCTATGATTTCCACTGTACTTTCTACAATCATAGATATGACCGTCTATAATAAACGTTCTATATTCAGAAACAAACTTAACAATATCAGATGACATAATTTCCATTTCCAAATCATCTGTGTGTAAAAATCTGAACATTTCTAATTCATCAGCACTGCAAACTATTGTACCTGTAAATAATTTTGCGATTCTTGGTTTAACAAAAATAGGAAATTTATTTTCTTCCATAAGAGATTTTATAGTACCTATTCTTATAGTTCTTTTTGTGTATGGATAAAGTTCTTTTGGAACATCAAGCGGTTTTGGAAGAATTTCCAATCCAGCTATTTGCATCCCACGTAATACAGCATTAATTCCTCCTAAAACAATTGTATTTTTAGTAATTTCTAATAAACCAATATCATCATAATCAAATTTTTTTGTTGGTATTTTAAGAAATTCACATCCCATAAATGCGTTGTAGGTTGCTTCATTTGCAAAATCACCTTTATACATTTGTATATAAGCTTTTTCAATATTATTAATTTGTCTTAATTCGTCTGTAAATATCATATTATTTCTTCTTTATACATTTTGTACATCCTGACTCTGCACGTCTTGTCCTATTGTCAATTCTTCGTTCATATCTTGACCCACATAATGGGCAAATCCAAAATGCTTTTTCTTTTAAAGCATGTGGAACTTTATCTGCTGAAATACCATTATTTAATTCATCCCATTCTTTAATTAAATTAGGAGTCTTGTCAGCTATACTAACAAATTTATGTTTACGCATATTTTTTATTTTCATTTGTAAATTAGTACCAGAAGAAAATTCCATCCCAGTTGGTAAAACTTTAAAATCTAAATCAATAAATTGTATAGCTTTTTTGGGCTCAATAAATATATCTATTGTTTTAGTTGTACCCATTTCAACATTTGTTTCATAAGTATCTACAATTTTTATTTTATTTATTTCCCCACATATTGGGAAAGAAATTATTTCTAATTTGTATTTATTGTTAAAAATATTTTCCTTAGATGCTAAACAAGCATAAATTTTTTTTGGTTTTATTCCAAGTGATTCACAAATTTGTTTTACTGAAATAAAAATTTTTACTTCATCTGGATTTTTGATATTTGTTAATTTTATAATTAATGGTTTATTATAGCCATATTTTTCGAATCCGCTTGGGGGATGTGGAGGTCCATTTATTGTTAATAATTCTTTATCTATATTTTTTACAGTTAATTTTGGTACCTCATCTTTTTTTTGGGGTTCAACTTTATATTCCTCTTTATTCTGTAAAGATAATTCTAGTGTATTTTCTGAGACAGATATTGAAGGGCTATTTTGAGTAATAGCTGTTGTAATAAAAGATGTGGATGGTGTTTTTTCTTTTTTTCCAAATAAAAGTTCTAGGAACTTTTTTCTTATAATTTTGAATGACATGGTCGCAACAATTTATACACAAATATAATAATAATTTATTGAAGTACAAAATATATTATTATAATTGATTTATAAATATTCGCTATACCTTTTCTAATATTATGTTTAATAATTTTACAGATATGTCTAATTTACCAACACAATTTGTAATTCTTTTGTTTTTGTCAACAATATAAGCAATATGTTCATTTTTTTCTTTCATTTCTGATTTATCATTTGCTATGACAAAATCACAATTGTTTTTTATTAATGATTCATAAGCAATATCGATTAGCTCTTCTGTGGTTTTATTAACTTCAAATTTAAAACCAATTAATTTTACTCTGGGATTCCATTTTTTAACAAATGAAATAATCTTTGGATTAACCACAATTCGGTCTCTAAGTGAATCTACAAAAGCTTGTGGGTCATTACTTTTGAGTTTTATATTAGAAAGTTTAAACCCAAAATCAGAAACTGCCATGGAGTGAATTACAATATCAACTTGTGGCACAAGTTTTTCCATTATATCATAGACTTCTTTTGTACTATCTACAGTAATAATTTCAATATCAGGATTCATCATTGGATAGTTGGGGTTTTTTAAATAAACTGGAAGCCTTGAATCCTTTGCACAAATATAATAAATTTTTTCGACTTCATCTCTTACATTTTCATAAAAAAATACTTGAGCTATTTGTGCCCCTAATTTCCCAGTGCTTATATTTGTTAGTACTCGAACTTCATCAATATGTTCACGGGTACCACCTGCTGTAATAAGAATTTTCATTTTAAATATCTTTTTAAATTAATTCCAACATCATTTAAAGTCTTTTTAAAATGGGTATAATTTTTAAATACTACTCTTGAATCTATAGGAGCCCTATAAAAAAATTTAATTCCCATTTCTACTTTTTCCATTATCTCAGTGGTCATTTTTTTTCTTAAAGTTTGGGGAGCTTTGTCAAAAAAACTTCCAACAAAAAGTTCTTCTATAAAAAGCAATTTTCGTTTTTCTTTGTGTTCTTTAGTAATTATTGACCCATTATGATATATATCTGGCATAATTTATTTTTTTCTAAACTGATAATAATACTTCATTGCTCTTATAAGAAAAGGGGTGGGATTAAGTAAACCTTCTGGTAAATCTTGACTCCAAGATTTATCAATGTTTTTATAAAATCCTGGATTTCTTAGTTCTAAATGTAGCATACTAGTTGGCCTGCCTTTATCTTTTTTGAGAACCTGAAGAACTGTCCCAAGTAAATCTCCTGATTTCACTTCGTCTCCAATTTTTAATTTTGAGTTAACCAAAATCTCTCCATAAACAACAAGTCCATCTGTTCCTTCTATAGAAATTGCGTCAGTATCATTCCACCAATCACAATTAGCTGCCACTCCAGTCCATGGTCGGATATCTTTAATAATTCCATTTTGGACAGCATAAACAGGACTTCCAACTGGAGCATATAAATCAACCCCTCGATGTCTATCAAATCTTCTCATTGCGCCAAATGCTCCAAAATGATATTTTATAGGTATTTCAACTTCTTTTTCGAGATTTATTCTAAGAAAAGAATTTGAATCTTCTGTAATTTTGGTAGGCATTAATTCCAATGGCCATACCCATGGTTTTTTTGTATCTAATAATTCAATAATTTCTTCAACAATAGTTCTTGGGTTTGGGAGTTTCCCAATTCCAACAGCACCACAAGCAAGTTCTCCAGAAACAGGCTCTATAATATGACATCCATTATTTTCAAGTCTCTGAATATTTTCTGTACATATGTTACTTTCATACATTATTGTATTCATTGCTGGGCAAATAATTTTTGGAATACCTTTTGGTATTGCAATAAAAGTAGAAGATACAAAATCATCAGCAATTCCATGTGCAAATTTTGCAATAATATTTGCAGTTGCAGGAACGCATACAAAAGCGTCACAACTTTGAGCTTCTTTAATATGTGCAATTGTATTTACATCATCATCTGTGATATAATATCCGCCAGAAATGGCACCGAGAACTGTGGGGGTTATAAAATTTAAAGCGTTTTTTGTGGTAATAACATGAACTTCATAACCACTATGCTTAAAGCCACTAATTACATCTACTGCTTTATATGCAGATATTCCACCAGAAATAGCCACTAATATAGTTTTCATAACTTATTTTAAATCAAAATTGAAATTATTTTTTATAGATTTTTTTGGAACAATTATTTTTGCACCACAATCTCCTGTCGGAATTCCCCAAAGTAAATTATTTTTATTAGCAAAGTCATTAGCAAGGAATTCTATTCTTGGCTGTGTTGAATCTTGTTCTATTATGATAATATTATCTTTTGCTTCTATTTTATCCATAGTCATACCTTCACCATTTTTTCGATAATAATAGTAATAAGGAGTTGTAGTAATGTTTCCAAATCCCAAGTAAAAAGAGCCTGATGTTCCAAACACATCTTCCATAGAATAAATTGGCACCATATTTTCTATTGTGGTTTTTTTAGGAAAAAAGAGTCCAATAAATACTGCCAGCACAACACCCAATAAGCATCCTAAAAAAATTGCTATAATAGGGCGAAATATACACGCTTGTACTTTCGATGTATGAGTTTTCCAATTTTTTTTTATAGTTATACCTGCTATAACCAAGGCTATTAAAATAGTAATAAGAATTATAATCATAATTTATAAAATTTAATTTCTATTAAGGTTTACGAAAAAAAAATAAAAAAGTTACAAAACAAATGATTCAATTTTTCATATATTTATAAAAAATATAAAAGATGATTACTGAAAATTATAAAATTAGACTACAAGAACTTGCTGGTATAAATAAAAGCAAAGAGGTTCTATTTTTGGTTGGATTGCCTGGCTCTGGAAAATCAACATTTATAAAAGCATTAAAAAGAAAAAATCCCGATAAAGAATATATTATTGCTTCTTTTGATGATGTGACAGAAAAATTGGGTACCAAATTAGGGATGGGATATAATGATGCATATGCTCATTTTAATTTTGCAGCTGATATTATTCCTATATATAACAAAACGATAGAAAAGGCAATAAAAAAAGGCAAAAACGTAATAATAGATGATACAAATCTAAAAAAGCGTGATAGAGAAGAAACTCTAAAAAAATTTCCAAATGATTATAAAAAAATCGCAATAGTTTTTAATGTTCAGCCAGATGAATTAAAAAAAAGGTTAGACAAGAGAAAAAAACAAACGGGGAAATATATTCCTGATGAAGTAATAGAGAGAATGAGAAATTATTATGCACCACCATCAAAAGAAGAAGGATTTGATAAAATAATAAAGTTATAAAACAAGTTCTTTATAATATGTAAGTTTTATGTTTTAGCTACAATAAACAAAAAATCCTTCAAACATTTGAAGGATTTTTTGTAAATCATAGATATTTTAAGTATTGTTAAGAACCATAGCGTGAGAATGCCACATATATATTTCTATCTTGTGTGATATTTGATAATGTATAAACAGTTGTTGCAGATGGTGTTGATATCGTCATTGAGGTTCCATTAATAGTATAAGCAGAAAGATAATAATTAACTTGTGGATATACAGAAAATGACAAATTCATTGCTTCAGCAACTGATACAGACCCCCCACTTAAAGATGTAGTTCCACCAGTTGCGCCTTTGGTTGCTGAAACCACAAAATAAAATTCTGGAGTTGGGTCTGGGTCTATTCCAATATGCGCTTGTTCATGAATCATTGCTTCTTCATGAGAATTCAAGTTAAGTTGAGATAAACTAGTTACTTCTGGGAGATTAATGGTATCATATGCTGCAAGCCATTTTTTGTAAGAGAATCCATTTATTTTAACATGAATCCATTTTCCTTTTGCTGATTTATTTTGTAGTTTCATAATTTTAATATTTTTTTATAAATAGTATTTTTTTTTCAAAATTCTTATGGTATTTTAAAAATTTTTAGACTTATTGTTTGATACTCCATCTTTTCTACTTTCTCCAGGAGGAATATAGGTTAGCTCTTGATTTATATTATCATTACGTAATTCAAATTCTTCTTGTGATTCTTTTCCAAAATTAGCAGTTTTAGGAGATGGTTTAATTTCTCTATCTAGATTTTTTTTTGCAGCTTCTGTAGACCCGTATATTCCGTAGCTCTCTTCTATGTCTTCTGACTCATATATATTTGTTCTAGTTGCTGCATTTGGATTATTAAAATCAGGAACTTCAAAATTATTTTTTATTTCTTCTTCTTTTTCTTCTTCAGGTTCATTTTTATCTAAATAGGATTGAATTTGATTATAATAATTTATAGAATCATCAATTCCTTTTCTAGGAATTTTAAATAATGCCATATTAGTAGCAATTTGTTCAGCAGCAGAAGATTGAAAGCCTAAGCTTTCAAATAGATTATTTATTTCTTCTCGTATTAACTTTCTTAATTTATTTTTCATGATATCTATTTTTTATAAATATCTATAAAAAGCAACATTTAAGAAACTCCAGCTAATTTTTTCATCTTATCTTTATCTTCTTGATTATTCAGAAACTTGGCAATATCCGATAAACTATCAAAAACTTTTGCCCCATTTTTTTTAACTAATTCTTTAACTTGATTAAGTGATTTCATTTCCGATTTGTCAAATTCTTTATTATCGTCTTTTTCAAGAACACAAAATATTGTTGTTTCTGGTCTTAAATTTGAATCTTGTACCACTTCGGCAATTGAATAAACTCCTTTCATTAGGGGAGTTATTACATAAAGAACAAATTTGGCTGTTTTTCTTTGTTCTACTTCTTTTTTTTGAGCTTCTTCATTCCAATCTTTAACTACTGGATTAAAATATGGTACTTTGAGGTCTTTAATTAATCTTTCTCTCCACGTGGAATCATTACATGTACCACCTAAAAATATGTTTGGATTATCTTTTTTCATAATTTTTATTTAAAAAATAGCAAAATGAATTTGAATTATAAATGCTTTTTTATTATATTTATAATAAAATATATTATGAAAAAAATTATTGTGGTTTTAGGGCTACCTTGCTCAGGAAAAGATACTCATGCTAAATTATTAGCGAATAAGCTAAATTATAAATATTGTTCTTCAAATGATATTATTGCAGAAGAAATAAAAAATAAAACAAAAATTGGTTTGATTATGGAAAAATACTTAAATTCTAGAACATCAGCTCCAGATGAATATTTAATTATGCTAATAAAAGAAATAATTATTAATCTTAAAGAAGATGGAATTATATTTAACAATTTTCCACAAACAGTTAATCAAGCAAAAGCATTAGACTCTTTTCTTTTTACAAAGAAAACAAATAGACCTATTCCAATATTTTTAGAAGCAGATTTAGTTACTATATTAAACCGTGTCACTGAAAAATTAGAAAGTAAAGAAGTTGATTCTTTTAAAAACACTATGAATTTTTATGAAAAAAAAACAAAACCTATAATCGATTATTACACAGCAATTATGTCAAAATTTGATACTTCTAAAGATAGTATAGATAAAATTAATGAAGAAATAATGCAAAAAATAAAATAAAATAAGATGTTTATTAACTTAATTGTTGCAAATTCGCAAAATGGTGTAATTGGAAAAGATGGAAATATGCCATGGAATATTCCACAAGAATTGACAAGATTTCAACAACTAACAAATGGCTCTATTGTTATAATGGGAAGAAGAACATATGAATCAATTGGAAAACCTCTAAAAAATCGTTACAATTTTATTATATCGCAAAGTAATTTATGTATTAAAGGTATCTATCAATTTAGCAATATTGAAGATGCTCTTAAGTATGCGAAAGAAAAATTGCCTAATTATGCTATTTTTGTAATAGGGGGAGCAAGTATTTACAAACAGTTTTTAGAGCAAAATTTAATAGATAGAATATACCAAACTATCATAAAAAAAGATATAGAAGGGGATGCAGTCTTTTCTTTTAATAAAGAAAACTGGAACATCGTAGGAGATATTCCAGTTAAATTGTTAAGTTATAAAGAACTTATTGATTGTTCTTATATAACTTGGGAAAGAAAAAATTAAATAATATTATCAATTTTGCATATAGGTGGCATTTGCATTTTATGCTCATTTGCAAAATGTCTTGTTTTATAAATCAATAGAACCTCTTGCTCTCGTTGAGATAATGTGCTAAGGTCTTCTGGTGAGTAATCAAAGTGTCGTGGATTATTTTCGACATACTCCATCGCTTGCTCTAATTCGTCATAGGTGGCTTTTATCTGGTCCTCGTCTCCACGTCCGTCATCCCAAAGGCCATCCGTTGGTTTGGCTATAACAATTTCCTCTAAAACACCCATGTATTTGCCCAATTTACGAACTTCACTTTTCATAAGGTCCCCTATTGGTGATATATCAACCTGAGAGTCCCCTCCCTTTGTACAAAAACCAATTCCAAAGTCTTCGACCTTGTTCCCAGTTCCAAGTACAAGACAATTCTTAATAGAAGCATAATAATATAATGCAACCATTCTTAATCTTGACCTAGTGTTTGCTTCTGCTAAGTTCTGTTTTTCTAAATTATCATGCTTTTCTACATCAAATAGAAAGCAATTAAATGTGTCTGTTAAATCGCAATTTATTGTTTCTACATTAGAAAAATTATCCATCAACCACTTGATGTGATTACTTGCTCTATTTACTTCATCCGATTTCTGACGAATCGGCATCTGAATTGTATATAATTTCAATCCAGTTTTTGCGGCCAGAGTGGAAACAACGGCTGAATCAACTCCTCCAGATATTCCTATAACAAATCCTTGCATTTTAATGTTTTCTGCATGTTTTTTTAGCCAAGCAACAATATGTGCTTCAACTTTTGAATAATCTAAATTTTTCATATAATTAGTTTTTATTTTTTGAAATGTTTTTACCATCAATTCTTCGCTGAATAACAAATTTTCGTTTACCTTGGCAAAATTTTGCCCATTGTTTTTCGCCTAGTCGCAATTTTAAGTCTTCGGGAGTTATAAATCCATGCCATCCAATAAAATTATGTTTATTATATTCTTGTTCTCTGCCACTACTCCAAGTTATATATCCTAAATCTTTGAATTTATATTTTTCGTATTCAGATTTGGTTTCTTCTGAAACATCATTTCGCATTGGCTTTACTTCAACAATTATTATTATGTTTTGTAAAGGTTTTTTGTTTCTCTCAACTCCTATATTTGCATAATATTTATTTTTCATATTTTCCTCCCAATACAATTCTACTTTCATTTATATCAAGCTCATAATCAAAATATGTTTTTCCATGAAACATCAAGAATTCGCCACCATGTTTACTATTATTATCCCATTTGGCTATTTCCCATTCATTTTTTATTGAATATCTTATTTTAACCCAATAATAACCATTTTCTCTAATCATAGGTTTATAAGTTTTTTATATTATACGTCGTTTGTTTAAATTTGTTACAGAAAACCATATTCTATATGTTAAAACTATGATAATTAAAGTAATAAAATATGGGCTAAAGTACGATTATCTGCAACCGTTATAAGCCATTTACTTTCCAAATTGTTGCTTACCTTTATTTTTTTTATTTTTCTTCCACGATTTTAACATACCTTCTTCATGTTTCTTCATGTGTTCATTAAAAGTAAGCAACCCACGTTTTATTCTATTTTCTTCTTTCTTTTTCTTATTCATATTAGTATCATTTTAATTAAAAACGGCTTATAACAAAGTGTAAAAAACATTAAAACATTTTTTTACATTCAACCGCTATAGTCAATTAAATGAGTTCACAGTAGAATCCAGTCATTGTATCTAATAAGCCGATTGGGATTAATTCATTTGTTGATTTACAACAATTTCATCACTTGCCTCTTCACCCCAAGCTGTTACAATTAAATAATACTTTTTATTTTTAAAAATAACTGGCTTTAATACAATCGGGTCAGGTATTTCAATTTTTTGTATTTTGTTGTTTTTTACCTCCATACCTTCCATATTAAAGTCTTTTACTGGAGCGGCTATTTCTAATGGGCATTTTAAACTAACTTCTCTACTGAACATGGAACCCATTAATCTGTGTTCATTAATAGTTTCGTGTTCTTCTTTCGTTATGTATATTCTACCCATAGAACGACTCTTTCCTCCCATACCGAAACTTGAATAAAAAGTTTCAGTAAAATAACACTCATGTTTATCATGCACATTAAACTGTTCAATGTGCTTTAAGTTCTTATCTGGTACGGTTCCTAAATACCTGCTTATTTCACCATAGACCAGTCCATATTTTTGGCAAATTTTATTTACTGAGTCTTCGGTAATAAATTTATAAGTAGGGTAAGTAATGTTAAAAAAGTTTATAGCCTCAATTAGCTCCTGTTTTTTTTCATTTTCTTTTTGAAGTTTATTAAGCCTTTCTATTTCAATTTCAGCTTCTTTAACTTCTTTTGTATTCGTAAACCCAAGTATTTTTAATCTTTTACACTTATCCAATAATGCTTATTTATCAGTATCTAAAGAATTAGACACTTTTGCAGTTGCAAAAAGTTTGTCAACCTCAGTAAAAAATGAATCGTGTATTTCTTCAATAATTTCTACTGTTGTTTTGCCTTTTAAATCTGCCTTTGATTCTGCAAAGGCCACTTCGTCTTTTGCAGTCTTTTTAAATAATTTAAACATAGTTTCTATTTTTAAGTTAATATTTAATAGGATATGTAAGTGTATATTTCGAGTTCATTATGTTCAATTAAATTGTTGTTTTGAATTTTTGTAATCATTATATTCTTCAATATCAGAAATTTTCTCATTTTTCCAATAGCCACCGAAAATATAACTTTTGATACCGTCTCCAATTTCCCATGATTGAAGAATATATGTAGTTTCCAACCAACTCCACCATGTGGTTTGTGATGTATATTGGTATATTCTAAGTGGTAACAAAGTAAACTTTTTAATTATTCTAAAATGTTCCCATTTTTGGAACTTGCCATCGTTTCCTTTATGTAATTTTTTTTTCATAATTCTTTTTTATTAAGACATTGAGGCGAACTGTTGCGTACTCTTTAAATGAATGGCTGCTTCCAAACCTACATACCTCAATGTCTATTCAATCAATATTTTACATTCCATTTAAGTTCGTATTCAATGGTTTATATTTACAACTGTTAGCAAGTATTTAATTCATCTTGTGGCAAAGGTCTGAACTAACATATCTTTTTTGTTCTTCTATATCATCAGTAGACCATCCATTTGTTCCAATATGAGATACTGAAAAATTATAAGAACCGTTTATTGTTATACATTTCACCCATATTAAGTTGGTACATCTTGGGTGATTATATTTTATCATCTCAATGTCTTGTAGTAAAATATCTCTACCCCAGCTCCTTTTTAGTATATGCTCAAGAACAAAATATTCACCATCAGTAGTTATACTAAGTTTTTCAACATACTTATCTAGTTGGTTTTGTTGTGCTTTATTTATTTGTGCATAGTGTACCATAATCATCCTTACTAATTGGTAATTTTTCCAATCACTCTTTTAAATGTTTAATTTTCATATTTATTAACATTTTGTCTTTATATAATATTAGAAATAGTTTTATTACTTACCATACCACAAATAGGCTGGTTTAAATGCTGCTATTGAATAATGGTCTATTGAATGGGCTGTTTCTTGGACATGCCCCCATTCATCAACATATAGTCTCCATCCAAGTTCATTATCTCCATCATGGTCAGAATCTGCATCCCAACCTCCACATTCTACGTTTTTTGCTTCTTCAGTGTCTAACCACCTCCAAAGAATATCAATCAATTCGTTATCATCTATTTCAGTCTGTTTTCCCATTCTATCTGTAAATGGGGTAGCTTTGTACCCATCTTTAATTAACCAAGTAAGAACTAATCCTTTTTCTTTAGAATAATACCATCCTGTAACTTTTTGGGTTTGACCATATTCATTTAATAAAAGCAATTTAACAGCTATGCTTAATTGCTCTTTTGTTTTCCCATTTACATTAAAAATTTTATTGTCCATATTTAAGCTTTTAATAATTGTTTTCACAATAAATTTATTTATTTTTAATAGTCTTTCTACTTATTTTTCTATCAAACAATCCTCTATGATGTGCTTCATAGGCCAAAAGTTTTGTTTTTGTATCTTCAAGAGTATCCATCATACTCCTAAATTGAAGATAATTAATTTCACAAATTTCAATATTTTCATATTCTTCTTTAACTCCACCTCCAGCACCATTTATTTTATCCTTGTTTGTGGCTACTGCTAAAAAATAATGAATTTTTTCAGTTGAATATCCTGGTGTTGGATAACAACAATAACAATATTCAACGTTTTCTTCTTTAAGGTTATATCCCACTTCCTCAAGACATTCTCTAATAAATGTCTTTTTGGGGTCTTCTCCTTTTTTATCAATTTTTCCAGCCACTGCTTCGTAAACAAAACCATTTCTTCCTTTAGTATGAGTTGGATATCTATATTGTTTAACTAATACAACAGATTCTGTATCTATATTATAAATTAATCCAGCGACTGCATCATGACTCGATATCTTTTGCCGTTTATAAGTTGACACTTTACCGTTTTCATTTGTATCAATAATTACGGCCTCATCAATTTTTAGATGCCCATCATACATTCTTTTTTCTTCTTTTATTTCAATTGTTCTTTTTGACATATTATAACAATTTTTTAAGTCTCTGTTCAGTTTGCCATTTAACAAATTTAATTGTTTCTTCATCTCCCACATGTTTAGTTGGTGAATCAGATAATTTAATAGCTGGCATACCATTTATTTCAAGTAATTTGATAACAATATTCATTGGTTTAACTCCATCAATATCACAGGTTAAATTAGTTCCAATTCCGTAACTTTTTCTTATTTCTTTTTTGCGATATTCTTGAAGTTTAATTACTATTTCTGGATTTAATGCATCAGAATATACAATTGTTTTTGTTGTGGGGTCAATACCTAATTTTTTATAGTGGTCAATCATTTTATCTGTAAAAACGAATGGGTCTCCACTGTCATGCCTAACCCCTGTAAAAAGATTAGCATACATAGAATCAAAGTCTTGAAGAAATGCATCAGTAGTAAAAGTATCAGTTAATGCGATTCCTAAATTTCCATTATACGTCTTTGTCCAAAAATCCATAGCAATTTTATTTGCATGGGCATATCCATACATCGCAGCTATTCCAGACACCCATTCATGTGCATATGTACCAATTACCTTAATTCCATTATACAATGCAAGTTCTACATTGCTTGACCCAATAAAGTTTGTATGCATCAAAGAATCGCACATTATATTGACAACTTGTATATGAACATCTTTTGATTTTGCCCTACGTGTTCCAAAGTCAACCACCTGAGCATTGTTCATATAAAATAGATTGGATTTTAAACTTGTTTTTTTAAGAACATCTTTAATATTCAATTTTTCATCACCTTGTCCAGTCATTTTGTAATATAATTCGCAAATATCTGACATTAATGTTGTTTCCCAGAGAACTGTTCTGTACCAGTACCCAGTAATTTGCAAAGACAATTTTCCTTCATATTGAATTATTCCCACTTCACTGGGGTCATATCGGTATCCTTCAAGAAAATCAAAAAAAGCTGCAGGCAAATAAGGACAAGCTTTTAAAAACTCTTTTTTTCTTTGTGGAGACAATTGTTTGTTTCTATAATTGTCAACTATTTTTCTTAACTCAACTGCAAATCCATCTGGATAAGCAGTATTATTTCTATCAATAAATTCGTATTTTACTTTTGCTTCTGGGAAGTTCTTAATAATTGCCCACATCATAGAAAATTTATACAAATCAGCCCAAAGAATCGAATCTTTGTTAATAGGTTCTGAAGATTTAAGTGTCATAATTTAAAATTTATTTTTTAGTATTTTTTAAGTTATACGAAAAATTAATCAATATGTTCTCTTATTTCAAGAATTTTTTTTAATTGCTCTTTATAATTTTTAAATTTTTGTATAATAATACCATCTTGATTAGCTACCTGTTCTTGTGTTAATCCACGGTAAGCTATATCATCATATATTCCTCTTGTTTCAAGAAAAGAAATATGCTTTTGAATTCTATCTTTATATGCTTTAATTCTCTTTGTATCCCATTTTTTAACTAATGTAAGAGGTTGCAAATTTATACCATGTATTGTTTCCATATTCAATTTATATTTGTGCAAATATACAAACTTTTTAAGATAAAAATTACGAAATAAAACTTTTTTTAACAATTTCTTGATATTCTACATCTCTTTCAAATTGCAATATTATATTTTCTATTTGTTCACTTGATTTATGTCGTTTATGTCTATTTTCGCTTAGTGTTATTATCTTTAAATTCGATATGTGCCCTATAATTTCTGATTTTATGTTGTTCTTAAATCCATCTATTTTTGACACTTTGTGGTCTAAATCATATCCGTATATTGCTCCTCTTAAATTAATATTTTCTAATTTATTCAATTTTAATGAAATCCTACTAAATTTATTAACTTCTATACAGTATTTTTCAAAATCTTTTCTTAGAGACTTTTCAATTTTTGAATTTGCCAAAGAAATTTTATCATTTTTTTTAAACCACTTTTCTGTACCTTCATCATATCCATATTTATCAATATAATATTTTATTGAGTTTTTATTCTTTTGCTTGTATGTCCATTCATTATATTTTTTTGTCCCCATTTCTTTACCATATTTTTTAATTAAATTATTTAATGTTGTGGCCTTTTTATTTTGTATATTTTTAAATATTTCTCCACCTTCAGCATCTCCAAACTTTTCAATATAATAGTTTAATGTTTTACATTTTTGCATATTTTCATTTCTTTTCTTGTATTTAATTGTTCCATCAGTTTCACCATATTTTTCTATAAACCCTTCAAGTGTATGTGAATGAGATAATTTTTTTGATAGCTCTGGAGTTAAAATTTTTTGTAATGTATTTTTATTTTTTCTTGTTTTTTCTGAAGTTCTATTCCCATATAACTTATCATATTGTTCTTTATTTATATTATGTAAGTGTAAATGATTGGCATTTATTTCTTTGTATTTCAAACCGCATATTTTGCATTTAACATAATCAATTCCTAAAATTCCTTTTATTTTTTTCTGAGTTCTTTTATTTTCTCTGCAAATTGATGAACAGAAATTTTTTTTGTGTTTTGGATTCATTTCGAATTCTTTCCCACATAATAAACAATTATTTTTCATATTTTTATTATAAATAGCTTAAAAAACAAAGACCAGAGATTTAACGATAGTATATTTAACTTTTTTTTATAATTAACGTATAATTAAAAAAATAAAATATTTATAAATAAACATTTATGAAAGAATTAAGAAAAAAAATAAGAAATATTTTAGCTGAAGAATTCTTTGAAGGGGGAGAAAATTTAAATGGATACACTTTAGAAATTAATATGCCAGTTAAACAAAACGACAAGAAAGATATTTGGGAAATAAAAGAATTATTAAAAAAACATAATTTTAAAATGTATATTGTGGGTGGTGCTACGAGAGATACTGTCAAAAACGCTATAAAGTTACAAAAAAATCCAATGGACACAACCATTGATATTCCAAAAGACTTTGATTTAGTTACAGACGCTACCCCAAATGAGGTAAATAATATTTTTAAAAATGCAGATTTTATTTCAAATATTTTAAATATTGGAGAATCTTTTGCAATTGAGTTTCTTGTTACAAAAAATGGGAATAAATATGAATTAGCCACTTTGAGAAGTGAATCGGGAGGTGGTAGAAAACCAGATTATGTACAATATGAAAAGACAATAGAAAAAGATGCTCAGAGAAGAGATTTAAAAATTAATGCTTTATACTATAAAATATTAAATGAAACTGAAAACGGGTTTTATGGAATAGTATATGATTTAGTGGGCGGAATAAGAGATATAAAAAACAATGAATTGAATACCGTTGGAAATCCTACAGATAGATTTGCTGAAGACCCACTAAGAAAATTAAGAGCAATAAGATTTGCTGCAAGAATGGGGTCTAAAATTCCAGGGAATGTTGCAGACGCCATTAAAGATGGGGACACATCATTAATAGACCCCACTGGAAAAATTGTATCAAATGAGAGAATAAGAGATGAATTTTATAAGGGAATTAAAGGGTCAAAAAGTATAAAATATTTTCTTGATTTGTTGGCTGAATTTAATTTTTTTAAGCACATATTTGCAGACCTTAAAATTAATCCAAACTATTTTATAGAGGAAAAGCATCCAATTATTTTAGTATCTAACTTATTAAAGGATAATAATATAAAAGAAATAAGTAAAAATTTAACTATAAAGAAATACAGTATAGACGAAATAAATTGCATTATTTTTCTTATTTCTTTGATTAATTTAGATGAGAATGCAGTGTCAGCAATAAAAAAGTTCTATCTTCAAAAAATAAAGAATGCAAAGCCAAAAATTAATGAAAAAATTTATTCTATGACAGATGATGTGATATATAAATTTGCTAACATAGGCCAAATAGATAAAATTAAAGTTCATAATTTATTAAGACTTGCAAATGAATTTATACAGCCTTCTGAGCTATTAAAATCTTTGGGATATCAAGATAAAGATTTAGGAATAGCAATCACAAGGTTAGAAAAAGAATTCTATAATAATCCAGATAGAATTAAAAAAATACTTGATTCTAAAAATGCAGAAGAAATAAAAAAAATAATATTTATTAGTAAAGCATAAAACTGTGAAAAATATAAATGAAAATATTTCTGATGAAACAATAAAGGATGTTTATAAAAGTGCTTTTAAAGAAAGAAGTATCACTATAAAAGATTTTAAAATAGAACATGATGATGAAAATAGCACAGATTATTTTCATATTATTACTCCATTGGGAATTCACTTTTGGGTAAAATGGCATTCTAATATAAATATTGCTTATTTTATTAGTGTTGTTAACGAGGAAGAGTCTGATATGAAAACAATTAAAAACCCAAATGCCAACATTTTGGTTGATTATATAGCATTAGAATATAAAAAATTAGTAAAAAAACAAAATATTTTGAAACAAATATTATCACTTATTCTTGAAAATGACTATAATTCTAGTCAAAATCCTTTATTAAGAGATTAAAAATTAAGAATTTTTTCCCGTTTCTTGCATACAATATTTAGATTTTGATTTTTTTTATTATATTTATATAAAAATCAAATAAAAACAATATGGACCTAAAAGAGTTTAGAGAATATGTTATTGAAAACGCTCGAAAATATATTTTTGAAGGTGATGAATTAGATGAAACTAAACAAAAAATTTTAAAACAACCAGAATTACCTAAATTAACTAAACCTTCCTTTACAAAAAAAGATATCAATAAAGTACCGAAAGTTCCAAAAGTGCCAAAAGAGCCAGATGCTCCAGAAGCAAAGGCAATTAAACCACCAGAAAAGAAGGCAATAAATGAAAGTATTTCTCCTGAAAAAATTAAGCTTTTAGCGGAAGAAATGAAGAAAATTAATAAAAAAATTGACTTAAGAAACCCATTAATTAGTCCAGAATTATTTAATATTATATCTGAAGAAAAAAATATTGAAAATACTATAGAAAAAGAAGACCAATCAAAAAGATGGAAAAATTTATATAACTATGAAGTTCCGAAAGATGATTTAAGATAAAATAAAAACCCCACGAATTGTGGGGTTTTTTTATATCCGTAGCTATATATTTTTACAATTTTGACTATAAATATAATAACCATATTTTGATATTTCCTTAATTTTAAATATATTTGTGATTAAAAATAAAATGGATATTATAAAAGGACAATATAATTTTAAAAAAGACATTTGTACTGGAACAATCGGAGAAGATGAAATAATAAATTATATGAAAAATCTTGGATATGATTTTATAGAAAAAAATCATGATTATAAGTATGATTTAAAAATGTTATATAATAAAACAAATAAAATATATACTTATGAAATTAAGACTGATGTATATCCTAAAGACACTGGAAATATTGTTATAGAATTTGAAAGTAGAAATAAACCATCTGGAATTGCGGCCACAGAGGCAGATTATTTTGTGACTTATTTTAAACATTTTGGTGAAATATGGAATATAAGTACTAATAAACTAAAATTAATGATTTCTTATTTAAATCCCATAATATATGAAAATTCTGGAGACTTAGGCAGCAACACTAAACTTTATTGTTTTAAAAAAAAAGAAGTTTCGGAATATTTCAAAATTCATAAAATATAACTATTTATAAAAAATATTATTTAAATGAATAAGGACAAAAAAAATCCATATATTTTAAGAAGAAATTTTAATTTTTTTAATGAAGAAATTTCGCCAGAAGACATAGATGTTCAAGTAAATGAACAAAGAGATACATTAAATAGTCAAATATGGATACTTGAATCTAATGGCTCTCCTAGTAAATTAAAAAAAGAAGTTAGGGTCGCAATATTAAAAATAGCAAAAGCTTTTAAAGATTATTTAAAATTAAATGTTTCTCTAAAAGATGTTATTTTAACTGGAAGCCTAGCTAATTACAATTGGACTTTAATGAGTGATATAGATATACATTTAATTCTTAATTTATCATCTCTGGGAGAATCAGAAGAATTTATAGAAGAATACATTGCTGCAAAAAAAAACATATGGAATGATAATCATAGTATTAAAATAAAAAATTTTGAAGTTGAATTATTTGCCAAGGATGAAGAAACACAACTATCATCAAAAGGTATTTATAGCGTTATCAAAGACGCTTGGATTCAGAAACCAGAAAAATATACAAAAAATATTGATGAAATTGCTATAAAAGAAAAAGCAGCTACCATTATGAATGACATCGATAATTTGGAGAAAATAAAAAACGATGAAGAAGTTATAAAAAAAGCTGAAAAAATAAAAGAAAAAATAAAAAAATTAAGACTTTCTGGGTTAGAAAATGGGGGAGAATATTCAGTTGAAAACTTAGCTTTTAAAGTTATTAGGAAATTTGGATATTTAGAAAAACTTTCTAATATTAAGATTAAATCTATAGACTCCTCTCTAACATTAACAGAAAAAAACCTAAATGAAGGTTTTGGGGAAAGAAGACTTATTCTAAAAGAAGGAAAAGATGGAGTTGAAAAAGAGTTTGGATGTTTAATGCTTAATTTAAATATTAAAAATTGGAATGAAGTAATTAATAAAATAAGAAAAGAAGACGTTTACGATGTACCTGGATATGGAATAGAAAATACTCCACATGTTACTGTATTATATGGATTTATACATAAAAAAACAAATCCGCAAGATGTTATAGATGTAACTAATAATGTTCTTGGTAATAAGGGAAAAATTAAAATTAAATTAAATAAAATATCTTATTTTGAAAACGAAGATTTTGATGTTCTGAAATTTGATGTGGAGTCTCCAGACCTTAAAAAATTAAATAAAATTTTAAGAGAGAGATTTCCATATAAATCTAACTATCCAGAGTACCATCCACACATGACAATCGCATATTTAAAACCAGGTACAGTAAAAAAATATGCAAAAGATTTGAAAAAACATATTGTTTTTGAAAGTGATTATTTTTGCTATTCATATCCATTAAATAGCACAACTTGTTTTAATTTATTTAAAAAAGAAAACACATTAGGCGTTGAAAAGGATATCGAAGGGTTAACTCCAAAAAGAGTTGAGATTATAAAAAAATTTATCAATTTTGTTTGTAATAGATTAGAATTGGAGGAACCAGTTTCAATTTTTTTACACAAAGGGAGAGACGAATATATTATAACTACTGCATCATATATGCCAAGTGAAAATTCAAACCACATTAGATGTACAGGAAGAGCTTTAGTTGATATACTCAGAAGTATTGCCCATGAACTAACACACAATAGACAAAGAGAAATTAAAAGTTTTGACCTTGGAGAAAATGTTCCAACAATTGGAGGGTGGATAGAAGATGAAGCAAATGCAAAAGCTGGAATATTAATTAAAGATTTTGCTATGAATCTCGGTTTTGATGAAATTTATGAATTATAAATTATGATAAAAAGATTTTTAATATTAATAATATTTGTATCAATTTGTATAATAAGTACTGCACAAAATATATCACAAAATGATTATAAAAATATTGTGGAGAATAAATATGAGAATCAAATTATTACTCTGGTTGATAAAACTGGATTTGTTTACGAATGGGGAATATGCGGAACGGTATGTTATGGATGTGCATCACATTATACAAAAATAATGAGAACAAAATATGCAGCAAATGGATTATATGCTTATTATATTTTCTTCTATAGTAATAGCTATAATGGATATGGTTATTTAACTGGAACATATCTCAAGGGGATTAATGTATATAAAATAAATTCTGATGGACAAGATGAAAGTATAATGTATATTGATTATTTTTTAATTAATCCAAAAACTTTATATTTTGATGGAACTAATTTGGGTGCTATTTTTTATTCTAAACTTCCAAATGAAATTATAAAAATTACTTGGCAAAATGCATTAGTTTATTAATTTTTTAAATATTTATATAAAAGAATTTTAATGATGGCAGATATTGAAGCTAAAATTGGTGAAAAAACAATAGGTGAAAATACCAAAGTAACTCTTACAGTAAGAGTGGTAATGTGGATAATTGTTGGTTTAATATCTATATTTTCTACTGCTTTTACATTTGCTTATCTTGATGTTAAACGTGATGTAAAAAACTACAAGACACAAATGGAACAAGATAAAAGTGATTTTATCAAAGCTGTTGAAGCTAAATTGGATGAAAAACTAGGAAGCTTCCAAGCCAAAGATGAAGCTTTTATAAAAGAAATAGGCGATATAAAAGGAGATATTAAAGTAATTTTAGACAGAACATCTGGAATAAGGTCATCAGATAATACAATCAATAAATCAAATACTCCTCCAGGAGCAAAATAAAAAAGTCAGACAAGTCTGACTTTTTTATTTTAATATGGGCAACTTGAGGAATCCATTGCCTTTTTTGCAATATCCTTTACAATGTTTTTATCGATAGTTTGAGCTTCTTTTATGATTGCTTCTAATTCTGCCTCATAATCCATTGACCTAAAGTTTGTCAAATCTTTTATCATTTCATCGGTAACAATTAGTAACATTATAAACCATCTTAATTTATTTGTTTGTGTTCCTTCACATATAAGGTCTTTACATTCATAATTGGGGTCGCAATCTTTAAATAATTTTCCAATAGCAGTTTCACCAAAAGGAAGTTGTTTGTGTTCCCATAAATAATCTGTATATACACGTGACCTGTCACTTACCACTTTCCGTCCTTTTTTTTCAATTCTTTTATATGCAGCTTTTCTTCGAACTTCTAAGTGACGTTCTGCGGCCTCTTTGGTATTAAAATATCTTCTTTTCATTTTAAGTTATTTAAACTGCCACTGGGGCTTTTATTGCTGACAATGGATTATAATCAATTATTTTAATGTCGTCAATTCTAAAATCAAAGATATTTGTTATTTCTGGGTTTAATTTTAATTTTGGAAGTGGAGGACCATAATAATTCCCAATGCTTCTATCTATTTCTTCTTTGGATAAAGAATAAAAATCTATAATCTCAGAATTTAACTCTCTTGTTCTATTTAACAATTCATTCACTTGGTTTTTATGATTAAGATATAAATGCAAATCTCCAAAGGTATGAACAAATTTATATGGTATCATATTTACTACTTGAGCAACCATATCCAGTAGCATAGCAAAAGACGCTATGTTAAAAGGAACTCCGAGAAAGGTATCTGCGCTTCTTTGATACAACTGTAAAGAAAGTCTAAATCTTGGAATTTTAAATGTTTCGCTACTTAATAGTTCTTGAATTTGTTCTTCGGTTCTTCCAGTTCCTACGACCCCTAATTCTAAAATATCATGGCCATCTTTAATAAAAATATTCATTCTTTCTTCGAAAGTGAGAGGTTCTGTAATAAATTGAAACAATGTGTGACATGGTCTAAGCGCCATTTCATTTAATTCATTAACTTGCCAGGCAGAAACGATGATACCTCTGTCATCTGGTCTGTTTTTTAATGTATCAATTGCAACTTGAATCTGGTTTATACCTTCTATAATTCCATTATTCCATGGATTTGCTGAAGTTTCTGTTTTACCGCAATTTATCCACTGCTTACCATAAACAGGGCCTAAATCTCCATAATCCAATGCAAATTTTTCATCAATTTTAATTCTTTCTATAAATTCTTCTTGAGACATTATTCGAAAACTTTCGCTAGAAATATCTATAATGTGTAATTGGTCTACTGGCCTTAAAAGATTAGAACAAATTTTTTTATATTTAGCATAAGCCCATTCGTCCCAAATATGAACATTATTATCAACTAAATACTTAATATTCGTATTCCCAAATATTTTATATTTTTCTGGCATTGCATTTAAAAACCAGAGCAATTCGTGTATAACTCCATTTGTATATGTTTTTTTAAGAGTCAATAAAGGAAATCCATCTTTCATATAATAAACAGATTGATGCCCAAAAATTGATATAGTTCCTGTTCCAGTACGGTCTGTTTTAGTGCGTCCTTCTTTAAGGATGGCTGTAATTAAATCTATGTATTGTTTCATATAAATTATTTTATTTTTGTACTACCAAACCCGTTTTCTCCACGAACTGTATCAGAAATAACAAGTACACTATCTAATTTTACTTGTTCTACTTTTGTTATAACCATTTGAGCAATTCTATCACCTTGATTTACTGCAAAATCCTTATCTGAAAGATTGATAAGAATAACTCCAATATTTCCTCGGTAGTCAGCATCAATGGTACCAGGAGTGTTAAGAACAGTTATTCCATGTTTTAATGCCAATCCACTTCTAGGCCTAATTTGAGCTTCAAATCCTACAGGGAGTTCAATAAATAAATCTGTCTTAATTAGAACTCTTTCAAATGGTTTAATCCATATTGTTTGTTCATTTTCAATACTTGCTTTTAAATCCATTCCAGCAGATAGCGTTGTTGCATATTCAGGTAGGGAATTTTTTGATTTGTTTACGATTCTTACTATTGTCATATTTTCAATTTTGCAGCAAATATATAAAAAAATAACAATTATTCAAATTAATTTATGTGAAAAGTTTTAATAAATTGATAATATGGCATAAAATCCTTAGAGATGTCTTTTAATTTTACAATTTTATCATTTACATAAGTAATATCCATTTTTACTCTAGCAGCTTTTTCAAATTCATCATTTTCAGCAAACTCAAGCATTTTTGAAGTTAAAATCTCTTTTGTTTTGTTAAATACCTCTGGTAAATGTTTTATCCCATATTTTAATCTGAATAATGATTCATAGTCTTCTCTTATCTGTTTTGACATAATAATCATTTGGTCAAAATTAAATGAACTATCTATTTCAATAGTAATTCTATTCTCCAAAGGAAAATTATTTTTTACTTCCATTAAATAATATACAAACAATTTATCAAGTAATATATTTTTCTCTTTTATTTTCAAATTAAAAGACCCACTAAAATCCATTGGGAGTTTTTTTAATATATTTTTGTTTGTTTGACAACTTTTTAAAATTATTTTATTTGGGTTGTACACATTATTAATTCTGATGAATTCACATTTAAATGGTAGCAAATAATTTCTTAATTCATTGTTTGCCTTGGACATAAAATCTCCATTAAGGTTAAGATAACATTTATTTCCTGAAAATTTGCATTCTATAAATAAATAAAAATATAATGTCAATCTTTCCCCAATTTCTGGTATTTTATAAACATTTGGTTTTATAAATGAATCTATAGTTTTTGGTTTTAAAACATTTTGCAAACTTGTTTCATCCTCTGCTAATTTTTTTATAATTTGTTTTGCTTCTTTTAAATTAAATAATTCAAATTCATCTTTTATTGTTTTTTCTAATTCTAAACTATAGTTCATTCCCTTTTCCTCTAAAATCTTTTTAATTTCTTCAGTTGCAATATTTGGAAACTCTGGGTCTTGAGAAAATTCAAATGTTAATATATCAGATTCTATATAGCCTATGTTTTGAATGGCATAAATAGCCTTTTCATAGTCATCTTCATCGATAACTGTTTCATCCAAATATTGTCTTCCCTTCCTAGTCACAAAAATGATAGGTTTTTTGTTTTTGTCCAAGGGGTTTTCAATTATACAAAAATCTAAGTTTATATAGTTCATTACCACTGGTTTTGTTTTAATAAATATTATTTAATTTTTAGTCTTTTAGAAAATATATAAAAAACAACTTTTAAAAAAAATAGTTTTTGTTAATATTTATATAAAAGAAAAAAATATATGGAACTTGATGAAAAAGAATTAAGAAAACAAATTAGAGAAATACTGTTGAATTCTGATGAATTAATGGATGGTGCTCTAAAACAAAAAAAAGGAATCTCTGAATTAAAAAAAGATTGCTATACTAAACTTGTAGATTTAAAAAATGAATTTGAAGCTGACAAAGGAAATCCAAATAAAGAAGAAACAATTAAGAAAATTGATAGTCTTATAGCAGCATTAAATCAAATTAAATCATTTTTAGGTAAGCAATTATAATTAGTTTTATATATTATTAAATGTGGGTGAATTTCTATGATTCTTTTCCAATTAGTTTCATTTAATTTATAATAGCAGCATAAATCTATATATTCAGATGGGCTGTTTATTATCAACTTTTCCCATCCAAGAGCAGAAAGTTCTTCTTTATATTTTCTATCTTTAATTAAGAAGTTAAAATCTTGATTTTTAAATAAGCAAATAAGTTCAACGCTATTATAAATATCACTTTGTTTAAATTTATTTAAATCGCAATGATTTATTAACTCTGGTCTAATTTTTAGTATTTCTATCCATTTTCTTGCTGTGAGCTGTTTTAAATCTAAAATATTAAGAAACACATTTCCAGTATTAATAATTATATCACATATATGATAATCTTTTAATTTTTTTAAATCAAAATTTCTTATCATATCTTCTGAAAAATTATTATATTCTATTATTTCATAAATTTCTTTGGATGTAAAATTGTATTTTTTAATATCTACTTTTTTTGAGATTTCATCAGCTCCAATAGTGAGTAAGCAAAAGGCGTCTTCGTGACCTATGTTATTCAAATCAATATTAATTTTATCAATTAAATATGGACGAATTTTAAGCATGTTTTTTATTTCTTTTACAGCATAATTATATTTTGACAAATCCACAAAGTCTGCTATTTTTGCATTTCTAGCTACTACCCTTACAATTTTCATTCTGTCAATTTTATTCCATGGAATCATTTTGTGTAATTCCTCATTATCAGCAATTGACCTATCTGGTATTTTATTATAATCAGCGTATTGACATATATGATATAATTCATCTTTGCTAAGTTCATGCCATTCATCCGATATAATTTTTGAAAGAAAAGCTTGTATAATAATATTTGTTTTTTCGTTTATATTCATTATATTTGCAATATTATAAAATATATATTATTTAAATAAAAAAATCAATATGGAAGAAAATAAAAAAATAATAGCAATTGATGTTAATAAATTAATCATCAGAACTTATAATAAGATTGCTATATGGAATAATCAAAGTGCATCAGATGAAGAAAAATCAATGATGTTAAAAGCATTATCACATGATATTGTATCAGATATTATAACTACAGCATTTAGTAATTTAGAAGGAACGAAAGTAAGAGAAGAAATTATTCCAGAACAGCCAAAGAAATTAGTTGTACCTGAAGAAAATAAAGATGCAGTTGTTATAAAAAATGATAAAAATACTGCTTCCAAAGCAATAAAGCCAAAGGGAATACTTTATAAACTATTTAATGCAAAACAAAGTGATGATTAAATATTCCTTATTTTTTAAGATTTGTATCTTTATTTTGCATTTTGTATAAGTCAATTTCCTCTTCTGTTGTTTTTTCTCCCAAGCCGTCATTACTAAATTTAATGATATCAAATTTATTTGGGTCCATTTCTTCTTTTAAAAGAGTTTTTCTGTTTTTTTCTTGATATAATGGGTTTTTTAATTGCTTTTTTTGCTCATTTTCTAACAATCCACAAAGCTCCTTGTATCTTTTAGAAACATTTTCCATAGTGTTTTTTTTACTTTCTTCCATGCTTTCTTTATTTTCTTCTTCTTTTTTAGATTCTTCGGTTTTAACAGATTCTGCTTCTTTCTCCATTTTTTTAAGTCTTGTATAATAGTCTGGTAATTCATCCATATGTGTTAGAACTATTTTAAAAGTTTGCATTGGGTCATCATTAGTAATATCTGTTTCTGGGCTTTTACTTCCATGTTCTAATTCTACTAACATTCCTTGAATCATTTCATTTATATCATATTTAGAAATATCCAAGTCCATTTTTTTTGCCAACAATTCAATTATTTTTTTAGTATAGCCTTTTGCCTTTTCATTCGTTTCCATAACAGTTTAAATTTTTTATAAATATTAATAAATTTATCAAAATCTTAACAAAGAATATTGTATACTTATTCCCACTCCTGGTCCTATAAGATAGGTACCCTTATTAAAAGTCATTCCAAATCCAATATAAGGCCCCACAGACCACTTTTTATTTTTAGATGGTGAAACAGGCGGATTAATCATATTTGATACATCTGCGCCTTCTATTTGCCCCACAATTACATTTTCACTATCTGGAGTAATAAAGATTTTATATAAATTATTTTCTTTTTTAATTCCAGTTGTAAATCCAAGTTTTAAACTAATATCATTTATAGTAGAAATACCAGGACTTGTTTTAACTGAATATTTATTGGTTTCTTTGTCTATAAGAGTGGCTTCTGCAAAAAACGTATTTGTTGATTTAATATGTAATGATTTATCTTTTGAATAATAGTCATAAACTAAAGAATATTCATTACTATCAAGTTGAATGATTGCATTTTTGACGGAACCAGTATCTTTATATTCTATTTTTGTTTTCCATATAATTTTAACATCGCCTAACTCATTTTTTAATCTTTGATAAAGGTCTGGAAAGTATTTTTCAATTTCTTCAACAGACATATCTGCTATTGGTTTACTGTAAGATGTCTGCCCAGCTTTGTTTTTATATTTTGTAATAGAATCATTTAAAGCTGCTAGATTTTGCTGAGTTTTTTGTTCTTGACGTTTTAATTCGCTTTTTAATTTGTTTGTTGTATTGCATTGATTTAAAAAAAGCAAAAGAATAGCAACACTGGCAATTGCCAGTATCATTTTAATATTATCTAAAATTTTTTTCCACATAATTTTTTTTTTATAAATATTACAAGAAAATAATAAATTAAAGAGTCTGATTTAAATTTAAGAGGTGTATAGTTTCATCATTTTTTAGTCTTGTATAACCTGTAGCAAATAGAACAAATTCAAGCATCATTTTTTTATATTCTGTAGATGGAATAGTATTTCCTTTGCCACTTTGTTGAATAATTGTGCCACTTTTAATATCTATTTCAGTCGTTACATGTGGACAATTTTTTTCATCCCTTAAAGAAACTATTACAGACCTTTCATTTTTAACTTTTGACATATAATACTTTTGTCCAACACACATACTCATTTTCTTGCCTTCATATATTAAATCATTCTCTGTTAAAAGATAAATAAAATGTTTTTTATTAGAACATCTAAATAAAACCCTATTGTTATCAACTTCTTGTATTTTGAAATCTTCTATATTGTATTTTTCGAACATTTCTTTATGCCATTGTTCTTGTTTATTAAAAGCATCTTCAAATGAATAACAAAATATATCTACTTTTGCTCCTATTGCCCAATCAATAATAAACCTAATTTTACTAAACTGATTTAACAAGTCAAGATTTTTTTTTATTTCTTTTGCAATCCAAACATCATATTTATGCTTTCTTTTGGATGATTTTTCTAAATCTTTATTCTCTTTATCTCCAATAAAGCCGTATCTTTCTCCTATATTGGATATTTGTTTAATAATTTCATTAACTTTATCTTCAGATAAATATTCTTTTTTGCCACTTTTATTCTCTGGCAAAAAAATAGATTTTATATGTAATTCTCTTTTTGTAAGATTAAAAGAATGCATTATATTATTAATTTAAGAATAATTTCTGTAGGGTCTTCTGTCTCTAAAACTTCATATCTTCCAATATATTCTTTGGGGTCTTCCATTCTAAGTCCATTTATTTTATGGTTTTTTTTAAATGTAAGAGTAAAATTTATTTCATTAAGAATAAGATTTTTTATTGTGTAGCATTTCATTAAAACCCTTAATTTGTGCTGAAATATTGTAATGGGTTTTTTTTCAAAATCATCTTTTTTAATTTTAAAACTTCTAGCAACCATAAATTATTCTTCTATTTTTTTCTTTTAGACCCCTTTTTTGGACCTCTTTTTTTTGGTCTTCCTGGACCTTTTCTACTTTTTCGTTTCTTTTTTGGTTCTGCAGAATAATTTACTACTTCTTCTATTGCTTTGTCTAAAATAGTTTTCCCTTGTTTAGGCTCATCTATAACTTGTTTTTCTTGAGATTCAAGTAATAATGCTAAATTAGTATTAAGTGGTTGACGAAGATTATCAAGTATTCCAGATTTTTCCCATTTTTCAATAAGTTCTTCTTGCGTTTTTTTGTCTTTTGACAAAGGAGTATTAATCTTATCAATGTCTGATTCTGTTTTAATAACTTCTCCTAGTTCTGTTTTGGCAACTTCTGGTTCTATTTTAACAACTTTTTGTTTAGAAATTTTTTGCTTTATTTTTTTTGTTTGCTTTTCTTTTTCCGTTGATGATTTATCATCGGTTAGGGAACTATGTAAATTGAGTAAAAATAACTTATTATCAATCTCTTCTTCCTTATACCCAATGTAATATTTTAAAAATTCTGGCTTATTTTCTTCTTTAATATCTATAATTCCTTTTCTAGAATATATTTTTAAAGAATTAGAAAGATGATTTGTTTGTGAATAAACTATTTCTCCTGGGCGCAAATCAATTTGAATATCATTGCTAAAAATATCTTTAAAAAAGATTCTTATTTTTTCAGTGGCATTATGTCTTTCGTTGTTTAAAAATGTTACTTTAATGTCTTTTGTAGAACTCATATATTTTTTATTTAAATATAATAATTATAAATATTAAAATCAAAAAAAAATCCACCTAATTGATGGATTTTTTTTTTAATTTATTAATTTTTTATTATTCTTTTGCTTTAAACAAAGGATTAAGTACAAGCTTATTTGTAAAATGGTCAATAATATAAGTTTTATTTTGTTTAACATCAGATTCTGAAAGTCTAAATACAATCATACTACCTTTTGCTTTTGGAACATCTAAAAAACCTTTTTCTTCCCCAGAAAATGGAGTATTGCATAAATCTGATTCCAATGGTTTGTTAGTAGCTTCAAATTCTTTATTTGTATCAGACTCATATTCTTTTCTAGAAACTGTATCTGATTTATCTTTTATATTACAGAAACAATCATTTTCATATAATTCTTTCCATCTTTTTGATTGCTCTTTTTGTGTTAATTTTTCTGTAATAACATATCTTTTATTAATTCCTTTTTCTTCATTTTCAGTCAAAGAAGAAAATTTTCTTTTTGTTAAATTAAGTTTTTTCTTATAAGTTTCTTCAATACTTTTAGCTGTTTCTTCTATTTGATTTAATTCCCCATGCCCCGTTTCTTTTAGCTCTTCTGGGCTATTAACTTTGATACCATGTTTCCCCATTGTGTAATTATGTTCCATCCCCTTTGGCGGCCATAATTTTTCACTCATTGGAACTTCTTCCACATAAGGAGTTTTTAAATTTTCTGTAATAAGTTTATAACTTCCATTTTCTTGTCTAACCAAATGGGGTCTTGGAGTTCTCATTTGACCATAAGTTGTGTTTTTTACAGCTTCACTCATTTGAACTTTTTCATATCCCAAATTTTTACTAGCTTTATCTTCATGTTCTCCCCAACCGAATTTTTTGGCAAATCCAGGTCCAACCGAATTTTTATCTGCACCTTTTCCTTCGGTATCAGATGCTACTGGTCCTGCTAATGGAGCTGGAGATGTTGTTATTTCCTCAATTGTTTTATCTTCACTCCCAATAACAAGTTTTTTATCAGTTGGCTCTCCAGTTGGTGTTTCTGGGGTTTTAGCTCCCCTTTTTTCTTTCTCTTCGTTTGACTCAAGAGATTCGTTTACAAAATTATATATTTTTTTTCCAGCTTCTTCAAAAGAGCTTGATAAGATGTCTGTTAATTTCATATTATATTTATTTTCTTTTACAATTGAATCATTCATATTTTTTTCATTTTTATCATCATTTGCAATTTTGGTACCAACTAAATATTCTGCTTCAGCTTGAGCAATTGGCTTAAAAAATTTTTTAAAATCTTTTATAAATGTTTTTTCATTTTCAATACCTGAAATAATCCCACTTTTATTTAATTTATTAGGAGCATATGTATCCTTTTCTGATGATTGGTGAAAGGCTGCAGCTTCTGTGTTTTTATAATCTATATGAACAGTTTTATCTTTTATTTCTACATAAATTTCACTAACTATTTTTTTTCCGCCAAAAGTAGAGGTTTTTTGCATATATGAAACTGGTTTTGTAGCTCCCATATTAAGCATTTTTGGAATAGAAACTGTTACATTTAATTTCCCTTCTTGCGTTCCTTTCCCAACTTCTTTTTCTTTCCCATCTTTTCCTCCAGCAGCTATAACGAACATATAGCTATCTTTTTCTTCGTAGCCTAATTCTTTAAAAGCATTAATTGTTTCTTCTTTAATTATTTCTTCAATGTTTTCTCCTACAATTTTTTTAATTTTTTGACGTAGAGCAAAATCATCTGTTTGTTGTACAACGTTCTTTGGATATATTTCTTCTTTTTCCATTTGCAAATAGATTTTTTTATAAATATTAAAAAAAAACCTTTTTACATTTTTATTTTAAAATAAAAAAGCTGCATCTCTGCAGCTATTATTTAATTAAATTTTTTTTTCTCCAAGCTTCCCAGGTATCACGGTCTTCAATTTTTAATCCTGGATTGTCTAAATATATATTATTTTCAAAAAAGTATCCTACAAATCTTTTTTTATATATGGTTTTCTTTTTTTTCTTCATATAATAATATGCATCCGTATCATAGTCACCATCTTCAACTTGATATGATATAGTTTTATACATTTTTTTAGCAAATAGCCAAAATTTATAATTCCATTTTGCATTTAAAATATAAAATCTAAATCTTGAATGGTTCCATATTTTTTTAAAGATGTTCATATGCAGATTAATTTTTTTTAAATTCTTTGACACTAATTCTTTCATGTGCCGTGTGTTTATCCCCACATTTTGAACATACACAATCATTTAAATCTTTGTATTCTTCTTTCTTTTCTGAATAAAAAGCATATCCAACTAATGTTGTAGAATGCATTTTTGACCCACATTTTGGACAAACTTTATGAGCTTTGCTATATTTTCTCATGAATTTTTTATATTCTTTGCTGGGCTTATCTACGCATAAAGATGTGTATGGCAAATATATATACGCAGATTCTATATATTCTTTTTCAATTGATACTTCAGCGACATTCATTTTTTTAATTTCAATTGTTTCATAAAATTCTGGATTAACTTTTTTTAAAGTATAGCGAAAAGTTATTTTTTTTATGTTCTTTTTCATATTACCACATTGTTAATTGCATTGGAGAGATTACATAAAATAAAAGAAGTAAACAAAAGATAAATATTGCAATTATAGAAAAATATAACATAATTTTTACTTTTATTTTATCTATAATTGTACTATCTTCATACTCCACAGTTTTTTCTGTCAGCTTAAAATCTTTGTATAAGTTTTTTATTATAAAACCACCTAAAATAATAATAAGCGATAATATAATTTTAAGTAATATTATCATTATTTGATTCCTCCTTTTTTTCTATTGTTTGTTTAACTTCATTAACTACTTGAGAATTATTTTCTTTAAAAATTTGATTAATTTCGTTTTCAACTTTTTTAATATTTTCGTCTAAATGTTCGTTAGCTGATGGTAATGGGAAGTGATTTGCATAATATCTCTGAATAACCTCTATTGTCAACTCTGCTAATGTGATTTTTTCAAATTCTTTTTTCAATTCTGTAGTATTCTCATCGATTGGGTTACATCCATGCTCTAATATAAAAGAAATATTAGAAGCAGCTCTATCTCTGTCTGCTACACATTGAGATAAAGTTGCTAACATCATTTTTTGTTTATTTTTTTCCATCATTTTTAGATTTGACTTTCTGGAATTACTGGGACTTCATCTCTCTGCTCTTTTATGTTTTCTTTTTTATTTTTTCTTTCTTCTTTTTCTTGATTAGTAATTCTTTCCACAACTGTATCAATCATTTCTGAACTATTTAATACTTTGGCTTCACCATAACATCTTAAATTGGAGGTATATTCTTTGCTATCGGCTGGATATTTTTTAGTTTTGTTATCAATATCAATATCAACACCACAAAGTATTTTATCTAATTGAATTACTTTATTTTCTATATCTAATTCTTTCCATGATTTATAATGAATGAAGAGTATGTAATCATATTCATCATTTACCATTTTTTCTACATCAGTACGCAAAGACAAATTTCCAAGTACGTATCTACCACCATCTTTTTTTACATTTGTAGTATAAAGATATTTAATTCTTTCTGGCTTTATGTCTTTGTTGTGTTCAGTATTAGATTTAATCCAATTAGCAATCTGCAGTAATTCATCATCTGCATCTATGTATTTGCTACCACCAGCAAAAACCGTTTGCTTTTCTAAAAGTTCAACTTGTATCTCAGGAGTTTGTACTCCTCTTAATGCTAAAAAATTTTTTTCTGTCATAATTATATGTTTTAATATTAACAGTCAAAGATAAGAAAAAAAAATATGAAAACAAAATTATTATAAAAAAAGAAGCACCCCTAAAAAATGGGAGTGCCAGACCACAAATACTTTTCGTGGTGATGTTATTTATTTATTCTTTGTTGTGATGGGTCGTATTGTGTTCTAAAAACACCCATTCCATTATTTTTATAGGCGCCCCCAACATGGCGTAATCTTTCTTTTTTTTTATTTCCCTGTTCATGTGTATCAGATAGTTTAGATGTTACCCATTTTTTACAAGCATCTCCACCATGTAAATTCCAAACCAATAATATATTTGATTTAATCATTTCATATATAGTACCCCTTCTTTGCTGTATTATTCCTATTCTTTTTCTTTCTTCTTCCACTTTTGTTAAATTAGATTCAAAAAAAGATTTTAATCTCTTCATTTCAGCAAAACTTTGTTTAGTTTTTTGAGAAAGTTGTTTTGCTTTCATTCTACCACTGCCCTGATTTCCTGTTGTATCTAAACTTGCTAATTTTATTCCCTTTTGTAATGCTACAGTTATAGCCTCTAGTGCTGTTTGTGCTGTTTCTGCCACTTCAGTAGTGGGCATATAATTTTTATTGTTATTTTTCATCTCAAAAGACTCAAATAGCAAATTGATTTGTTCTCTTATTATTTTTCTGAGAGCATTCTTCATTATTCACTTATCATTGATAGAACTGTGTTCTTGATATCAATTTCATTAACTGCTGGGAATCCCAAGTTCATTAAATTCCAATTTATTTCATCATAAAAAGAAATGTTGTTTATTGGAGTTCCTGACTTTAAAACTCGTTTAATACATATTTCAAGTGCTTCGTCTGGCTTAAGGTTTGATGGAGCTACTTTAGGCGTTCTAACTGCTGTATTGTCTTTATAATCATCTACAATCGAATTAACAGTTTTTCCTCTTCCTCCAGTTCCAAATTTGCCAGCTATATAATATTCATTTTTAAAATCTGCATTTATGTTTTCAGAAATAAGAGCTTTAAGCCTTTTATTTTCTTTCAAAAGTTTTTCTGAATTTATTTCCTTTGTATTGTCTTTATAAATTTCATGACTTTCCTCAAGAGAATTCATAATTTCAATCATTCTTTTATCGTTTTCTTTCATTTTATTAAATTTTATATGTTACCAAACTACTGTTCCTAATCCTAAATTGCCAGAATAATTTCTAACTGATTTTGGCATTGACCTTTTAAATATTTTTTCCAAATCCATTGTTTGACTTGCACCAATCATCCTGTTTGTTGCATTTGATGGGATGTCTTGGTCTGGCATTATTTCATTTGTATCGTCTATTATTTCATCTATCTGTTCTACATCAGCTTCTTTTGAGCTATCAAAATAATCTTTAAGATAATCATTGAATAAACTTGAAGCTTTCTTGCCTTCTTTTAAATGCGTATTTAACCATTTTTTAAAATCAGTTAATTTAGTAATAAAAGAATACTTTTTTTTATAAGTAGTAGAGAAATCAATTTTAATATAATTTTCTTTATTATCAAAATCTATATCATGAATTTTATCAATAGTATCTCCTTTGATATAAATAAAATTATCATCTTTATCACTTTCTGATTCTAACAAAAAGTCTCTTATGCTATTTTTCATCCCAAATGTTTTATAATAAATAGAATAAAATTCTTTTTTTTGGGGGAATTAAAACTAATTATGATTATTCGTTTTGTAATTTTAAATCTTTTATGGGTCTATAAGATATATCTTTAATTGTAAGAAATTCCATTAATAATCTTTTGAATCTATCTGACCCTGGTTTATTAGCAAATCCTTTTACTTGGTGAAATTCGAGTCCATTGACACTATCAAATGTAAACCCAATTGTAAATCTTATTAATTCATCTGGAGATAAATCTGCAGTTCTATCAAATACTTGCCCAATAACATAAGATTCTGTAATAACTTTTTTGGAATAAGATGATGCACTATGCTTCATTTGAACCCCTTCTGTTATAAGCATAGCTGGAGTGGATATTAATTTGAATTCTAAAGGTCCCTCATAATCTTCTCTGCTTTCTAAAAACTTAAATCTGTTAACAAAATCTTTAAATTTAGCATTTTTTTCTTTATCTGCCACAACGTTAAAATATTTAACCAAGTTATCGTGATAATCTATTAATTCCTTATATGTTCTAATTTTATTAAATTCCTTTCTAGGGTCAAATTCTAGAACCTCCATCATCATTATACTGTCATCATAAAACACAAATTCAAATTTATTTACATTTGAATAATCTGGAATAAAATTTTCCATGTTAAGAGTTGGCTTATATTTAAGTGTTTCTTGAATTGTATAGTCTTTTATTATGGCAATAATTCTTTCGAACTCTTTAATGTCAACATTATCTCTAAAATAAATTAAATCTATAACCCTTGTAAGTAATTCTAAGTCATGTTTTTGTAATAAAGATATTATTTGATGCTTATCGTAGAATTTAAAATATTTTAATAATTGTTTATAATCCGAAAAATTTTTTATGTTTTTATATATAAACTTTGAGGCATTTGCATCATTTGATATTTCCATTACTTGAAATTTGTTTGCATCAGCATTGTGGGAAATTTTAGTTTTATAATCTTTGTTTTCTTTATAAATAATTTTCATTTCTTTTTCTTCGCCTTCAATTACTTCAAAGCTTTTGATTTCTTCTTTTCTTTCTGAAGGCTTTCTTTTTAAATCTGCAGCTTCATCAATTTCCATTTTTATTATTTTACTTGATTTAAAAAGGAACTCATGAATTTCTTTGTTATCTTCATTTACTTCTTCATTTATCTTTTTAATATAGTTGCTAACAAGATAATTAAATATAGGAATTGGGGATGTTAATCCACCATCTTTCAATTTGCTACTACTTGGGACATCACATTCTTTCATTAAATCATATAAAAATTTGCAGCCTTTAGTTAAAGCTATAGTAGACAGATTAGAATATTTTATTATCCCAAAAAATATAGAAACAACTTTTTTTATTGAATCCAAACCTGCATGATTAAATCTATTTTTCACTTCTCCCAATAACTCTTCTACAACATTAGTGTTTTTAACATCTATAACATATTTAGCAAGTTTACTAACATATAATTGCACATAATATAAGTTATAGATATTGGGAATTTCTTCAGTAAAAATGTTATCAGTTACTTTTGTAATCATATCCAAATCAAACTCTATTTCATTAGCATCAAAGTCTTTGAAATATATTTTATTAAATGATATGTTGTATTTTATGTATTTACATTTTTGTTCAAAGTCAAGAGTATATGCTGGGTTTGTATTTGTTCCACTTTTTTTGATGTCTGGCTTTATTTTTGCATAATATAAAAATAATTCATTTTCTGTTTCTAAAACATTATATCCAGATATAAAATATGAATTGTCTACAATTAATTTTTGTTGATTTTCTAATGTAGCAAAATTTTTATTGCATCCATTACACCTTATTATAATATCATCATCTTCTGACAATTTTATACTTTTAAACAAATCTGCAAATTCATCATCATTATCTTTACAAATTATACTTAACTTATCTGATTTACTTTCATTGTTTTTAAGTTCTACAGGTAAATTAATTTTTTCTGGAAACAAATAGTCTATTTGCTCATGTTTTGGAATTTCTTTTACAATTTTTTTTTCAGTTTCTGTTATAACACCACAGTTACAAAAATAAATTTCTTTTTCTCTTTCTTTATCTTCAAATAAAAAAGAATATTCTTTTTTAATTTCTTTTATATCTAAAACTTGCATATATTTTTTGTCTTAAATATAGTAAAACAAAAAAAAAGAGTCAAGAATAATCCTGACTCTTTTATGTATTTTTAAATTATTATTAAATGATTTTAGATAATTTAAGTGCTTCTTTTCTTACAAACTCTAATAATGCAGCTTTGTTTTTAAAGCTTTCTGGAAGCTGAATTGTTTTTATAGAATCTCTTAATTTTTGTTCACGTTCATCTTTTTCGTTTTTAGATTCTTTATTAACTTCTTTATCAGTTTGTCCTTTAGAAAATCCGTCTTTATTTATTTCCCCTTTTCCCAAAACTTGAGTCATGGGCTTTTCTGCTTTATCTTCTTTGTCCTCTTTGTTCATATCAACATCATTTTCTTTTTTCCCAGGAACTCCACCTTCTTTTGTTGGGTCAGCTTCTATAGAAATACTTGGTTGAGTAGTTTTACTATCAACTTTTGGCTTTGCTTGACCGTCAATAAATGGATTTGTCTCAGTTCCCTTTTTCTCAGAATTGGTACCTTCAATTTTAGCTGCCGTAGCAATATCTTCGTCATGACCACCGTCTCTTTCTTTCATTTTAATAGTAACTGGGTCTTCAGTTTTTTTAAATTCTTTTGGAATATTAACTGGTGCCTCTGTCTTCATTTTCCCTTTAGTATCAACTTGTGCACCAGTAGAATTTTTGGAGCCATCGTTCTTATTCATTTTTAAATCAGTAGGAGTCCCAAGGTTTTGTATTTTTTCTTCTTTAAGAATTTTGCGAGCTTCAGTTATTATATATTCTCTAAATTCTTCCTCAGTTTTGAATGTTTTAGTACTCATATAAATTATTTTTTTTATATAAATAGATAATAAAACATAAAAATCAAAAAGCAAACAAACTTTTTTAAAAAAAAACGTATAAAATAATGTAAATGGTTTTGAATTTAATAAAAAAGTTGTTATATTTGCAAAATGGAAAATGTTGTTAGAACATACAAGTTACTTATATCCAATAATATTCCAGAAGATTTATTTGTTCTTCAATATGGGCAAGAATTATTTAATCATCTCAAAAAAGAAGCTTTTATAATAGACAAAGGGAGATGTGCGGGATGTGAGCATGAACCTCCAGGTCATAAAAAAAATGATTTATTTTTTCACATATACGAAGTTAATAAAATAAATCCAGAACTTTCTAAGGGAATTACGCTGTGTAAAGCATGTCATGCAACACAACATATTGAAAATTCTATAAAAAACAATTGGATAATATTTGTTAACTCTACATATGACCAAAATAATTTAATTAGATTAAATAGGGCAAATCAAACATATGGGCTAATTAATCAAAAATTTATAGTACCATTAAAAAAAACCCCTGAACAATTCTTAAAAGAATGGTATTCTGGGGAAGCTAAATTAACAACAACCTTAAAAGTTATTTTTACAAATAATTTTAATTTTGATGATTTATAATGTGGCTTTAGTAACGGGAACTACCTGCTTTAATTGATAAAATTTATCATTTATTTTTATGATATTTTTTTCTTTATTGGCAACCTCGTAAATGTTTTTCTTTTTTTGTCCTTCTGCATATTCTCTTAAAACTTTTTTTATCATATCTTCCGCAGCTTTTTTTGCAATAGTTTCCATCATTTCTTTAAGAGTTGCCAAATCATATCCACTATTTTTTTGTTGAGTTTTCATTAAAGTTTCCATCATAAGCATCATCTTAGACATTTGTTCAGAATTGTCGGTTTGAAACACTTGCGGAGATTGTTGTTGCTGTTGTTTTTTTGAAAAATCTATATTTATCCCTTTTTCTGCTGCCTTTTTTTTCAAATATAAAACTGGGTCATAAGAAGGCCCTATATTTGAATAATTTTCATCTGTTTGAATTAAATTTCCTTGCGGAACATTGTTGCCAGAATTACGCATACTTATTCCTGGAGCTCTGTCTGTAAATAAACTTTCGAGGTTCTCAGCTTCGTCAATTTTTGGAACATTATATGTTTGAACTGGTACTGCACTTTTTGATTTTTCTTGAGGTTGTCCAGGTCTTGTCTGTCTCTTTCTCCCAACCTTTGGCTCTGGTAATTGTCCCCCTTTGCCACCATTAGATTCAGCTTTTAAAAAAGTTCTAAATTCTTGTCTCTTAGCCCCTTTTTTAATTGCATCTAATGCATTAAATTTATCTCTAGGAGCGGTATACAGAAGTCTTTGCCTTTCAGCTCTTTCCTCTGCTAATTGAATTTGTATTTGTTGTGATACATCTGATTCATTAGGTATCACAACATTTGATGTGTTTTGTGGCATATCATATTGCTGCTGAACATTTTCTACAACAGGAGCGGCAGGTGGTTCATAGACTCTCTGTTTTGGAACATTTTCAACAGGAACATCTACTAATTGCCCAGCATTACCAGGTAGTCCCAATGATTTAAAACGCTGAATTTTTTGTTGTTTTATTCTTTCTAACTGAGCAGGAGTTAACTCTTGTTGTTCCATATTATTCTTTTTTATAATTTCTAATATCACTTATTTCATAATCATGAAGAAGTTTTAATCGTTTCTCTTTTATTAAATATTTCAATTTTTCGAATTCTTCTTCTAACATTTCAACTTTTAGTGTTAAAACCATTTTATTTCTTTCAAATTTCCTAAATTTTATTTTATTACTAACCATCTCAGAAACCATTTTTTTTAAATCTATATAACTTTCTTGTTCTATAAATGAATAATTTATATTTTCTCCATAGCATTCTTCAAAGTAATTCATTGAATATTTATACTTGATGTCAATAAAATAAATTTGAGTATTTTTCCTATCTTTTATCATATTTAAAAATTTTAACTTCTTTTTCTTCATCATCCCACCAAACATAAAAAACAGTATTTCTATGAGAATTTAAAAAAAACAAATGTTCAATATATTTTTTTTGTTTAATTTTTTTAAATCTGTTTTTAAGTTTATTTTTTTCTTTAATAATATATTCATCTTCTGAATTAATGCTATTAAGAATTTTTTTAGCTTCAGCATTTTCTTTAGATAAAAAAGAAAATATTTTATCTTTAAATTCTTTTTGATTTTCTATTATTTTTTGAATTGGGTGCATAAAGAAAATATAATTCTTAAAAAAAAAAAATTAAATAGTTATTTAATTTATATTAAACTCCTGGCATTGAAGGTGGCGATGTTATATCTTCTTGAGATGGCTCCATGGGAGGTGTGGCAGTTGGGGCTGGGACTGGTGTTGTTGCTTTATCTTCAGTATTTTCAGAAGGATTTAAAATTTGATTAAATTTTTCTTTGAAAATTTCTTCAAATAAATTTAATATTTTTCCAAAAACGTCTTTTGTTTCTTTGTTGATTTCAAAGGTTTTTAAATTCCCATTTTCGATTATGTTTTTAATTTTAAACCCATTTAACAAAGACATTGTGAACCCTATAGCTTCATCTCCTATAGTTATTTCTCCCGATGTTATTGCATCTTTTTGCCCATTTCTTATTGGAAAATCTACAATTTGCCCATTTTGTCCAGGACCAAGTTGTTTTTTAAAAGATATTCCTGGAAAACGATTTTTAAATTCTTTTTCAAATTGCTGGAATTCTTTAGAAGAAATTCTTGGTCTTTCGTTAGTTTCATGAAGTCTTAATTTATAGCTTATTTCCTCTTCTGTTCCAAATAAAGCATCATGAGCATCTTGAGCCCTTTGTGCTTTAGTTTTTTTAATTTCTTCTTGTCTAGTTTTTAATTTTTCAGGCAATTGTCTCATTTCATCATAGACCACTTCATCTATGCATGCTCTAATTATTTCTAATAATTTTTTTTTTGTAATTTCGTCTACCATAGTTATAATTCGTTAAAATAAGAAGTGATAAATTTTGATTTTTCCCACATAAATTTATTCTGTTTAATAAAAGCAGCAATCATCAAGTCTTTTATTTGTTTTTTTGTAATAATTTTTTTATCTAAAGATTCAATTTCTCTTTTTAAAAATGATAAAAATTCAGTTTTTTGAGATTTTTCACTATCTTTAATAGCTTTAAGAATTTGTTTATCTATAAATTCCTTTTCTTTGTTTAGTTCCTTCTCAATAATTGCTTTTACTATTTCTCTAATTTTTATTTCATCGTCTTTTGTCATATTAATTAAACTCTTTAGAAATTCTATTAAGTATTTCAAACAATCTAGTATCTGGATATGTATCAAATTTATCTTTTCTTACAGTGGAGTGTGACCATATTCCAGGCAAACTTTTGTTAATTACATCTTGATTGTATTCTAACCAACTTTTATCAAAATTTTTTTGAACTTTTATGCTATATTTTTTAATTAAAAATCTCAAAAGACTTTCTAAATTTTTTAATTGTTCATCAGTATAGTTAAAATAATATTTATATCCTCTAAATGGCTGGTCAAGTATATATACATTTTTAGTATCAACTTTTGTTGTATAGTCATTAGGCCAGGCAAAAAAATCATTTCCCCTTTTAATAAGAGGGCCAAAAGCACAAATCTCAATTCCAATTGAAATTCTATCCAATTTCCCATTTGTTCCCTTTATTCCAAGATGAAAACCCCAATAATCTGGATTAAAAGCTTGAACGATTGTTCCTGTATTTCCATCTATTACATAGGCAGTAGCAACTCTTGGCTCGTCGCTATTCCATCCATTAATAGTTCCTTCTGCACTTGGACGACCTGCTGTAAAATGGATAAAAATCTGACTTTTTGAAGTTATTTGTTTAACATATTGATTTTCTGGCATCTGGCAATCCGTCCTTATTTCAAGGCCATTATAATTAATTGCTTGTAATTGAGTAAGGTCTTCTTTTGAAGTTTTTTTCTGTGCGGCTTTTAACGTTGTTAATGTTTTATCATTTACAATTCCATCTTGTGGAATTCCATATTTTTTTTGAAAGGCTTTTATAGACCTAAGTGTTTTAGGCCCAAAAGAAGAATCAACTATTAAGTCATAACCTAATAATGATAACAGTTTTTGTACTTCTGCTACTTCTGCACTTTTATCCCCAAATTTTATCATATATAATTTTATTTCTTTATAAATATGTATTTTTTTCTTATTTTTCTATAAAAAATAATATTCTAAAACAAAAAAGCCCCTATTGAGGCTTTTTTTTATTTTATGTTATTTTTTTAACTTTTATTATTAATTCATTTATTTTTTTTTTTATTAATTCCTTCTGCAAATTTACCAGGTGCACTAAGAATATCTGGAGCAGTATAAACTCCTGCATCTACAAATTCTCCTTTTGTTTTGTCCCATTTGGCATATTTAGCTTGTGGATTTTTTTGCACAAAAGCTAAATATTTTTCTTTGAATTCTGGTTTTAACTTATTAAACCAAGGACCTTTTGTGGGATGACTCATAATCAGCTTTAGAGCCTCTTCTCTACTAACACCTTCTTCAACAACTGCTTCATTAACAGTTTCTTCTGCAAATCTACCAGGTGCACTAAGAATATCTGGAGCAGTATAAACTCCTGCATCTACAAATTCTCCTTTTGTTTTGTCCCATTTGGCATATTTAGCTTGTGGATTTTTTTGCACAAAAGCTAAATATTTTTCTTT